>ENA-UEPJ01001315-UEPJ01001315.1-human-gut-metagenome-genome-assembly--contig:-NODE-1315-length-30561-cov-39.679832_pt1 | contig 30561 bp, 29 predicted proteins | sample MGYA00242890_ERZ507896 | MGnify/ENA primary metagenome ERZ507896 (study PRJEB26167, sample SAMN06115508) | human gut metagenome | host: Homo sapiens | place: China:Qinghai | collected 2015-08-20... | reverse complement strand
TATTCAGAAAGTCTCCGGTTGAAACGATTGCCGCAAATGCTCTTTGAAATCTATAAAGGGTCAAAATAAGGGTCAAAGGGCATGACAAAACCCTGTAACCGTTGAGATTACAGGGTTTTGTGTGGCGGAGAAGGAGGGATTCGAACCCTCGAGACCCTTTAGGAGCCTACATGATTTCCAATCATGCGCCCTCGACCAACTAGGCGACTTCTCCATAGCTGTGTCCAGCGCTTTTCCGCTATGCACTTGTTGTCTTGAACAGACAGCGATATTATTATAACAGAGACTTTAAAAAAGTCAAGCCCTTTTCTGTATTTCTCTTGAGAAATTTGCGCTTTTTGCCGGAACTCTTGCGGCGAGCGGTTTTGCGCCTGCCAAGAAAGCGACAGATTTTCCACAGCGGTGAGGAAGCGTGTGCGCGGCCACCCCAAAAAGGGTGCTGCGCTATTGAAATCAAAAAGCTTCAGAACAGTTGTAAAGCTCTGAAAATAGACTCAGCAGAGAGAAAAGACTTTTTCTACACGCTGAAGCGGCATGGCAGAACGCCATGCCGCTTCATGATGCTTGAAAACTTACTTGTGGTCAACGGCAGACATGTGACGGATCAGCTCCACCATCTTGTTGGAGTAGCCGCACTCGTTGTCGTACCAGGAAACAACCTTCACAAAGGTGTCGGTCAGAGCGATACCGGCCTTCTTGTCGAAGATGGAGGTGCGGGAATCGCCCAGGAAGTCAGAGGAAACAACTTCCTCATCGGTGTAACCCAAAACGCCCTTCAGCTCGCCCTCGGAAGCGTCCTTCATGGCCTTGCAGATATCCTCATAGGTGGCGGGCTTAGCCAGCTTGACGGTCAGGTCCACAACGGAAACGTCCAGAGTGGGAACACGCATGGACATACCGGTGAGCTTGCCGTTCAGCTCGGGGATGACCTTGCCGACAGCCTTGGCAGCGCCGGTGGAGGAGGGGATGATGTTGCCGGTAGCAGCACGGCCGCCGCGCCAATCCTTCAGGGAAGCGCCGTCCAGCAGCTTCTGAGTGGGAGTGACAGAGTGAACGGTGGTCATCAGGCCTTCCACGATGCCGAACTTGTCATTCAGGACCTTGGCAATGGGAGCCAGGCAGTTGGTGGTGCAGGAAGCGTTGGAGACGAAGGTCATGTCGCTGGTGTACTTATCCAGGTTGACGCCGCAGACGAACATGGGGGTGTCATCCTTGGAGGGAGCGCCCATGATGACGTGCTTGGCACCGGCGTCGATGTGGCCCTGGCAGAGCTCCTTGGTCAGGTGTTTGCCGGTGCACTCGCAGATGTACTCAGCACCCACGGAAGCCCAGGGAATGTCCTTGACCTCCATAGAGGTGAAGACGGGGTACTTCTTGCCGTTGACGATCAGACCGCCGTCATAAGCCTCGACAGTGCCGGGGAACTTGCCGTGAACAGAGTCATACTTGAGCATGTAAGCCATGTACTCGGGGTTCATGAAGGGGTCGTTCAGAGCGACGACCTCAACATCGTCATGAGTCAGGGCAGCGCGGAAAGTGAGACGGCCGATGCGGCCAAAGCCATTGATACCAATCTTCGTGAGCATGGGAAAACTCCTTTCAATATTGAAAAAACTTTAAAAGATTAAAGAATCGTTTGCGCAAACGATTATTTCTTTGCTTTTACTATCTTATCATGGACGATAAAAAATGGCAATCAGCATTTTGCATAACATTCTGAGAGCATATTGGGCAAAATGGCGAGGATTTGGTTGGAATTTGATAAAAAAGCGAAAAAGTAGAAGAAAGGAGCCAAAAAAGACTTGACGTTATATGAAGCGGGGGCGTATACTGTAAAATGCAAATGATTACGCAAACGCAGAAAAATTGCGTAAAGAGGTGAACGATCATGAAGGTGACCATCAGCGATGTGGCAAGGTTGGCAGGTGTTTCCACCGCCACGGTTTCCCACACCATCAACTCGACCCGCTACGTCTCCGGCGAGACCAAGGAGAAGGTCTACCGGGCTATCGCGGAGCTGGGCTACACGCCGGACGCCTCGGCCAGAAGCTTCCGGACCGGAAAGAAAAAAACCATTGGATTTATCGTTCCGGATATTTCCAATAAGTTTTTCGCAACAATGATCGAATCCGTGGAGAATTATCTCTCTGCCCACGGATACCATCTGATCATTGCCAATACAAAGGAGAACCCAGAGCGGGAGGAGACCAATATCCGCCTGCTTTCCGCGGGACTGGTGGACGGGCTGCTCATCGCCAGCACCATGGAGGATTTCAGCCGGTTTGAGTCCCTGATCCCCGCCGGATTTCCGGTGGTGCTGGTGGACCGGACCTTTGACACAAAGCGGTTCCCGTCGGTGAGCGTGTCCAATTTCCAACCGATCTACCGCAGCGTCTGCCGTCTGGCGGGCAAGGGCGACAAGCGGATCGGCATGATCGGCGGCCTGCCCCGGCTGTCCTCGACCAAGGAGCGGATCGCTGCCTATCAGGAGGCGGTGGTGGACTGCGGCCTGCCTCAGGATGACCTGCTGATCCGCTACGGCAACTCTATGGAAAACAGCGCCCAGTCCTGTCTGGATGAGCTGCTGGAGCAGAAGTGTGACGCGCTGGTGGTGGCCCAGGGCCTGATGGCCTCGGAGACGGTGATCTACCTCCACAAGAAGGGCCTCAAGCTGGGAGAGGACATCGATCTGGTCACCTTCGTGGATTACGATTCGGATATCAACTATCTGTATTCAAAGCAGATGGACTGCATCATCCAGCCGGTGGAAAAGCTGGGCGAGACTGCCGGCGAACTGATCCTCCGGCGGATCGAAACGCCGGATGCCCCGGCCTTTGAACAGGTGCTGACCTCCACCTATCAGCCCTGCAGCATGTAATAAGAAAAATGTTTATGCCCCGTCCCGGATCATTCCGGGGCGGGGCTTCGTCTTGACAGGACCATACGGGTATGTTATGGTTGGAACGTCTCCGGAAAGTGTTTCTGACCGGCGACACCATGCCCGCATACCGTTCTGCCGGTGAGGATGCTCCGAACCGAAAGATGAGGAAGGACAAGATCGCTGTACATTTGTCATCCCCTCTGCTGAACGGCAGGGGGGATGTATTACTTTTTGAAAAGGAGAGACCGCTGTGGAAGCTGTGGAAACGCGGGTGGCCGTCATTGCCATCATTGTCCGGGAGGGCACGCAGGTCGCGGCACTGAATGACCTGCTGCACCAGTACGGACCGTATATCGTGGGCCGCATGGGCGTACCCTACCGGGAAAAGGGCGTGAACATCATCAGCGTGGCCATGGATGCCCCCGGTGACGTCATCTCCGCCCTGTCTGGAAAGCTGGGCCGCTTGGAGGGTGTCATCGCCAAGACCGTCTATGCCCCGGCAGGGAGCGTATGAAAGGAAGAAAAACCATGAACCTGAAGAAAAAACTGCTTGCACTGGGACTGTCCCTGGCGATGGTCCTGTCCCTGGCCGCCTGCGGCCAGAAGGCCGTCGAAGAGAAACCGGCGGAACAGCCGGCCCAGACCGAGGAACCGGCGGCGGAAACACCGGACTTCACCCCGGCGGCATTTAAGATCGCGGCCCTAAAGGGCCCCACCGCCATGGGCCTGGTGGAACTGATGAGTCTGAGCGACACGGCCAATGAGATGATAGAGGGCAAGGAGGATGTGGTATCCACCGGCAATACCTACGAATTCACCCTGGCCGGTTCCGCCGACGAGGTGACCCCCGCCCTCATCAAGGGCGATCTGGACATGGCCTGCGTGCCCGCCAACCTGGCCGCCGTGCTGTACGGCAAGACCGACGGCGCGGTGGAGGTGCTGGCCGTCAACACCCTAGGCGTGCTGTATATCGTGGAAAACGGGGGAACGGTGCAGTCTATGGCGGACTTGAAGGGCCAGACCATCGTGGCCGCCGGTAAGGGCAGTACCCCGGAATACGCTCTGCGGTATCTGCTGACGGAAAACGGCATTGACCCGGACAAGGATGTGACCATCGACTGGAAGAGCGAGCACAGCGAGTGCGTGGCGGCGCTGGCCTCCGGGCAGGCGTCGATTGCCCTGCTGCCGCAGCCTTTTGTCACCGTGGCTCAGACAAAAATTGAGGCCCTTCGCATGGCGCTGGATCTGACAGCGGAGTGGGACAAGCTGGACAACGGCTCCGCACTCATCACCGGCGTCATCGTGGCCCGGCGGGATGTGGTGGAGGCCAATCCCGGCGCGGTGGACAGCTTCCTCCAGAATTACGCCGCCAGCGTGGAGTGGGTGAACGGCAACACTGCTGAGGCTGCCGCCCTTGTCGGCGAGTACGGCATTGTAGATGCCGCTGTGGCGGAAAAGGCTCTGCCCTATTGCAACATCGTCTGTCTCACCGGCGGTGAGATGAAGGACAAGCTCTCCGGCTATCTGAAGGTGCTTTCCGAGGCGGAGCCTTCCTCCGTGGGCGGCACTTTGCCCGGGGATGATTTTTACTACGGCGGATAAAACCGAAAAATCCGCGCAGGCAGAGCTCAACGTGTCGAGAAATTCTTTTCTCCCCGCTGAGCAAGTTTTCAGAACTTTTATAGAGTTCTGAAAACTAAGAATTTCAATGGCGCAGGGAAACAGGCGAAGCGCCGCCGATGGCGGATCAAGCAAGCCTGTTTCGAGGAAGACTCCCAATCAGCGGATATGAAGTATCCGCTGATTGGCTTGAGCCGACGGTGTATCCCTTCTTGGGTTATCTCCGCGCCAAGAGCCGCCTTGCGGCGGTTGCGCTCCGAAACGCGCCTGCGGACGCAGTCCCGCGCACACCCTTCACCCGCAAGGGGTATCCAGCATCCGTAAAGCGGCGGAGCCGCTAACGGCTGCCCTACCTTACCATCGCGGAGGATTTATCACTTTATCGACAGTCTCAGGCAGAGCGACACTCGGCCTGTATCTGAATCTATGATAGAAAGGAGCGCCGCCTATGGACAGGAAAACAGACCTCCGCCTGTGGGCGGTGCTTTTCTGGCTGGCGGCCTGGCAGATCGCGGCCATGGCGCTGGCGGCGGTCTATCCCCACGGTGAGCTGCTGCTGGCCTCTCCCGCTGATGTGCTGCTGCGGCTGGGGCAGCTGGCCGTTACCGCCGCCTTCTGGCGGACGGTGGCCTGGTCCGCCGTCCGGATCTTCGGCGGATTTCTGCTCGCCACGGTGTTGGCGGTCGCGCTGGCGGCACTGGCGGCGTGGAAACAGTGGTTCCGGGGGCTGATGGCCCCGCTGGTGGCGGCGGTCAAGGCGGTGCCGGTGGCGTCCTTCATCATTCTGGCGCTGGTGTGGCTCAACAGCCGGAGCCTGTCCCTGTTCATTTCAGCGCTGATGGTGCTCCCGCCGGTGTACCTAAATGTGCTGGAGGGCATCTGCCGCACGGACCGTCGGCTTCTGGAAATGGCCCGGGTGTTCCGCGTCCCCCTTGGGCGGCGGCTCCGGGGCATCTATCTGCCGCAGGTGATGCCCTATTTCCGCACGGCGGTATCTTTGGGCCTGGGGCTTTGCTGGAAAGCCGGGGCAGCGGCGGAGATCATCGGCTTGCCCGCCGGGTCCATGGGAGAGCGGCTATACACCGCCAAGGTCTACTTCCAGACGGCAGATCTGTTTGCATGGACCGTCACCATCGTGGCGGTGTCAGTGGTATTTGAGCGGCTGTTTTTGGCGCTGGTGGACCGATTGATGGGAAAGGCGGGGCTGTGATGGAAATCAAAAACCTATGCAAAGCCTACGGAGACCTTCCGGTGCTGGAAAACGTGTCCTTTACCGCCGGTGTGGGAGTCACGGCCCTGTGGGGGCCGTCAGGCGTGGGAAAGACCACCCTGCTGCGGATCCTGTTGGGTCTGGAAAAGCCAGACAGCGGCGAACTGATGGGAACGGCCGTCCGTTGGAGCGCCGTTTTTCAGGAGGACCGCCTGTTAGAGGGACTGGACGCCTTGGGAAATCTCCGGTTTGCGCTGGGGACGGACTACGAGGAAGCGAAAGCGGCGGCCATGCTCACGGCGCTGGGCCTGACCTGGGAGACGGGCAAGCCGGTGCGAGAGTGGTCCGGCGGCATGAAGCGCCGCTTGGCTTTGGCCCGGGCGTTGCTGGCAGTATCAGACGCCGTGGCGCTGGACGAGCCGTTCACAGGGCTGGATGAGGAAAATCGCCGGAGAGCAGTGCTGTGCGTCGCTGCGGCGGCGGAAACCAAGCCGGTGATTTTGGTGACCCATGACCGGACGGAGCTGAACCTTCTGCGGGCGAATATTGTAAATCTATAAGTAAGAAACCCGCCGCTGACTTTTGTCAGCGGCGGGTTTTTGCTGGATTCAATTTCCAAAACCGTTTTGCTTAAGGTGGCGGCGCATATCGGCAAGGGCCCACACCAGACTGGCGCCCAGTGCGATCCCAAGGGCATAAAGAGCGGTCTGGCGGGCAAAGTCCGCCGACAGATCCATGTCCTGCTGAACGGCATAGTACATGGCGTAATAGAGGGGCCGCCCCGGCACCAGCGGGATCAGCAGCGCGGGGATCAGAAACAGCGTGGCGGGCGCACCCATAAACCAAGCCAGAAACTCCGCATACAACGCGGCAAAGGCGGCGGCGGTCAGGGTGGGGAGCAGGATACCGGACCAGATCGAGGCGGCCGCCAGATAGACGCCGCAGGTCAGCAGACCCCCCAGAGAAGCGGCGAACATATACCGCCGACGCAGGTGGAACACCAGACAAAAACCCAGCGCCCCGGTAAAAGATGTGAGAAGCTGCACGATCACAGTCCGATCCCTCCCATCAGTAAAAAGGCGCTCATGAAGCCCATAGCCAGCGCCCCGGCCCACAGCAGCGTTTCGATGAGCCGCATGGCGCCGGAGATCGGGGAGCCTACCATGGTGTCCCGGACGGCGTTGGTCATGGCCAGACCGGGGATCAGCAGCATGATGTCACCGATCAGGATTTTGTCGGCGTGGAGCTCCGGCAGGAAAAAGGCGCACAGGGTAATGCTGATGCCAACAGCCAGAGCGGAGAGCAGATTGAATACCAAGCGGTTGGGGCACTGAGGGCCAAAATGCCGCTGGAGGCGACAGATCACCAAGCCAAACAGGGCAGCCACCAGACCATCCGTCATGGAACCGCCGAAAAACAGGGCGCAGCTTCCTGCGGCCAGCGCGCTGCCCAGATAGACCAGCAGTGGCTTGGGGGTTTCTGCCGTGATCTGGGCAACTTCCCGGCGCAGCTCATCCAGCGGAATAGGATCGGCGCAGCACCGGCGGCTCAGATCGTTCAGCGCTTCCAGAACGGTGAAATCCGTGCCGCCGGGAGTCAGGATCCGGCGGGTCTGGGTGATGTCCCGCCCGCTGGGCAGCGTCATGGTTACCACGATGCTGGAGGTGATGACAAAGGCATTCATCCGAACAGCCCCGTAGGCCGTGCCCATACGGGTCAGAGTGTCCTCCACCCGGTTTACCTCTGCCCCCACGGCCAGAAGCGCTTCCGCAATGTCCATGAGACAGTGCAGCAGGACCTCCGGCTGCGCCGGGACAGGGATCTTATCTGCGTTCACGTCACTCAAAAGCCGAAGAGCATAGAGCGGTCAATGTCAGCCAGACTGTGAGCACCGCACATGGCCATGGTGTCCGCAAGCTCTGCCTGAAGCTTGTCCACATAGGCCTGCACGCCCTCCTGAGCGCCGCCATAGACCGCGGTGACGAAGGGGCGGGCGATGAGCACCGCATCGGCACCCAGGGCCAGAGCCTTGAACACGTCCATGCCGGAGCGGATGCCGCCGTCCACAAAGACCTTCATCTTGCCGCCCACAGCGTCCACAATGGCGGGCAGGACCTCGGCGGTGGCGGGGCACTGATCCAGCACACGGCCGCCGTGGTTGGAGACGATGATACCAGCGGCACCGGCTTCCAGTGCCTTTTCCGCACCCTTCACCGTCATGATGCCCTTGAGGATAAAGGGCTTGCCTGCCATGGCAGCGATCTCCTTCAGCTGATCCATGGTCTTGCTGCCGGCGGGGGGAGTCATCCCCTTCAGGAAGGGCAGACCGGCAGCGTCGATATCCATGGCGATGGCGCAGGGATCAGCGGCCTTCACCAGATCCATCTTCTGACGGACGGTCTCCAGATTCCAGGGCTTCACAGTGGGAACACCGCAGCCGCCATTGGCTTTCAGGGCATCCACGGCGCCTTCCATGACGGCGGGGTTGGTGCCGTCACCGGTGAAGGCGAGAATACCGGCTTTGGCACAGCCCTCCACCAGTACATTGTTATAGCGCAGGTCATCGTATTTATCGCTGTAATGCATAGCCACGGCACCAACGGGGCCGGCCATTACGGGGATCGTCAGCTTGTGGCCGAAGAAATCATAAGAGGTGTCCACATCACCGTTTTCGCAGATGGTGTCCATATTGACGCACAGCTCCTGCCATTTCTGGTAGTTGCGGATGGCGCCGGTGCCCAGACCCTTGGCGCCGGGACCAGGGACCGTGTTTTTGCAGGCGAGGCCGTTGCACACAGGGCAGGCGTGGCATTTGCCCATGCAGGTCCGGGCCTGCTCCAAAACTTCCTGATAAGTCATTGCAGTTTCCTCCTGAATCGTATAGCTTTGTAAAAATCCCGTTAAAGATCAAACATATTCCCGATTGGCCTCATTTTACAGCAGGCGGCAGAAAAATACAAGTCGGTAAAATGTTGAGAGCGGCGGAACTTTTTGGCGGGAATTTCGTCTATATAAGTAGAAGAGCGGCACGACCGCTGAAAAGGAGGAAGCGCTATGAAAAGAAGGTTATTTGTCTGTTTTCTCGCACTGACCATGCTCCTGAGCCTGACTGCCTGCGGAGCCGCCAGCAAAACTGCGGCTTCCAGCGCCAACAGCCGCCCTGCGGATACCATCTCCGCGACAGAGGAGAAAGGGGATTTCGACGCTGACACCAACGGTTATGATGACGAGGGCCGGGACAGCGGAGGAAGTGTTCTGGAAAACCAGAAGATCATCTACACCGGGGACATCAATCTGGAGACCACGGAGTTTGACGAGGCCGTCAAGGCGCTGGCAGCGCTGGCGGAGGCCAAGGGCGGCTACCTGGAGAGCAGCACCGTAGGCGGCGGGAGCCGGGGCTACCGGTGGGCGGATTATACCGTCCGGGTGCCCTCCGCTCAGTTTCAGAGCTTTCTGGATCAGGCCGGGGAGCTTGCCCATGTGACGTGGCGGAACACCAATTTGGAAAATATCACAGAGACCTATTATGACACGGCGGGCCGCCTGAAGACCCAGCAGATCAAGCTGGAGCGGCTGCAAAAGCTGCTGGCGCAGGCGGAAAACATGGAGGACATCATCACCATTGAGTCCGCCATTTCCGAAACGGAGTGGAATATCGAGAATCTTTCCGGTACGCTGCGGCACTATGATGCGCTGGTGGATTTCGCCACCGTCAACGTCCATGTGTCGGAGGTCTATAAGTATTCCGACACGGAGGAACTGCCGGAGAATTTCGGAGATCGCCTGAGCAGCGCTATGAGCCGGGGCTGGCATTCCTTTGTGAACGGTATGGAGGACTTCGCCGTGGCGCTGGCGTACAGCTGGATGTGGCTGGTCCTGTGGGCGGTCATCATCGTGACGGCGGTGGTCATCCTGCGGAAGATCCGGCGGCGGAACGGGACGAAAAAACCGCTGTTCAAGAAGAAAAATGATGTAAAACCGGATGACAAGTCCGGTGATACCTGATAGACTAAAGGCAGCGGGAGACCGCTGCCTGAGACTGCCGATAAAGTAGTAAATTCTCCGCGACGGTAAGGTAGGGCAGCCGTTAGCGGCTATGCCGCTCTACGGATGCCGCATACTCCTTGCGGGTAAAGGGTGTGCGCGGGAAACCCAAGAAGGGGAAACGGGCGAAGCGCCGCCAGCGGCGGATAAAGCGAGCCTGTTTCGAGGAAGGCCCCCGGTTTTCGGGGGCAAAGCACACGGAAACCGGCTGGGCCGACGGTGTATTCCTGCACCATGCGGGGAGAAAAGGCTTTTTCGACACGCTGAGGCAGCGGGAGACCGCTGCCTTTTCTGATATTTTAGGAGGGATCGTTATGAAGCTGACCTGGCTGGGACACGCCTGTTTTCTTTTGGAGGAGGACGGCTATCGCATTGTACTGGATCCGTATACCGGCGTGGCGGGGTACCCGCCTTTGCACATACAGGCCCACGCCGTTTTTTGCAGCCACGGCCATTTTGACCATCACGCCACAGACTGTGTGGAGCTGCTGCCGGAGCGGGAAAGCCCGTTTACGGTCCGGGAGGTAGAGACCTTTCATGATGACCGGGGCGGCGCGCTGCGGGGGACCAACACGGTCCGGATTTTTACAGCCGGCGGCCTGTCTGTGGCCCATCTGGGCGATCTGGGGCACCAGCTGACGGCGGAGCAGGCGGCGGCCATCGGCCCGGTGGACGCCGTGCTGGTGCCGGTCGGGGGTGTTTACACAGTGGATGCCGCCGGAGCAAAGGCGGTGTGCGATGCGCTGCATCCTCGCTGCGTGGTGCCCATGCACTACCACCACGCGCCCTACGGCCTGACGGAGGTGGACAGCGTGGAGCCGTTTCTGGAGCTGTGGCCCGCGGAGGCGGTCCACCACCTGCAAGGAGCGGCGTTTGAGCTGACCGAGCAGACTGCCGGGGTCATGGTTCCTTCGTTTTGAAGAATAGCTCTTGACAAAACGATGAATACTATGTAATATAGTTTTGAAAACTATATTACACGGCGATGAGGTGATCGTATGGTACAGAACAGACAGGTGACCCTGTTAGGGGATTCCATCTTGAAGGGAATTCAGGTAGATCTGGGTGACCGGCGCTATCGTACTCATAATGAGATCAATATGGAGGCTTTGGAATCGGAATTTCAGCTTTCCATTCATAATGACGCGCACTTTGGAGCCACGGTCCGCAAGGGCAGCCGCTTGCTGGACCGGATGCTGGCCCGGAAACTGCCCTGCGACATGATGGTGATGGACTTCGGCGGCAATGACTGCGACTTCCGTTGGAAGGAGATCGCGGAGGACCCCACGGGGGACCATCAGCCCAACGTGCCGCTGCCGGAGTTTGTGGAGCTGTACCGGGAGATGATCCGGCGGGTACGGAGCCACGGTATCCGGCCCATCCTTACCAACCTGCCGCCGCTGGACAGCGAGCGCTTTTTCAACTGGTGGTGCGGAGATCTGGACAAAGAGGCTGTGATGCGCTGGCTGGGAGACGTGGGCAACATCTACGTCTGGCAGGAGCGGTATTCCCGTGCGGTGGAGCGTCTGGCCCGGGAGGAAAATGTGCCGCTGGTGGATGTCCGTGGAGCCTTTTTGGACTACGGCCATCTGGAGCAGACTCTCTGCGCCGATGGTACCCACCCCAACACCGTCGGTCAGGGCTTGATCACAAAGGCGTTTCAGGATTTTGGCCGGGGGCTGCGGCTGGCCGGTCAGACCGTCTGACAGAAGGACAAAAATACGGGTCGGTTTTCAAAACCGGCCCGTATTTTTTACAGCTTTTTGAAGATGTGGATGCGGAAGGATGCCTGACAGTCCAGATTTTCCAACGCTTCCATCCGCTCTACGCCCGCCTTGGGGGTTTTCCAGCAGTAGGGCGTCATACGGAAGAGGGATTGGATATCCGCCTGATTTGCCAGATGGAGGGTGAAGTCCACCGGAACGATGGCCTCATAGGTGAAGCCCTCGTAGGGAGTTTCTTTTTCCTCGTTGGGGTAGGGCGCATCGTAGAGGACCCGCTTCAGCTCCCACAGATGGTCGGCGCCGGGTACCACATAGAGAAAATGGCCTCCGGGCTTCAGGACCCGGCGGAATTCGTCAATGGCCAAGGGGGAGAAGCAGTCCAGCAGCAGGTCTGCTGTTTCATCCGCAAAGGGAAGATGATAGCAGGAGGCCACCGCGAACTCCACCTGCTTTTCCCGTTTGGCGGCCAGCCGGAGGATAGATTTGGAGATGTCGATACCGGCTATAGCGGGCGTTTTCCCGGCGGCAGTCAGGGCTGCCCGGATGCCGGCAGTGTAGTACCCCTCTCCGCAGCCGGCATCCAAAATCACCGGATGCTCGCCCACAAGCGGCAAAATCCGGCTACAAAGTGTATTTAAAAGCGGCGCATAATACTTTTTGGATAGGAAATCCCGGCGAGCTGCCGACATAGCCTTGTCATCGCCGGGATCGGCGGAGTGCTTCTGATTGGGGGGCAGCAGATAGGTGTAGCCCTCCTTGGCGATGTCATAGCTGTGTCGGTCAGCGCAGCGGTAGACCCGTTCCTCCCGGTCCAGCGGACCGCCGCAGACAGGACAGCGGAACAGAGATTTCATACGATCCCTCCTATGCGTTCAGATCTTGGGTCACGTCATGGATCCACTTGCCGCTGCGGATCCGGTGCAGGCCGAAGGGAACCTTCAAAGCGGATTCCGTGGCCATGATGAAGCAGAAGATGGCGATGGGAGCGTGGAGTACCAGCCCCAGCAGCACCAGCAGCGGCAGGGTGAAGCACCACAGGGGGAGAACGTCGATCAGCATGGCAATCCGCACATCGCCGCCTCCCCGGAGAACGCCCACGATGCCGGTGGTGGCAAAGGCGTGGAGCGGGGCAGAGATGGAGTAGCAGATCATCATGGTCACGCAGAGAGACGCTGAGGCGGCGGTCATGGAGAACAGAGGCAGCACGTGGGGCTTCAGCACGAGCCAGAACAGCAGCTGCTCCGCTATTGCGACACCAAAGCCGGTGCAAAAGGCCACAAAGGTCAGGGCCTGACCAATGGGATAGGCGTTTTTGCCGCCCATGCCAACCTCCTTGCCGACGATCACGGCGGCTGCCGCTGCCACGCCGAAGATGGCTACCGTCACCATCTTGTCGATGTTGCCCGCCACGGTATAGGCGGAGATCAGGTCTGTGCTGCCCGCCATGTGGCCCATGATGACGGTGTAGAGTGAGGTGCCGGTACCCCAGAGAGTCTCGTTCAGCAGCACCGGCGTGGAGAATTTCACAAAGCTGCGGAAGGTGGCCTTGCCGGGCCGGAGAATACAGGCGGGCATCAGGGGCATCTGCTTGCAGCGCAGGGCGTAGACAAGGGAAATGACAAATTCCACCACACGGGAGGAGAAGGTGGCGATGGCGGCGCCGGTGATCCCCAGTGCGGGCAGACCCAGCTTGCCGAAGATCAGGATGTAGTTGCCTACGGTGTTGCAGACGGTGGAAATGGCGAATACCGTCATGCCGAAGCGGGGATTCTCAATGCTCTGCTGCATACCGATGTAGATGGAGGAGAGGGAGTTGAGAATATAGGAGAAGCCCACGATGCGGATGTAGGAGGTGCCCAACTCCACCAGACGGGCATTGTCGGTAATGAGCATCAGCACCTGTCGGGGGAACAGACCCATGGTCAGAGCGCAGAGGGTGGAAATGCCTCCTGCCACAAAGAAGCCGATGCCCATGACCCGGTTGATGGATTCCCGATCTCCCCGACCCCAGAACTGGCTGATGAGCACGCGGGAGCCGCTTTGCAGACCGAAAACGATGAGCTGGATGATATAGATGGGTACATTGGCCACGGTGACGGCGGACATCTGCTCCTGACCGACCAGACCCACCATGAAGGTGTCCATGAAGCCAAGAGAGGTGGTGATGAGGTTCTGAAGGACCACTGGCAGAGCCAGTGTAAAGACCCGGCGGTAGAAGCCGGGCTCCCGGCGAAGATAGCTGAAATTCATAAAATGAAATTCCTTATTCAGAATAATAAATGGAATCCATGTTTTGTCAGGGCGTGTACCTGACAAAACATACTTTGCGGTTCACAAGTGTGCGAGCATAGCGAACTCTCCAGAGGGGCGTCTCTTGCAGCTTTGCGGCAATTCACCTTCTGCATAGCAGTGAACCGTGTGGGGAATTCTCAAGGGGGAGTCTGCTCCCCCTTGATATTTTATAGCTTTATAGCATGGGCATCCGGTGATCGTGATGATTCCGGAGGGCCTCCGCACAGGCGTCGATCTCGGCGAAGGTGGTCTCGGGGCCGAAGCTCAGCCGGATGACACCGGCAGCCACCCGCTTAGGCAGGCCCAGAGCCGACACGACCTGACTGGACTTGCCGTGATGACAGGCGGAGCCTGCGGATACGCAGATCCCCTGACTGCCAAGATCGTTTACCACGTTCTGGCTGGGCCAGCCCGCCATGGAGACGGACAGGACATGGGGGGCCTTGCCGTCCCCGATAATCTGGAGGTCCGGAATGGCCGTCAGCTTTTCCACGGCGTAGGCCTTGACCTCTGCCATGTGCCGGAGCTTGTCCTCCAGATGATCCCAGCGGAGCTCCACCGCCTTGGCAAAGCCTGCGATCTGGGCAGTGGCCTCCGTGCCGGAGCGCAGGCCCATTTCCTGACCGCCGCCGGGCAGCAAGGGCCGGGGATTCCGAACCCGGGGGCCGATATAAAGAGCGCCGATGCCCTTGGGGGCGCCGACCTTGTGACCGGAGATGGCGATGAAGTCCGCTCCCAGAGCTTTGGCAGAGAAGGGGACCTTCAAAAAGCCTTGGACCGCGTCGGTGTGGAGCAGGGTTTTTTCGTTGACGGCCTTCAAACCCTTGGCGATGTCTGCAATGGGATAGATGCTGCCCAGCTCATTGTTCACCATCATCACGGACACCAGCGCCGTGTCCGGCCGCACCGCTGCCAGAACGGATTCGGCGGAAATGTCGCCGTTTTGATCCGGCAGGATGGTCGTGACCTCCCAGCCCTCCTGCTCCAGCTGCTGGCAGCAGTTGAGGACGGCGTGGTGCTCCACGGCGGTGGTGACGATGTGGCGGCCCACATGGCGGTTCTGCCAGCAGGCGGCCCGGATGGCCCAGTTGTCACCCTCGGTGCCGCAGGAGGTAAAGAAAAGCTGGTTTGCTTCGCAGCCTACGGCTTTGGCAATCACAGCCCGCCAATCCTCCACGCTGCGGCGCATTTCCTGTCCGAAGGGATATTGTGCGTTGGGGTTGGCGTACTGTTCTGTCAGCACGGTGTACATGGCGTCCGCCACAGCCTTGGGGACCGGCGTGGTGGCGGCGTGGTCCAGATAGATCATAAAAAATCCTCCTCTTGCCCTATTCCGAAAATAAACGTATAATGGGAGGGAAATCACGGGAATCCCCCCGGAAATCTCTTTCAATAGCGTAATTATTCATTATATAAGAACGATTCTGAAAACGCAAGGAGAACCTATGAAAGTTGCCATTTACACCCTTGGCTGCAAGGTGAATCAATATGAGACGCAGGCTATGGAGCAGACCCTCCGGGCAAAAGGACATCAGGTAGTGGAATTTTCCGACGAGGCCGACGCCTATGTGGTGAATACCTGCTCCGTCACTGCCGTCAGCGACCAGAAGTCCCGGCAGGTGATCCACCGGGTACAGAAGCAGCATCCGGCGGCGGTGGTGGCAGTGTGCGGCTGCTATCCCCAGACCCATCCGGAGGATGTGCGGAAGCTGGGGGCGGATCTCATCGCCGGTACCGGCGACCGGGAGGGGTTCGTTTCCCTGCTTGAGGAGGCTGCCGCCGGAAAGAAAAATCTGGAGGCCATTGACAAGTCCTTTGAGCGGCGGGTGTTTGAGGTGCTGCCTGCCGGCGGCATGGAGGGCCGCACCCGCGCCATGCTGAAAATCGAGGACGGCTGCGTGAACTTCTGCACCTACTGTATCATCCCCTACGCCCGGGGACCGGTGCGCTCCCTTTCGCTGGAACAGGCGGTGGAGCAGACGCGGCAGCTGGCAGCGGAGGGCTACCGGGAGATCGTGCTGACAGGCATCGAGATCTCCTCTTGGGGCCACGATTTGAAGAACGGCCAGAGCCTTATCGACCTGCTGGAGGCCCTGTCCGCCGCGGCGCCGGAGGTGCGCCTGCGGCTGGGCAGTCTGGAGCCCCGCACTGTGACGGAGGACTTCTGCCGCCGGGCGGCGGCTCTGCCGAACCTGTGCCCCCAGTTCCACCTGTCCATGCAGAGCGGGTGCGATGCCACCTTGAAGCGGATGAACCGGAAGTACGATACCGCCCGGTATCTGGAATCCGTGGAGCTGCTGAACCGCTGGTTTGACCGCCCCGCCGTTACCACGGACCTCATCACCGGCTTCCCGGAGGAAACGGAGGAGGAGTTCGCTCAGACCTTAGACTTCATCCGGAAGTGCCGCTTTGCCCAGATGCACATTTTCCCCTACTCCATCCGTCCCGGCACCCCGGCGGCCAAGATGGAACAGGTACCCAAGGCTGTCAAGGAGGAGCGGGCCCGCCGGGCGGCGGCGGTGGCGGAGGAAATGCACAGGAGCTATTTGGAGGGCTGCGTGGGCCGGACGTATCCGGTGCTGTTTGAGCAGCCGAAAAACGGGAAATTCTTCGGCCACGCCCCGAACTATATGGAAGTTTTGGTGGACGGTGCGGAATTGCATAATGCGCTGAAAAATGTGCGGATCATCGATGTGGACGGCGAGGCCCTGTTGGGAGAAATCGTGGAACAGGAGGCAGAAACATGAGGATCGGCAGTCACTTTTTCGCCTATCTCTCCCGGATGCGCTTCATCCAACGCTGGGCGCTGATGCGGAACACAGCCCCGGAAAACGTGCAGGAGCACAGCCATCAGGTGGCGGTGCTGGCCCACGCCCTAGCGGTGATCCGCAACGAAAAATTCGGCGGCCATGCGGACGCCGGAGCGGTGGCGGTGGCGGCGCTGTATCATGACGCCAGCGAGATTCTGACCGGCGATATGCCTACGCCCATCAAGTACGACAACCCCGCCATCCGCAAAGCCTACAAGGAGGTGGAAGCGGTGGCGGAGGAAAAGCTGCTGCATATGCTGCCGGAGGAATTTCAGCCGGTGTACGCCCCCATCCTCACGGTGACGGACCCGGAGACGGAGCGACTGGTGAAGGCGGCGGACAAGCTGTCCGCCTACATCAAATGCGTGGAGGAATTGAAGGCCGGGAACAGCGAGTTCCGGGACGCCGCTGCCCAGACCCGCGCGGCGCTGGAGGAATACGAGCTGCCGGAGGTGACGTTTTTTCTGGAGACCTTCATGCCCAGCTTTTCTCTCACGCTGGACCAGTTGAAATAGCGGGAAAGCTGGCGGAACGGCCCCGTGGAGGCGAATTCTGTGAAGATAACGATCGATTTCGGACATCCGTATTTTGAAGAGGAAGTCCTATTGGGACTCACGCAGGATGACCTGAATTGCTTTTACGCGGACGCAAGTGAAGTAGACCGGCTCAACCTGTTCTTCGTTTTGGAGGCGTCACTGCATAGGTTTCAAGGGAAAGAACGCATGAAAACCGCTGCCTACTGTGCGTTTTTGATGGCGTATTATCTTTTTATCGCATTGACGCCGCCCACGTCTTTTGAGCTTGCAGAGTTCTATATAGACAGGGCGCTGGAGTGGGATGAAACCCCGGAGTACCGCCGGTGGAAAGCGATCATAGATGAGGGAAATTGACGAATCTGAATCGTCAGACGGAACGATGGTGTCCCCTCGTGCACGGTATCCGGCTATGTTCCGCAAAACCGAAGAAAGCCAAGCCGCATTCGCGGCTTGGCTTTCTTCGGTTATATGAAACTGTTTCCTACTTCTTCGGCGGTTCCCGCCATTTTTCGGCGGGGACGCGCCGCTGCTTCAGTCGATGGACCGTGAGCTGCCGCAGCAGGGCGTACAGTACGCTGCACAGGGGGATAAACACCAGCATTCCCAGGATGCCCATGAGACTGCCGCCCACCGTCACGGCCGCCAGCACCCAGATGGAGGGCAGTCCCACGGAAGAACCCACCACATGGGGATAGATGAGGTTGCCCTCGATCTGTTGGAGCACCAGAAACAGGACGATGAACCACAGCGCCTGCCACGGATCATTCACCAGCATCAGCAGCGCACCCACGGCGCAGCCGATGAACGCCCCCACAATGGGGATCAGAGCGGTCAGTGCGATCAGAACGCCCACCAGCAGCGCATAGGGGAAATGGAGCAGGGTCATGGACACAAAAAACATGGTGCCCAGGATCACGGCCTCCAGACATTGACCGGAGAGAAAGCTGGAAAAGGTCCGTTCACTGAGCCGCAGAATATTCAGAAGCTGATCCGCGGCGGCTTCCGGTAAAAAGGCGTAGCAAAGCTGACGGCCCTGCCGGGCCAGCTTTTCCTTTTGCAGCAGGATGTACAGAGAAAAGATCAGGCCGATGAAAAAGGTAGTGACGCCGCTGACGATGCCGCTGACCAGTCCACCGCCGGAGATCAGAAGGCCCTTGCCCCAGTTCTGGACCAGCCCCACGGCCTTCTGGGAAAGACCGGCCCAGTCGATAGACAGCCCTTCGATCTGGTTTGCCAGAAGGGGCAGGTATTCCTGAAAGCGGGCGGCGCTTTCCTGCAAGCGCTCAAAGGCTTCCGGTACCTGCGCCGCGATGGAGGCGACGGCGTCCCGCACGCCGGGGACGATCACCATTCCCGCCAGCGCCAGCACTGCGGATACTGCCGCAACGGTGAGCAGCAGCGCCAGCGGGCGGCGGAGCTTATTGGCCTTTTTTGCATGGGGAAACAGGCAGCGCTCCAGCGCCCGCATGGGGACATTGAGAATAAAGGCGATGGCACAGCCCAGCAGCAGCGGGGACAAAATGCCCAGCAGCCACCCGGCGGCGCCTGCCACCACATCCAGATGCAGCAGCGCCGCGGCGAAGGCAATGCCGCCGCAGACAACGCCCAACAGGGCTTTCACGGTCTGCTTGTTGAATTCCATATGTCAGGTTCCTTTCGTTGAATCAGACACCAGCCGGGTTTCCTTCCACTTGCCGCTCCGGAAACGGATCGTAAACAGCGCGCCCCGGAGACATTCGTCGCAGGCCATGGCGATCCAGATGCCCACAAGACCCCAGTTCAGCGCGTGTCCCAGCAGCCAGCTTCCGCCTACGGCCACAATCCACATGCTGAAAATGCCCACGCCCACAGGGTACCAGACATCTCCGGCGGTGGTGAGGCAGCGGGTCATGACGATATTGATGGACCGCCCGATCTCCAGACCGAACTCTACATAAAGGATCTGCCGGCCCAGCGCGTGGATCACAGGATCATCGGTGAAGATGTTGTAAATGGGATCGCAGAAAATGAGAATCAGCAGTGTCAGCAGCTCGGAGGCAGCCAGCGCGATGCGGATGGTGGACCAGACACGGCCGCTGACCTCGTCCAGCTTCCGGCCGCCGATCATGTAGCCCAGAATGATCTGGGTGGCCTGCCCCACGGCGATGGAGTACACATAGGCCACGTTGGCCAGCATACTGCCATAGACCTTGGCGCTGACCACCGCCGCACCCATCAGATTGATGAAGCGGAGGATGAAGGTCTGGGACACGTTGTAGGACAGGGCCTCTGTGCCGGAGGGGAGGGCGATGCCCAGCAGGGCGCGGAAGGTCTTTGCGGGGAAGGGGTGCAGATATTGCAGGGAAAAACGGACGGTGCATTTGCGTTTCAGCGTGATGCAGGCCAGCGTCAGGCCCACAGCCTTGGAGATCACGGTGGATACGGCGGCGCCAGCCACGCCCATTTGCGGGAAGCCGAAGAAGCCGTTGATCAGAATGGCGTTGCCTACCACATTCAGAAGGTTCATGGAGACGGAGAGCACCACCACCTCTTTCAGCAGGGTGTAGCTCCGCAGAACGGCGCAGAGCTGGATATACAGCCCCTGAAGCAGTACCGTACCGCCTACGATGCGGGTGTAAAGGCAGGCACCGTCAAAGGCGTCCTCCGGCGTCCGCAGGAGCTGAAAGACCAATTCCGGCTCTAAAAGCAAAAACAGGCCCACCAGAAAGCTGAATACGGCGCTGACCGTAACGGCCACGGTGACGATCTCGCTGCATTCCTCACCGACCCGGCCTGCGCCGATGTGCTGGGTCAGGAGAATGGTGGCGGCGGTGCTCATGGTGGTGAGCACGATGATGACCACGTTCATCACCTGATTGCCGTTGCCGATGGCGGCCACGGCGGCGGAGCCGAAGTGGGAGATCATGAATTGGTCCATATTGCCCACCAGAAGCTGTAGGAGAAGCTCTGCGAAGATGGGCAGCGAGAGGTGAAAGACCCGTTTGGTCTGAGGCGAAACCTGCAATGTCATATAAATTGCTCCTTGTTTTGGAAGTAATCGTTTAATATCGGAGCAAGTATATGCGCACGGCGGTTTGGTTGCAAGCGGCAAAGCGCCGAAAGAAGTGTGAAATTCCGGGCTTCTTTCAGCATTTTCCCTATTTTTGGCGCAAATCAGTCCTCGCGGTACCGGTCTGCCTGATGACAGTATTCCCGGGCGGATTCCCGGTTGCTCTCGATCTCGGCCTCCGTCAGGGGACGGACCACCTTGGCGGGGCTGCCCAGGATCATGGAGCCGGCGGGAGCGTCCATTTTGCCGGTGACCAGCGCCCCGGCGCCTACGATGCAGTTATCGCCGATCTTTGCACCGTTGAGAACGGTGGCGCCCATGCCGATGAGCACGTTGTCGCCCACGGTGCAGCCGTGGACAATGGCCCCGTGGCCGATGGTGCAGCCGGAACCGACCGTGGTCTCCTCGTGCAGCACTGCGCAGTCCTGAACGTTGGTGTTGTCGCCCACTTTGATGGCACCGTCATCTCCGCGGAGGACGGCATTGTACCACACGTTGACATTCTTTCCCAGGGTCACGTCTCCCACGATGGCGGCACCGGGGCAGACAAAAACGGATTCGTCAAATTTCGGTTTTGTGATCATATAATTCTCTCTTTCTTGTTAGGTCTGCTGCATCAGATGGCAAAGTTTCCGTTGATAAAGACGGGGATCTCCCGGCCGTCATGGGTGGTGCCCACGATGGAGAGGTCGGCGGTGCCAACCATGAAGTCCACATGGGTCAGCGAATAGTTCAGGCCGTGGGCCTGAACCTCCTCCCGGGTCATGGACTCGCCGCCTTCAATGCACTCGGGATATGCCTCGCCGAAGGCCAGATGGCAGGAAGCGTTTTCGTCAAACAGGGTGTTGTAGAACAGGATCTTCTGATTGGAAATGGGGCTGTCATAGGGGACCAGGGCCACTTCTCCGAAGTAGCTGGCGCCTTCGTCCACACTGATGGCGGCTTTCAGGAATTCCTCACCCTTTTCGGCGTGGGCTTCCACGATCTTGCCGTCCCGGATGATGAAGTAGAACTTGTCGATGATGTTGCCGCTGTCCACCAGAGGCATGGCGGAATAGACCACGCCGTTAATGCCGGTTTTCAAAGGGGCGGTGAAGATTTCCTCCGTGGGCATGTTGGCCACGAACTCCACCCCGTTTTTCATCACGGAGTTGCCGGCGGCCCAGAGATGGTCCTCCGGCAGCTGGATGGTGAGGTCAGTGCCCAGAGAATTGGTGTAGTGCAGGTATTTGAAGTGGTACTCGTTCAGCAGCTTTTTCCGGCGGCCCAGGGTGTCCAGATGCTGGCGCCATGCGGAAACGGCGGTGCCGTCTCCCTGAATGCGGACGGAGCGGAGAATGGCATCCCACAGCTTTTCTATGGCCCGATCCTCCGGCAGCTCCGGGAACACGGTGGCGGCCCAGGAGGGGATGGGCACCGAGGCGATGCACCAAGGGAAGCCGTTGCTCATCTGGAGCCGGTCAAAGGTCTTGCGGAGCACGGAACCGGATTTCTGAGACCGGACCAGCCGGTCGGGGTCCACGCCCTTCAGCGTTTCCGGATCGCTGGCGGCAATGGCCAGATAGGCGGCTCCCATTTCCGCATAGCTGGTGAAAAACTTTTCGCGCCACTCCGGCGTGTCATCGAAAACGGAGGCGTCCGCCCGGAGGAACTTCTGCCGACTAAGATAGTCGTCACTCCAGTTCATGATGACCTCCCGGCAGCCTGCGTCATAGGCCGCGTCAGCACACAGCCGGGCGAAGGAGGCGCACTCCACCGGCGATGAAATGATGAGAGTCTGGCCCTTTTGAACATTCAGGCCTACTTCAATCAGTAATTTTGCATATTCCTGCAGTTTTGTATCCATAAAACAGCTTCCTTTCCCGCAGCGAGGCCGCGGCTGAGATTTGACAGACGATTTATGCCTTGGGTACATTGGTGTCCTGCTCCAGACGGTCCTTCCGCATACTGATGAGCACACCGTTCATCTCCGCACCCAGAATCAATGTGAATGCCGAGAGGTTCAGCCAGATCAGCACCACAATGACGGCGCCGATGGAGCCATAGAGCACAGAGTAGTGGGAGAAGTGGTTGACGTAGTAGGAATAGAGCCAGCTGAACGCCATCCACGCTGCCAGAGAGAACAGAACGCCGGGACAGATATTTTTCAGGGGTTGGATGGTATCCTGGGCCAGGGCATAGAGCAGGAACAGTGCCAGAAAGCTGACGGCCCCGGCTACGGGGAACCGCAGCGTTACCCACAGCTTCGCCAGAAATTCCGGCAGACGAAAATGCTCCACGGTGTACCACAGCGCCCGCTCTCCGAAGGTCATCAGAGACAAGGTCAGGGCGATGGTGACAATGAGGGTCACGGTATAGAGCAGCACCTTGATCCATTGGGTGATAAAGCCCTTGGGCGGGCCTAAATGGTAGGCTGTCCGCACGGCGGCCATCAGAGAGTTGGTGGCCCGCATGGGGAAGTAGATGGAAAAGACCAGACCGAATACCATGAGTTGGGGGCTGGGATTGTCGGTGACGTAAGTGAAGTACATCCGGAGCAGGTCCACCACTTCCTCCGGCAGAAAATCCGAGAGGACGGTCATCATGCCGGTGATGTTCAGATCCAGCAGACCCAGCAGGGCGCTGATGAAAATGAGGAAGGGAAAGATCATGAACAGCAGGTAAAAGGCCAGCGCCGCGCTCTGCATGGCCACATTATGCCGCCCGCAGCGATGGGCCATCAGTACACAGAAGCGGAGAAATCGGTTTTTCGGCAGGGTGTTGTCCCACATAGCAGTGTCTCCCTCCGGGAAGATTTTACTCCCATTTGGCCCAGACGTCCGGGCAGTAGCCCACAGTGGCCTCCTTGCCATTGCGGACAATGGGGGTGTTGAACAGCTCCGGATATTCCAGCAGCTTTTCCTCTTGGGCGTCCGGGGTGATATAGGCCATGTAAAGCTCCTCGTACGCCCGGCATTTTGTATTCACCAGCGCCTCAAAGCCAACTTTCTGCTTGACGGATTGGTACTCCCGGGGGGATAATCCCTTTGAGGGAACGTCGATATACTGATACTTGATACGGCGCTCCTTGAACCAGCGCTCAGCCTTCTTCGTATCGAAGGATTTGGAGGAGCCGAAGATCTGAATGTTCATAGATAACTTCCTTATTATACAGACTGGAGGGGTATTTTTATGACGGATGCGGTCAGAACATTAAAAGAATGGACCGACGCGGCCCGGAAAATCGTCTTTTTCGGCGGAGCCGGAGTGTCCACGGAGTCCGGGATCCCGGATTTCCGCAGCACCGGCGGCTTATACCATCAGGAGTGGAAATACCCTCCGGAGACTATTTTAAGCCATACGTTTTATAAAAGCAATCCCGAAGAATTTTTCCGCTTTTACCGGGCGAAAATGCTTTGCCCTGACGCAAAGCCCAACGCCGCCCACAAAAAGCTGGCAGAATGGGAGCGGGAGGGGAAGCTGCTGGCAGTGGTGACCCAGAACATCGACGGACTTCATCAGGCCGCTGGCAGCAAACAGGTCTATGAGCTGCACGGCAGCGTACATCGAAATTACTGCGAAAAATGTGGAAAATTCTACGATCTGGATCACATCCTCCACACCACAGGGGTTCCCCGGTGCGATTGCGGCGGCGTCATCAAGCCGGACGTGGTGCTCTATGAGGAGGCCCTGAATGACCGGGTCATCGACGGCGCGGTGAACGCTATCGCGCAGGCGGATCTGCTGATCGTGGGCGGCACCTCCCTGAATGTGTGGCCCGCGGCGGGGCTTATCAACTATTTCCGTGGGGACCGGCTGGCCCTCATCAACAAATCCCCGGTGGCGCGGGATTTGGCGGCGGGGCTGGTCATTACGGACCCCATCGGCGAGGTTTTGTCCCAGCTTTGAGGCCCTGTTTTCCGGGCGGCTTTGCCGCCCGGAAAATTTTTTTAGAAAAACCGCAAATTCTGGTTGACATTATGGATACGAATGGCTATAATAATCAAGCAGTCTTTTTTAGGCGGTATTTGTTTGCGGCTGTGCTGGAACTGGTAGACAGGCCAGCTTGAGGTGCTGGTGTCGATTCGACGTGTGGGTTCAAGTCCCGTCAGCCGCACCAGTTTTCTCTCCGGAAAGATTGCTTATGCGCGCGAGTGGTGGAATTGGCAGACTCGCTAGATTCAGGTTCTAGTGTCCGTTACGGACGTGCGGGTTCAAGTCCCGCCTCGCGCACCAAACAAGAGCATCACTGTAAAGTGATGCTCTTTTGTTCTTAGGCCGGATAGGAGGCGAAATCATGACAAAGGACGAGCTGCGGGAAAAGGCCAACGATCTGCCCTTACAGCCCGGCGTCTATCTGATGATGGACAAGACCGGGAAGGTCATCTATGTGGGCAAGGCGAAAAAACTGAAAAACCGGGTGAGCCAGTATTTTCAGGACAGCGCGGCCCACAGTGTCAAGACCCGGCAGATGGTCAGTCAGGTAGATCATTTCGACACGATCTTCGTCACCAGTGAATTTGAGGCGCTGGTGCTGGAAAACTCCCTCATCAAGCGTCATATGCCCCGGTACAACATCCTGCTGAAGGATGACAAGGGCTATCCGCTGGTGCGCCTCAGCCGGGGGCGGTATCCGAAATTCACTCTGGTGAATCGACCCGCCAATGACGGCGCGAAGTACTTCGGTCCCTTTGGCGGGCGGTACGAGACCCGTCAGGCAGTGGATGCGGTATGTCAGGCTTTGCGCCTGCCCACCTGCCGCCGACAGTTTCCGCGGGACATCGGCGCGGAGCGGCCCTGCCTGAATTTCCACATGGGCCGGTGCGACGGGTTCTGCCGCCCGGAGATGCCGGAGGCGGAATATGACCGCCGGATGGAGCAGGCGGCCCAGTTGTTGGAGGGACGCTCCAAGCAGCTCCTCCGGGACATGACCGCCGAGATGGAAGCGGAGGCGGAGGCCCTGCGGTTTGAGCAGGCGGCCCAGCTGAGAGACCGTATCCAAGCCATCAGCGCCCTGAGCAAAAAGCAGACCGTCATCGCGGGACTGTGCGCCGATACGGACGTGTGGGGCGTGTTCCGGGGGGCGGGCAAGAGCGGCTATGCCGTTCTTCACATGGAAAACGGCGATCTGGTGGGCCGGGAGACGGAACTGCTGACCGCGCCTATGGAGGAATCGGCGGCGGAGCTGCTGGCGGCGGTCACGGCCCAGTATTATCTGCCGCGGGCCATTCTGCCCCATGAGATCTTGCTCTGCGTGGACACGGGGGACTGCGAGGAACTGTCCGAGGCCCTGACCCAGCGGGCGGGGCATAAGGTCTGGGTCCATGTGCCCCAGCGGGGAGAGAAGTCCACACTGGCGGATATGGCGGTCCGCAACGCACAGGAGGAGGTCCGGCGGGCCACCACCGCCGAGGAAAAAACGGCGTATACGCTGGAAGCCCTGCAAAAAATGCTGAACCTGCCCCAGCCGCCCAGACGGATGGAGTCTTTCGATATTTCCAACACCGGCGCCAGCGACATTGTGGCGTCCATGGTGGTCTATCAGGGGGCGAAGCCTTTGAAATCCGCCTATCGCCGGTTTCAGATCAAGGAGCTGACTGGCGGTCATCCCGATGACTACGGCTCCATGCGGGAGGTCCTGCGGCGGCGGCTGCAAAGGGCGGCGGACGGGGACGAAAAGTTCCTGCCCTTGCCGGATGTGTTTTTGATCGACGGCGGCGTGACCCATGCCGACGCCGTCCGGGAGGTGGCGGAGCAATTCGGCTGCACGGTGCCCATCTTCGGCATGGTGAAGGATGACCGCCACCGCACCCGGGCGCTGGTCACCCCGGAGGGCCGGGAGATCGGCATTGTGAACGATCAGGCGGTGTTTTCACTCATCGGCCAGATCCAGGAGGAGACCCACCGTTTCGCCATCACCTATCACCACCAGCACCATACCAAGAGCGCCATGCGCTCCGCACTGGACGGCGTTCCCGGTCTGGGACCCAAGCGGCAGGCGGAGCTGCGGAAGCATTTCGGCACGGTGAAGGCCATCCGGGAGGCGGACGAGACGGCACTGGCGGCGGTGCTGCCGCAAAATGTGGCCCATACCCTTTGGATCAGACTCCATGAAAAGGAATCCACTTAAAAAAACGTCCTGCTGCCCCACGGGGCAGCGGGGCGTTTCCGCCATCGGGCGTATCCACCCCGCCTGTTGCCTGTTTTCGCAAGATTTCAGTAGAAATACCATTGTGTATTTGCCGGTAAACTGATATAATAAAAAAACCTATCGGATGAATTTCATGATTTCTGAGGGACAGGCCAGCCTGCCCCATCGGAGAATGAGGTAAGGAATGAGCAATAAGAAACTCTCCCGCCTGTTGGAGCCGAATTTAAAATTTTATTTCGCCGTTATGTTGCTGTTCGCCGTGGCGGCCATCCCTGTCAACTGGCAGCTGGCCTTGGCTGAGGGAACTCTGACCGTTCTGCTGTACTTCTATTTCCGGCAGAGCAATCAGAAGCGGCGGCAGGGCGTTTTGCAGTACATCGACTCTGTCACCGGCAGTGTGGACACCGCCAGTAAGTCCACCCTCATCAACTCCCCTCTGCCCACGCTGGTGTTCCGGCCGGATACGGGGGAGATCATCTGGAGCAACGAGAGCTTTTTGCAGCTGGCCGGCGTCCGGGAGCATCTCTTTGAGATGCGGCTTTCCGAGGCCGTACCGGATTTTCAGGTCCAGTGGCTGCTGAGCGGAAAGCAGGAAAGCCCGGAGCGGGTGGAGCTGAACAACCACCGTTTCCGGGTCTACGGCAGCCTGGTGCGCTCCCGGAACCGCACCGGCGTGCAGAGCCTGGTGGCCACCACCTACTGGGTGGAGACTACGGAGGCCGATCATCTGAGAGAGGTCTACGAGGCCAGCCGCCCGGTGGCGGCGATCCTGATGCTGGACAACTACGAGGACCTGATGAAGGCCTGCGAGGATACCCAGCGCAGCGCGGTTCTGGCGCAGATCGATGAAAAATTGCAGACCTGGGCCAACGCAGGCCAGGGCATCCTGCTGAAAACGGACCGGAACCATTACCTGTTCCTGTTTGAAGAACAGTATTTCCAGCATTTTGTGGACGAAAAGTTCTCCATTCTGGACACTGTCCGGGCGATCCGCGTGGCGGAGAATATCCACCCAACCCTGTCCATCGGCATCGGCAAGGATTCTCCCAGTATCCCGGAGCTGTACAAAAACGCCAAGCTCTCGCTGGAAATGGCACTGAGCCGGGGCGGCGATCAGGCGGTGGTGCGGAATCAGGTGGACTTCGCCTTCTACGGCGGCCGCACCAAGGCCACGGAGAAGCGGACCAAAGTGAAATCCCGCGTGATGGCCAATGCCTTCCGGGAGCTGATCGCAGACGCGGGAGAGGTCTACATCATGGGCCACTCCTTTGCGGATATGGACGCCGTGGGCGCTGCCGCGGGTATTTGCTGCGCTGCACGGAAGCGGGGAAAGCAGGCCCGGATCGTCATTGACCGGGAGCACACCGCGGCCGAGACCCTGATCGCCCGGCTGGACGCGCTGCCGGAGTACAGCGGTGTGTTCCTTGCCCCCGCTGAGGCATTTTTGCAGATGCGGGCCGACACGCTTCTGGTGGTGGTGGATACCAACCGTCCGGACATGGTGGAAAATCCCCAGCTTTTGGAATCCTGCAACCGGGTGGCGGTCATTGATCATCACCGCCGGGCAGCGACTTATATCGAAAATGCTGCCTTCAACTTCCACGAGCCTTACGCCTCGTCCGCCAGCGAACTGGTGACGGAGCTGCTGCAATATCTGGTGGAGCCTACCGACCTTCTGCGGGAGGAAGCGGGGGCGCTGCTGGCGGGTATCGTGCTGGATACCAAGCATTTCACTCAGCGGACCGGCGGCCGCACCTTTGAGGCGGCGGCCTTCCTGCGGCGTTCCGGTGCGGATACGGCTGAGGTCCAGCGGCTGTTCCAGGGCGATTTGAAGGATATGGTCACGAAATACGACATCATCCGCCGCGCGGAGATGTACCGGAGCAACATCGCGGTCTCCGTGGTGGAGGAGCCGGGCGTGGACCGCGTTGCAGCGGCCCAGGCGGCGGACGATCTGCTGACCCTGAAGGGCGTTCAGGCTTCCTTCGTGATCTACGCCGCCGAGGGAGCGGTGCTGATGTCAGCCCGGTCTCTGGGCGAGATCAACGTGCAGGTGATCCTGGAGGCCTTGGGCGGCGGCGGCAACTCTACCACCGCAGGCGCACGGATCGAGGACACGGACCCGGAGAGCGTCCGTCAGCAGTTGATTGGGGTCTTGGACGCATACTTTGAAAAGTGAGGTGGCCTATGAAGGCGTTTTTGAAGGCGTATGCGGTCTGCCTGATCCTGATGGAGGTATTTATCTTCTTCGGTGGGTGGATGCTGTTTGATCTCAGAGGCGTCGGAATCTATCGGGCAGGCGCTGTGATCGCACTGATTCTGGCGATTGCTGTCTGCGCGTGGAGCAGCACGGCACAAAAGGTCGAAGCGCTGGAAGCGGAGCTTCAGGAATTGAAAAAGCAAATTCATTCAGAACATTCGGAAAGTGAGGATATATAACATGAAAGTGATTTTACAGCAGGACGTGAAGGGTCAGGGCAAGAAGGGCGAGATGATCGAGGTTTCCGAGGGCTACGGCCGGAACTTCCTTCTGCCCAGAAAGCTGGCGGTGCCTGCCACGGCGGACGCCATCAACACCATGAACCTGAAGGAGAAGGCCCGCAAGGCCGAGGAAGCCCGGCTGAAGGCTGAGGCGCAGGAGATCGCCGGGAAGCTCCAGAACTGCCCCGTGAAGCTCAGCGCCAAGGCCGGCAACGGCGGCAAGCTGTTCGGCGCCGTGACCAACAAGGAGATCTCCGAGGGCCTGAAGGCCCAGTACGGCGTGGATATTCCCAAGCAGAAGATCGTACTGGATGAGCCGATCAAGGCCTACGGCAGCTATCAGGTGAAGGCCAAGCTGGGCTTTGAGGTCAGCGGTACCGTGTACGTCACCGTCTGCGAGGAGAAGTAAGACTAATTCAAGGGGGATCAGGATACACCGTCGCGGCAATACGATTTGCAGTCTCTATGATAAGACTGCAAATCGTGCCGCATCCTCGAAACAGCCTTGCTTATTCCGCCACTGGCGGCGCTGCGGCGGTTTCCCCTTGAGCAACCCCCGCACCAGTGAGATCCACTCACTGGTGAGCGCTGCCCAAGGCAGCTGAGTCAATGTATTTTTGTCAGGTACGCGCCCTGACAAAAATGATTGTATGTCTAACTTGTGCTTCCGGGGAAGCGGAAAGGAGAGCACCGTGGCAAATGAAGACCTGCTTTTGCGGCAGATGCCCCACTCCTTAGAGGGGGAACAGGCGGTCCTTGGCTCCATGCTCATTGATGAGGGCTGTGTCAAGGAGGTAATGGATAAGCTGGTGCCCTCGGATTTTTACCTCCGCCAGAACCGGGAGATATTCGAGACCATTTACACCATGTTCACCTATGCCCGGCCCATTGACGGTATCACCGTCTGCGAGGAAATGCGGAAGGCCGGGACCTACGATGAAAATACCACCCGCTCCTACCTGGCGCAGCTCATGGAGATCACGCCCACCAGCGCCAACGTCATGGAGTATGTGGCCATTGTGCGGGACAAAGCGCTGCTGCGGGGCGTAGCCCAGGCGGCAGGCGAGATCACGGCGCTGGTGCAGGAGGGAATCGGTGAGGCGGGCGAAATTTTGGAGGCCGCCGAGCAGAAAATCTATGCCGTGCGCCGGGGCCAGAGCGCGCAGGACATGGTGCCGCTGCGGATGGTGCTACCGGAGGTGCTGGACCGCCTCAGCGAAATGAGCGAGAGCGAAAGCCGCCTGCCGGGACTTTCCACCGGCCTTTCCGCCGTGGACCGCAAAATCACGGGTCTGAACAAGTCCGACCTGATTTTGCTGGCGGCCCGACCCGGTATGGGCAAAACATCCTTTGCACTGAATGTGGCGCTGAACGTGGCAAAGTCGGAGAAAAAGACCGTGGCCGTGTTCTCTCTGGAAATGTCCCGGGAGCAGCTGGCCACCCGGCTTTTAAGCTCCGAAGCCTGCGTGGAGAGCGGGCGGCTGCGGACCGGCTCCCTCCGGGAAACGGACTGGGAAAAGATCGCGGCGGCGGCCAGTGTATTGAACAAGGTGGACATCCGAATCGATGATAACCCCATGCTGTCCGTGGCGGATATGAACGCCAAGTGCCGCCGCATCGACGGGCTGGCGCTGGTGGTCATCGACTATTTGCAGTTGATGACCTCCGCCTCCGGCAATAACCGGGGCGGCGAGAACCGGCAGCAGATGGTCAGCGATATGTCCCGTATGCTGAAGATCATGGCAAAGGAACTGAACGTGCCGGTGATCTGCCTGAGCCAGCTG
>ENA-UEPJ01001304-UEPJ01001304.1-human-gut-metagenome-genome-assembly--contig:-NODE-1304-length-30717-cov-6.052970_pt1 | contig 30717 bp, 23 predicted proteins | sample MGYA00242890_ERZ507896 | MGnify/ENA primary metagenome ERZ507896 (study PRJEB26167, sample SAMN06115508) | human gut metagenome | host: Homo sapiens | place: China:Qinghai | collected 2015-08-20... | reverse complement strand
TAACGGCACCGCTCGTGTTCATGTCTATTCACTATCTCCATAATCATTTAATAAACAGGTGTTTTACTAATGTTTCACTTTTTCAGGTACTGGAACGCGGTGATGACTTATCGGGAATCCTCATCTCCTCGTGACCGGGGAAAAGATTTTACCCGCCTGTTTACCGGGAAGACACCGTGTCCCGTTTTACTAGAAATGGACTATCGCCGTTTTCGTTAAATATAAAAACGTGTAATCAATTTAAAACAAGCAACAACCTCCAGTTCCGAATCGCCGTCTGACACTTACAAAGTGTCAGAACCGGTACAAGAGAACGGTAACGGGTATTTTACTGGTATTCCTGTTGAAGAAGAATAACCCCGATATCACCATGGGCATAAGTATAACGGGTTACATTCTTTCGAGGGTATCTGGGTTATTTTAAACCTTTCGGGGAGATGTACCAAAGTAGTGGAGCTATGGATGTATTTTTTGTGATATAAATATAGGGTCAAAATTTATTATGAATGGAATAATTTGGATGTCAAATCAGCTTATATGAAGCAAATGAATAAAAAAATACCAATCCTTTTTATCAGTATGTTATGCTTGTTTGCTTCTTGCATAGAAGAACGCTTGGAGGCGGAAAAGACAGATGAACCGACGGCATACCTGCTTGTAAAAGGAGGTAGTTTGCTAAGTTCTACAGATTCGCGGGACAACGAAATAAAGACTCTTAGAATACTTGCTTTTCGTGTAAGCGGACAATGCGTGAGTAATGTATTATATAATGCAACTTTGCACGAAATAATCGAACACCCCATAGATGACGGTATATATAATTTTGTATTCTTGGCTAACGAACCGACGTTAGTGAATGTTCAGAATGCATTGAACACGGTAACTACATATTCCGATCTGGGTAATATCACGTATCCCGAGTCGGTTTTTCGTTCGGATATTCCGATCCCGATGTTTCAGAAGATAGAGAATGTTGAGGTACTTCCTAAGAAGGGAGGGGTGAAAGTTAATGGAGGTCTGGCGGAAAACCCGTTGTTGCTTAAGCTTGATCGGCTTGCTTCCCGGGTGGATATCGTGTTGGAAGCGGAGGAAGATATGACGGCTTATTTTACCGGAGTTACTTTTTCCGGTATTCCGGATGGAATCAAATTAATGTCGGATGATAACGGGACTTTTAATAGAACTAAAACCCGGAAATATACTTTGGTAGATGATGCGGGATATTTTTCAAACACGACGGCACCGACTGTTGAACAACAGGGGCGGGGAATCAAGTGGGCTATGAAAATCACTCGTTTCATCCTCCCTTTCAATAAGTTCACTCCGGTAGATAATCCGGACAAGGCTTTTGAATTGACGGTAGACATGGAAAATCGATACAGTCCTTCCTGCAAGTTGAAGATCGTGACGAATGGGGTGGGGGGTGCTACAAAAGATAATTACACGTTACCTTTAAATACGGCACTCTTGCTTACCGGTGTGATTAAGGTTCCTTTGGAACTTAATGTTGAGGTGACGCCTTGGGGAGAAAAACAGAGTAACTGGCAAGCAGGAAATCGTTACCTGAATGTTTCCGAGATTAACGTGAATATCACGGATTTTAATGGAGCCCGGATAATTTTTTCGTCAAATATGCCTGTGGTAAGAGTGTTACCTGATGTGTATGTCAACAATAGCACGACTCAGACATTAAAAACAGAGAACGTGTTTAATGATCTTGTACTTGCGGCCGGTGAAACTTCCACGACGCGTTTTGCTTACACTTACGATGCAGTTCGGGGAGAAGGTACCGGGTACATGGATATTTTGTTGGACGAGTACAACATGGATATTCCGACTTTTCTTGCCAATCAAAATGGACGGCATACCACTTTCGGACTTGTTCTATCCGCGGAAGATGAAAATGGTGGGAATCAACTACAACGAGAAATAACGGTTAACACGAGTCAGTACGGAATACGTTTCTTGGGAGATCATTGGAATGGAAATGCCTATATCGGTGCTTTTCATCGGGAGAATGAAGTTGGAGAAAGGGTTATTACCGCGCAATTACCTCGGTTGACCAATCAGAACTACAAAACCGGGAATTGGAGTGTAGTGGTCGATGAGCCTTACAAGAATTGGATCATATTAAGTACTACCCCGAGTTTTGATCCTTACATTGGAACTGATACTCCGGGCGATCCCGAAAAACACCCCGTTCGTCCGAATGAATATAAAACGGAAGAGGTGGATAATAATGGAACTAGAATAAGTGGAAAAGGACGAATTTATTTCCGTGTCGGTTGGAGAGAGCCTCTTAAATTAGGCGGTACGGGGAAGGAAACACCGAGATATGCTACGGTAACTGCGACTTATACAACTCCGACCGGAGAAACTTCGCATAAAATATATATTCGGCAAGGTGAGGCGGATGATTATGTAATGAATACAAATACACCGATAACGTCTGGACCGTTAAGAGGGAAAACCCGGTCTTACGCGAGAAAATTTTCGGCTTTTAACCTTACGCATCCGAATTTTAAAGATCAAGATGAGAGTTATACGGGACTATATGCCTCAACAACGATAAAGCAGGCCGCGTTTGTTCGGTATCCGACTCAAGCCGGGGCTCTCTATCAGTGGGGATTAAACAAAGCTAACAACTCTTTGAGAAGCTATTTCCGTCGGGCTTATCATCCGACGAAGCCGAATTATGAATATTCATCTTCGGGATATTGGGTGAATGATGAATCTTGGTTAAAAATGCCGATATGGGGCTCTTCCGGGCCGGGTTCAACTGCTGAATATGAATATGGATATGAAAGTGTGTTCGAAATATGTCCCGCGGGTTATCACCGGCCTTCGGATGGATACACGAATCAGATATCGTATAATGGACCTGCGCCGAATATTAAGAATGATGCGGGGAAATATGTAAATCTTAAAGGGATTCCGGTTACACAAACAGATTATTCCAGTCAAATAGAAACTTCCGAATGGAGACAGTCTTTGTGGAAGAATCCTTGGCGCGGGGAAACGGGTAGTGGTCGAGTTATGGTTGGGGAAGGCACTGCTAATCAACAGTATGCTAATCGAGAAAGAAGTTCTCCCGCTAATAATACAACGGATATTCCTTTATTGTTTGGTTTTTACGCGGATGGATACTATGACCGACGACCGATGAAAGTGCAGGTGTGTGTCACTACTGTTGATCGAACGCAAGTTGGAGTTTCAATAAATAGTCCTAGCGTGGCTTATAAAGGAGTTGTGATTTATAATCCTGAAAACAAGGCTTCGATCTTTTTCCCTGCTTCGGGACGTAGGAGAGATCAAAACGGTTATTTGGAATACGTGGGTGAAACCGGTTATTACTGGAGTTCTTCAACGGCACCGCTTACTCCGACTTATATAGGTCAAGATGTTCGAACGGCTTGGGCAATTGAAATGAGTGGTTGGAATCCGGGGCACGTGCATACATTACCGACATTTGGACAATCCGTTCGTTGTGTGGTAAATACAAATGAGTGATTTATATAAAATAGTGAATGAATGAAATTTATAAATAAACATATCTTTGGCTTGTTAGGGTTGCTGGCTTTGCTTTCGACTTGTTCGATACGCGAAGGTGGAACAGATGAACCCGCGGGCACGGGGACAAAAGTTCGATTCGAGCTTTTCACGAAAGCCGGAACTTACGGTCTTCCCGTTGCTCGTGTCGGGGCGGAGGAATCCGTCGTGGATAAGCAACCATGGGTACTTGTTTTTAGGGGAACGGGAGGGACGGCTAGTTTCGTTGAGGCGGTTCATTCAGAGTTATATAATAATAAAACGTATGTTTATCTGGAGGAGCAAACGAGTGCTTGCCAATTATTAATATTGGCAAATCCACCGAACCAATTTTATGTAGGAGGTACCGGGTATACTTATACGGCCGAGAATTTTGCAAACACCTTAGATGGTCACGATCTTAATTACGCTTGTCTGAATCTACTTACGGAAGCGTTGTCCGACCCGCAATATACCGTGCCGTATGTCGGGCAAAAATTGCCCATGAGTGATTTGGTCGATGTTTCCAAGATCGATGCCGGCGTAACGATTCCCGATATAAAACTGGAGCGCGTTGTTGGGAAAGTAATTGTGAGGAATACGGCTCCCGACTTCGTGCTGGAAGGAATTACAACGGTAACGAATACACCCAAGCGAGGACAGTTCTACAGGAATGGAACGTTACAGGAGAGTATCGGGGCGGGAAATTTAGTTGAATACAGGGGAGATATCTCCTATAATTCAGATGTCGTGGAGGCTGACGTTGTTACAGCCGGCGAACAAAGTACGAAATTATCCCCGCTCTACCTTTATGAATCGCATAGTAAGACGAACGGTACTTATTTGATTGTTCGGGGAACCTACAAGGGGGTGTCTTATTTCTACAAGATGGCCTTTGTCGATAATAACCAAAACGTGTTGAGCATTTTGCGAAATACCGAGTACGTGTTTACCATTACCTCTATCCGGGGACCCGGTTTCGTGACAATGCGCGATGCCAAAATGTCTTTAGCATCCAATACCAACTTGAATTATACCATTTTGGTTCGGGATGATTCGAGTTACGAGACGATGAGTAATAACGACTATTATCTCGGGGTGACAAATTCCCATTTTGAAGTGTATGGTGTTGCGGGAGAGACTTATACGGCCTTCGCTCTCGTGACGGATTGTAAAATTGAATTTCCGGATAAAAGAACAATCACTTCGCTGACAACAGGGTTGACAATAGAATCACCGAGTGATGGTAAACTCCCGGTTTCAACATCGAATCCTTGTGAGGTAAAGATTAAAATGTCAACGGGATTTACAACCGGGGAAATCGAGCTGTACCTCGGGAACTTGAAGAAAATCATCACGGTTCGGCTACACCCTCGATTGGATTACAGGCAGAAAACGATTACCGGGTTTATGGAGGGTGGATATTATATTTCCGCGCATGTTGAGAATTATACTACTCATAAATGGTTGGAACTGGCCTCGGTGAATGATGATGATGAGGTAGTAGTTCGCAATGATCCGGATTTTATATATGTGGATAACGGGAAGATCGCCTTGCAGGTTAAAGCTGGTTCGAATTCAACTGTACCCAGAAGTGGAAATGTGTATATCTCGGCACGTGGTGAGCAGGCGAAAAGAATAAAGGTTCACGTGACTCAAAACGCACGATGAGATATAATAAGTTTGATATAGATTAATGATAAACGAAGAATAATGAAGAAAATACAACTGATACTTATTGTTTTACTGGCCTGTTGCGTGCTACCTAAGGTGCAAGCCCAGAAAATCGGTATAAAAAGTAACTTGCTGTATGATGCCACCACGACAATCAATCTGGGGGTGGAAGTCGGCTTGGCATGCAAGTGGACATTGGATGTACCCTTCAATTATAACCCGTGGAAGCCGGCTAACGGTAGGCGCTTGGCGCATTTCGGCGTACAACCGGAAGTACGTTACTGGTTCTGCGAGCGTTTTCGACGCGCATTTATCGGGCTGCACGGGCATTACGCGGACTTTAACGTGGGTGGCTGGCCGAACTGGTCATTTATCAGCAAGAACATGCAAAACAACCGCTACGAGGGAAAACTGTACGGAGCCGGATTCAGTTTCGGACACTCGTGGATATTAAAAAAACGCTGGAGTATAGAGGCAACCGTCGGGATAGGATACGCTCATATCAAATATGACAAATATCCTTGTGCCGAGTGTGGAACAAAACTGAAAACAGGTAGCAAGAACTACTTCGGACCCACGAAAGTAGGAATCTCATTGGTGTATCTCATAAAATAAAGGAAAGTGATGAATAAGATAATAAAATATATAGCGATAATACTGGTGACCTTCCCGTTAAGCACGCTTCATTCCGCGGCACAAACCCGTTCCTACACGGGAGAAGTCACGGTGAAAGCCGTGCGCGTGGAAAGAGAGGGGAACTTACTTCACGTGGATTTGGATTTTATCTTCAATGACTTGAAAGTGAAATCGGCGCGGGGAATAGATTTGATCCCGCGGCTCGTTACCCCGGAACAAACGTACAACCTGCCGAAGGTATCGCTCAAGGGACGGGACGAGTACCTGTCACACGAGCGGAAAGTGGCTATCATGGGGTTCAACCCGCGGGCAGAGATCGGGGATACCTACCGGGTAGAGAAAGTAAGCAAAAAGAAAAACGGTGTAATCAATTACCGCTACACGCTCCCCTACGAAACTTGGATGGCAGATGCAGCCCTTGATATGCAATACGACAACTGCGGTTGCGGGGACACGGAATTGATGAAAGTCGTGCGTCTGATCGATCCGGTACCGCCTGTTGAAGAATATATAGTCATTCCTTACCTCGTGTATATCCGACCACTGGGAGAAGAGATCAAACGCCGGGAGGTTCACGCCGAATGTTTTCTTGATTTCGTGGTCAACCAAACCGTGATCCGCCCGTCATACATGAACAACCCCAAAGAGTTGGCAAAGATCCATGATATGATCCGTGATTTGAAAGATGATCCCAATATCACGGTCAAAAGGCTGGATATAACGGGATACGCTTCGCCGGAAGGATCATTGGCAAACAACCAACGCCTGTCGGAAGGACGCTCTAGAGCTCTGGCAAATTACCTTGCCACGCGATATGACTTCCCGCGAAACATATATCATATTTCCTTCGGGGGCGAGAACTGGGGAGGCTTAGTGAAGGCTGTCGAGGCAAGCCACATGGAATACAAGAATCGGATACTGGACATTATCGAGTATACCTCTTCCGTCTCGGAAAGGAAAAACAGGCTGAAACAATTGGCGGGAGGAGTCCCCTACCGCTACATGTTACAGACGATTTACCCGAGCCTGCGTGTTGCCATTTGCAAGGTGGACTACAACGTGAAGAACTTCGACGTGGAGGAAGCAAAAGCGGTTATCCTGACAAGACCGCAAGACTTGAGTTTGAACGAGATGTTTCAAGTGGCAAATACCTATCAGTACGGGTCACAAGAATTTGTCGACGTGTTCGAAACGGCAGTCCGTCTCTTCCCGAAAGACGAGATCGCCAACTTGAATGCCGCTATCTCCGCGCTCACGCGTAATGATATGGTATTGGCAGAGCGCTACTTGAATAGAATAATCCCGAAGAATTACCCCGCTGAATATAACAACGCCATGGGCGTACTCGCCCTGTTGCAAGGAAATTACGAGAGAGCGGAAACCTATCTGCAAACGGCTGCCGCCAAAGGGTTGGAAGTCGCCAAGCAGAACTTGGAAGAATTGGCAAAGAAAAAAGCCAATATAATTGAATTTGAAAAAAGAAACAGATAGTTAATTAATCACATCTAACAATTTGTAAAATGAAAAGAATGAACAATTTTTTAACATTAGTATTTGCAGCGTTAGCATTCACTGCATTTACAGCATGTACCGATGACAAAAACGGACCGGAAGACGGTGATGGAGTGGGGCTCCCAAAAGGTGAAGCATGGATGTCTATTCGGATACAGACTGCAAACGAAGGAAGAGCGTTACATGACCCCAAGGAGGAAAACGGTACTGCCAACGAAACAAAAGTTACTACCGCGAGGGCATTATTTTTCAAAGATGGTACTAATCCTACTGACCCCAAAGTGTTAGTGGATGATATATCATTGACAACGGAACAATTAGGACTGCCCGGACAATCTACGGGTTTGGGTGGTAAAGCTTTTGGTGTTTCCAAGGAGGCTCAATACCTGTTGATTGTGACAAATCCTTCTAGCAAATTTGGTACTTTCACTAAGGGTACAACTTATACCGCTGTCAATAAAGCCATAGAATCCGCCACTGTAGCTGACGTGATAGGTGCTTCTAAAAATAATTTTATGATGACCAATGCAAAGGGAGGTTTGGAACCATCCACGGCTAACGGTACACTCGCGGAATTGACGTTGCACATCACGGCTGCTGACGCGGAAAGTGCACCTCAAGCAATTCATGTAGACCGTGTTGCCGCGAAAGTACGTTTGTACACGGCCTCCGGAATTAATGATAACGCTAATGCATTGATAGGTGATATCGGATGGGTGCTGAATGTAACAAACAAGAAATTCTTCCCTGTATCCGAGCGTACGTTTACGTGGAATGAAGGTGCAACGGCAAAAACCGTTGCCACTGATGGATATGACTATACTCCTACTACGGGAGGCACATGGTTTGCTGGCGCATCGAGTGATGCCGGAACCTATCCGTTAAATACATGTAGAGCCCCGTTTGACAAATACAAATTAGGTTCTTACAGAATAGATCCTAATTACAAGGACAATGATGTAGACAATGCTGCTACTTATGCTGCTAATTACGCCGTTTATAGTACAACGACTCGTCCTGCAAACACGGACTGGCTGGCAGACAAAGGTGTGGCTTATTGTCTTGAAAATACGCAGATAAAAGCGCAAAACCAAGAGGCTTATACCACTCAAGTATTATTAAGAGCACAATATGCGCCTAAAGGTCTGAAGAATCAGGATGGCACTAATGTAGCTCCTGCTCTTAAAGCCGGTGACTCTTGGATTAAAATCGGCGCCAATGGTTACTATACTCTGGCATCTTTGGCGACTTACATCAAAGCTGAATTGACTCTTAAATTCCCGCCAGAGAAACTAAGTGAAGATCCTGCTACAATTCTCACTCCTTTGACAGACGCGTTTAATACATACTTGGCAAGTCTTGGCAAGAGCATTACAATTCCTGCAACGTGGGCAGCATTCAAAACAGAGTTGAACATTGCTGGCGATCTTGATAAAACTAAAGTTGAAAATGGGATTGTTGCACTTGTGAAAAAATTTACCGACTTGGATATAGACGATTTTAAAGCCGGTACTGTCGGGTCTGTATCTTTCTTTGAAGGAGGATGGAACTATTACCCAATCATGATCAAGCATGACGACGTGGACGCCCTAACGGCGGTTGACGGTCCCCAAGGTGCCTTGAACGAGTTGGGAGAGTTTGGCGTGGTTCGTAACTCTGTTTACGACATTACGGTCAACAAGATCATGAATGTAGGGTTCCCGGATATTCCCAAGCCCGGTAAAGATGATGATGAAAAAGATAATTTGCTTATTTCAGTTCAGATCAATATCAACCCGTGGACTTGGTACACGCAATCTATAGATTTATAATTCATATTCTGTCATTAAATAAATGACTTGAAAACCAGAGTACATGTCAAAAGCCCGATTGCTCCAAGCGTATTGAGGCTTTTGACACACTCTTATTCTAATCGAGGTTTTGCCGGAGTCCTTTTCAAAACTCCGGGATATACACGCGGATAGCTTGCGCTGTCCCACTTAAACAGGAAATTAACGAGAAAAGTAACACGAGTTCTTTTCCATAACATATATAAAAAGCAAAACATTAAATCAATGTATATGAATCTGCTACGCCATATATATCGAATCATATTTCTGTTCTTCATTGGCTTGTGCGGGATGACTTCTTGTACCGCTTTTGAGGAAGATTTACCCGAATGTCGTCTGTTCGTCAAGTTCAAGTACGATTATAATCTGTTGTCCGTCGATGCGTTCCATACACAGGTAGATAAGGTGGAGTTGTATGTATTCGATAAGGCAGGCAAATTCCTCTTTTCCCAAATTGAAGAAGGCGATCCGCTCGCCAGCGGCAATTATCTGATGAAAGTGGAATTACCCATAGGCGAGTACCAATTTCTGGCTTGGGCAGGCGCACGCGATTCATACGACATCGCGCCCCTTACCAAGGGAACGTCGACCATCGCTGAGGTGAAACTGAAATTGAAACGCGAGCAGTCGCTGATCATTGACAAGCATCTCGAACCGTTATGGTATGGTGAAATCATCGATGTGGACTTCAACGGGACGGCCAATAAAACGGTGATTGTCAACCTAATCAAGGATACTAACATTGCCCGTTTCGTGTTCGAGAACAGAGGCGCGAGCAATTTCGACGTGAATAAGTACACCTATGAACTCACGGAATCGAACGGGTATCTGGACTACGACAATACTCTGATAGCCGACGATATGCTGAGTTGCCAACCTTATCATATAGAGCAATCTTCCGCTACCACGGGAATTATCGAGCTCAATACCATGCGGCTGATGACCGACCGTCTGAACCGTTTTACCGTGAAAGACAAAACGACCGGTGCTACCGTATTCAAGGTTGACTTGACTGATTTCTTCCTCCAGCTCCGTCTTGAAGAGTACAAAGATAAATGGGGTGATCAAGAGTATTTTGATCGTAAAGATTCTTACGACGTGGTATTTTACCTTTCCGGTTCAACCAACCCTTGGTTGAGTGTAAGTGTCATTCTCAATGGTTGGACGTGGTATATACAGAGTGAATAAAATCAAATGATTCAATGATCAAATAATTTCCCGTTCACACTCTCGGCTATGGCGTTGTCATAGGGACTCCCGTCTTGAGTGGCACGGGGTTTATTGGTTTACTTTGTTGTGTGTAACCTTTTTTCAGAGCGAGACAATAGGAAGATATACTCTTTTCCTATATAAATCCGGTATGAATTCCGTATTACTTCCGGTTCAGTTCCGTTTATAAAGTTTTTATTATGCTTTTAGTAAGCTATTAAAACGCTATTACTATATAGGGTTTTAATAGCGTTTTAATAGGGAATTAATAGCGTTTTACACGGAAGTGATACGGAATTCATATGGAATTGATATGGATTTTATTATTGTAATCCAGATGTTTAGTGACTGACGTGATATGTTATTTGTACCGTGGTGAAATTTAAGGAAGAATCCCTAATATAGATGAAATGGAGTCTGTTTTTCCTCATTTTTGGGGATTGTGAAGGGATGTTCGGGGATATACTTTTGTGGCGATAAATAGTCTGTTAAATTAAAATTTTTATATAATGAAAAAGATGAATCAGTTTATCGCGTGGGGGCTGATGTTGTGTGTTGCCTGTTTTACAGCTTGTTCTGATGACGATAACGGTAGTGGTTGGGATGGTGAATACACCGTGGTTGCTGCCGCCGATTATGACGCGTGGACGTATTTCGATTTTAAGACGGGTACCGTGAAGACGCTTAGCGTGAAATCCCAAGAAGGTGGTATCACCGGGATATACAAGGGTGATTTAGATATCTCCGTTATGGGGAGTTCTTACGGGAATCAAGAGGGCGTGAAGTTGATTATTTCTACAATTGCCGAGGATTCGGTATTGCTTTCTCTGGATAGTTTGACGCTCAGCATGAGTGGTGATGTGGAGCCTTATTCTTTATCGGCGAAAGCGGCAATAGCGCGGGACGGGGAAGAGTGGGTGTTGACGGGAGTACCGACAAGTGTCGATGTGGTCAACGGAGAAACAACCACGGTGTACAAGGAAGTAACTTTCAGCGGAAGAATAGGTGCGGCAGCCGGAAGTGCGGCAAGTATAAAGGTGACTTTTAAGCCGGGCGCTATGCCTATGGCGATCACTGGGACTTATACCGTGAAAGAGAGGGATAACAAGGTCTATATGTTGAACGGGGACGAAACCTCTTTTGACTGGGATATTGCTTTCCACAAGTATGATGTCAAGACGAACGGCGGGGGTGCGGTGAAATTGAACACGTTCGACCTTGACGCGGTAACCTTGTCTTCCGTAACCGGGGAGAATTTCACGGCTGACACGGACGATCACCAAGTAATGGTGGATATGACGAACATGATGGAAGGTTTCGTGGGGTATCAGTCCACGAAATTGAATAAAGTATTGTGTGGTTGGGTGACGGCAACCCCGACAGGTTCGATGCCGCCTTATACTTACGAGATCAATAAGAATGTATTCGTGTTGAAAACGGCAGCCGGGGAGTATGCTAAAATAAGATTCACGGATTATTCCAATGATAAGAACGAGAAGGTATATGCTGCGTTTGATTACGAATATCCTCTAAAGTAACGCGCGGAAGCCGTGCTTGGTTCAATGGAGAAGCAGATGAGAAACGGATTGTTGATATTGTTTTTGATATTTTTGTCCCCGTGTTTAATGGCGGATGAACATGAGAATGAGGCTCCCTCTTTTAAGGTAAAAGGAGTAGTCGTGGACGAGAAAGGGGAACCGCTGGCAGGGGCTTCCGTGTGGGTGAAAGGGACTGTTGTCGGTGCGGGAACGAACGCGAAGGGGGAGTTCACGGTAAAACTGACGTCGAGGGAGAAATGTGTGTTAAGAGTTAGTTTCACGGGTTATGCCCCGAAGGAACGGGAAGTAGTTCCCGGTCTGGATAGTTTGTTTCACTTCGCACTGGCTCCGGGTGATAACGCGCTGAACGAGGTGGTGATCACGGGAACCCGCACGATGAAACCGTTGAAGGATGTACCCGTGCTGACACGTGTCATCTCACGAGAGGATATAGCACAAATCAATCCTTTGGATTTGCAGAGTCTGTTGGAGTACGAGATGCCGGGATTGCAGTTCGGGTTGGCTCACGGTTCGGGTTTGCCGGAATTGAAATTCCAAGGCTCGGCGGGGGGATACGTGTTGTTCTTGATTGACGGGGAACGCGTATCGGGGGAAGGTTCCAGTAATAATATAGATTATAGTTTGATTGATGTTGATAATATCGAGCGGATAGAGGTGGTGAAAGGACCTATGTCGACGTTGTACGGTTCGCAGGCGATGGGGGGCGTGGTGAATATTATCACGAAGGATGCCGATCGTCCCTTCACGGGAAACGCTTCCGTCCGTTACGGTAATAACGACGAGAGTAAGTATTCGCTGTCATTGGGTACGAAGCAAGGGCGATTTTCCGCGTTGACGTCGCTTTCTTATCGCACGCGGGATGCTTACGCGCTGAAAGACGAGGTCGGGCAAATTCAATACACGCACTACAAGGATATGTATGACCGGGATTCGGTCGTCGCGGATACTTCGACCAAAGGGATGACGAGCGTTAAGGGGTTCGAGATTTGGCAAGTGAACCAGAAATTGAGTTTCACGTTTAACGATCGCTTCCGTGTATCGTTGGACGGAACGTATTATAACAATCATATTCTGGAATATATACAGGAAAAGGAACAGGATGTGTTTTCGACTTACAAGCTCAACCCGAAGATGTTTTACGCGATAAATGATAGGCATATTCTGGATTTGTCGTACGTGTTCGAGAATTACGAGAAGAAAATAGAGTATAAGAAATCTCCCACGGAAAAGAGGCTTGGGGATATGACCCATAACATGCGGTTGAATTACACGGGATATCTCCATGACAGACACACGCTGACTGCGGGGATCGAGATGAACACGCAGCGGTTGCAGCATTACTGGTTTGATAACGGGTCGGGAAAAAAGTTTGACGCGCAGACTTACGTGTTGTATTTGCAGGAGGATTGGAAAGTGAGTGATTCGTTTAGTATTCTGGCGGGTGTGCGGTCGGATTGCCATTCGGAATACGGTTTCCACGCGAGTCCGAAAATATCGTTGATGTACAGGTACGGGGTGTTGGCTTTGCGTGGCGGTTACGGGATGGGATTCCGTATACCTTCGTTGAAAGAGTTGCACAGCGAGTATGATATGGGCGGACAAGGTTTCTTTATGATTTACGGTAACGAGGATTTGGAACCGGAGATCAGTCACCAAGGGACGTTGTCGGCGGAGGTGACGAGGGGGATTTTTAACGGTTCGGTATCCGGGTACTACACGAGGTATTTCGACGAGATCGGTTTGGGGTTGTCTTCGGACGGGAAGAACCAGCAATATTATAACGCGGATAACGCGACAAGGACGGGGGTGGATGTGATGGCGCAATTCCGTTTCAGGAACGGGTTGACGTTGCGCGGCGCGTACGCCTATATTGACGCACATTCCGAGGTTGACGGGTATAATATGGCGAGTGATCGTCCGCATAGCGTGACGTTCACGGCGAATTATTCCAAGACGTTCAGGAAGGTGACGCTGTCGGTGGCACTGAACGGGCGTTGGATGTCCTCGGTGGAAACGTGGTACAAGAATAGCGCGGGCGGTTACGTGCAGAATGAATATGACAGCCGGACGTTTTGCGCGTTGAATCTTAGCGGGCGTTTCCCGCGAGGGTTCCGTTTTACGGCGGGACTGGATAACCTGTTTAATTTCAAGGATAAAAACGTGACTGCCGATCAATCGGTTACCCCGCAACGGGGAATAGGGGTGCTCGGGACGTTGTCCGTGAATTTGGCGGATTTGTTTAAATTATAATCAGATAAAAAGAAAACGGATGAAAAAGAAATGGCTTAAATGGGGATGTCTTTTGGTCGTGATCTTGTTGGGAGTGTGGGGGTATCGTGTATGGTTCGGGACCACGAGGATTGCTTTCGTGAATTTCCAGACGATGACGATGGGGAGTATCGCGAAGGCGAATGACAATTCATTTATTCAATTGCAGGAAGTTCCCGTCGAGGAGTTGGGGCGTTTGTCCGGCTTCGATATGGTGTTCGTGAACGGGATGGGGTTGCGTGTCGTGGAAGAACAGCGGCAACAGATACAAAACGCGGCGGACAAGGGTGTACCGGTGTTCACGACGATGGCGACGAACCCGGCGAATAATATATGCACGATAGATTCGGTCGATCAGGCTGCCTTGCAGGCTTATCTCGGTAGCGGGGGCAGGCGGAATTACAAGAATTTGCTGAATTACGTGCGGAAGAATATTGATAGGAAGGTGATGATTGCTGTCGAGGAACCGGGGGAGCCGATCGAGCGGGCATCGGATATCCTGTACCATGCGGATTTGGACAAGCCGGGGGAGGAACTGGACTTTCTGTCTGTCGGGGAGTACGAGAAATATTTGAAAGATAAGAAATTATACAGGGATGGGGCGAAAAAAATCGTGGTGACGGGACAGATGGCCGATGCCACGGGGTTAATCGACACGCTGGAACGGGTCGGGTATAATGTTTACCCGGTGTTGTCGTTGCGGCGTTTGCTTGATTTTATCCGGGAGATTGCCCCGGATGCGATAATCAATATGGCGCACGGCCGTTTGGGCGATGACATGGTACATTATTTGAAAGAACGTAATATTCTGTTGTTCGCGCCGCTGACGGTGAATAATCTGGTGGAGGAATGGGAACGCGATCCCATGGGAATGTCCGGCGGGTTTATGTCCCAGAGTATTGTTACGCCCGAAATAGACGGGGCTATCCGCACGTCGGCTTTGTTCGCCCAGTATAAGGACAAGGAGGGATTACGCCATTCCTACGCGGAGCCTTCCCGTTTGAGAACATACGTGGAGAATATACAGAAAACGCTAGCCTTGAGGGATAAGCCGAATAGCGAGAAACGGGTGGTGATTTATTACTATAAAGGACCGGGACAGAGTGCCATGAGCGCAGCGGGAATGGAAGTGGTTCCCTCGTTGTACAATCTTTTGAAGAAGATGAGAGAGGAGGGCTACCGGGTGGACGGCCTTCCGGCAAATCACAAGGAACTGGAGAAAATGATCATGGCGGAAGGTGCCGTGTTCGGGACTTATGCCGACGGCGTGGTAGATCGTTTCTTGAAAGAGAGTCACCCTTTGTTGATTTCGAGGGAGGAGTACGAGAGTTGGGTGAAACAAGCCCTGCGCCCGGAGAAATATGCCGAGGTGGTTGCCGCTTTCGGGGAATTTCCCGGGGAATACATGAGTCCCGCTGACGGGATACTAGGAATATCCCGGATACAGTTCGGGAACGTGGTGATAATGCCGCAACCCGCTGCCGGGGGCGGGGATAACGCTTTCCAGATCGTGCATGGGACGGATGCGGCTCCCCCTCATTCTTATATCGCGGCTTACTTGTGGATGCAATACGGGTTCAAGGCGGATGCCATGATACATTTCGGGACGCATGGCAGTCTGGAGTTTACGCCCAAGAAGCAGGCAGCCCTGTGCGATTTGGATTGGCCGGACAGACTCGTGGGCAGTGTGCCTCACTTGTATATTTATTCCATTGGCGACGTGGGCGAGGGGATGATTGCCAAACGTCGGGGATACGGGGTGTTGCAATCCTATCTGACTCCCCCGTTTATGGAGAGTAACGTGCGGGGTATTTACCGGAGTCTGACGGAAAAGATAAAGATATACAACCAGAAATTGTACCCGGAGAAGGGTATCGCCAACGCGAAGGACGTGGAGCAGGCTTCCTTGGCGGTGAAAGAGTTGGCGGTTTCCTTGGGCATGCACCGGGAGTTGGGGTTGGATAGCGTGTTGACGGTTCCCTATACCGAGGAAGAGGTTTTGAAGATTGAAAACTTCGCGGATGAACTGGCGGCGGAGAAGGTGACCGGACAGTTGTACTCTATGGGAGTGCCTTACGAGGCTGCCCGGATAGAGTCTTCCGTTTATTCTATGGCGACCGACCCGATTGCTTACGGGTTGTACGCGTTGGATAAGTTGCGGGGAAAGGCGGATGCCGGGGTATTGAAGCGGAAGGCTATTTTTACCGAACGTTATCTGGAGCCAGCGAAGAAGTTGGTCGGGAGGTTGTTGAACGGGAGAGAGAACGTGAACGACGAGTTTATTTGCCGGGTGGCAGGAATCACGAGCGGGGAGTTGGCTCAAGCCCGGGAGATTGACGCGGACCGGAACGCGCCCAAGGGGATGATGGCGATGATGATGGCGGCGGCGGCAAAGCAACCGACCGTGAAAGATGAAAAGAAGGAAGAGGGGATGTCCGGGATGATGAAGGAGATGATGAAACAGACGGGCAAGGGCAAGACTCCCGAGGAAATGATGAAGATGGCGGAAAAAATGGGTATGCCCAAGGAAGCGATAGAGAAGGTGAAAGCCTCTATGTCGAAGCCGGGAGAGGATAAGCCCGATATGAGTGCCATGATGAAAGCGATGATGGGCAAGAAAGCGAAAGAGTACTCGAAAGAGGAGGTGAACAAGGCTTTGGCGATCATGGAAGTGGAGCGGACATTGAAGAACGTGAATAATTATAAACGGGCATTGGCGGAAAGTCCGGCAGTCGAATTGCAGTCGTTGATGAACGCTTTGAATGGTGGGTACACGGCTCCTTCGCCCGGCGGAGATCCTATCGTGAACCCGAACACCTTGCCGACGGGGCGCAATCTTTTTGCCATTAACGCGGAGGAAACTCCCACGGAGTCCGCTTGGGAGAAAGGGATGCAGTTGGCAAAGAGTACTATCGAGATGTACCGGAAACGGCATGACGGGGAGTTCCCGAAGAAGGTGAGCTACACGCTTTGGTCCGGCGAGTTTATCGAAACGGGAGGAGCCACGATAGCCCAAGTGTTGTATATGCTCGGCGTGGAGCCCGTGCGGGATGCTTTTGGGCGGGTGAGCGATTTGAAGCTGATTCCTTCTGCCGAGTTGGGACGTCCCCGGGTAGACGTGGTGGTACAGACTTCCGGGCAGTTGCGGGATATTGCGGCTTCCCGTCTTTTCCTCGTGAATAGAGCCGTGGAAATGGCAGCGGCTGCCAAAGATGATAAATACGAGAATCAAGTGGCTGCCGGAGTGCTGGAAGCGGAGAGGACATTGATTGATAAGGGAATTTCCCCGAAGGATGCCCGTGAGATTTCGACATTCCGGGTGTTCGGGGGTGCGAATGGCGGTTACGGAACCGGAATCACGGGGATGGTAGAGGCGGGAGATCGCTGGGAGAGTGAATCGGAAATTGCGGCGACTTACTTGAATAACATGGGGGCTTACTACGGTAGCGAGAAGAATTGGGAGAAATTCAGGCAATTCGCTTTCGAGGCAGCGCTAACCCGCACGGACGTGGTGGTACAACCCCGGCAGAGTAACACGTGGGGAGCGTTGAGCCTTGATCACGTGTACGAGTTCATGGGCGGAATGAATCTTGCCGTGCGTAACGTGACGGGGAAAGACCCGGATGCTTACCTGAGTGATTACCGGAACCGGAATAATAACAAGATGCAGGAGGTGAAGGAGGCGATCGGGGTGGAATCCAGAACGACGATATTCAATCCCTCGTATATTAAAGAAAAAATGAAAGGAGAGGCAACCTCCGCATCCGGTTTTACTGAAATTATCCGTAATACTTACGGGTGGAACGTGATGAAACCTTCGGTGATTGACAACGAGATGTGGGACGAGATTTATAACGTGTACGTGAAGGATAAATTTGACCTCGGGGTGCAGGATTTCTTCGAGAAAGTGAGTCCTGCCGCGTTGCAGGAGATCACTGCCATTATGATGGAAACCGCGCGTAAGGGGATGTGGAAGGCTACCGGGCAGCAGTTGGCGGATTTGTCGGAGTTACACACGGATTTGATTAAGAAGTATAAACCGGCATGTTCCGGATTTGTGTGTGATAATGCCAAATTGCGTGATTTTATCGCTTCCAAAGCGACTCCCGAAGCGGCGAAAGAGTACCGGAACAGTATTCAGCAGGTGAGGGAGGTTGCGGCAGACCGGTCCAAAGGGGTGGTGATGAAGAAAGACGAGATAGCCTCGGAAACACAGAAGCGCACGAATCGGGTGAGTACGCCGTGGATAGCGGCAGGGGTGATTGTGGTGTTGATCGGTTTGGCGGTCTTGATGAGGAAAAGACGTAAAAGCAGTATGTAATCATGGATACGATAGTTTGGATTCTGATTCTATTGACGGCATTTAATTTTTTGTTGAAGCAGACCTTTTGGAAACCGGTAGCGACAAGCGTCGCTACCGGTATTGCCGCGGTTTTCGTGTTGCTGGTATGGCCTTACGCTATCGAGCAATCGAAGACGCAGATCGCGGATTGGTTGTCCGACAATCAGTTGATGCTGGATACATCGGTGATTCTGACACTGGAACTGTCCCTGCAAATGGCTTTTTGCCTGTTGTCGGTTCACGTGGCGAATTTCTCTCCCGTGAAGCGGCGTATGATGTGGGCTTACCGGGTGTTGTACCGGTTCCCGGGGGTGTTGATATTGCCGGTATTGTTTTTCGGGCTCACGCAAACGATATTTACATTCCCGGGTGTGTCGTTTGAATTAATCGCTTGGTTGTTTGCCTTGTTTATCGCGGTAGTTGTTCCCTTGGGACGTTGGTTTATCAAGTGGTTGTTGCCGGAGGCGGAATTGCGGTTGGAATTGTTTTTCCTGACCAATGCTTTGGCGGCCATTCTGGGGATTATCGCTACCGTGAACGGGCGTACTGCCGTGGACGGGACGACGCGAGTCGATTGGTCGGCAATGTCCGGTTGTATCGGACTTTTCGCGGTGGGGGCTGTCGTGGGGTGGATCGTGTATGTAATAAAAAGAAAACTAACTTTTAAATTGAAAAGATAATGAACGCGATTTCTGATATCATGTTTTGGATATCAACAGGATTGTTGGTGCCTGTTATTGTATTGTTGATTTTATTGTTTTTCCGCTCCCTTTTGCTGGTGGGCAGTTTCTTCGGTCAGTATGTTTCTATTCGCAAGACGGACAAGTTGATCCGGGAGCAGATGGAAACGCTGCATGTGGATAATATCGATCATTTCGGTTCCAAGTTGCCGGAGAAGAGTAGTTCATTGGTGGTGATGTTTATGAAACGGATATTGGCGGAACAGGGAAATAAAGCCCAAGTGCAGCGGTTGTTGGCGAATTTCGAGATTGCCGCCGATAAGGATTTGGCAACTTCCAAGACGTTGACGAAACTGGGACCCATTCTCGGGTTGATGGGAACCTTGATTCCCATGGGACCGGCGTTGGTAGGGTTGTCAACGGGTGATATCGCTTCTATGGCTTATAATATGCAGGTGGCTTTTGCCACGACGGTGATCGGTCTGGTGGCGGGAGCTATCGGTTTCCTGACGCAGCAAGTGAAACAACGTTGGTATTTGCAGGATATGACTAATCTGGAATGTTTGGTCGAGGTGTTGAACGAAAAAAATGAACGAAAATGAAACGCAATTTGTTGAAGAAGGAGGAGGATAATGATCCGATTAGCGCGGTATCCAATCTTTTCGACGTGGCAATGGTGTTTGCCGTGGCGTTAATGGTTGCGCTGGTGACTCGCTATAATATGACGGAAATGCTTTCGACAGAGGATTTCACCATGGTGAAGAACCCGGGAAAGGAAAATATGGAGATCATTACCAAGGAAGGTGAGAAGATCAATCGTTACACTCCCTCGGAAAATCAAGACAAATCGGGTAAGCGGGGAAAGAAGGTGGGGATTGCCTATGAACTTGAGAATGGTGAAATTATTTATGTCCCGGAATAGAAAAGGAGCGTAAAGTGACTATATTTGTCGTGGAATTTAAAACAATTGTCTGTGTCCACGAGTGTAGTTTTAGCGATATTGCTGTCTTATTTTCTGTTGTTGATTCTGGTTGGCTTCGTGACAACCAGAAAGGCGAATAGCGAGATGTTTTTTACCGCGAACCGAAATTCGCCTTGGTATCTGGTGGCTTTCGGGATGATCGGGACTACGCTTTCCGGGGTGACTTTTATTTCCATTCCCGGGGAGGTCGGCAATACACATTGGACGTATCTGGCAGTGGTTGCGGGCAATTGCGTGGGGTATATCGTGATTGCCCTCGTGCTTTTGCCCTTGTATTATAAACAGAATCTGGTTTCCATTTACTCGTGGCTGGGTTCCCGATTCGGGGAGAAAGCCCGGTTGACGGGTTCTTTTTTCTTTATCGTGTCGCAGTTGGTGGGGGCTTCCTTCCGCTTGTTCTTGGTCGTGGGGGTGTTACAGTTGGCTTTTTTTGACGCGGTGGGGATTCCGTTTCCCGTGACGGTGTTTGTCACGATTGCTTTCGTGTGGATTTATACCGTGCGGGGAGGTATAAAAACGATCGTGTGGACGGATGCCTTGCAGACGATATGTATTCTGGTGTCGGTCGGTCTGACGATTGCCGTGGTGAATAAAGCGTTGGATCTCGATTTTTCATCGGCAGTGGCGGCGGTGAAAGAGAGTCCTCTCTCGCGAGTGTTCGATTTTGACTGGCGTTCGGGGCAGAACACTGTGAAGCAGTTCTTGGCGGGAATAGCGATCACGGTCAGTTTGAACGGGTTGGATCAGAATATGATGCAGAAGAATCTGACTTGCCGTTCCCTGCGGGATTGTAAGACGAATATGTTCACGTTTTCGTTTCTCTTTCTGGTGACGAATTTGTTGTTTCTTATGCTGGGAGCCTTATTGTACATGTATGCCGAACGGGAGGGGATCGTGTTGCCGGGGAAGTCGGACGATGTATTCCCGTTTTTATCGTTAAATTATTTCGGTACGGCGGCGGGAATATTCTTTTTGTTGGGAATCACGGCAGCGGCTTATTCTTCTGTCGATTCTTCGCTGACCTCGTTGACAACCTCTTTCTGTATTGATTTTTTGAAAATAGATCCTCGGAATAAGCGGGATAAGAGAAAGCGTATGGGGGTGCATGTCGTTTTCTCTTTGTTGATGATTTTTGTCGTGGTACTTTTCCGGGAGTTGAATAATTCGAGCGTGATTTCGGCTCTTTTTAAAGCGGTGGGGTACACGTACGGTCCGTTGCTGGGGCTTTTTGCCTTCGGGTTGACTACCCGCTGCCAAGTGCGGGAAAAGTATATTCCTCTCGTGTGCTTGATTTCCCCGGTGCTGTCTTACGTGGTGAATTGTTACTCGGAAGAACTGCTTTTCGGGTATAAGTTCGGTTTCGAGATTCTTTTGCTCAACGGGTTGCTGTGCTACCTCGGACTATTGCTTATCCGGGAAAAGCGTCATAAGTCTATGCCCGTGACGACTCTTAAAGCGTAACCGATACCGAAGCTGATTGCCGCTATGCCAAGGCTGATCGCCGCCATTTCGAGAAAGCGTTTTCTGAAGCTTTCGTCTTTCACGATGGAATAGTAATAGTTGAATATCGCGATGATCGTGATTGCCCCGGTAAGGCAAACGACCAATGCCCGGTACGGGTTCGACATGACGACGAAAGGCATGATGAGTACGACTACCGTGATGATATAAGCTATCCCGGTGTATATTGCCGCTTTTATCGCGTTCTTCCCGTCATTGTCTGCGCGGGAGGAAAGATATTCGGAAGCCGCCATGGAGAGGGCGGCGGCAATACCCGTGATACTTCCGGTCAAGGCTATCAGTTTGGGATTTTGCAGGGCGAAAGTGTAACCTGCCAAGGCTCCCGTGAATTCTACCAGAGCGTCGTTCAGTCCCAGTACCACTGCTCCCATGTAATTGAGCCCTTCTTCATCAAGCAGTCCGATGAGTTTGCTCTCGTGTACTTCTTCCTCGTCTGCCATGGTCTGCAAATCTTTCTCGTCCGCCCATTTACGATAGGAGTCTTGTGCGTGAACTTCTCCTTTCTCCATGAGCTTTATCCCGAAAGTAAGACCGAAAAAACGGGCAATCAACACGTAGAGTGTGATTTTCCAGTGCTTGGGAGAAGGGCTTTTGCCCGTGTATTTTTTTAGAATATGGTAGTGTTTGAGTTCCTCGGCGGATAACTCCTTCAATACTTCGCTGTTGTGCGTGTCCTTTTGTATGTTTGCCAGTCGGCTGTAAATTTTACTTTCTGTGATTTCATTTACTTGAAAGTCAACAAGTTGTTTTATATCTTCCGGTGTCATTTGTGTTCTTTGTTTGAAAAATGATAATACTGGTTTTTCCTTACGGGATAGATTTGTTTTAGTTTGTAAAAGTACTCTTTTTTTAGAGGAGGTTAACTTGATACAGGGTTGACATGAAAAAAACCGTATCCCCAAAGATACGGTTTTTTCACGTGTGTTATATATTATTGATAGGGTGGAACTTCTATAAATAATACCCGTGATTTTTCTGTGGCTTTGAATTCGACTTCTTCCGTGTCATACACGCCTACACCGTCACGGCGTTTCAATTCCAGCTCCTTTATCGTGATGCCGCCCTCGATGATGAAAATGTAGACGCCAAGGCTGTCTTTTGATTTCATCTTGTAGCTTTGCAGCACGTTTTTGTCCAAATGGCCGATGGAGAACCAAGCCTGTTGATATATCCATAGCCCTTTGGCGTTCCCGGGGTAGGGAGATACAATTTCACTGATTTCGTTGCGTTGTACCAGATCGGAAATAATGGCGTTCTCGTATCGGGGCGGAACGTTTTTCTTGTTCGGGAATACCCATATCTGCAAGAACTCGGTGGGACGGTCGTCGTTCCGGTTGTACTCGCTGTGCATGATACCCGTTCCGGCACTCATTACTTGTATTTCACCCTCTTGAATGGTATCCTTGTGACCGAGGCTGTCCTGATGTTCCAAATCCCCTTTTAACGGGATGGAAATCACTTCCATGTTCTGGTGCGGGTGCAGGTCAAATCCCGTGCCGCCTTCAATCCGGTCGTCGTTGAGAACTCGTAAAGCCCCGAAATTAATGCGTTGCGGGTTGTAGTAATCCGCGAAACTGAATGTATGGTGGGTTTTTAACCACCCGTGGTCGAAAAATCCCCGGCTTTCAGCTCTATGTAATATTGTTTTCATTGTCTTTTATTTTTGGTGTATAGATTGTTGTACGTGAGAATGTGGAAAGGGTTTTCTTGTGTTGTTTTTTGGAGGATTGAGGATTAGAGTTGGTTATCTCTTTTAAAAAGATTATATTTGTACATACTAAAAGTTTGATTATGTCAGAAAAAGAAATGAACTCTTATCGTTTGACGGGTTTGGAAGAACCATCAGATGAAATGCTTGCTACTTTAATGAAGGAGGTAGCAGAAGAAGCTAAGCGTAAGTCAGAAGAAGCTCATAAAAAGTTTTTTCAAGAAATAAGGGATTATATCCGTGGACATCAAGCGGAGTGGAGCAAAGAGTATAATGTGAGTTTTTAATAATGAGTGATTTTCATAAACCGGTACTTATTGTCATTGCGGGGCCTAATGGCTCTGGTAAGACATCTGTTACTTCAAAAATTCTTCATCATGAATGGATGGAAAATTCGATTTATATAAACCCAGATATTGTTGCTCAAGAAAAATTTGGTAACTGGAATTCTAGAGAGGCGGTGATGCAAGCCGTGAAATATTGCGAAGATTTACGAGAGGATTGTTTGATAAAACGACAGAGCCTTATTTTTGAAACGGTTCTTTCTGTTGAAGACAAGGTTAATTATATTTATAGAGCTATTGATGCGGGTTTTTTTGTTCGTTTCTTTTTTGTTTGTACAGAGTCTCCTACGATAAATGCTGCACGAATTGCTGGTAGGGTAATGGAAGGGGGGCATGATGTTCCTATTACCAAGATTATTTCAAGATATCAGAAATCTATTTCTAATTGTTGTTTAGTTTCTAAATTAGTGGATAGAATGTATATTTATGATAATTCAATAGAGGATAAAGAAGCTACATTATTATTTCGCTCGATGAAAGGGCGATTAACAAAACAATACGTAGAAATCCTTCCGGAATGGGCAGTCCCGATTTATGATTGTAATTTATAATCAAATAGAAATGGTGTAAGTTTTAACTTACACCATTTCTATTTGATATTTTGTAACGAAAATTACATAAGGAAATGGTCGCTAATGGACTTGTGCTCGTAAATGTTGCGGATAGTGTCTGCAAACATCGGGGCGATAGGCAATACCTTGATTTTCGAGCATTCTTGTTTTTGCGGAATGGAATCCGTGAAGATCACTTCCGTGAGTTTTGAATTCTCGATGTTCTCGTATGCTTTGCCCGAGAGAACGGCATGAGTAGCCACGGCACGTACACTGGCTGCTCCCGCCTCAACGAGCATATCGGCAGCCTTGCAAATTGTTCCCGCAGTATCAATCATATCATCCACGATGATAATGTTTTTGCCTTCAACATCTCCGATTACTTTCATGTCGGCTACTTCGTTGGCTCTGATACGGGTTTTGTGGCAAATGATTAAGCCCGAATCGAAGTATTTTGCCCACGAATTAGCTCGCTTGGCACCACCGATGTCAGGAGAAGCTATGGCGAAATCTTTTAATCCCAACGATTTGATGTAAGGAATCAATATCGTGGAACCGTACAAGTGATCTACCGGAATATCGAAAAATCCTTGGATTTGATCGGCATGCAAGTCCATCGTCATTACACGGTCTACCCCGGCAGCTTGCAGCATATTGGCTACAAGTTTTGCCCCGATGGCAACACGCGGCTTGTCTTTCCGGTCTTGACGGGCAAACCCGAAGTAGGGAATTACCGCGATTACCTTATAGGCTGACGCTCTTTTAGCCGCGTCAATCATCAAGAGTAACTCCATGAGATTATCACTTGGCGGGAAGGTTGATTGAACGATAAACACATGTTCCCCTCTCACCGTTTCGTCGAAAGAGGTGACGAATTCTCCGTCACTGAATCTTGTAAACGTTTTTTTACCGAGCTCAAGCCCAAGAGAACTAGCGATGCTTTCCGCAATGTATCGACTGTTTTCTCCGGCGAAAACTTTAATTTCGGGCAAATTTGACATATCTAAATCATTAGTTGAAACACTTGGCAAAAATAGAAAATTAATCTTAGATAGCATGTTGAAATGTTGAAAAGTTTCGATAAATACGTTTGTCAAAACAGTTACAAGTTACAACTTAGCAAGTTGCAGGTTCTGGGTATTGAACTTATAACTTGTAAACCTGTAACTTGCAACCGGGTGAAGGAATTAAACGGCAGCGTTTTTTACACGTACCGTTTGATTCCTTCACCCGAATATATTATATTTACACGGCGAAAGCGTGTTTATTATTTATTAATCAATATATATTCAAGTAAATGGAAGAAATCAAAAAGTACGTGGAAGAGAACAAGGAGCGTTTCCTGAACGAGTTGTTCGAGTTAATCCGGATTCCTTCAATCTCTTCATTGTCCGAGCATAAGCCGGATATGTACCGTTGTGCCGAGCAATGGACCAAGATCATGTTAGCCGCCGGGGCAGACCGGGCAGAAGTGTATGAAACAGACGGAAATCCCGTGGCGTACGGGGAAAAGATCGTAGATCCCGCTCTCCCGACCGTGTTGGTTTACGGGCACATGGACGTGATGCCGGTTGATCCGATCGACTTGTGGAACACGAAGCCTTTCGAACCCGTTATCAAGGACGGTAGGATTTGGGCTCGTGGGGCTGACGATGACAAGGGACAGGCTTTCATGCATGCCAAGGCTTTCGAGTATCTCGTGAAGTCCGGCAAGTTGAATTGCAACGTGAAATTCATGATCGAGGGAGAGGAAGAGATTGGTTCTCCTAACCTGCCGAAGTTCTGCAAAGAGCATAAAGATATGCTGAAAGCTGACGTGATTCTGGTTTCCGACACGAGTATGATCGCTCCCGATGTACCTTCTATCACGACCGGGTTGAGAGGTTTGGCGTACTGGCAGGTAGAAGTGACCGGACCGAACGCTGACTTGCATTCCGGTATTTTCGGTGGTGCGGTGGCAAACCCGATCAACGTGCTGTGCAAGATGATTGCCGAGATGCAGGACGAGAAAGGACATATCACGATACCCGGTTTTTACGACGATGTGCTGGAAGTAAGTGCCGAGGAACGTGCTAAAATGGCAAAGGCTCCGTTTAATTTGGAAGATTACAAGAAATCTCTCGATATCAAGGAGGTAAAAGGCGAAGAAGGATTCTCCACTAACGAGCGCACGGGTATTCGCCCGACGTTTGACGTTTGCGGTATCTGGGGCGGTTACACTGGAGAAGGTGCAAAAACCGTTTTGCCGTCAAAAGCTTATGCCAAGATTAGCTGCCGCTTGGTTCCGAACCAGAAGCACGAGAAAATTGCGAAATTATTCAAGGAATATTTCGAGTCTATCGCTCCCGATTACGTGAAGGTAAAAGTGGAATACCTGCATGGGGGACCTTCTTACGTGTGCCCGATTGACCTTCCGGCTTACGCGGCTGCCGAAAAAGCATACGAGGAAGTGTACGGAAAGCAACCCGTTCCGGTACGTTCCGGCGGAAGTATCCCAATCATCGCCACTTTCGAAGAAGTGTTAGGCATCAAGTCTGTGCTGATGGGCTTCGGTTTAGGTTCTGACGCTATCCACTCGCCGAACGAGAACTACCCGTTGGAGCAGTTCTACAACGGAATCACGACCATCCCGTTATTCTACAAGTATTTCGGGGAGATTATGAAGAAGTAAGGCACTTTAATTTAACAAGAAAATCGCCAAATCCGTTACTTGGGTTTGGCGATTTTTTGTCTCTTATATTTAATGTATTTGTGATGTATGGTTGTTTGGTGATTCCAATAATCCAAGGTAAAAGGTCGTGAATTTCTAGGGGCTTTCAGGAATTGCGTAGTAAGGCTTGCCGATAGATTTCGTTGATTCTTGCCTTGAGATTTAATGGTTGAATAACTCGCAGGGAGCGGCTTCTAGAAAGGAGTTCCATGACAAAATCGTTCGTGACGCGCAAGCGAAGGGTGATGGTGAACTCGTCGGGAGTGTCTTTTATGATTTGTTGCGAGTGGTGGAAGGGTTTCGTTTTTATGTATTGCCCGTCAAGGGCGTCAAACGATAGGGTGATGTCCTCGACGGGGAATTTCTCGTCGTTTATAATCCCGAAAGAATCCCGGAAGGAGCGATTGATGTCGATAGCGTTATTTCTCTTGAAAGCGCACGGGGTGATATTTAAGTTCGTGATGTAGTTTAAGCTGAATGTTTTAAATATGTTCGAACCGGATTCTTTCCCGATTAGGTACCAGCGTCCCCTGCATTCTTTCACGGCGTATGGTTCTACTTCGCGGGAGGTCATTAATTGTTCTCGGAATTTGTAGTAATTGAAAGTGATAAGCCGATTTTCTTTCATCGCTTGAACAAGGGGGTAGAGGTGTTGTGTACCGGAAGGGTGATGGTGTTCCGGGAAAACAAAGCGGGATAGCCCGTTGTCCGCGTTCAGGGAGTTTAGAATCTCGAAAGATTCCAGGAAGCGGGCGATTCCCTCCGGGTCGTTTGCCTCGTCATTGTCGGGGATGTAGTATCCTTTTCTTCGGTTGTCCCATTCTATGGCAAAACCGAGTTTGTCGCGTATTTCTTGTAAATCCCGTTTCAGGGTGCGGGTAGAGAAGGAGGTGGCTTCCGAGTCGTGTAGAACGAGTTGCCGTGACACGTGTTCGATTAATTCTTTACTGGAGATGTAAGGGTGTTCCTGTACGTCGCGGATGATGTATAAATATCGCTTGGTGTAGTCGCTTTTTGCCATAATATGTCGTGTAAAACGGTTTAAAGATAATATTTTTTTCGAGTGCGTGCCATACTCTGTCCCTGTTCCCGTTTTTCTTTGTCATAAATTAAAGTTCTTGCAACAACCCACGGACGTTGTTTATTTCGTGATAAAATTGTAAATTTGTTGCATCACGGGCATGGAGATGTCACGTGGTGGATATATTTTATATTGAAGCGTTTTGTTTGATTCTTGGTAAAGAAAGTCTGGTAAATTTTCAAGGTACAGGAACACAAACGAATGACGTTCATGCTTGCCGTATATGTATTTCATATATACCGGTTAAGCGTGGGTTGTTGTTTATTTGTACCAATGGTTTACCAGAGCCACTTTACCGGATAAGCATACAGTACCCACGCTTTTTTCGTGTATATATTTTTCCGCATCGGGGACTGGCGGAAGGAATAAAAATGAGAAAAAAATGATGAAGTTACATGAAGCTATCGAGAAAGTCTTGAAAGACTAAAAAAACTAATAACAGCGGCAGAAATTATGTTTGAGAAGAAAGGCGAGTATATTAAGTTATCTTGTTGTTAATTGCGGGATTATGATTATTGCGATTTGTATTGTAGGTTTAGCGTTGTTGGTATTAGGTGCAGCAGCGGCTAAAAAGCCGGAGCCCATGACTCATGAGGAGATGGTAAAAAAGAATGAAGAAAGGGCTAATCGGGTAACGGGATGTGTATTTTCTATTATAGCCCTTCTAATGTTAGTAGGGATTATAATATCTTTATTCGAGTAGTAGAGAATATTTTGTAAGGAATTCATCAAATAGTAAATAACTAAAAAATGTTGTATGGCAATTACAGTTTACAATTTATTGAAAGAGGTAGGATTGAATCCTACGAATTTGAAACGAGTGAGATGGGGTGAACGATTTACTTGTCAAGAGATAGGAATTTATATCATTTCAACTTCTTGCGATGCATCAGAAGATAGAAAACTTTATTCGTTAGCTCCGATTGATGAAAAAATATTAGCTTTTTGGTTGAATAAAGTTTCCTGTTTGCAATTGGATAATAAACGTCCGAGTATACAGGAATTAAAGAAACGACTTACTGATTTTGGGTTACCAGATGAGAATATTCTTTATATTGGTCAGACTGAAAATACATTGGCTAAACGAGTAAGTCAATATTATACGACAGAATTAGGTGATGCAAAGCCTCATGCCGGAGGACATTGGATTAAAACATTAAAAATATTGCATGATTTGTGGGTGTATTATATACCTTGTTCTTCCCCGAAAGAGAAAGAAGAACAACTTTTAGCGTGTTTTGGGAAACAAGTATCAAAAGATTCATTGCAAGGTTTGCCAGATAAAAATCTTGTTCTTCCTTTTGCTAATTTAGAGTTAAGTAGAGGAAGAAGAAAAATGCATGGTATACGCAGTTCAACATTGAAGAAATAACAACAAGATGATGCAAGCATGATTACAGAATATTTTACCGGTAAGGAGATATTAGAAGAGTTAAAAAAAGAAGACAAAGAGATTGGGGCTTATTTATCTCGGGAACAGAAAAAGATTGTCCGATTTTTTTGTCATCGGACAGTCTTTCCCGTGATGACTTCCTTGGATTATCGTTCCAAGGGAGGTAATCAGTATATAGTCTTTTTGGAGTGTAAAGAGAGGCGATGGAGGAATGATTTTGGCCATTTGCTTTATCATGCTGTTTGTATTTATAATAATGGTGGTGCTTGTGCGGCTATTTTGAATACGGATTTTGACGAAGTGAACGGACAAGCTGGTTTGGATATTTTTTCGGCTCACGTGTTTTCACGTTACCGGAAACGTCTTTTGAAAGACGATAATATCTCGAATAAAGAGTTGATAAGAAGTTTCTTTATGCGCAATATCGGTGTTGCGTGGAAAGAGGGGATAGCCGAAAATCACATGGAAGGAAGTACCCAAGATGGAGTGCTGTTCGCTATACAACAAGAGAATGTTTGTATGATTAAAACCTTCGTGACATTTGATATGTTATTCGAGAGTCAAAAAGAATTGAAAGAAGAGTTGCAAGAAAATTATCTTGATATGAAGAACACGATGACAGATAGTTTGCTGCAAGAACTAGAAATAACAGCTCCGGATGCGTTGGAAAAATATATCGAGCGCTTAAAACGGACGGTAAAATGAATATCACGTTATGGGAACAGTCGAAGTTATGGTTATTTTGTAAATGAAGTTTTTGTACTAATCTGTATATATTGTTTGTTTCATGATAAAATTATAAGTTTGTATGTCATAGAATTTACTTGTTGTTAAAATGTTGCGTGAACAATAAAAATTTGATGTGTTTAATTATTAAATAAAAATTGTATGGGGAGCAAGCTACATAATCGCATAAAAACTTGGAAAAAACTTTTGTTAGATTTTGGTAAAAGAAATAGGCTTATAAATTTCAAAGATGGTAAGCGCTCTAATGTTGAGATTGTGATGCCTTCGTACAAGCCCCTATACGACTTGATTGCTGTGCATGAAAAGGAGGTAATTTTTCCATATGCAGGTAAAGTTCGTGTCAATGAAAATGGAGAAGAAGTGTACAATGCAGAATATTACTATACGGATTTTCTGAAACAGGTAGTAGTGGATATGGACAGCAATCCGCATGAAGTGGCTTT
>ENA-UEPJ01001300-UEPJ01001300.1-human-gut-metagenome-genome-assembly--contig:-NODE-1300-length-30814-cov-7.312880_pt1 | contig 30814 bp, 54 predicted proteins | sample MGYA00242890_ERZ507896 | MGnify/ENA primary metagenome ERZ507896 (study PRJEB26167, sample SAMN06115508) | human gut metagenome | host: Homo sapiens | place: China:Qinghai | collected 2015-08-20... | reverse complement strand
CTGTGCGATGCTCCAATGTGTGCAGGGACTTCCGCCGATCAATAGTTTCATACGTCCTCCACCTCCGCAAGCCAGAATTTCCGGCGGCAGTCATCGCATTTTCGGCTACAGGACACACAACTATCGTTTTCACCTCTGTACTCGGAAGAAATTGCCATCGGGCATAGCGCCAGGACGCCGCCTTCAGTCAGCTTCGCCTCCGGATACTGCTCAAGGAACACGCTCTGCCTGGTTTTAGCGGGGTGCTCGGCGGCCCACTGTTCAACAATGGCAACGGCTTCCTCCGGGTGGGTTCTTTGCCAGATCATGCAAGGGTCAGATCCACTTCTTTTTCCATACTCACATTCGCGGCACTCACCGTTGCACATTCTGCGCAATGTTTTCAAAAACTCCAAAGCATCCATCATTCTGCCTCCCCTTCCTCGTCCAATTCGTTGAAATACTGGCTCCCGCAATAGGGACAGCCCACCTTCCGAAACCGCTCAAAAAAGCAGTCCGGTCTCGGCTCCGACCGGTCTAAGATCATCGGCGCTTCAAACTCCGCACCGCAGGTTTCACAGTGATACATGGTGTTTTCCTTTCTCCGGGCGGTAAACATCACCCCGGTTCCACGCTTTTGTGGCGCAGTTCAGGCCGTGATACGGTCTGGTCCGCGCCCCGCAGGAAGCGCACACCACGGCGAAGTCAAAGGGTGGCGCCGCGTCCTCCATCCGCTCCCCACTGTGCATTCCGCACAGGGCGCACGGTCCCAGTGCCCGGTGTTCCCCCGCTCTCCGATTTCCCCTGTTCACAGCGTACCGCCTCCCAGTATGACCTTTGACAAAAGAACCGCCAGCAGCAGTAAAAAGCAAATTCCGCCGATCATGGCGGAGGTGTCCGCCCGCTCCCGCCGCCGCTGTTCTCTGGTTTTGCGGTTCTTCTCCGCCCGCCGCCGTTCAAGTTCCCAGTAGGCTTCCTGTTCCCAGTAATCGTTGCCGTGCTTCATGTCCCGCTCCTTTCGTTTCCGCATGGGAACAAAAACCGTCCCATGTCTCCCGGTTCCTCTAACGTGCCGAACCGCCGTTTGGTCACGGCGATTGGGAACTCTTCAATCTCGCTGGCCCATAGGCACGTTCCGTAGCCGTTCAGCTGCTCCCAGATCAGCGGAAACCCGCCGATACCATCAAACAAACTTGCCATAGTCGCATTTCGCTCGTAGTTTCCGCACAGCCGTTTCAACAGCCATTTCCACGGCGGCAGGGCGATGGAGTTTCCCAGTGCCTTATACCGGGGGCTGTCCGCACTTCCTTTCACTTTTATTTTGCGCCCGCGTTTATCTGTTTTAACCCAATCTCCAATATCTGTCCATCCGTCCGGGAACCCCTGTAAGCGTTCGCATTCCAGCGGTGTGAGACGGCGAACCACTCGATTCTGCACCGGGTATGTTTCCGAATCTTCCCTGAAATCGCAGTTTGCTTTTGCCTTTAGCGTGTGTGCAATATCCGGTACAGCCGCTCCGCATACCAGCATATCGTTGTAAGCATCCTGCCCGTTGTAGCTCCCCGGATGCGCTCCGGGCGATAAAGTTCCGGTTGTTTTCTGGTACGTCAGCGGAATCTGCTTGCCGCCGGTTCCCATCCGGGCTTGCAGACTGGGCGCTACCTCGCCGCAGTCCCGGATGACGTCGCAGGCGTGAGACATATCCAGCGCCACAAACGTCTGGCAGTGCATACCGGCCTCCGCAGCAAGTGACACTGCCTTACCCCCCACGTCGCGAACCTCTTCGCGCTGATTTTGCGCAAAAGCGATTACTGCCGGTTGGTGCCCATGCTCCTGTGCTCTCAGCGTCCCGGAAACATCATGGCTCACGCCCATCATGCTACCGCCTTGATCGTTCAGGCACAGCACCGCCGGTTTGTTCCCCCCACACTCTGCGTTCAGCGTAGGGGCCTGTTCCTCGGCGTATCCGATGCTCCTGGCCTGTTCACTGTTCCCCAGCTTAAACCCGGCACACAGTACGGCTTCCTGATTCTGGCCGCTGTTTTCTCCGGCTTGCAACGTTGGCATCACACCGGCTTCGCTGTATACCCGCTTGCTCTGGCAATCCCACGGAGTAAGACAGTCCGGACCGGCGCAGACCGCCGGACGGTCAATAGTGTTCAACGTATAGTAGACATCTTCTTTCCAGCCCTTCCCGTTACATTCTGCGGTATCAGCCCGGTCGATTGCGTTTCCTTGAAGGCAGAAAATCGTCTGATCATTCCCTGCCTTAATCGTCCCGCTTTTCTCCGTCTGGACTAAGGCTCCTTTTCCGCCTCCGTCGCATCCTCCCCGGATTCGGACTGCGTAAGCAGAACCGCTTTCAGCACCGGAGGCAGGTCCTTCCCACGCCGCTCCGCTCTCCGCAGGATACCCTGACATGCTTTGCCGCTCAAACAATATTTCCCATGCGGTGTCGCCTCCAAAATCTGCGACAAGCGCGATTCTACGGCGACGTTGGGGGACTCCCCAGTGTTGCGCATCGAGCACTCGCCACGCAACGCTCCATCGTCCTCCCATTTCATCGTGGTATCCCCCCCAGGTGTTCCAACCTTTTTCAGGCACTTCAATATCGGGGGCTTCCGGCTCTGCGACCCGGATGGCTTCTTCGAGGACGGCCGCGAAGTCTTTTCCGCCGTTGGAGCTGAAGGCTCCGGGGACATTTTCCCAGACCATATACCGAGGTCGCACAAACTCACCTGTTCGCCCCATTCTTCTGTCACGTTCTCTCATCTCCTTGATAATCCGTATTTGCTCCATATACAGGCCGGAACGCGCCCCGGCAAGTCCTGCCCTCTTTCCAGCAATGGAAAGATCCTGTCTAACAAGGTGAACCACCTATCACACAATCCACGGGTTCTACTTCATTTCCGTGAATTTTTGTGACATCTCCATAATGCTTCACCTAAATCACCCCCTCTTGCATTTTCAAATAATCGTCTCGTTTTCTTTCCCTCCGCAGCTTTCGTTTGCACCGACTTAGCAAATCCGCGTCCATGTGCATCTCCCGGCAAATGTCCGCCGGGTCTGTCCGTGCTTCCAGCAGCTCCCGCAGCTTCTGCATTTCCGCTTCCCGCAGAAGGGGCGGCCGGCCGCCGCGGCTGGTAGTCCGACCTCCGCCCGCGCAGTTCACGCATTCCGCATAGGGGCAGTGGTTCAAGCAGTAGTCGATCTGGCTCTGCCGGTCATGGGTGCATATCTCGATCCGGTCTTTCCCGTCTGCGCTGTCCCATGGCAGCACAGCCCGCACGATCACAGTTACGGTCTCCACCGGGCATATCTCCTTTCCGTTCATACCTCCCGCACGGTGATGTGCTTCATGTCCTGCATCATCTTCACCTTCATGCGGTAGGTCTTGTCTTTTTTCGTGGAAGGGCCTTTTACGTCCTCCACAACCAGATGCCATGTGCCGTCCTTCCCCCGCTCCTCGTAGGAGAAGTCCGCCCGATATGTCACGGCGCGGCTTCGGTCGCCGTTGGCCGTGATGTAGCTTTCCTTCAGCGTGAATTGGGGTTGGAGCCGCAGGTCCCGGATGGCCCCGGCCTTGCTGAGCAGTACCAGCTCGTCATACCGTGCCGCCTCCTTGCGGCTGTCGAAGGTGTGCTCCGTTCCGTTGGGCAGGGTTCGGGCGGTGGGGTGGTTGTGGTGCTTGCGCTTACCCTCCGCCGCCGCTTCCGCCTTTCCCTTCTCCTCCGTCACGAACCGGGCCATCACCCTGGCCGTCCGGTCGATCTGCTGGGCCTGCATCTGCTGCTGTACCTGCTTCCGGTATCGCTCCGGCAGGCTGTTTAGGTCATCCAAACAAACACTCATCGCTTTTCCTCCTGATATTTCGGGCAATCCAGCACCTGTACCCGTTCCACCAGTCCGTCCCGATCCATACGGGATCTCCGGCGCACGATCCAGCCGGGAACGTCCTCAAAGCGGACCTTCCCACTTTTTTCGTCCACCCGGCTCCATTCACACTGCCCATAGGCCAGCTTGCAGGACCAGCACTTGTGCAGACTGTTGGAGGGGTCCTCCTTCTCCGCCTTCGTGCTGTATCTCCGCATACAGCTTGCCAACGTAAAATTACCTGCCATCCCCATCGGCCTTTCCCCGGAGATAGGCCATCACCTCATCCCGGCTGCGCCGCTGGGGCCGTACCGCGTCCTTGAACCATTCCGGCGGCTTCACCGCCTCGGCTTCCGGTTTCGCTTCCGCCGCCGGCAGTGGCTTCTTCTCAGGCGCCGCCAGCTTCTCCGGCTCCGGCCCGGTGCCGATACGCTGTACCAGCGCCCGAACCTCCGCGGGCAGGGCGTTGATCTCCCGTTCCCGTGCGGAAATGGCCCGATAGCTGCGCTGAAAGTTGCTGGACACTACGCTGTGCACCGTCTCCGTGTCCATCCGCGCCCACTCCCGCAACGTGTTTGGACTGCCCACGATCCGCTGTACCACCGGCGGGAACTTCGCAAATTCCTCCTCCGCGCCGTACAGCCCGTTGCGGATGGCGCGGGCCACCCGGTCCCACGCCTCTGCCTCTGTCATCTCCGGCGGCGCCGTCAGCAGTCGCAGCTTTGCCTTCACCTGTCCAATGGTGGGTGGGAATCCCTTTTCGTCGCTCTCGATCACGCTTTTTACCGCCGCCGCCACCAGCGCCACCTCGTCATGGGCAAACATATCCGCCCACAATTTGATGGCGTTGCGCATATCCGGCCCGGTGGTACTGCTGTAAAACCGGGGATAGGCCGCCGTCAGAATATCCATGATGATGCCTGTCTCCTGTCTGGTCATGTTGTGCGGCCCTCCTCCGCGTCCATCTCCGCTGCCAGCTCCGTCCAGCTTTTCCGGGGCTTGTCCGTCCGGGATGCCGCCGGGGCGGGCTTTCCTTTCCCGCTGTCCCGGCCTTCCCATGTGAGGAACTTCTGCTTCCAGTTCTTCACCGGGTTTCCCTTGCTGTCCAGCCAGGTCCGCCCCTGTGCGTCCGGGGTGTTGAAATACTCAAAGAACCGCCGGGGGTCCACCGTACTCTGCCGGGACGCGGCGTAGGCTTCCACCTCTTCCAGCGTGGGCGGTACGAATTTCACCGCCGTCCGTTTTCCGCTCTCCGGTGCCTTTGGCTCACTGGGGGCACTGCCCCCCATATCTTCTGAACGTAGTGAAGAAGATATATCTTCTATATCTACTTCTCTTTCTTCTTCTGAAACAGCGACGGGGAGCGACTTGTCGGCATGGAGGTCGGACGATGCGTCAGACGATTTTTCAATCAGCCGTTTTTGATTTGCGCGCCGCTTTGCCTGATAAATCCGGTCTCGCTCCTTCTTTTTCTCGTAAGAGTCTAACGTCTGGTGTTTTCCCCAGTTGGGGATCGTGATCACATCGTCCACGATCTCGATCATGTCAAACTGCTCAAAGGTCCGAAGGGCCATCCGTACAAGGCCAATATCCCGCCGAAAGATGGATGCCAGCATTTCATCCGTGTACGCAATGCGGTTGTTCAGGATAAACACGCCGCTGTTGTTTTGCTTCCCAGCCAGCACCAGCAATTTGAACCAGATCACGATGATACTGTCTGCACTGGGCATGGATTCGATCATCAGGACCTTTTCATCGTCAAAGATGTCCGTGGTAATCTTGATCCACTTCACATCACTCGCCATATCTGGCTCACCCCCTAAATCTGCGGCACATAATCGTAGGGTTCGTCCTCTGCGGGCTGGTCCCACGGCAAAACGGCGTCCTCCTGACTGTCAAGGGATCCCGCCTGACTGCCACTGTGTTCCATAGGCTTCGTCGGTTCGGAAGTGGGCGTTTTTCCGCTTCCAACCGCCAGCAGTTTCAGCACCGCCGCCATCACCGCCTGCGGGGCCACAAACTCCGCGTGCAGCTCGCTCCACTCCTTCTGTTCCCCGTCACGGGTGGTGTAGCTCCGGGTTTTCCACACGCCGCACACCAGAACGGCATCCCCTTTTTCAAGGCACGCCGCCATGCGGGTCACGTCATCGTCCCCCACGGCAGACACGTTCATGAACTCGCCCTTGGCGTACTTCATGCCAAATTCCGCTTTCGGTGTCCCCTTGGCGGTGGCCCCGGTCTTGACCTCGCGGGTCACGGTGCCGGCACACATCATGTACCGGCTCCCGTCCTCCTCCCGCGTCTTAATGGAAATCAGCATGGTTCCTCACCTCATTCCCCAAAGAAGGTGGCCGCATAGTCCATACCATCGTCCTGCGCCTTCTGATGGGTCTCTGCAATCTTTTCCGCCTTTGGTGGTGTAACCATACCGGATTCGCTCTCCACGGTCTCCTGATGGGCTTCCACAGACACGGGGGCAGTCTCCACCACCTCTCCGGTAGATGCCACCGTGCGCTCCGGCATGGGCATATCCGGGATCATGCCCTCGTCCTCGGCGCTGGCTTCCTCCATGAGCTGGGTCTTGACCTCCGGGGACAAGGGCGCGTAGCCGCTGTTCAGCAGCTGCCGCAGAATCGTCTTGCGGCACATCCGGTCCTGCCCACCGTTGGGATCATACCAAGGGGAACCGTTCAGCAGCTTTTCCACGTCCTTGGGGTTCATCTCCCCACTCTGCATGGCCTTGAACTTCTCATAGCTGAATGCCTTGGAGTACCGGTCCGCATGGCGAAGGAGCCGGTCCATGGGCCAGTATTCAAAACGGAAGGTCCCGTCCTTCAGTTCGTAGTAACCGTAGTAGCCGATAATAGGCTTACTCTGCCGCTCCTCGTCGCTCTCATACTTGGCAAGGTTCACGATGGGCTTGCCCGTCCGGCGGCTCCGCCCCTCGATCTCGCCCTCACGAATGTCCGTGCAGTCGATGTCGGCATAAAACCCGGTGGACATGGCAAGCTGGATGTATCCCTTGTAGCCCAGAATGTACGTTGCGGTAGTCCCGTAGGGAACCACATAGTAGCCATGGCCGAAGATCAGGCCCATGCCCTCGCCCCGGAGGGCCGCCGCCACAATGGTGCTGGGTTCACAGGCTCTCAGCTGTTCGCTGGCATTCACGGCGGAGATCAGGGTGGAGGTCAGCCGTGCCGCCGCCTTGTCGCTCCGCAGAGCGCTCTGGATCATCTTCTGCATACTGGGGGCCGCGATGGCCATGGAAAACGTGGGCTTGTCCCGCTGGGTCTGGGCCGCAAAGCTGTTGGTTGCTTTCATGTCAAAATTCCTCCCTTATTCAGTCCGCGCGGCCAAAGGTGATGCCGTTGGCCAGCATATAATCCCGCAGCCCGTTCAGCTGCTCCACCGTGCCCGTCACCCGGAACGAAAGAGTGACGGTCTGCGGAGCCGTGCGCTTCGGCTGTACCTCCGCCGCCGGTGCCGGTGCCGGTGCTTCCGTCTGAATGGCTCTGGCCGCTTCCACGGCGGCCTGCACCCGCTCCGCTCTGGCGGCTTCCTCCGCCGCCCGCGCAGCCTCGGCCTGCTGTCTGCGCTGTTCCTGTTCCGCCTTCCGCTGTTCCTCGATCTCCTTCACCCGCTTGAGCGCCTGATCCTTTTTCAGCACCGTGGGCAGATCGTGGCACTGCTTGTACTCTTCCAAGAGCGTGGTCTCGAACTCGCTGTTCAGCCCGCGGATGGCGGCAATACTGCTGTCGCACTTGCTGATCGCCACCAGAATGTCCTTGTGGGCCTGTTCCTCAGAATAGGTGGCGTTGCCCCACCGCTTGTCCAGAACCGCTTCCCACGGGAGAAATTCCGCAAGCTCTCCGATGCGCTCATCAAAAAAGGCCCGGATAGCGTCCAGTTTCTCCGTGCGGCGCCGTTCGTCAAAGGCTTTGATCTGGCCGTCCAGATTGGCGGCAGATTCGTCGCACAGGGCCGTCAGCGCCTTGCACTTCCCCTCAAAGGGGGCGTAGCTTGCCAGCGCCGCCGCCTTTGCCATCTTGCGGCACTCGTCGATGCGTGCGGCCACGGAGCGGATGTTGGCCCGGTACTTCTTCGCCGCACCGATGGCCTCCTCCGTCACTACCATGCCCCGGTACGGGGCCAGATTCTCTTCCAGCCACGCCTGACACTCTTCAAAGTTGGCGGAGATGTTAAACTCCTTCAGCGGAGTCAGGTCCGTGGTAATGGCAAATTCCATTGCACTGCTCATGCGTCTGCGTCCTCCTGTTCCCCGGTGTCATAGTCCGTGATCTCCTTCAGCAGCGGCATGATCCGCTCGTCCACACGGCTCTCCGGCACGTTGATCTCCACCACCATGGCCCGCTTGTCTCCGCCCTTGGTGGGGGCCATCACCTTGTCCCCCACGTTCAGAGGCAGGCTCGTCCGGTAGGTAAAGGCGTTCCCCGCATACGCTTTGTGCAGGGGCTTGTAGTAACGAATGTTCACCAGCATCATGCCTTCGCCTCCTTGTCATCGTCCTCTTCTGCGCAGGAAATGATCGGCAGAAGAATTTCCAGAGCCGGGAATTTTCTGCAAATACGCTTGACCTCAAGCAATGTCCGGTGAATCAGGTTCACCAGAACATTCGCGTTAGTGGTGGAAATGGCGCTGCATACCTGCGTATTTGCATCGTCCACAGCTATGCAGATAAACGCCGCAGGGGTTTTGTCCAGCAAAACCTTGCCGGTTTTGGTGTTCCTCACCGTAATGTGAAACTCGTTTTCTTCCATATTCATGTCTCCTCGTCTTTCTTAAATTTTTCGGAGTTGTGCGCCTTACAAAATCAAAGTCTGGGCGGGCATCGTCCCCGCCTCCACATGGTCCCAAAAGGCCGTCTCCTGTTCCAGCAGCCATTTCAGGTCCGCCTCGTGCTCACGCCGCTCAAAATCGTAGCGGCGCAGTGTGATATTGCCGGACAGATCATAGAGTGCCGCGAATAGCACGGCGAAGTCATACCCGGTGGCAAGCAGCTGGTGAAGGATCTGCGTGAAATAGTTCTCAGGAACCTGGTCCCGCCATTTCGCCCAGTCGATCCCCCGGCTCACCGTAGAGGTTTTGATCTCCAAAATGCCCTTCCGTCCGGTGTCCGTCTCCGTCAGTTCTCCGTCCAGCGTGGCAAAAAGCCATGGGCGGTCGCTCTGGTAGAGAATGTCATAGGCACCGTAGTAAAGCTCGTAGCCGGGATACTGCGCCATAAAGAAGTCCCGAATGGCCGGTTCCATTCGCCTCCCCAGCTCCACGGCCTCGTTGCCGCCGAGATCAGGCGCGGCTTGCGCCCCGGTTTTCTCCTTCCACAGCGTCAGCGCCGTTTTCCATGGGCTTCGCCCAATGGCCGCCGCCGCCTCGCTGCCGCCGATGCCCCGGCTTCGTCCTTCCAGCCATTGTGTCCGGTCCGGGAAAGTCAGCCGTACCAACTCACCCATTTTTCAGTTCCTCCCAATACCTCATCACGGTTCTGGCATAAGCGCTTTGTCCCGGATGGCCGCTGTTGTAGGCCGTCAGGGCGTTCTCTACGTCATACCTGCTCAAAAGCTCCGCCATGTAGTCGCAGGCCACCCGGAGATAGCTTTGCAGGTCTCCGTCCAGCGGAACATCCGCCCGGAAGTAGCCGCTGTCAAACAGCGCCGCTTCGATATTCTCGTTCTCGTAGTCCTCCTGAACCGGCGGGGCCGTCTCAGGGTCCAGCTCCTGCCAGAGGACCAGCGAAGCGTACTCCACCGCCGGTGTCTCGTCCCCAGCCAGCCGTCCCGCCGTCACGGTCGGTGCCTCCGGCTCCGGCTTCCCGGTCTCCCGCGTCAGCCACAGTGCTGCCAGCACCAGTGCCACAGACGCCCACAGCAGAACCGCTCTGCGGATGGCCTTACGCCTCCGCTCCGCAGCTTCCCGCCGCGCACGGCGAAGGGCGTTTTCCAGATGGGCTTCCCACGCGGCCTCCGCCTCGTATTCCTCAAAGGTTTTCATCAAATTTCCGTCTCCTTACAGCAAAAACAAAAAGCGCCGCCGAATAGACACCGGTCTCCCGGTTCCATCAGCAACGCTCTGCTCCTCTGCCCCAACGCTTAGGGACAGGCATCTCATTCACTTTTCCCATAGGCTTACTTGATCTCGTCCCGCCGGACGCGGATCACCTTCACACCGTCCTTCACCGGGATCAGCTCCACCCGGTCTCCGTGGGCCAGTGCCTTTTCAATGGCTTCCAGCGTCTTTGCGCTGATATTCGTCGGTGTCATGGTCCTCTTGCTCCCTTCGTTAATAGCGGATGGCATCTCGCAGTTCCTCAATGGGAATGTCCAGTGCGCGTCCCAGCTTCAGCAGTTCCTTCAGCGAAAAGTCCTGCGGGGACTTCTTCCGAGACCGTAGGGTCTGCGGTGTCATGCCCGCCTTCTCCGCCATCGTGCCCACCGGCATCCCCATGGCGGCCTGCCTGCCCCACAGCAGTGAGATCAAAACCTCGTCATTGGGCTTCCGCCCCAGCTTTACACGCGGCATCCCGCCGCCTCCTTTCGTGATTTAATACTCCATAACCCAATCTCAAAATTGAGAAGATTGCCGGATAAGGGTCAGGCTTGTTCTCTTGCGGCAGAAAATTTCAGGGCGCGTCGGCGCAGGATGCCGTCAAAAATGGCCCGCAGCTTCTTGTCCTGCGCGATCACAGTGAGCTTGGACGCGGCTCTGCATTGGGTGACGGTGGCTCCGTTTGCCTTCATGCGGCTTTGCAAGCGGGTGACACGCTGCTGGAGATCGACACCGGCGGTAAATTCCAACTCGGCGTAAATATCCCGGCGGAAATTCTGGTGGTTCAGGCCGTACTGCTCCACAAGGGAGTTGACGGTGCGGTTGGCGCTTTCCTGCCATGTCTCGCCGGATGCCAGAGGGGCGGTGTAAGCGGCTGTGACCTTATCCATTGCATCGGAATTGTGCTGAACCTGTAAGGTCAGTTCGTCTTGCCGGTTTTCAACAGCCGCAAGCCGCCGCTCCTGCTCCAGATTGATCTGGGCCTGCATGGCAAACATCTCCACGGGGGATAGCACCTTTTGACCGTAACCGCCAGTCTTTCGGATGGATGGGAGGACTTCGCTTGTGACCCACTTTCGAAACGGCTTTGCCTCCGGCTTGTCCGAACGAAGGATCACATTGTATAGGCCGCTCTCGTTGACGCAGACCATTTCAATCAGCTTGTCTGGGTTTTGGGGGTGGGGGAGATTAAATCTACCCACCTCATCAGCATCCAAACGTTTCAGCACGTCCTTGTGATTTTCAATGTTTAGAATCGCGCACACATCTTTCAGGACAAACCACGGCTCGCCATTGACTTCCACGGTTCGTACCTCATTGCCTTGATAGCAAAAAACTTGCAACTCATTCATTCGCGTCACCCTCCTTGATACCAAGGGTTTCATTGATGGCCGCAATGATCTTGGGCGTTCTGAGCGTTCCGTACATAATTCGATACAGGTACGAATCGTCAAAGTACAACCCAGTTTTTTGATGGACTTCCGAAATGAGCCACGTTTGTGTTCGGTCCATATCAAGCAGGCACAGCTTGATTTTTTTGCCGTATTCCGTAATCTTCGCCATAAACTTCTTTTTCACACTCCTTTATCACTTGACAATTACGGAAATCAGTAATATCATTGTATTGTGGGTACAAAAAACGAATATTACGGAGTTCCGTCTTTACCTTGCATTTTATTACGGTTTGCCATAATAGTCAAGCCTAAATTTACGGAATTTCGTAATTCGACGATATGCACAAAACAAGGAGAAATACTATGGCTAAATCGTCAATTGAGATCAATCCGCTTTACGCACGCATTGAAAAAATAGCCGCAGAGCGGGGCTACAAGAATATTACAGAGTTGTGCAAGGCTTCTGGTGTTCCTCGCGCAACACTGACGGACCTAAAATATAATCGAACGAACGATTTATCATCTAAAAATTTAACAAAACTGTCCGCAGCTTTTAACCTTTCGACAGACTATATATTGGGAATCTCTGTTGATGCTCAAATTGACGAATACACTTTTCGATTGGCAGAGCTGGAAAAGGCACTGAAAACCGCTACGGCGGAGGAAGCGGACAAGATTGCTTTTGAGATCGACGGTCTGCGTGAATCCCTTCATGACTTGACCTTCATTCAGAACATCGAGATCGCGGCGGAGCAGGCGAAAAAAAATACCCGCCCCGCAAAAAGCGGGACGGGCAGCGGCTATGCGAAAGCCATCTATGATTTTGTCGATTCCTGCGAGGATAGCCAGCTGGCCGACCTTGCTCAGTACGTTGAGTTTTTAAAAAGCCGTCAGGGGAAGCCCACTACCTAACTTCCGGTTTCCAGCGGTGCGCCAAACACCCCGCATTGAATAGCTTCCCACAGCTTTTTCATGCTTTCATCCGACAGTCCTTTGATCTGGTGTTTCAATTCCTTACGGAGACCCGCGTCGGTATGAAGGTCCGCTCCTGTTGATTCCATTTCTACACATACAAGTCCTTTCTCCCCATCCGTTCCGTTTTTCTTCCGCCCCCCTGAAGCTGTGATGGAGAGCCGCCGCCCCAGCCACGAAAGCGGCGGCCCGTAGCAGACCATCCGCCTGGGGGTGCGGTAGGTCTGCTTTTATCGTACCATCAAGGCTTCAAGTTTGATAGTCTTAATACACACGATTTCAGCGCTGATACACACGATTTCTACTGTCAGACTAAACATTTTGGCAATTTTGACAAGGAGGTACACTTCGTATGCTGTCATTGATCGACCAGTGCCGCGCGGCAAAAGAGGAAAAACACATCACAAACAAGGAAATCGCGGACGGCAGCGGGGTTCCTCTCAACACGGTAAACAATATGTTCCGCGCCACCACCCATTCCCCTACGCTGGAAACCCTCGGCCCCATTTGCGCTTTTCTCGGAATTTCCATTGATCAGTTTTTGGGGATGGAACCAACAGAAGATTCTCCGCCCCCGGAAACCATTGAGGAAATCGTAAGCCGGGAACTGGACGTCTACCGTCAGGAGATCAACGGCCTGAACGCCCAGAACGAACTTCTCCGGGAATTTGTGGAACGTCAGTCCCACGGCATCCGCAACCGGGACCGTCTTTTGCGATGGATGTTGGTCCTTTTGATCTTCGTCGTGGCTTACGCCGTTTATCTGGACCTGCACTGTCTGGAATTTGGGTTCTTCCACGGCTGATACACACGGGAGGTGTGCGCATGAAATGCAAAAACTGTAAGCGTGTCATTGATGATGATTCTATCTTCTGCAAGTGGTGCGGTGAACGCCAGATCAGGGAGCGAAAAAAGAAGGACGAGATCAAAGTCCCAGCCCCCGCCCAGTTGCCTTCCGGGATGTGGCGCATCCAACTGCGTCAGGAAAAGCAGTCCATCACGGAAAAGACACCGGAGCTGTGCACGGCCAAGGCCATCGCCATCCGCGCCGGCTTCCTTGAGGTCAAAAAGCAATCCGTTGAAAAAGGGCTTACCCTGCGTACCGCCATTGACCATTATATTGACCGGCGGCAAAATTCCCTTTCCCCGACTACTATACGGGCCTACCGCATTGTCCAGAAAAACCGCTTTCAGAGCGTGGCGGACCTGACCCTCCACAATGGGATCGACTGGCAGAAGGTGTGCGACAACGAGGCACCGCTATGCAAATACAAGACGCTGAAAAACGCTTGGCTGTTTGTCGGCTCCGTTCTGCGGGAAAGCGGTCTGGACGTGCCGAAGGTCAAGCTCCCCCAGCAGGAGATCCACGAACGGAAATGGCTGGACCCGGACCAGATTCTCACCTTCTGCGACGCCTGCCGCGGCAACCGCATTGAAACGGAATCTCTGCTGGCCCTCATGAGCCTGCGCCGCAGTGAGCTGCTGGCTCTCCGATGGAAGGATGTCGATCTGGACCATCACTGCTTTACCATTAACCAGGTCTTGGTCCCCAATGAGCATAACCAGTACGTCATCAAAAACTCCGCCAAAAGCAAAACCTCTGCCCGGACGGTCCCCATCCTGATCCCCCGCCTCGAGGAACTTCTCGTAAAACCGGAGGACGCTGCCCCCGACGATCTGATCTCCCACACCGCCCCAAACTCGCTCATACGATCTATCAATCGCATCTGTGCAGATGCCGGATTGCCGGAGGTCGGCGTCCATGGCCTTCGCCACAGTTTTGCTTCCCTCGCCTACCACCTTGGCTATCGGGAGGAAGAATGTATGCGCATCGGCGGCTGGTCCGATTACACGGTCATGCACGATGTCTATACCCACCTCTACCAGAAGGACATCGAGACCAAGCAGGACAAGATGTACCAGTTCTACGAAAACCGTGGAAAAGAAAAAAGCGCGGACCCGGACGAGACTTCCGCCCCATCCTGACCCGCGCAAAATTCGTGAGTAATTCCGTGAGTAAATTTTGAGATAAAACCCCTTTGAAAAGCAATTTCTATTTACCCTATGGAAAATATTTTTACTGCCCTAAAACACCTGTGACCGTTGATATATAAAGAAAATCCTGCAATCTTAACGATTGCAGGATTTCTTCTTTCTGGCAGCGGGTGAAGGATTCGAACTGTCCCAAAAATATCTATGCGCCTTTGTTTTCAACGCGCTCAAACATCGTGAGTAATTTCGTGAGTAAATTTAAGCATTTGCATCGTCCACATAGCACCAGCTTTGGGGCGGCCGACTGAAAACTTTTTCACCACAGTCCATTTTGGCGTAGTCGTAATGAAGGCAGGCACGGCAACCAAAATCGACTCTACACACTGGCTTGAACTCGCTCAATTCTTTCGGCGTATCATAAATGCGCAGGTCGGAGATGTGCCAGCCGTAGCCTTGGCAATATCCAAGATAGCCGTGCAACTCATCGTCTGTCATAGCCACACACAGGCCACACTTTTCTTCGGCAGCTTGCTTGTAAACGGATAGGCCCCCGGCCTTAAAAAGAAAATCCGTACTATCCTTGTCAATTTTGTAAATCCGGTCACAGGTAAACTCCCCGATTACCTTGCCGTTTCCTATGGCACCGCCCACCGGGATTGCCGCATCCACATCCATGCAGGCAATCAGATTTGTGCCTGTCTGATTCTGCATAAACGCAAGGTGCTTGTCTCTTGTGCAGTAGATATAGCACTTAAACGGCGTTTCCAGTTTCGGCCTGGTCTTGCGGACTTCGATAGTCTTTTTGCCGCTGGCGATTTTCTCCACCCACTTGGGGCGGATGCTCAGCATAACAGTTTTACTCATGCTCTTGCACCCATCTTCTCCAAAAACTCATCGATCCTGCCCTGATCTGCCACAACAACCTCTTTCCCAATCTTCTCGGCGTAGGCTCGCTCCAACCGTGCCCCGGAACTCTCACGCCAGTCCGGTAGCAGAACCACACAGTCCGCACAGTCGATCATAGCAAAGCAGATGCGCATATAATCGCCCTGCTCCATGCCGGATGGGAGGTTCGCCGGGTTTAGGACACAATGTCCCATGGCAGTGAGGGCTTGCTCTGCCTTGGTAAATTTCTCCCGATAGTTCTCGTCACCGGTGATCTTCCCAGCAACATATACCCGCAGGTGTGCCCCAACCTGCATATCAAACGCCCGCTTTGCGGGCCGCTGCTTGCTTACAACTCTGATGTATTCAACCATTCTTACTCTCCTTTGCATCCCGCATACGCAGTTCATTGACAGCATCCACAAGCTCGTTCAGTTTCCACAATATAGCTGTTTCGTCTGCGTAAATTAGTTTGTCGATCTTTGGAACTTGAACTGACTGGGGAACTTGAACTGCCTGGGCAAAAGTATACTGGCCAATGCGTTTGTAACCCGGAAACCCTTTCTCATACTCGTAAGCTGTGATGTAATCGCCGTTGCCGTCCGTATATAGGACGAAAGGTTCGTAGAAACCGCGCGCCTTGCACTGCTCACATTGGCAGATGGACTGGATATAACCGACCCGACCAGTAGCATCTTCAACGTAGTCCCCAACACGAAAATCATACTTCATCACAAATGCCCCTCCCCACTCAGCAGTAAAATTATTGTATAAATGCTTGCACAAATTGCGAACGTGCCAAAGGCCCCAAACATTGTAGCGTATAAGGCGCATTGCAGCGTTAACGCAGGTTTGTACTCAAGGTCACGTTTAAGCAAATCTTTCGCATAGAAAAAGATTTTACGAAAAAGGAAAAGAAAAACAATACCAAATAGAATCGCAAGTTTAGCCATTTTTATTTCCTGCTCCCATCTCCGGCCGCGTAAGCGGACGGTACACTGTCTGAATATCATTCTTCCATGGTGTCAGCCAGACGCACCACATCACGTCCATCAGCGGACTTCCCTTCTCTCCGGGCATCCGCTTCTTGAAAAAGAAATCCGGGCGCCACGTCAGCGGCAGAATGTAGCTGGGCGGGATTTCGTCAAACAGCTTCCGCCGGCACGTTGCGTTCCAATACTGAGACTTCAGGAGAAAAGCAAATGGCTTGCCCAGTTCCGCTGCTCTGCGGATAAATGCCTCCGCCAGCGAGAAAGGCGGGTTCGTGATAATCCAATCAGCTGCGTCAATGCTGGACTTCAAGAAGTCCGTCCCATCCAGAATGTCCGTTGTATATACGGTCTCAAAGTACGTCTGAAGCACACCGGCCATATCGCCCTCTCCCGTTGCCGGTTCCCACACGGACGTCGTGCGCGGAAGATTCAAAAAGCGCATAAGCGCCACCGTCACATCCGGCGGCGTGGGATAGAAGTCTGACTGACTCCGCCCATACGCACTGTTCCCGCCAGCTATCCTGCTTGCATTCAAGCTATCCATATTCAACCTCCCGTAAACAAACTGATCTGCGCCGTGTGTTCCGCAAAGCGGCGCTCTTGAGCCTGAAAATAGTGAGGGTCGATCTCACACCCAACAAAATCAAAGCCAAGATCATAGGCGGCTATGCGGCTGCTGCCACTGCCTAAGTGGGTGTCCAGTATCTTGTATCCCGGCTTTGCGTACTTCTGCAAGATCCATGTGTATAACGCCACCGGTTTCTGCGTCGGGTGAATGCGCTTCTCGTTCAGCGACTTATTACCTTGCTGGACTGTCCCCTCTGCAATACTCTTTCCTTGCATCATGCCGCGCCACATGAACCTGAATATATCAGTCCGAAGGTTCAAAGAGTTGAATGCGATCTCAGCCCCAGACTGATCGGCCCCGTCATTGCACTTGTCCCACACGATTGCTCCGCCGCGAGGAAGAACAAAATAGTTTGCTCCCCAGATGATCTGATTCTTGCTGACCCGGAAAAGCTCCGCAAAGTACCGCTCATCCGCAGGGAAACGGTCAAAGCCGGTCTTTTCGTAGCCGCCATCCTTGACGTAAATCCGTGCTCCATTCTTCTGCGTTACATAGCGGCTCCGGTCCTTACCGCCATCTTCTCCGATTCCATAAGGAGGGTCTACCACAGCCAGATCAAACGCCTTGTCCTGCAGCGTCCGCATATACTCCATGCAGTCCATGTTATAGGCTACGTTCAATCCTTTTTCCCTCCCTCAATCACGGTAAATGCCCCGCGGCGCTTGACCGCCGCACGAGCCTCCTTCTGCTTCACCTGTTCCAGATACTCTTTATACTTCGCCGGTAGGCGAAATTTTTCGCACGATTTTCGCCATTGGCTCCGCTTCGTATAGTCCCCATCGAACCACTTGCACTCATCACAGCAATAGCAGACGTCCTCCACGTCCTTGATCTCCCCCGGCGTGAAGTATGCGCTGAATAACTCGCAGTTATAGAGACAGTTGTTGCAAACACACCCATAGCAGCTCATTTCGCATCTCCATCAGCCGGAACGTTCTTGTCTGCAAAATAAAGATGTCTGACACCGATTTCCCTGATAAGCATATCAAGCTGCCAGTGCATAAAGACTTGTTTGTGAACCGTCCTTCCATGCCAGAAAAAATACTGCGTCTCCGGGGAATGCAGAAAGTCCTCAATGCTCTTGACCTGCGCCCCCTGCCTGTATTTCCGCTTATATGCCATACATACATCCCCCCTGTTTTCGGCACAATATCTCTCGTCTCAGTCTAAGACCCTTTCTCCCGCTGCTTGCGCCCCTTCTTTAGAGATGCTGCCGTGCGGCTTTTCGGAAAGGTCAGGTAGCGGGGGTTCGCGTAGCGGAGGACATGGTACAGTCTATCCAGCCCACAATTGATCGTCCTGCTGACTGTTGCCTTGGCTACCCCCAACTCTTGACCGATATCCTTCATGCTCATGCCATAGACGAAAAACATCTCCATATACTTCCTCTGTGTATCCGTCAGTTCTTCGTCCATCGCCACCCGCAAGGCGTTTAGCGTATGGGCATGGAAATCCGCTTCTTCAGCAAACTCCCCTTGCAGCCACGCCGCATACTGGCTCTTGTCTCCCCAAAACTCAAACAATGACACACAGCGCTCAGAACTCCCGCTTTGCATTCACGCTCACCTCCATTGCCATGGCTTCACAAAAGTTCTCCTATCTTTAGCATAGCAACCCCCTCCAATAGGGTTTTTGCACACCCGCTTCACCTACCGCCTACCAGCACGTCACCTACCGACCGCCTGCGCCCCGCCCGCGCCGCGCAACCTAAGTACGTATTCCCCTACATAAGCGAAGCGTTTTTATAAAAATTTTTTTGACCCCTTTTTGATTTTTCCGTTTTTTCGGCCCAGTTTTCTAAACCACCCCCCTATATCGGGGGTGAAAGGGACACGGGTGTGAGAACATGGGTGGAGGGGGAAGAGTTGTGGAGAGATTCTGCGCCGATCCGGTGTCCAAGTCTGTAAACCACCCCCCCACCCAGCCGGGGCCGTGGTCAGCTGGTCAGCTGGTCAGCCGGTGCCATTGGAGCGGAGGCGGGGCCGCTGGGCGGGTCTCGGAGAGGGTAAAAACCTGTTGCAAATGCCTAAACTGTTGCCATAATAAGCAATTATGGCAACAGTTACCGCCTTTTTGGGTGGCAAATGCAACAACAGCCTATGCCGCACTTGTGCAACCTGACGAAAAGCGGCGGGAGCCGGGGCCGCGGTCGGTTCTCTGGCCCTCGGTGCCGGTGGTGGTGGCCGTCCTCCGATGGTCGGCGGCTGGTCCGCTGACGGTGCCCGGTCTGGCATGGTCGGCGGTGGCCGTGGCGGCCGATCCGATGCAATCAGCCGGAACAGACCGCCGCGGGTGACTCCTCCACCCTTTCCCCTTTTTCCCTTGTCCATTGCTTCCGGTCCTGCGGGAGTGCTCCGCGCTTTTCTTCATCCGGGTAAAGCGTCCGGGGGTTCTATGGGGTACGTTTTAGAGTACTATAATAGACCGCGCCCGCAATAAACGCGCCCGCGCGCATAGGGGTTAAAAATAGCCGCCTGGGGCGGCGTAGGGTGCAAGCGGCTGCGCGGCGTGGGTCTGTGGTGCGGTGCTGGGCGGTATTGCTCAGAGGGCACGAGAAAAGCCCGCGGGGGCATTCCCTGCGGGCTGTGGTGTATGGTATAGGGGGCGGCGGAGATCATACAAGGAACAATTCCCCGTTGACTTCCAGGCTCACGGCCTCTTGTTTCATCTCGCGTTTGATCTTCCGGCAAATAGCGACGATCTCGGCGCCGTGGCGCTCGATGTCCTCCGCTGCGGCGTTGCTGTAAACGATGGTGACGGCCTCGCCCACGAGTCCGGCGGACTGGCTCACCCAGTAGCCGCGGGCCTCGGTGGCGGTTGCTCCGCCAAACATGGCGGACAGCTTCGCGGCGACTTCCTCCACCTGCTGCCGGTTGTCGGTGGGGTGGTCGGTGTCTGTGGTGCTCGGTACATAGATAGCCACGCGGGAGTCGAGGCGGACGACGCCGGGGATCGTATCAAAAAAACTCTTTTTCATTTCGTGTTCCTCCTAAAATGTTTTCTTGGTGGTGGTCGGCGGGGCCGGTGTCAGGCTATGACAAGCGATAAATGAAACAGCTTGTTTTTCAGTTCTCGAAGTTCCTCGGCGATGCGGTCACGGTCGGCGGTGGCCTCGTCCCGTTCCCGCTCGGCTTCCTTCTGTAGGTAGCGGGCCAGGTCGGCGGCGTGGGTCAGCTCCTCCACCTGCGCGGCCTGCTTGGTGACGGCCTCCCGTAGCTTTTGGATCTTCTGCGCAGTGGCGGCCTCGTCTGCGAGGGCTTCGCGGCTGATCCAAATGTTCCGACTGCTGCCGTCCTGCAAATTGACTTCCAGCCGGTCGCCCAGATCGCAGATATAACCGCGGTTTCCCTCGGCGGTGCTCCGGTGGATGGGATACCCGGCGCGGGCGGTGCTGGCGGCGTCCTCGGTGTAATCGGTGCCCAGGATTTCCCCGGCGATTTCCCACGCTTGGCGGGTGCTGGCTGCGGTGATGATCTCGGCCTTGGCGGGGGCTTCGGTGGTGTTCTTGGTGGCCTCGGCGGGGGTCTTGTCCTCGTCCTGCCGGACGTTCAGGAAGATATACCAAACGCCCTCTTGCACTTCCTCAATTTCCCAAGCGTAGCCGGGGCAGGGGTTCCGGGTTCCGTCCGCCATCATGTTATCATTCATCCGGAAATAACCGTTCTCGGCGCTCTCGGTGAGGGACTCCGTCCATTCCGCGATTTCCGGATGCCGTGCGCCCAGTGCCTTAAAAAAGCGGCGGAGGGCGGTTTTCCAACTCTTGCAGACGGTGACCAAATCGGACTTGATCCAACCGTTTTCCGTGACAATGGTCAACGCCTCATCTTCTCCGGCGACCTCGGCCCGCTCGAACTCTTCAAAGCTGTTGAACTCGTAAATTTTCATGTTCTGGTCCTTTCCGGCCCGGTGGGCCTCCGTGGTTTTCCTCTGTTTTCATTTATTATTATATACGGTTTAACCGTAAATATCCATTGACATTTTGCACACTGTTTAACCGTAATTTTTGTGCTTTTTGTACACGGTTTAACCGTTGACAGTTTCGCCCGCTGCCGCCTATAATAATAGATGTCAAAAGGATAGCACCAAACCACCGGACCGGCGGCCGCTCCGCCGGGGAAAGGATGTAAAAATGTCGGACTTATTGAAAAGGTATGAGGCCCAATATGGCCCCGTCGCAAGTGGCTACTTGTACACGCTGGGCGGTGATCCTGCCGCCATCGTGGCGGAGATAGAGCGCAACCAGGCAGCGCCGGAGGCGGACCCGCTCGCGTTTCTGGCTCCGCTGATGCCCACCACACCGGAACAGGACGCACACAACGCCATCATGTGCGAGATCCAGCGGCTCTATTTTCTGCCGATCTCCCGCGCTTCCGCTCTGGCCGTGTGTAACGTGCTCGGCGAGGCCGGCGAGCTGATCCCCTTCCCCGGCCTGCCGGATTTCCGCTTTAATGCCTGGGCTTTTAAGGACGCATGGAACGAGGCCCACCCCAACGAGGCGCGGATCACGGTAAACGGTGCCGCCCTGCTGAGTGTTTGACCCCCCAGAACAGCGACCCGGCTACACCGGGAGAAAGGACAAGATCATGTTTACAATCTATTACAACAATGGACTGTTTGACGAGTGCGACGGCACTTTAGACGAGGCCAAAGCCGCGGCCGACGAGGGCGCCAGCTATACGCAGTGCGATATATCAATCGAGGACGAAAACCGCGAAGAAGTGGCCCGGCGTAGATGGTACGGGGTCCCGTTCGACCCCTCCGAAACGGAAACCGACGAGGCGGACGTGATCCAGTTCGGCAACTTCGGATTTTTCGACCGCTGGGAGTAACAGAACAGCGGCCCAGGATCACCCCGGGCCGCTCCACCCTATGAAAGCGAGGTAAACCCATGCCCAGACCCAAAACAAACCCAAACAGAACAGACGCCCAGCGAGCCGCCCGGAACGCTTCAAATTATCGCTTGACGTCTGTCATCGGTTGCAAGCTGGACCGGGAAACGGCGGACCGTTACCGGGCATTTTGTGACGAGAACAGCACCACCCCCAACGCGGAAATCAAAGCCTTTATTTTGTCCCAGTTGGGCGAACAGCCCGCCGACTAACCCCAAAACGCAGAACAGCGACCCGGAAAAACTCCGGGCCGCTGCTTTTTTATGCCGTTTTTCAATCCGTCACGCGTTCGCCATTGGGCAAAATGAAAGACGTTTCAAACCCACAGCCAACGGCCCCGGCAACGTCCTTCAGATCCGCAGGGGTGAACCCCTCCCGTTTCATCTTTTGTGAAAACGCCTGTGGACTGCTCCCGCAGCGCCGCGCCAACTCTGAAACGCTGATCCCCAGCTTTACACATAAAATTTTGATCTGCTCCGATGTCGGCACAAAATCACCTCTTTTCACTTTTCAATATAAACGTTCCTGTTTGGATTGTCAACCATGATTTTTTTAAAATAAACGGTAAAGTTTAAATTTGCCTATTGACATTATAAACATTATCGTTTATACTGTAAACATCAAGAGAACCAAATTAAACCAACAGGAGGCCGCAATCATGAGTTTTCACCTTTTCATTCTTATTCTGGGCGCTGGCACTTTTGCCCGCCTGATGTTCCGCGTGGTGGATCTCATCGAGGCCCGCCGCTAAATCAAAACCAACTAAGAGGAGGACCACCCCATGACAACCTACCAGACCCGCAAGGCCGCCGCCCGTGATGCGGCGATCATGGCCCAGCAGGAAGCCGCCGAACAGCCGCAGAGCTACGGAGAAATTGCAGAGACCGCCGACCGCCTGGAACGGCTGGCCCGCCGTTTCGGTCTCCTACGGGAGTTCCGGGAAAACGGCATTATCTGAACAGAAAAGGAGGATTACCCCATGTTTAACAGTCTTTACCATGCCGAGATTGGAGGCGGCTACACCCTCCGCCGGAAAATCATCATCAACGCCGCCGACCTGCGGCCCCTGGGCGGTCAAATCGATGTGGCCGCCCTGATTGAAAACGGCGACGAGCTGAACAGCACCACCGTTAAAACGGAGGCCGACGCCCTGGCCGCGTTTCATTCCATGGTCCAGCAGTACGCCGAACCCCTGCAAAAAGCTGTGGACGCCGCCGGACTGGTTCCGGGCCGGAAATATACCCTTGTGTATCTCTCCGAGTTCGGTTTTCCCATCGCGGAGAAAATCACCTTTCACGGCTGCACCTTCACCACCTACGCCCAGCACGCCGACGTTGTGCGCCTGACCTACACCCCATACCGCAAGCGCACCACTCGCGGCCGGCTGTTTCTCGGTTCTTCCTCCCTGCTGATCTTCAACGGCTGGCAGGATCTCCCGGAAAGCGCCACCCACGAAACCCTGAAAGAGGACGAAAAAGTCAAGATCACCCGCAGTAAATACGGCTGCTTTTCCGCTTCCTATATCGAGGATGCCGCCGCCCTACTGAAGGACCCGGTTATGATCTTCAAAAGCTACCAGACCGGCGCCAACGGCAAAGTTTACGCCTGAACAGCCACCCGGACACCTTGGAGCCGCCGCACCGGGCAAAGCGACGGCACCCCAGAAAGCCAAAATCTACACATTCAAAACACAATTTCAGGAGGTTTTACCATGAACGACAAGAACAACCGCCCCATGAAAACCGGCGACGTGGTGGAGATCACCGGCGCATACTTCAAGAATGACAACGGCCTTTACTTCGTCGAGCACACCCCCGGCGATCCGAATTGGAGCGGCCGGGATCACTGCCTCCGCCGTATCAAGCGCAACGGCGAACTCAGCACCGCAAAGGATAACATTTGCTTCTGGCCCATTTCCGCCTTTGTGAACAGCCGGGACAAGCGGGCCGCCGCGAACCAGTGGAATCAGGAGCACGCGGAAATCGAAATCAAGGCCTTCCCCCACACCGCCCATATTGCGAAATTCTTTGCAGACGAGGCGTCCAGCCTCGACGCGACGATCAAGCGGTATACATGGGACTTTGGCGAGGACAACCAGACCGTCAAGGACGCGAAAGAGACGCAAGCCTTTTACCGCTCCATTTCCGACGGCCTCCGGGCTGAACAGACCGCCGAGATCACCCACGCCGCCCCGGAGCAGCCCACCCCCGCCGACACCCAGCAGCCAGAACAGCAGCCCACCGCCACCGGCACAGGCGCAGAAGCGCCCGCGGAACAGCCGGAGGCCACCACCGCAGAACAGGCAGAACAGCCCACCCCGGAAAATCGGCCTGAAACGGTCCCGCCTTATGGTTCCATCGACGAGGAAACCGCCCGGAACGCCCACTATTGCGTCCACATGAGCGACTACAAACCCGGCAGCGCCACGGCCAGTTATCGAAATTCCGTGAACAAAGCCGCCCAGCTGGTAGAACAGCAGAAAGACTGCGTTAGCACTTTTTACCATGACAAGCTGGACGCCCTGCTGAACAGCTACGCCCGCCGCCTTGCCCAGTGGACGAACGATTACAACCGCAACCAGGCCAGCTATCCCAGCCAGTTTATAGCCGGGGCGGGCAACTTCAATATGCGCAAGCACAACCGCCAAATGTCCCGCGAGGACTCCCTGTGGGAGGAATACCGGCAGATTGAGGCGATTCTGGACAAGATCCGCAGCATCGGCACCGGCCCGGTAGACCTTGCCGACCCCCACGCCCGCGAAATGCTCACCGAGCGCCTGAACAGCCAACGCCAGATGTTGGAGGACGCCAAAACCGCCAACGCCTATTACCGCAAGCACAAAACGCTGGAAGGCTGCCCCGGTCTCAGCGAGAAAAACCGCGCATGGCTGACCCGTCCCGGCGTGTTCGCCTCCGGTGACGGCTCCCCCATCTCCCTGTACGGATCCCCCTTCCCCGCTTACGAGCTGGACAGCCTCCGCGGCAAGATCGAGCGGACAGAACAGCGCCTCGCGGAGCTTGACCGCAGAGAACAGCAGACCGCCCAGCCCCAGACCGGCACCGCCTTTGACGGTGGCCAGATCGTCCGCAATATCGACCTGAACAGACTGCAGATCCTCTTTGACGCCATCCCCGACGCCGACACCCGCGCCGCCCTGAAGCAAAACGGCTTCCGCTGGTCTCCGAAAAATCAGGCATGGCAGCGCCAGCTTACCGACAACGCCGAACGCGCCGCCCGTCAGGTTCTCCGCCTTGCCTGAACAGCGGCAAAAACCCCCTTGGCACACCCTGCTACAATGAAATTAAGAACTGAACAGACCGCCCCGGAGGTCACGAGGGCAGAAAGGACAACCCCATGTTTATGGTTTACTTCAAAGGCCCCAGGGACAAACAGCATAAGCCCATGAGCCTGAACACCGGCGAGCTGTTTAATCGCCTGGTTTATGCGCCCGTCTACAATGACGATCTTCTCCCCGCCGTGAAGTCATGGATTGACCTGAACAAAAAGAACGCCCCGGATTGTTCAATCCAGTGCCGCGTCCCCGGCACCTCGAAGATCCTATACGCCTGAACAGCCGCACAGAAAGGAGAATACCATGTACTTTCTCGAAAATTACCGCGGCTTTGGCGTATACCTGACTGGAGCGGGATATATCGCCCGTAACCGCGAAAGAATTTTAACCGCAAAGACCTACGCCGAAATGATCCAGTGCATCAACCTCTGGACCTGCTGTTGAAAGGAGCGCAACCATGAAAACCGCCGGATATTGGGAGTGCAGAAACGAGATCATCGCCGCGCGCCTTCCCACCCCGCACAAGTACGAACCGTTTACCGAGCTTTTTGACGTGGACAAGCTCGACGCCATCCGTGACAAATACGGCGTTGACCTTTACCGCGAGTGCTACGCAGACGTAGCCCGCGAGGTCATGGCCACCGCAAGAAATGAACAGAAAGGAGCACATACCCATGTTGAACACTGAACAGGCCCTCACCCGCGTTTTGCAGATCGTCCACGCGCTGGACGAGGACGAAGCCGCCATTTATAACGCTGTCAGCAAGAACCCCTATGAATGGAAAAGCGCCGTCGGCCCCATCCCCCAGCTGTATTTCTTAGAACAGGATCTCCGCCGCACGTTGGTGGAGGAAGCTGCCGCCAAGTCTGGCAACCGTTCCGCCTTTACCGCTGCCCGCCGCATCTGCGACGCAGCCGTGCGAACGAACAGCCACCGCCCCGCCGAACAGGGCTTCTGGATCGACGAGGAAGGCAAGCAGTGCGTCTGCGACGGATACCGCGGCTTCCGCCTGAACAGCCCCATGGAGCTGACCGCCGCGCCGGAACTCAGCGCAGACGGTTCCCGGTTCAACCTGGCGCAGTTCATCGCCCCCATCCGCAAGAACACCCTGCGCCTCACTCTTCCCACTGTGGCGGAGGTTCGGGCGCAAATCAAAACGGACCGCACGGAATGGGCCGCTAAGCGCCGCCGCAGGGGCGAGACCTTCAAAGCCAGTTATGATTTCGGCCCCGGCCTCCCCAGCGTCGATGCCAACTATCTGATCGACTTCCTTCAGCTGTTCCCGGACGGCGAAGCGTTCACCTCTGAACAGAAGCCCTATATCACCCCCATCTATTTCCGGTCCGCAGACGGCGAGGGCATCCTCTGCCCCTGCCGCAAGGCCGACGAAGCCGCCGCCTGAACAGCGGCGCAGGAAGGAGCAACAATGAGTAAAATTGTTATCAACGGAACAACTTTCGAGGGTGCCTCCGTTCTTCAGGCAGTGGAGCGTATTACTCCATTGCCTTGCGGAGGGGACGGCATGATCTGGTATCCGTGGCAGATCGTAACCCCGGAGGAATATGCCATGCGCCTTCAAAAGATCAACTCCGACCACTGGGATGCGCTGGATGTTGGCGAGATCCAGCCGGGGCCGTGTCTTTCCTCTCAGGAAATTTCCAGAGGAGGTTGGAAGTTTCTGTACCAAATTGACGCTCGCGGGGACTGGAAATCTCAGTGCTTTACCGTGGAATCCTAAATGTCAAAAACCCCCTTGGAGGGGTATCGTATAATAAAATCAAGGGCGAGTTAGACGCCACCCTTGCTTTCCATCTTTCTATCTTCCCTCACGCACGGCGGCTGCCGGCCTACCCAACGGCAGCCGCCAAACTCCAAAACAGCATGGGCGAAAATCGTGCGGACACGGCGCAGACTCACATCCTGCGCGAACAGGGTTTTTGGCTTGTCCTCTGTTCCCCCGGTTCAACTCCGGTTTCGCTCACCAGCGGCGCGGATGCCGCACGTAGTATTCTCCTACCTTCCAAGCGTGGCCCGTAAGTACACGCTCGCCGTTCTCGGAGCGGTGCCCCGGTGCAACCCCGGCAGGGCAGCAACGCGGATATAGTTCATCGGCAGAACGGCGGCTTCCCAAGCCGCGAAGGTGGGTTCGATTCCCATTATCCGCTCCAAGGGCGCACGAAGCGCCCTGCATGGATCGCAAAGCCTCCTGAATGTGTATGACAGCCCGGAAAGACGGGCCGCCACATCACCCGCCATGGCGCAAACAAGGCGGGTCTATGCAGACGTCCAACCGGTGCTTTTGTCCTTTCCACCCGGGAGCCGGGGACCCCTCCGGCCGTCTGCACCATGCCCTCCCACATGAGAGGTAGTTACTCTATAAACCGTAGTGGGCATGAAACCTCCATATCTGGCAGTGGAGTCGGCGGGTTGATACAGCCGCTATCGGGACGGTATTCTCGGAGAATCTGAGCGACATGACCGCCGGGAAAGTCCGGCATCTATACGCAGACGTCCAAGCCGCGGCCGATCACGCGGGGAGTTGGGGGCCTCTCCAACCGTCTGCACCAATTTTCCGTGGACACCGCAAGTGAACAGCGTTTTAGCGGGATAGTCGGATGGGTGATGCGAAGTCCTGAAGTAAGCCCCTCAAGTGTCGATGTTGTAATTGCGCCTATGATCCTCTGGCTAAAGCGGCACACGGATAGGATTTGACAGCCGGGAAAGACCGGCTCCTATATGCAGACGTAGCTCAGTCGGTAGAGCACCGCACCAGGAGGTATGCGCAGGTTCAAGTCCTGCCGTCTGCACCAAATCCCAAAGCTGACAGCGTACAGGGGCAATATTGCGGCAAGCCCATACTTGGCGAGCGTTGTGTCCCGTCAGCAGGGCGTGGCTCCGCGAAGGGCCGTTCGATTTGCCCGCGTTGAATCGAGCGTTACTTAGAACACGTACCCGCTCCGGCGGGTACGCAAACGCGGGATATAGGGGCGAATGTTCCAAGGCTGGCGAGGCGGTCTCCAAAACCGCTTGGGTGGGTTCGATTCCCAACCGTCCCTGCCAGATGTATGCTACCGCATTGCGGCGCCGCGGAAGGGTAAGACCGCTACAAGGGGCTTGCCTGTGCGCTGTATGAAAGCGGCAGGCCGAATAATAATTATTTGGCTGGCTCCGGCTATGAATGAAGAAACGGATGCGACCGACATACCGGCGCAGGGCTGAAAAGTTTCGTGGTTAGCGCGTACAGAACCATGCAGAGCGAACTCCGAGGCGTGTTCATCGAAAGGTATGCGGAAGTGGTGAGGTAACGGCTGCCCTTGGGCAAGGCCGTTGTGTAGGGCAGTATGCTTGCCCGGTTCTGTACGGCTAATTGTGTAAGCAATCCAAACGGAGCGCAATGCCGGGAGCCTGTGTAAAAACATAGGGGTGTAGCCAAGCGGTAAGGCAAGGGACTTTGACTCCCTCACGCGCTGGTCCGAATCCAGCCATCCCTGCCATTGAAATTTTAGGAAAGGAGGATGTCCCATGAACAAGACTGAACTGATCGCCGCCGTGGCGGAGCGTTCCGGCCACACCAAACACGATACCGCCATCATGATGGATGCCGTGTTCACCGTCATCGAGGAATCCCTGCTCAACGGCAGCGAGGTCAAAGTCCCCGGCTTCGGCAAGTTCGCCGTGAAGCACCGGGAAGCACGGGTGGGGAAAGACCCCCGCACCGGCGAGGAAAAGGAATTTCCCGCCAAGACGGTTGCGGTGTTCCGCCCTGCAAAGCCCCTGAAGGATGCCCTGAACGGCTGATACCCCCCATTTCGTAAATCGCCCACAGAAGCCCTGTAAGCGTCCCTTGAGTTTCGTGGGGTAGTTTCAGCCCCTCGCCTCTCTCTTATTTCTCAGGCCGCTTGTGGGGCCGTCAGCGCAAGAATTTTAATCAAGACCATACTCATACCGAAAAAGGGGGAACGGTTTCCGTTTTGGAAAAGGTTCCTCCCTTTTTTATCTCGACATTCCATGTAAAAGCGCCTATAATTTCCCCATAAAAAGGAATTACACACCTAAAGGAGATTTTTACGATGAAGATTATGAACCCCACCGCCATGAACCGATACAACGCCCTGCGGGAGGCCGCCGGGAAGATCGACCGTCTGGTCCCCCAGGTCCGCTTGCTGGACCAGCCGCCTCATGAGAACCGGGAGAACGCCTCCGTTGCGCTGGAATTTCCCACTCCCCTTGTGGTTCTTAATTCCACCATCCGTCAGGCGCTGTCCTTCCTGTTCTGCCAGTGCGACACCGTGCAGACGGACAAGACGGACCGGGGCATCTGCTTCACCTTTACCGTCTCTGAAATCTGGATCACGGAGGAAACCACATGAACCTGAAAACCAATGTCACCCGCCGGGACTTCGCCTTCAGCGTCACCGCCGAGACCAAGGCGGGAGAACTGCGGATGTTCGATCATACCGTTGACGCCGAAAGCGAGGAAGCCGCCCGATTGCTCCTGATCTCCTATCTGGAAAGCCGAAGCATGGAGCTGGTGGAGGCCCGTCTCACCGGCACGGAATAACGAGGTAAACTGCATGAGTAATCAAAACGCCGACATGAAAGCACTGGCCGATAACTTCTGGAATAACTACTTTCGACCCAAGGTGGCGGATGCCACCCGCTCCTGTCTCCGTCTGGAAAAGGCAACCGTGAAAGCGGCCCCCAGCGGCGGCACCGTGGCCGTCCAGCTTCCCTTTGACGAGACCGTGCTAAACCTGCCTTACGCTTCGTCCCTCTCCGGTCTCACCGTCGGACAGGCCGTCTGGGTGGGCATCCCCTACTCCGACTTCTCCAACGGCGTTGTGATGTTCGACGCCACCTTCCAGAACCTTTAAACGGAGGAACCAATGAAAAACAGATTAACGGTCAGACACGGGATGCTGTCCGACCTGAAAACGTATCTGACCCAAAGCGGCTGGAACCTTGAAGATCCCGTTGGCAAATACGAGGTTTTGCGGGCGCGGAATCTAAATTACCCGCGTCCGCTGCTCGTCCACAACCGCTCTGAGTGCGGAATCGGATACAGCATCGACGAGCGCGATATGAAGATTTACAGCGGATGGAGGCGAAACCGCCGCAAGCGGGGACTCTCTCCTGACTTTCCGACAGAAGAAGAAACCGCGGCATACTGGCGCGGAGAAATCCAATAAGCAAACAAATCAGCAAACAATTAGCAAAGTCTAAGCAAAGTCTAAGCAAAATCTAAGCAAGATTTAAGCAAGTTCTAAGCAAGCTAAAAAGCAAAGCCGCCCACCACGGGCGGCTTTTTTCATTTTGCGAATGTAATGGAAACAAAGAATAAAACGAATATTACCACACAGATCAAAAGCACAACGCCCCATTCCAGCCTTTCCTGATTGCCTTTCCCCTCGCGTCCGTTCTTGGGTGCAAAACAGCTTGGGTCGTCGGATTTTCCGTACAGTGCGCAAATATCGCTGTTTTGACAATCCGCACACCGGCGTTCCCGTTCAGGCAAGGAACGCCGTCGGCTCCTTTTTCCGTGTCGGCTCCACCACCATAGGTTATACTCCCGCTTCGCGTTGTTCCGGAATCGCTGTCCTCTTATCATACATCTTGTCCCCTTTCGCCTCGATTCCCCCTTGACTTTTGCCAGACAAAATGCTATGATACTTATGCCAGACAAAATAGGAGGTGATCGTCCCCATGTCTGCCGCAAAGCTGGGCCGTCCCACAGACAACCCCCGCCCTCATAAAATCAGCATCCGTATCAATGACCGCAGCCAGCAGATTTTAGAAACCTACTGCCGGGAGCAGAATGTCACGAAAACGGAAGCCATTGAGCGCGGGATCACCC
>ENA-UEPJ01001297-UEPJ01001297.1-human-gut-metagenome-genome-assembly--contig:-NODE-1297-length-30831-cov-4.985758_pt1 | contig 30831 bp, 19 predicted proteins | sample MGYA00242890_ERZ507896 | MGnify/ENA primary metagenome ERZ507896 (study PRJEB26167, sample SAMN06115508) | human gut metagenome | host: Homo sapiens | place: China:Qinghai | collected 2015-08-20... | reverse complement strand
AGAAAAAAATGTCTTGTCGGCAGCAAGCGGATTTGTTTTGCCTGTTGTGTTTGGAATAAAATAGTCACGGCCAGGAAGAACCACGCGCACAGAACTTACAGCGGCACTTACATGCTTGATACTGTCAACGATCTTTGTGCCATCACAGAAAATTATATTGCTGTGTTTGCCCATTATCTCAATTACAAGAGATTTCTGACGAAGATCACCCAGTTCGTCAAGATGCTCCAGTTCTAAGCGCACAATTCGCTCTAGTCCTGGCTGTGTGACATCTGTGATGCGGGCATTTCCTATATGCTTTCTAAGAAGCATACAGAAATTAGGTGCAGTCATCGGGCTAAGCCCTGCCTCCTGCGTCAGATAAATCAGCGGAAGACTTGCATTTGTTGCTGTCGGAAGCATAATTTATTATATTGTTATTCAGTTTGTATTGTGGCTTGGTCTTCCTACAATTGATATGAAGATGTTCTCTGCTATGGTAGTGGCAATATTCCTTGCAGTTCCATATCTGAGAGGAAAAGCTAAAAATTCATATAGAAAAGCTGCAAAGGGAGGTGCCGGAAAATGTTAGAATTAAATAGTGTACATAAAACATTTAATCTGGGTACGATAAATGAGAAAAGGGCTTTAAATGGTGTGAATTTAAAACTTGAAGATGGTGATTTCGTTACTGTTATAGGTGGTAACGGAGCAGGAAAATCTACCGTGCTTAATGCTATCGCCGGTGTATGGGTATGGTTTGGATGTGTTTTACATGGATGAAGCATTGAAGAAAAATAAGTTTTCGGGACGTTTGAAGCGGTATGATGATTTTCTTTATTTACTGGATAAGTTTGAAGAAACCGGAAATGTTGAATTTATAATAAAGGATAAAGTAATCACGATAAAAAAGAAAAACAGGTTGAGAATGTAAGTTCTCAACCCGATAATCATATACTTTTTTGATTTCGGGAAATCAGGAAGTATATATTTTTATTTAACAAACAGGCAAAAATATGGAAAAAAGCGGAATGAAAGTCAATCTTATACGATTGATTCTGTATCGTAAAGTGTTAATTAACATGAATTTGTTGAGTGTGTTTATTCTAGTTTTCTGCATGAGTGTTCATGCGACGACATTGTCACAAGAGGCGAAAATTTCTTTAAGCGTGAAAGAAGCTTCTTTGAATGACGTGCTGCAGGAAGCTAGTAAGCAATCTTCTTGCGATTTCCTTTATGACCTTGGTTTTGTGGAAGGAAAGGTAGTGAAGAATTTGAGCGTGAAGGAAAAAGACCTTTTGGGCTTTTTGAATGAGCTTTTACCTCGTTACGGGTTAATGTATTCTTACGATAATAACATTGTTATTATCAAGGTAAGAGAAGACGAGCCGAAGGAGGAGAAGAAAACAATTGTGCTTAAGGGTAAGGTGACGGACGAGAAGAACGTGCCGCTCCCCGGGGTAACGGTTTTGTTGAAAGGAACCAGCAAGGGTACCGCCACTGACATGGAGGGAAGATATACTCTTCCGGTGCCGAAGGCTGACGTTATCCAGTTGATGTTTTCCTTCTTGGGAATGGAAACTCAAACTGTCACGTATGCGGGCAAGGACACGATTAACGTGGTATTGAAGGAGTCGGTAAATACTCTGGACGAGGTGGTTGTCGTGAACACGGGTTACGAGCAGGTGGACAAGCGAAAATTGACGAGTGCCATCACGTCAATCAAGGCGGATGATATCCGTGTTCCCGGTTTGAACACGATTGACATGATGTTGGAAGGAAACGTACCGGGTATGATGTTCATGCAGAACTCCGGTCAATTGGGTGCCGCTCCGCGGTTGAGAATCCGGGGTACTTCCACTTTGTTAGGAAATCAGGAGCCGTTGTGGGTGGTTGACGGAATTATTCGCACGGACCCGGTGGATATAGATCCCAGTGAATTGAACGATTTGGATTTCGTGAACCTGTTGGGAAATGCTATCTCCGGTTTGGATCCGGAGTCAATCGAGCAGATCGACGTGTTGAAGGATGCTTCGGCAACGGCTATTTACGGGGCACGTGCTGCGAATGGTGTGATCGTGATTACGACGAAAAAAGGTCGCAAGGGTCCCCCGTCGGTTTCCTATGCTTTCTCGGGAACTTTCACGCAACGTCCTCATTACGGTGATAGAAGCGTGTATATGATGAACTCCAAGGAGCGTGTGGATTATAGCCGCGAGTTGGAATCCAATCTGGTAAAATATCCTACTTTTACAAGCTGGGTGGGGTACGAAGCCGTGATGAAAGATTACTATGACGATCGTATCGATTTTGCCGAGATGAATCGGCAAGTGGGAGCTTTGGAACGTTTGAACACGGATTGGTTCAAAGTTTTAGGTCAAAATTCATTCTCTCACAAGCACACGGTCAGCATTTCCGGTGGTGGAGATAACGTAACATACCACGCCTCCGTGGGGTATAATAATGCCCGGGGTACTACAAAACGGGAGAAGAATGACACGTATTCAACGAATATCAACCTGTCCGCTAATTTCAATCGTTTCAACGTGCAATTCGGACTGAGTGCCAACGTGCAGGAAAAGGAGTACACCCCCCGTAATGTGAACGTGATGGGATATGCTTACAATACCAGCCGGGCAGTGCCTGCCACGAACCCGGACGGTTCTTATTGGTTTTATGATAGGAGTGTGGGAAACGATACAAAGGCCTATCAATTCAATATATTGAACGAGATAGATAATAGTACATACGACATTGACCAGTCCTCGTTTAATTTTAACACTACGGTCGGTTACCATATCATTGACCCGTTGTCAGTGAATGCCACTTTGGCGTACGGTTTCTCTTCTTCCGCCCAAGAAACTTGGTATGGCGAGGATACTTGGCATGTAGCGAAATTGCAAAATGAGTGTCCCGAAGGAGGTGAAATCACGAATTCAACGGACAGATCGCATAATTATATGTTCCGTACCCAATTGAATTACACGCAAACGTTCGGGGACCATAATTTGAGTGCCATGGCGGGTTGGGAGGTTACTTCTAACGAGCGTGAGAAGTTTAATATTACCCAGCGGGCGTATATGCGCGATTTGGGAATGATTATCGTGCAGTTTGACGATGTTCAGAATACGAATACGGCCTATATAAACTGGATAAACCGTAATCCGGCGACTCGCGGCAAGGAGAAAACGAACTTGCTGTCGGGATATGGAAGTGTGTCTTGGGCTTATAAAATGTTTTACGTGTTGAATGCCAACATCCGTTTCGACCAGTCGAATCAATTCGGAAGCCGGGCAAACGAAAAAATCGCCCCGATTTGGTCGTTCTCCGGTCGTTGGAACGTGAAAGAGAATATTTTGGAAGGCGCTAACTGGATTGATGAACTCGCGCTTTTGGCTTCATTCGGTTTGCAGGGAAATATGTTGAGCACGGAGAGTTCCAAACTCGTGCTTCGGAAAGAGGGTAAAAATACGGCTTTAGGGGAAGTGTATTCTAAAATTCATACCTACCCGAATCCCGATTTGAAATGGGAAAAGACCTCTTCTACCAATATTTCGTTGCGGTTCTCTTTCTTCAAGAAGAAATTGAACGGTACCGTGTCCTATTTTTACAAAAAGACCCGGGATGCCTTCCTGACGAAAACAGTTTCAAAGGTAAACGGTAGAGACGCGTACGTGATGAACAAGGGAACGGTGGAAAATAAAGGTACCGAAATCTCTTTGAATATCGTGCCTCTTGATTTCCGTTCAGCCGGAAATGTACGCGGGTTCCGTTGGTCTATCGATCCGCAGTTGGGGTCGGTGTTGAATCAATTGATTAACAAGAAAAAAGTGAAAGACAACACCTTGCAGAATAAGCCGACTTATGAGGATTATTTGACCGGTAAAGTGTTGTTGGTGGGACGTCCCGTGAATACATTCTATTCTTATCGTTTTGCGGGCTTGAACGGAACGGACGGACGCCCGGTGTTCTACCATACCGGTTCGGTTAGCAGTAAAGGTGATAACGGTTATTTTGTAGATGCCAACGGACTTCCGGTGACCCAAGATACCAAGGGAGCCGTGAATCTGAAAGATGAATACCGGGACTTGGATAATGAAGAGGTGTTTGTGAAAGTGATGGAACATTCGGGAACCCGTGTGCCGACCATACAGGGAGGTATTCGCAACTCGTTCTCGTACAAGGGGGTTACCTTGGCGTTCAATCTGACTTACAGTTTAGGCTCCAAAGTACGTTTGTTGAAAATGTATCCGGATGCAGTGAAAATGAATGGTACGATTGCTCCCACCCCGTTGCAGAACGTGAGAAAAGAGTTCGTGAATCGTTGGCGTTACCCCGGTGACGAGAATAAAACGACTATCCCCGGGGTGTTGTCCGGACAGGCTTTTGAAGATACTATGGCAGACCCTTGGTGTAATAATAGTGATTACAAGTTCGGTGAAAATATCTGGCAAATGTATGATAACTCGAATATCCGGGTGGCAAGTGGTAATTATTTGAAAATGCAGTCGCTATCGTTGCGTTATCAATTCACGGATGATTTCTGTCGCAAGTTGTTATTGAAGTCAGCCCATGTCGGTTTTGCTTGTACCAACTTGTTTATGATTTGCGACAAGAAGTTGAAAGGACAGGATCCCGCCACGCAATGGGGAACTGCACCTCAGCTTAGCACTTCGTTGCGACCGACGTTTTCGTTTAGTTTGAATGTTTCATTTTAGTTGACAGATGACGATGAAAAAGATTTTATATTTATTTATATTCATGGCATTCGGTTGGGGGTGTAGTGATTTTTTGAAAGAGGATGCCCAGAATTTGACTTATGTACAGTCGATTGAAGATTTAGACCAAGTGTTGCTTGGGGAGGGATATATGCCCACGGACATGGAGAGTATAAAGAGTGGTGTGTCAGCCGTACCTGCATGGATTCATCTTTTGGATGATGATGTGACTTATGGTCTTGGCACGTATGCGGGATCTGAAAATGCTTCCGGGGTTTACGGGTGGCAGCAAAATCCTTTTCGAGGGAGATTGGATGCCGATCAATATTTCATAGAAAATAAGGCTTGGGAGAATTTGTACAGGTATATCAATGCCTTGAATATTATTCTTTACGAGTTGGAAGAGTTTAAAGATGAGGCTGATTACAAGCGTATCAAGGGAGAGGCTCATTTCTTGAGAGCCGGTTATTACTGGTGGCTTGTTAATTTGTACGCTAAAGCTTATGATAAGAACACTGCCGCTGAAGACCCGGGAGTACCCTTGAAGTTAAGCGAAAAAGTGGAGGATAAGGAGGAAGACGGAGGCTTTTCAAGAGCCAGCGTGGCAGAGGTGTACAAGCAAGTGGTTGAAGATTTGCAAGATGCCGTTCAATTGCTTGCCGGATACGGGAGGAAAACCGTTTATCGGGCTTCTGAACACGCTGCCCGTTTGTTCTTGAGCCGGGTTTATTTGCACATGGAAAATTACGAGGGGGTGATTAACGAGTGCGATACTATATTGAAGAATTCTACTTATGCTTTGCAAGATTATAAGTTCGTGGGAGAGGGGGGAGTTCTTGTAACAAAAGGTTCTCGAGAAGTGATTTTTTCTCAAGGAGGTAATAATCTGAGAGTATATTGTGGATATGATGGGATCTCGCAAGGTAATGATTTGGATTTAATAGGAAGTTTAGTTCCCCTTTTTGGGGGGGAGTTAGAAGAGGGGCAATGTGAGTTGTCTAAACCTTGTTATGTGGCTTCCGAGGATTTAATGGAGGCTTTTGATAATAACGAGTTTTTTGCGGATCAAAAAAACTCTTCGGATATGCGTTGTATCAATGGGTTTTACGATGGATTATGGGTAAATATGATGACTGGGGCGGTGGAAGTAACACAGGGTATTCCGACTAAGTCGGGGCCAACATGGGCAAGTGGAAGTGTTTCTGACTGTTTCACCCTTCGATTGGCAGAAGTTTATTTGAATATGGCAGAGGCGTTAGCCGCGATAGGTAAGGAAGATGAGGCGAACCGATTGTTATTGGAGTTGCGGGGTAACAGACTTACGGCGCAGGTGGATATGACACGGCATAGCGGAGAGAAATTGATGCGTGCGATTCGTGCGGAACGTAGGTTGGAATTTAATTTCGAGGGTTTCCGTTGGTTTGATTTGCGGCGGTATGCGGTGAATAGTGTATGTCCGCAGAAAACGTCTATCACGCATATTTGGCATAGCGGAGGGGGTGAAGCACCTGTCGTTGATTCTAAATATATATTGGGTGTTTATGGAGAGGATGCCGGTTGGGTGATGCCTCTTCCAGATGACGAACATCGCTTGAACGAAAATATGGTTGAAAACGAGAAACGCCCCGAGAGGGAAGATGAATTAAGTAAGAAAAATTAGTTTAGGTTATGAAAAATACGACATTATTTATATTGTTGAGCATCGCATTGTGTTTTGCTGCATGTAACGATGATGATGAGAATTTATCACCCACGGGAGAAACCAATTGGTTGGTGTTGGAAGATTCGGATGATGAAGTCGACCATTTGGCTTACGAGATTTATCGTGATTACGGGATTCCTATTTATTATAACGATACGATAGCCCGGATTCCGGTGGGAAAGAAGGAAGACGGAGAGGTGGTGTATCGTTATGAACTATTGGGTGTTAATTATCATGTTTCTGTTACCACGAATTACCAGTATGATTTGCTCGAGGACCGCGAGCAAATCAAGGCAGGGATGGAGTTTCTGCGGGACTATGTTATGCCGGAATTATTAAACTATATGGCTCCACGCAGCTATTTATTGACCAATTCATTGCAACTTAAAGGGAGTAGAGAAACTGTATATTTTGATTCGTATAAAGCTCGTAAAACTACTTGTGTAAAGTGGAAAGAAATGTCTGAAAATGATAAAAAAGCTTTTGGGGCTTCTATATTGGCTGTGGAATATGCAGCTTATTTGATGGAAACGGAATCTGAAATTTTGACTGCATTTTACAATTGCTCGTTAGGAACTCAGAATGGTGATGAGGTATTGTTGTATGGAAAAGAGTTATCGGCTTCTAACAAGAATTCTTCATGGGACCAACATTGGGAAGTATTTGGTTTCTTGAATCGTAATAAGGAGAAAGGATATACGGCAGGTGCTCGAGGTAAATGGGTAGCCCCGTCGCAGCTTGCGGACCTCGAAGATTACGCGAGAGAAGTGTTGAAAGGTGACGACGAGGCATTTCAAGAGAAATATGAGGAGTACCCGAATTGCTTGCAGAAATATGACCTGATGAAGAAGATGATAACTGATTTGCAGGAAACATTAGGAAAACGTCAGAAGAAATGATAAGGTATATCCTCATTTTTGGAATGATATTATTTTGGGCGGGGTGTGTCGGAAACGGCACTTACCGTACGAGGTTGACAGGTGAGATAGAGGGATGTAAATACGGAACGGCACTTCTAGTGAGTGCCGATTCCGCCCGGAATATATTATGTTCTTCCGAGATAGACCAAGGTAAATTTTCGCTCCAAGGGAATTTGCCGGAACCGGGAGAATATATTTTGAAAATCAATCACGTGGAGTATATTTTACTGTTGGACGAGGGTGAATCCAGCGTGAAGTGTAACGTGATGACCCATACAGTGAAGCAGACGGGAGGGGCGGTGATGGAGATGGAGCAGGTGTTTGACACGTGGATGGATGAAAAACACAAGCCCCGGCTTAACCGGGTTCTCCAAGCGTACTGGGACGCGCAAAAACGCCCGGAGGATAAGGAACAGCTGGAGCGGGCAACTACCGAGTACTGGGGTAGAAAGAACTTGAAGTACTATGCTGTTCGAGATTTTATTCAAACTTATCCTAATAGTATTTTTTCGGTGCAGCAAGCGTTGCTGATGATGAAGGAAACGGTGAAGGGGGATTACGAGCGGGGAATGGAGATGTATGCGTTGCTTTCGCCGGAGATGCAGCAAACCGCTTTAGGGAAGCGATTGCATGATGTGATTCAAGTGTTTACTACCGTTGCTAAAGGCCAAAAAATCCCCGCCATAGAGGTGGAAACGGAAGACGGAAGCCCGGAGATGGTGGAGAATTTGCGGGGGATATGGGTGATTGATTTCTGGGCGTCGTGGTGCGGACCGTGTCGTAACGAGATGGTTTACTTGAAGGAGATGTACCCGGAAGTGCATAAACTCGGGGTAAATATGATTAGTATCTCTATGGATGATAATTTTGCGGCGTGGGTAAAAGTAAACCGGGAGGAGCAGATTCCTTGGAGGAGCGTCCGGAATAAATATGGTTTTAAGAAAGGATTGGGGATTCGCGAGCATTTGCAGTTTAACGCGATTCCGTATATCTTGCTGGTGAAGGACGGGCATATTGTTGACCGCAATTTGAGGAGAGGGAATCTGAAGAATAGAATCATGGAGTTACTACAAGAATAGGAAAAGATGAAAACGTGTATTTATTGTTTGTTGTTTGTTGCCGTTTGGTTGCAGCCTCTGGCGCTCTTTGCCCAGAAAGAGGAGAAATTGTTTGCCGGAATAGAGAAGAGTTACCGGCAAGCGGGCGAGGTGCGTGACATTGTCGATTTCGAGGGTGCTTTGAATAGGGCTCATGAACAGGTAGTGAAATTGCAGGAATCTTTCCCGGGGGTGAATGAGGATGCTGTCAGAATAAGAGAAATTAAAGAGGTTTTCATGCACACGGAAAAGTTTATGCGGAGAGCCTCACGAGTGCATCGGGATAGCGTGTATGACATGTTGGGACGGGTGTGTCCGGGTTTTGAGTTGGATAGCCCGGAGTTGGAATTGTTGCCGAGCGAGCTGATGGCGGAGTTAATCAATCATTACGTGGTGGTGTATGATGTGGTGGGTGTTAATATGAACCGCTATTCCTACGTGTTGTTCAACGTGAAGAGCGAAAAAGTGCGTAATGCTTACGTGTTGCCTTTTTTGAGAGAGGCTTTCCAACGGGAAGGTTACGGGCAGCAGGTGGCAGATATATGCGATGACGTGCGCTGGTGTTCCAAAACCCCGGAAACGATAAAAGAGGTGGAGGCGCTGGAAAAGCAGTATCGCCCGCTTCGAAGGGGAGGTGAAGCACCCGATTTCGCGTTGAAGAATTCAGAGGGGAAAACCGTGAAGCTTTCGGATTTTAAGGGTAAACACGTGTTTGTCGGTGTTTTCTCTCCGGAAGATAAGGAGGCGTCGACTCGTTTCATGGCATTGCCCGCACAATACAAAAATACCGACCGCTTCGCGTACGTCCGCGTGTGCTTGGGGAAAGCCGGGGAGCGGGACGCTTGGGAAAAGCAAGTGAAGAAGCAGAATGGAGGTGACGTGGTTTCCCTTTTCTGTGACGCGGATCACGAGGCGTTTGCGCGGGATTATCGCGTGTTGCTAACTCCCCGTTATATATTCGTGAATGATAACGGCACTTTGCGGGACGCTTGGCATATCGCCCCGGGAGCGGAATTTTTCGGTTCCGTTTTTATGGACGAGTATTTGCCGGATATATATGAAATCATAAAGAGGTAATTGATAAAGGGTTATGAAGTTAATAATAATGTATATATTGTTGGGGTGCGTGTGGGGATGCGGTGAGCCTGAAGGATACCGTTTTACCATGAAGGGACGTGTGCCCGGCATGAAATACGGGACGGTGTTCATCCGGTCGAATGATGCCGATTCGCGGGTTTTGGCTTCTGCCGAGCTGGAGAATTACGAATTCAACATGAAAGGAGAGTTGGCGGAACCGGGATGCTATGTTTTACAAGTGAACGACGTGAAGAAGGTGGTCGTGCTGGACGGTCGGGAGTTGGTTGCCGAGTTCACCGGGGAGAGAGGGGCTAGCTTGAAAGCTTTGAAAGGCTCGCCGGCACAAGAGTGCTTGAAGAAGCATGATGCTTTTATTCGTGAAGGTGTAGATAATGAACATGAAAAGAGGAATTTGAGCGAGGTGCGATTCGAGCGGACCTGTGCTTTTATAGCGGAGCATCCGGATAATATAGCCTCTGCTTTTATCGCGACGAAGGAGATGGGCGACGAGTACGAGAAGGGAATTAAAATGTACGGGTTGTTGTCCGAAAGGGTAAGGCAATTGGAGATAGGAAAGGTATTGCAAAGGAAGTTGGAGCGCGCGGAGAGAAGTGCTGTCGGAAGGAAATTTCCCGAAATAGAAGTGTGTTCGATAGAGGGAGATACGTTGATGTTGAAGGAGTGGAGCGGAAGCGTGAGCGTGGTTGATTTTTGGGCATCTTGGTGCGGACCTTGCCGGAAGGAGCTCCAGCATCTGAAAGCGTTGTACAAGGAGCTGGAAGGCAAAGGGGTGAAGTTCGTGAGCGTGTCGTTGGATAATTCGCCGAAGGCTTGGGTGCGGGCGGATGAAGAGGAGCAATTGCCGTGGTTAAGCGTGCGTAACCTCCATGGTTTTGATAGAAAGGCGGGTATATGCAAGGAGTTGGATATAAAGAGTATTCCTTTTATCGTGGTGTTGGATAAAGATGGCGCGATTGTCGCGAAGTCTTTGATGGGGGAGGCTTTACGGGATAAGTTGTCGGAGTTGTTAAAGTAGTAGATATGAAGAACGTTGTATGTTGTGTCGTGGCGTGTTTCACGCTGTTGTTAGGAGAATTGTCGGCTCAAACGTCCTACCCGGAAATAAAGGGAGTCTATGAAAAGGATTGTGACGCTCTCTCCATAGAGGATTATGCGCAGGAATTGAAAAGTCTGGATGCCCGGGCAGCAGAATTGGTGGGCGGTATAGCCGATCTCAAGGAAAGAAAGATAGCTACCTTGCTGTGGCATACCTACCAGAGGGAAAATATTTACCGTTTCTGGAAAGCCTACAGAGGGACTCCCTCGGTATTGAAGCAATTACGCCCGTATCAATTGAGTACCGATGCGGATGTTCCGGAGATGGAGTTGTTGTCGGAAGAGGATTTGAACTACGTGTTGGATTGGTATTTCCGGTTGAATAAATTCACCAACGCTTATTTGCGTATCAAGGATTGCCTGTACGGCATCAAAAGCGAAAAGGTGCGTAACGTTTACGCGTTGGGATTGTTGGAGAGGGATTTGCGCGTGAATGGTATCGGTAAGGATATGGGGGGCGTGTTCGAAGCCTTCCGCTGTTGTTCGAAAACCCCGGCGACAGTGGCGCGGGTGAATGAATTGGAAAAGATATACATGCCTGTTGGAGAGGATGTGATTCCCCCGGATATCGCGTTGCCGGATGATAAAGGCGAAATGTTCAGCCTGCGGGCACAGGAGGAGAAATACGTGTTTATTTGCGTGTGGTCGTTGGATAGCGCGGACGGGGCAAATGAATTGGATGTGTTTGCCGGGGCGAAGCAGGTGTATGACAGATGGGGTGAGAGTGGCATCGTGTACGTGAATATCGCCATGGGAAAAGAGAAAGACCTCGATAAGTGGAAAAAGACGTTGAAGGAGAAGGAGCAAACGGGATGGATGGTGAATTTGTTTTGCGACACGTCGAAAAGTTCTTTCCCGAAGGATTACGTGGTTGAAACTTTACCGCGTTATATTTTCGTGAATCCCGACGGTTATTTGCGTTCGGCGTGGTTTGCCTCCCCTCGTGATGTATCGTTGTTCAAACAGGTGTTCAAAGCGAATACCATGGGTAAGTATAAGCGAATCGAAATATGAAATTTCGTGTTTTATGTAATCATAATGTTTAATTTTAAATTATTAAAAATGAAAAGTTTATTTGCATTTTTATTATTGTCAGCTTTGCTCGTTCCCTCCGCGGGAGAGAGTTATGCGGGAGAGCTGTTCAAGAAAAAAAAGAAAAAAGCGGAAACCGAAGAGGTGAAAGCACCCGCTAAAAAGAAAAGTAAATACGAGAAATTGGTTAAAACCCCGGGTATCGTTACCGCTAAAGGTGATTTCTTGACCATCCACAAGGTGGGACAGAAGGTTTACTTGGAGTACCCGGTAAAATACATGGGACGTGAGATATTGGTTGGTGGAACTTTGTCTGCAACCTCTGAGCCTTTGATGCTTAACGTGGGGTATAAATACAATGACCCTATCCTTTACCGCGTGGTGAAGAAAGATTCTTCTATCGTGTTCAACAAGCCTAACTTGGCAGCCACGATGGGAGAGGACAAAGAATGGGTGAAGAAAGCCATGGAGAAAAATTATATCGACATCCCGTCGCAATCATTCGCTATTCACTCGTATAACGCGGATAGTTCGGCAGTGGTGATTGACGTGACTGCCTTTATAAAAGATAACAAGGCGCTTGCCCCGAAAGTGAGTGCCGGGGGAATCACTTCTTCACCGGTTTCAAGTAAATTTACTTTTGAAGGTGTAAAAGCGTTCGAAGATAACGCTTCGGTAGAAGTTGCCCAACCGGTGGAGGCCAAAATTTCGACCTTGTTCGGTTCTATCAATTTAGGACAGGTATCCTCCCGTTCCGTGATCACTTTCCTTTTGTTGCCGGAAGCTAAAATGCGTCCCCGCCCGCAGGATTCCCGTGTCGGGATTTTCTATTCGTTGAACTCGGCAAGCGATAGAATGCAGTTCCCTATCCGGAAAATCTCTCAGGAAAAGGATGGTTTCGATACCTATATTTTGGCTAACCGCTGGAGAGTGGAACCGAAAGACATGGAAGCGTGGAAACGCGGAGAGCTTGTAGAACCCGTGAAGCCGATTGTATGGTACGTGGATGACGCTTTCCCGGACGAGTGGAGAGGCCCGATTAAAGAGGCTGTTTTGACTTGGAACAAGGCTTTCGAGAAAATCGGTTTCAAGAACGTGATGGTAGCGAAAGATTTCCCGAAAGACGACCCGAACTTTGACCCGGATAACTTGAAATACTCTTGTATCCGTTACTGCCCGAATGCGGAGGCTAATGCCATGGGACCGTCTTGGGTAGACCCGACTACCGGGGAGATTATTAACGCTTCCGTGATTGTTTACAATAATGTTATCCAGTTGATTAATAACTGGCGTTTCGTGCAGACAGCACAAGTAGACCCTCGCGTGCGTGCCGTTAAGATGCCGAAGGATGTTATGGAGGAATCGCTCGTGTATGTTATCGCTCACGAGATTGGTCATACCTTGGGATTGTTGCATAATATGTCAGCCTCTGCAGCTATTCCCGTGGACTCGTTGCGTTCCGCTTCTTTCACTCAAAAATACGGGACAACTCCTTCTATCATGGACTACGCTCGTTTCAATTATGTAGCGCAACCCGAAGATAAAGGGGTGAAATTGACTCCTCCCGATCTTGGTGTGTACGATTATTACGTGATTAAATGGTTGTATTCTCCGATTCCTGAAGCTAAGGATATGTGGGAAGAATCTAAGATTGCCGAGAAATGGATTGATGAGAAAGCCGGAGATCCTTTCTATCGTTACGGTCGTCAGCAATTAAGACTTCGTATTGACCCGAGCGCATTGGAAGAAGATTTGGGTGATGACCCGATAAAGGCAGGGACTTACGGTATAAAGAACTTGAAGTATATTTTGAGCCATTTGAACGAGTGGATTACCGATGACGTGGATTTCTCTCACCGGATGGAACTTTATCAGAATATCCAGACGCAATATATGCGTTACCTGTTGAACGCGTTGTATCAGGTAGGTGGTGTTTACTTGTCACAAGTAAAAGACGGAACTGCCGGTGAAGCCGTGAAATCGGTAGCACGCGCGAAACAAAAAGAGTCGTTGGCATGGGTGTTGAAAGAGTTGAGAAACTGCTCGTGGATTGATCGCCCGGATTTGATTAATCAAACAGGGTTGGCAGTGTACCCGTCTGCAAAGATTATCGCTGCCGTAAGCAAGGCAATTGAGGCTAAGGGTGCGATGGTTGTTCTCTCTTCTCATGTTTCACAAGACAAGAATTCTTACACGATTGGCGATTATTACGATGATTTGTATGCCGGAGTTTTCGCTTCTACCATACAAGGTAAGAAGTTGACTCGTGAGGAAAGATTGTTACAAAAGAACATTTTTGCCAAATTAGGTAAGACTTATGGTGACTATTTAAGAGGGGCGCAATCTATTCAAAGTTTGAATCCTTCTTTGGAGGAGATGAGCGTGTACAATTTATTCTCTAAAGGTTTCATGGATGAGGTGTATGGTGAGTTGCAGGAAATGGAACAAGAGCATGGAGCGGGAACGGTAGCCCGGGAGTTGTTGCCCGTTCAGTTCGGACAAAGCGCTGATCCTTTCCAAGGAAATGTGAAAATTGATGCAATTGATGACATTTTTGCTTACAATCAAGCGATGTTGAATCGGGTAGTTGCTTTATTGAAGGGTAAATTAGCTTCTGCTAATCGTGATGATAGAGTACACTATGAAAGTTTGATGTCTATGGCTGAGGTCGCAAAAAAGCAATACAAATAATAGTTTTCTATAATAGGCAAATTGAGCGGCTGTCCGTGCGGACAGCCGCTCTTTGCATATCAGGTAAAAAGAAAGCGACCTCGTCGCGAGGTCGCTATGTCAAGGAATCAAACTAAGATCACTTTTTTTGGTGCGTGCTTCAGTGACCGATTGATTAAAAACATTAAATAATCGTAGTGTGCTTTTCGTATCAAGATTACTCACTCCTTGACAAATACAAATATAGTAATTTTTTATTATTCAACAATGCTAATCTCGTTTAGTAAATTTGAAGCCCTTGCGTATTTGTCTAGAATCCATAGGACAAAACGAATGTCGACACATACACATTTATTATATTTAGGGTTATAATAGAGGTCTCCAGCCATGGATTCCCAGTTGCCGTCATAGGCCAAACCGATTAATTCTCCCTTGGCATTGATCACCGGGCTACCGGAATTCCCTCCCGTGATGTCGAGATTTGTGGCGAATCCGGTATAAAGTTTGCCGTCTTTGTCGGCATAACGTCCCCAATCTCCTTTTTGGATGGCAGCCCAACAGTCCGGGTTCAAGTCAAATTCAGGGTCATTTTCCACGTATTTTTCTTTGTAGCCGTCGATAGAAGAACGGTAGTCGTAAATAACACCATCTTTGGGGGAGTAACCGCCAACTGTTCCGTAAGTGATTCGCATCGTTGAATTTGCGTCCGGAGGAAGCACGGTTCCCTTGTTCATCTCGACAAGAGCTTCCATGTAAAGTGTGCGTAAAGTTCCTATTTTTTGACTATTATCTTTTAAATAATCACGTAACTCGTAGTTTTTCGTTTGTGCGGACTTCGTGATCAGATATGCCGGATCCTTGTCGATTGTTTTTTTATCAACGCCCTTGTCTAGCCAAGTAAACAAGCGGTCTTTTGTCGTTAGTATGGAATTTTTGTAAACGTAATCGGTCAATTTTTGGTAATCACCTTTGAATTTTTTTACTAGGTTACCGATCTCTTCCGGGAAGAATTTCGGGTCGATATTCTTCACGTACAACTCGATCATGGCAGTAAAGATTTTACGGTCAACCTGTTCGTCGTAATCCTTAAAATATTGTTCGCAGAAGTGTCTTAGGTTTTTGCATTGAGCACAATCTTTGTGTAGGACACAACATCCTTGTTTTTCCATGGTGCTTTCAAATCCTTTAAAGCGCATCGCCAAGCGGGTCAAGTCAGCCCCGTTTACGATAGCTTCCCGGTGATAGATGCCCGTGGCCATATAGGGGGCGGCGAATGCGTAACAAGCTCGAAGTTCCTCGATTAGGTTACCATATTTAGCTTTGCGTGTCGGATCAGCGTTGATCCATGCAGTTAGTTTTGCCTCCTCTGCTGTTTTGATACCAACAACATCATATTTCTTTGTGTACTCGCATTCGCCAATGGCATATTTCCAGTAGTTACTGTTCATGAAGTATTTGGAAGCGTATTGAATGTTGATTTTTTCATCTGCATTCATGGCTTCCCGTAGGATAGCTAATTTCGTGTCTCGAACTTTAATCATGGCGGGATTCGTGATGTTAATTTTCTCGCTTATCCCGAAAGATGGCGTGTAGCGGGCGGTTGATCCAGGGTAACCTAAAACCATAGCATAATCACCTTCCTTAATCCCGGCTGTTGACACGGGTAGCACGTATTTCGGAGTGATCGGTTGATTATTTGGTGAGTATTTTGCAGGATTTCCATCCTTGTCGCCATACACTCGGTACATGGCAAAATCTCCTTTGTGCTGTGGCCATGACCAGTTGTCCGTGTCTTTCCCGAATGCCCCGAAACAAGTGGGGGGAGCCGCTACAAGACGCACGTCCTCGTACACTTTATAGTAGAATAAATAATATTTATTGCCGCGCAACATGGCTGCGCATGAGGCTTCGAATCCTTTCTTTGCGTACTTTTTTTCGATCACGGAATTGGCTCTTCTGGATGTGTATGGGATGGTTCCGTCATCTTTCTCGAAGTTCTTCAGTACTTCTCGGTATTCGTCCGTGACGTCGATCACCCGATCTAGAAACATGACTGTTTTACCTGGTATACGAATTTCTTCGCTTTGATTTTTTGACCAAAAACCATTTTTTAAGTAATCGTGTTCAAGACTACTCAACTTCTGGATGTCGTCGTAAGCACAATGGTGATTCGTGATCATCAAACCGTTTTTGGAGATCATGCTTCCCGTGCAGCTTCCGAAATCTAGGGCCACGATGGCATCCTTTAAGGAAGGTGTGGTTTCACTATATATTTCTTCTGCCGAGAGTTCAACCCCTTTGGCTTTCATTGCCTCGTAATTGGTTTGAGCCATAAGATGGATCAACCACATCCCTTCGTCTGCCTTTGCTGTAAACGTGCTACTTGCAATTAAGAGAGTAGCAATAATGCTTTTGATAAATGTTATTTTATTCATCCCGTTATTTTTTTGGTAGTAATACGAATTCCATTTTATTTTTCTGTCCAAACACGTTTTTGGCGAACTTACGAATATCTGATGGAGTTAGGTTGCTCATCTTGTTTTCGTAATTCGTGAAATTGTCAATTCCGTGTAGGTAATAGTCTGATAAAGTTTCCTGCCAATAGGCATTGGTGGAAATGTTTGTCTTGTAAAGCTTGTTGAAATAGTGTTGAGCATTTTCCAGTTCGGAAGATGAAGGTCCGTTTTTAACAAGATCGTCGATTTCTTTTTGGACAATTTCCAGCATCTCGTCGGCCATGAAAGGAGCCGTGTCGAAATTCACTTCTATTGCGATCTGATTGGTCGGAACAGCCTCTTCCGTTGCATTCACGCTTACGCTGTATGCTCCTCCTTTCTCTTCGCGGATGGATTTCATGTACCTGTCCCGAAGGATATAGCGGAAAGCGGCCGAGAGAATTTTGTTGTCGGCGGAGTAAGGGAGTTTTGCCGTGTAAAGCACGCTGATTGAGGCTTTGTCGGTTGTCAACTCTTTCTCGATATGCCGGATGATTTTTCCTTTAGCGTAACGCACGTGATTATCTTTGTATTCCTGCTTTATTCCTGTTGTCGGTAGAGAGGCAATGTACGTCTCCACGAGCGGTTTTAATTTTTCCAGTTCAATGTCTCCCGTGAGAATGAACGTGAAGTCTCCGGCATTGGCAAAACGTTCTTGATATATTTGTTTTGTCTTTTCGAAGGTGATCGTGTTCGCTTTTTCAAGGGTCATACTTGTTTTCCTTGGATGCTGGTTGTATTTCACGCCTCGAATCTCTTGGCTATATTCGGCTTTAGGGAGGCCCTTGCGATTATTTAGCGTGCTTTTTATTTTTTCGATCTGACGGTTAAACTCTTGTTGATCAAAGTTCGGTTCCGTGACGTAAAGGTAGATCATTTGCATCAAGGTTTCCAGGTCACGTTTGGCTGCGTACCCGCTTAATGTTTCGTGATATTCCCCGATTTCCGGTGTAATGGAGATTACTTTGCCGACATTGATTTGTTTTAAATCACTTCGTGAGAAATTCTTCACTCCCATGAGTTGGCAGAAATTGTTGGCCATGAATCCATTGGAAAGTTCTTCTTCCGGTAGAGTAGAGGTTCCTCCTTGGCTGAATCCTTTGATGTCAACAATATCTTTTTTCGTCGGGTACGATTTTATGATGACCTTTGCACCGTTTGAAAGAGTCCATTCAATGGTACCCATCGTGTCGTTTTTCTTTTCTTCGCGGATGTTACCGGCTTGTGGTGTCTTCGTGATTAGCCGAGTGTCTTTCAGTGTCCGATGGATGTAAGGTGTGAGGTCTTGGTCCTTGGCGTTCCGAACGGTGGCGATTAACTCTTGCTCGTTGGGATAACTGATGTTTTCTCGCCGGGGCCCGAGTACCGTGATAAGTATGTTGTCATCAGAGAACATCTCTAGGGCTGTACGGTTCAGTTCCTCCAAAGTTAGATTTTGTAACGTGGAGACGGACATCTTTTCAAGAAAATCATTTGATGGGATTGGAGCACCCGTGGTGAAATGGGCTAGGCAAGCTTTCACCATATCCACGCTTTTAAGGTTTTTTCTCTGGTCCATCTGGAGTTTAACGGATTTAAGCATATTGGCTTGCAGTTCATTGAACTCTTCCGGCGTGAATCCATGTTTTTTTATTCTTTCCACTTCGATAGCCAGTTCATTCAGGGCTTCATTGACTTTATTATTTTTCACGGCACCCATGATGAACACCATCTTTTTATCGGGTGTTAAATCCGTGTAATTGACTGATCCCTGACGAATATAGGGATTTCCTTGTGCGGCTTTGTTGATGATTCTCTTCTTGAATAATTCGGAAATAAAACTTCTTTTCAAGTCGGTTTTGTAGGCCTTCACGGTTTGTCTTTCGCTGGGAGAAGGAAGGTCTAGCTTGTACATGAGTCTGACCACCATAGCACCTGCATCCGGATCAGTCGAGATACCGACAAGAGGCTCTTGGTTGTCGGGGACCGAATACACTTCTTTTTGTACCGGATGCAGTGCTTTAGGTAGTGGTGATAGAATTGTCTTGATTTTGCTCTCCATCATGTTCACGTCAAAATCACCGATCACGATCACGGCCTGCAAGTCGGGTCTGTACCATTTGTGATAAAAATCCAACAAAGTCTGACGTTTGAAGTTCATGATGATATTTATGTCCCCGATCACGTTACGTTTTGCGTACTTCGAGTGGTTGTACATCACGGGATTCAGCTGTTCCGATAACCGCATGCGGGGAATGTCCCGGGTTCTCCATTCTTCCCGGATGACCCCTCTTTCAGCCTCGATTTCAGCCGAATCACAGGTGATATAACTGGACCAGTCGTGAAGCATCAGCAACACGGTATCGATGATCGTTCCCCGAACTAAGGGAACTTCTGAGATATTGTATGCCGTTACGTTTCTGGACGTGAAGGCGTTCACGTTGGTTCCGAATCGTACGCCGATACTGGCAAGGTATTCCAACATGGTTTTCTTCGGGAAATGTTTTGTCCCGTTGAAAGCCATGTGTTCCAGGAAATGGGCTAAGCCGTTCTGGTTGTCCTCTTCTTGCATGGCCCCCACGTTGTGGACAATGTAGAACTCCCCCCTGTTTTTAGGATTCTCGGAATGACGGATGTAATAGGTCAGTCCGTTATCCAACTTCCCGATCCGTATATCGGGATCCATTGGGATTGTTTGGTCTGCACCGATGTCCTGAGCCACCAAGGGACTGATGGTCAAGGTGAATAATATGGTGTAGATAATGTATTTTATCATGGTGATTTACAAATTGTATGGATATAAGTCTTGCGGAGTAATCCATTTGGATTACTCTGACAAGATGAAAGCATGGTAAAATTGTTTTGAGTTTCCCGTGAAGGAAGTGTCAAAATGGATTTTGACACTCCTTCTTGGAAACAAGTGTTTATTCGACGGTTTTACCCGGTGTTTTGAAGGTTAGAGTAGCATCAATTTCTTTGGTCGTCCCGTTCGTGTAATGGATTTCCCATTTCGGTGTTTGAAGGATTTCCCAGATTTTATCATCGTCCAGTACCTCTTTCACATACGTGATCCGGATAACCGGGGTATCGCCGTTCAGTGCCGTGGCGAGTTCCATCACTCCATCTTGGGTGGAAAGGAAACTTCCAAAATAGGGAATTTGACGCTGAACTAACGGTTTGTCCAATCCCGGGTAAGGCATTTCGTAAACAGCCGTGGCGGCATCTTCCCCGTATTTCTTCAAGGCGATTTGGAAACGTGATTTGGTTGCCGGGAACATCATTTCGAGGAATTCCTGACGACCGATCGTATCTACTTGATTCGAGATGTTTACCAGCTCGTAGTCACATTCGATTTTCTTGACCCCGCCGCCATGTACCGGCATTTCGAATTCACGGGTTTCGATAATACTTCTTAATTCTTTTTTGTCGATCGGTTTATTGATATCCATGAATAATTTCACTTTTACCGGGCAGTCATATTCGGTTTGGATTCCATAGAAGCCTTCTTTTTCACGAATAATATTTCCCAAGAAGGTTACGTCCATCTGGTCAAATAGTTTTTCAACGCCCAAAGTGATTATTTTTAATTGTTCCACTCCGGCAGGAGGTGTATTCAGTTTCCGTTTCACCGGGGTAAACATGGCGTTTTCTACTTTTTCTTTACTCGTTTCACTTGGGTCATAGTAAACCACGACAGCGAATCTATTCACGTAGGTCGTTACCCCGTAGACACCTGGAACGTTTTTCATCCGGGCAGCAAATGCCTTGGAGCTACCGAAACATTTCACGGTTCTCATTCCTTCACGTTCAAATGATTCGAGGTGTTCTAATTTTGCCGGATCTCCCCAACGTTCGTCAATAGTCGGCAATTCCCAATGGGTACCCATCCACAGCCCGACGAAGAAGAGAACAACGACTAGAATTGCGGGTAACCATCGGAATGCCGGTTTACGGTTTATCTGTAAAGCATTTTTATTACATGCTCCCATACATTCACCACATAAAGTACAATCAATGTCTTTCACGACTTTCAAGTTTGCCACGTCAATTTGTTGCGGGCATTTTTTGCTACATAAACCGCAATGGGTACATTTTTCGTCATCTCGGGTAATGCGGAGTAATGGGAATACTTTACTCTCGTGGTAAACGATCTCAAAGATATAACCGATTACACAGCTTGCACCTAGTAACCAGTACCATTGCATCGGTAGTCCGAAATAACCTAGGATTAACGAGAGTATCAGTAGCCCCAGGAAGGTAAGTGTGAATTTGAACACGTTGCTTAATGCCCCGAGCGGACAGATATATTTACACCAGAACATATTGATAAACAAGTTACCCAGGAATAAGCAGGCGATAGAAATCACCGCCATCCATGCGGTAAGTTCGCCTTTGAATCCGGTTGCAATAGCGTAGTACGGGTCAAAGTTTTTACAAAATAGTTCACTGCTGGAAATTGTCATGTAGAATATCCAGAATAACAGGATGTACTTGATTGCTCTTAGGATTTTGTCAACAACTGAACCCGTGGTGATGTTGATGTTTATTTTCATCTTTTTGCGTAACACGGCCATCCATTCCGTTACCGTACCCAGGGGGCAGAGGTAGCCACAGAATAGTTTACTGAAAAGAATAACACCGATTGCCAAGGTTACTCCCATCATAATCTGCACGATCGACATGCTACATGCCAGCGTGTTTGAATTCAAGTAAGTTACGAGGGATTGTAGGCCCCCGAACGGACAATAGGCTTCAACGTTGGCAGGTTCTCCTCCGAAAAATACTTTCAGAATGAATCCGGCAATGACTGCAATTACACCCAGTTGCAGTACGTGTCTCCATAAATTTTTCTTAATCTTGCTCATTTCTTTTTGCTATATTTGTTATTTGTGATTCCCTAGAATGATAGTCCTATCGTGGCTTGTAAGGTTGTCCAGTCCTTACCGTCATACAGGCCGCTGGTGGACTTTTTATAATTGACATTACCGATAGCGTACAAGTTCATCCCTTTTTCCTTGTTGAGGAAATAGGTGTAGCGAACGTTTACTCCTCCGGCAATTTTATCCGACGTGATGTACTCGAATTCCTGTTCCAGTAAGTCTTTCCGTTGTGGGTATTCGTCAATATTCGGCAAGACCGTTTCGGCTTCCAGTTTCATTTTTAGCATTGTGCCTCCCCCGATCGTGTAAGCACCATTTATGCCGCAATCCAGCATTCCTTTTTTGAACAGGAAGTTTTTTTCGAGTGAAAGGTAACCTTCTGTGTTTCTCAATATTTGTTGGAATTTGGCAGGGTAGAGACGGTACACTCTTTCCGCGTAAAAGCCTTTAGCCCCAATTTGTGCGTTCCAGCAACTGTTGTATGCGGTGCGATTACGGAACAGGTTGTAATTTGCGTCGTAAACGATGGATTCGATGGAAGATTTATTCTTTTTCCCGAATTGTGTCCAAGTGCTGTTTTGGTTTATGACTTCTTTTTGTTGGATGTTCTCGTAGCCTAGCATGTTCGAAAAATCGGCTTGCAGGTTAATATAGTGACTGTATTTTTCTCCGCTGACATTGAAAGCCCCGGTGTAATTATACGCACGTTGTTTCATTTCTCCCCCGCGCTCTTTATTGTAGTTGGCCTTGAAAACTTCCTGTTTCTTTTCTAACATGGAGAATTGGTTAAAGAAGCGGATTCGGCGGGAATGGAATTCCACTTGTGCGGCACCGCCCAAGGATTCATCCCGAATGTCCCGGATAATACTGGTAGTTGAATTTACTTGTTCCGACGTGTAGAACCACAACCCTTCAACGGAAAGGAGCTCCGGTGTCCGTCCTGTTCCAATTGTCCTGATCTCAATGTTTTCGGTTTCTTTCTGGTAAATGAAGTTCAGTCCCAAGTTCAGGTATTGGGAACGGTAAACCACTCCCGGGTACACTTTCAGGTTCATGTACGTGTTTTTGTTCCGGGCATCTTTTTTCTTGGCGTTACTAGCGGTTAAGTAATCGATTTTGGCTCCGATGCTCCAGCGTTTCCCGAGCATGTAGCCGATACCGCCTTCCAGGATGTAAGTCTCCATGGTCTGGCGTCCCGGCATACTGTCTGCAAAGAATATTGGGGAGCGGTACGGGTCGATAACATTACACCATCCCATTTTAAGACGATTCATGTAGTCAAAACTGAATTTCCCGTAGAAGAATACTTTATTCAATCTTCGGAAGGATTCTGTTTGTAGGTTTGTTTTATTGAACGCGTGAGGAGCATTTACATTTCTAAAACTACCTTTCCCATATTGAAAATCAAGTTCTACGATAGTGAAATCTTGATTCTCGTTGAATGTTAATCCGGCATAGTTTAAAGACTTTGTCCAGGGATTGTTGGCTTTGACCCGATCCATCCGGTAAAAAATCTTCTCGTTGTCTTGAGTTTGGGCATTTACTGCCGACATCCCGGCGATGAGTAGACCCAGACCAAGTGTATATATTTTTTTGAATTTCATAATCTTCATTTTTAGATACAGTTCGTCTATCTATTTTTTTAATGTGTTCGGAACTACTTCGAAATCCTCGCTGGAATTGTTGGAGTCCATGTATATGGTTCTGCCATCGACAACTTCGTCTACTTTTCGACAAACGGAATTACCTAAGTTACTCGTCGGGATATAGGTGAATCCGGCGTCAATGTTATTCGGAATTCGTTTGTTTGCTTTACTGGCACTTGTCACGCATTCAACACCATCAATTACCCAATCTTTATGGATCATCAAGTATTTTTGAGAGGCATTGGGTTTTACCGGATCCAGTTGAAGATTTTTGGAGTCTTCTGCATAGGCTTGTGCACTAATGGCTGCGGATGTCGGAATTTTGAAGATGATCATGGCCGGTCCGGTCAAACTGATGGTAAATGCCGTGCCGTTATTTCTCCAGATCATGTTTAAAGGTTCAACTCCCGGTGCGGGAACAGATGCAGCTGTTAACAGCGGATCCCAGAATGCAAAATCGGCTTTGGAAAGATCCACGGATTGTGAGGCAATATCCATGTGGTTGATGGCGTTGATTGCGATGATCGTCTCTTCTCCGGGTTGTAATGGGTAATCTGTACCTGTACCGGGGAATTGCCATGCCATCATAAATAGTGGAATTTCATCCCATAAACTTCCGTCCGGTTTGGTGAAGTTACTAGGACTGTTACTCGTGACTGGGTTTACGGTTCCGATGCAGAGACTGTCTAGGTAAGCGATTTCGTCGGAATTATTGTAGATAGATATATAAGCGTCTTTTCCATAGTTTTTACCGTCATCTTTTTTACAAGAGGCGTAGTAAACCTCTTTGATGATTAACTGCTGTAATTTAGCATGAGTCAGGTTTATCGTGTAAGTTTCCCCATCTTTTGCGCTTTCGCTTAATACGATTCGTTCCATTCTTCCGTTGAAAATGTCGATCGTGTTTTCTCCTCTTTCCCGGTGTTGGGCTACTGCTTCGTAGAAACCGTATTCCACGTTAAATGTTGCGATACCGGAGGCGTCACACTTGCTTGTGTAAGTAAGACCGGAAGTTGTGCTGTATAGTTTCACGTCAATCCCTTCCGGGTTCATGCTTTCAAAACCTTCCGGCATATTCACCTTGATTAAGGCCTCGATACTCATTTTTTCTTCTTTCAAACATCCCGTGAAAAGGAATACGACCAGAAGTGTAAGTATATGATATGTTTTCATCTTTATTCCTTTTTTAATCCGTTAAAATTTCAGACTGATTTCGGCACCGAAACTAATGTCGCTGTTTACTCTAAAGTCAGAACCGCTGGATTGGTAATATCTCCAAGGTTTGGCATTGGTGAAGTTGTTTGCGTAGAAAGAAAGAGAGGCAAATTTCCCGATTTCTTTCGTCATACGCAGGTTCAACATGAAATACGGATCAAGGGAATCTTCCACAAAATAAGTGGACTTCCCGCTTTTGATCATGTGCTGGAATACCGGGTCGTTTGCTTCTGTTTCAGTGAACGGGTGAATAGTACCGTCTTGATCCATGTATGCTACCGGATTAATATACTTGTTATAGGTTTTGTCTTTTTCTACATTTCCTTCAATAATGTTGCCGTTGTCGTCTTTCATGTAAGCTAGGCATTGTCCCTGGTATTTCGATAAGGCTTTCGATTTATCCATCCACACGCATTGAGCACCTAACGTGAAAACAAGACGTAATTGAGGAATATGGGTCACTAAACGCAAGTTCGTGTTCAAGCGTTGATAAAGATTTCCATTTCCGACATTGGTACCACCCACGTATAACCCGACATAGGGATAAGGTTCATTGTTTATATATCGGGATTCATGAATCATTTTGAGGCTATTGTCGAATGTTTTTGTGTGGAAGAATGCCCCGTCTACAAGAATTGATGTCTTGATCACGTCGATCTTCCCGAAATCGAAGGAGTATTCTATCCCCCATTTATCGGTTTTGATTCCGTTATCTGGGCGTTGGAAAACTCCGAATGTTTTCAAGGTGCGGTAACCCACGGAAGTCCCGTTTTCCACGACTTCTCCGTTTACGTATTCCGGGTTGGTCAGGCTGGAACTGTAATTATATTCCCGGTATTGATAGGGAACGGCATAGCCGGCTTGGTTGTATCCATGGGTCAGTTTCTCTTTGAAGTAAGCTAAACTGGCATTAATATTTAGTACTTTGAAATCTACCCCAATTTCGAAATTGTTACTTTTGGGAATTTTCAAATGGTCATTGTCCGTTTCGAATACATTCGTGGTAATCACGGCTAATTTATGATCATTAGCGTCATCTTTGAACGAGAAACTGGCTTTGTCTATATAAGCCGGGTCCGGGTACAAGTAGGCTAGTGTCGGCATTTTATGTTGGATTCCCCATCCAACACGAATGCTTAGGCTTTCCCATCCTTTCTTGTTCCAGCGATTTTCTAATAATGTTACTCGGGCGTTAAAACGTGGATCCACGATCACGTCAAAATCAGCTCCTTTCGTGTCAATCTTGGTGAATCGGCTTCCGGCAGAAAGTTCTATTGACCTTTTGCCTATTTCAATTTTTATTTTGTCCTCGATGAAACCACTGTATTCATTGATGTAGGGAATGTCTTTGAATGAACGGGGACGAATGTTCTGGGTCGGCGGATTGTTCGGGTCGAAACTTTTTCCTTTGCCTTCATTTCCTTTTGTACTCCATTCACCTCCTAACATGAAGTTATTATAGAAAATTCCGTATTTCCCGGAGATGTTGGCCGTTAGTTTGGCTTGTGCGTAAACGGGCTTTCCCTCGATTTTCAGATCACTATAATATTCATAGGGAAGAAAACCGGCCACGTGTTCTCCTGATTCCATGGAATTTGTGGTTGCAGCCCCGACAGTTGTATGTTGTTCGTGGTCCCAGTTGTATTGTTTTCCGAGAGATCCGGCCACGGTGTATTTCAGGCTGGTTAACCAAGCTTTGTTTATCATCCAGTTTCCGTAGATATTCAAACTGATTTCTTGATTTTCAACTTTTGTCTTTTCTTCAGATTGCTTGTCCGGATCACTTTTTTGTTTGTCCAAAGTGGTTAGACCTTTAAGCTTAGCATTCAAACTAAAAGCTCTTCCTTGCGGATTGAACACGTTGGAATAACCGATTTGTGCGGTCAAACGGTTATAGGATTTTGCCGGGGTTCGAATGTCATTCTGTGATTGCACGTAATCGGCATCAATATTCAGAAATCCTTTATTTTCTCCCAATGCAAAACCTTTGCTTGCGTAAACCTGTTTGATTTTCGGGTCTGTCTTGAAACGTACCTCCAGGGGGGATTTCCCAGCCTTTGTCTTGACGATTACAGCTCCCGAGTTCAAGTCTCCGTATTCGGCAGAGGCGATACCCCGGATAACTTCGATCGACTCGATGTTATCCACGGCAATCTGGCGGGCATCGATTCCGGTTCCGGCCGAAGTGCTTATGCCTTGATTGGATAAAGCGGTAGAGGTCATTTGCATGTTTGCATCATTTGACATACGTGCCCCGTCCACGATCACGGCAGTCCCGAAAGCGTTGGTAGCATCTTTTCCCGTGACGTCCCGGATCGTCAGTTTCGAGATGTCGTTTAAGTTTGGATTAACGGTCAACGATCCGGGTAGTAATTGCATCACGTCCACGATACTGGAAGCCTGCACGTGTTCCAATGCCGCTTTTTTAATAGAGGAAGAACTGTTTAGCTTGTTTCCGGATGTTGCGGTCACGGTGACTTCTTTTAGTGCTAGGGTTTGTTCCTCTAATTTTAGAATGTATTTCTCGATATTTTTACTTAGATTAATTTTCATTTCATAATCTTTGTAACCAAGACAAGAAGCGGTTAGGGTATATTCACCTTTTTTTACGTTCTTGAAAGAAAATTTTCCGTTAATGTCAGAAGTGGTCCATAGATTTAAGTCCTTGATATTGACCACAACGAAGGGGAGTGTCTCACCGGATTTTGCATCTTGTATAGTTCCGGATAGGCTGACCTTTTCAGATTGGGCAAAGAGATCCATTTGCCCGATCAAAAAGATGACCGTGCTTAAAAAAAACAATTTTTTCAAACTCATAGTAAGATCTTGTAGGTTTAGCTGTTTTTAATTAAAAAGTCTGTCCTCAATACATTCAAGTTTAGTGTCGTTAATATTATACTTTCCTAGCCACTCCTGCATTGCCACTTGCCGATCGGTCTTGTGCATGTGGTGGTGTATACTGCCCACCAGAATGCCTAGTGCAATTCCTGCGGCAATGCTCATGCCTAGGTGTCTTTTGCGGATCACCGGACCGGCATCATCCACTTTATTTCGGGCCATCTTTTTCATGATCCCGTTATAAAAGTCCTCACGCACTTCCCTTACTTTGTCCTTTTCGATGATCTCTTCAACTTTCATGATTTTTCTCTCTTTGGTTATATGACAGACTTTATTATAAAAACTTGCGCTGGCAAGATACTTTTTTTCATTATTTCGTAATATTTTTTGTAGAATCTCTGTTTGTCTCTAGTGAATCGGATTCTATGTTCTTGTAATGGTGGAACTTATTACATCTTTTGCATTTTTCTTGATCCGTACATTTTTCTGCACATTCCGAACAATGTTTGTTAATCTCCAGTAAATCGATGAACATTTTTTCGAGTTTTTTCGATTGTTCCGGGGTGCATACCTTTTTTATATTGAGTAAATGTCGTGCTGTTTGTGTTTTCAGTGCTTTATGCAAGTGTCCCACGGACGTGGCAATTTTGTTTAGCTCTTCCGTGGATGGATTGGGTTTTGCCAGTTCGTTCAACATCTGATAACGTCTTTGGCAGAGTAGCTTTAATACGGTTTGGTGTCTTCTTAGGACATCTTTATCTAATTCGTTGATGAGTTTATATTGCTCATCCGTGAAATTCAGTTCTTCACGTAAGAATTCGTTGGATATAGTGGAATCTTCATTCTTGTAGACTGTTTTGTCGGGAGTAAAACAAAAGAATACGAGGAGAGCCGTATTCAACATCAGCAGAATAATGTTCACCCAGTAAATCAAATATTTTTTATTCATCTTTTTCATGACAATGTCTTTTATTTCGTGTTGAATATTTTCTCAAGATTATTTTTTGCACGGAAAAGAAGTGATTCCACGGAGGAGAGAGAAGTCCCCATGATCTCTGCAATTTCCTTGTATGAAAGTTCTTCATACTTGTTTAGAATTAACGCCGTGCGTTGATTTTCGGGAAGTCGGTCAATAGCCCGGTGTAATAATTCCAGTTGCTCTTGTTCTTCCAATAATTGTTGTTGTGGCATTTCAGGCGATTGTGCCACCTCTTGTTGTTTCCATGATTCTATATCGACTTTTATGGCTCGTCCCCTAGGGGATTTGCAGTGATTAATAGACCTATTCACTGCTATCCGGTACAGCCACGTGGATAATTTACTTTCAAATCTAAACTTACCTAGAGATTCAAAGACTTGGATAAAAACGTCTTGGGCAATATCTTCCGCCTCATCCCGATCATGCACGAAAGCATGACAAGTATTGACAACCATCAACTGATAGTTGTCAACCAATAACTTAAAGGCTTTCTGATCACCTTTAAGTATCGCTTTTATCATCTCTTCCTCGCTCATACCAAGGTTTTATCACACTTCCCTTCCGGGAAATATCACTTAATCCATACAAGTAAAATGGTATTACAACATCTGTCGTGATATCATAAAACGTTCCTTTATTGATCTCAAATGTAGTAAAAATATTGAATGTTCAAAAAACAACGTTCATTTTTAATATCTACTGATTGTCAACAATCTGTATTAAAAGACTTGTGTTTAGATAATTATCCGGCCTCCTCTTTTTAATGTATCATTTATTGAACGTTTTTTAAAATAATAGAAAATGTTTAATTCCCGCACCGTGTAGAGCCTGTCTTGCGATTGTGTTATTTAACAGGCGATAGGTAAGTGCGTTTGTTTGTTGGAACGAGAGGGGTGTTTGCCCGGATAAAATCAACCATTGCGTTTACAATGGAAATATTTGTATGTAGTCCTTTGCCCTTGTCAAGAAAGTCGTATTGAATGCTTACATAGTTATTGAGGGCGACTTTATAGGAGGCTTTCTCAACGAGTGGTCTATCGTTACGGTCTTTAAGAATGACGTCTGTTCCTTTTCCCTGTTGATCTTGAATAATCGTGTAACTGCCGGGTGATACATACAAGTCTATCACGTGGCCATCTTGATTGAACCGATTTAGTATTAAAGCTTTTATGTCGCTTAAAGATAAGTCATGAAGGACGATATGGTTACCAAAAGGTTCTATGGAGAGAAGGGTTTCCAGCGTGATGTCTCCTTGGGGAAGTGCGGAAAGACGAATGCCCCCTTGGTTGTAGAAGGCGAAATCAGATACAGTTGAACGTAGCATTGCGTCAGTCACGATATTACCGATACTTTCTTGAGATTTAAATGGGAGGGAGCTAATCCCGATAACTTCTTTAAATTCGGGTTGCTCCATGAAATAGTTTACTTTTCGTGTTATGCAAGAATCAACCCGTACAATTGTGTCAATCAGGCAGGATTGGTAAGAACGTTCGGTGAGCTTGCCCTTTGTGAATTTTAATATGGTCAGACCGGCGTATTGCAACTTGAGTCCTGTTTGTCCGATTATAACGTTATTTATCTCTTTCGAGGTTTCCAATAACGTGTGGGTATGGCCCCCGATAATTATGTCTAGTTCTGGCATTTGTGTTGCTAGAATGGAATCCTTGTCCACTCCAAGGTGCGTGAGGCCAATTAGTACGTCACATTGGCGCTTGAGCGGTTTGTAATCTTCCACCTTGTCGAGATAATGGTCAAAGGTAATGTCTTTCAAACGTTCCGGGTTAGTACTTGGTATTTGGTCTGTTTCTGTTTGCACAAAACCAATGAAACCCAGCTTGATACCGTCCTTCTCGATTATATGATAAGGAGGAATACTGTCCAGTTCTCCCCGGGAGGAATTGATATTGGCGCAGATAATCGGGAAGGTTGCGTCGTTTATTCTGGCCCGAAGAATTTTTTGTCCGAAATCGAATTCGTGATTTCCTAATGTTCCGACCTCGTAGCCCAAGTCGTTCATTAGCGAAATGATGGGGAAGCCTTTTTCTTTCGCATGGTCCACGTATGGGTTGCCAGTGAATCGATCTCCGGCATCTACCAGAATCACATTCGGGTGTTCCTCCTTGATGCGCTTCACGAATGTGGCCAGTTTGGAGAATTGTTCAATTCTCCCGTGTATGTCATTGGTGGATATGATCACGATCTCTTTTTCTTCGGTATTCTGGCAACCGGAGAGGAACATGATCCATAGCAAGGTCATGTACATTTGTAATTTGGAAAACACGGAAAGGGGTAGCATCAAATTCATATCATTGTATTTTCAGCGTACAAAGATAATTCAAAAGTGGAATTTTTAGTAGAAGAAATTTTTCAGAAAATCCGTAATATATTAAAGAATAAAAATAAACTTTTATTGTTCTTCATTCGTATAATTCTGGTGTGATTTTTGTGATAATAACGAGATAAACTACTCGGATAACGTTATGAAAGC
>ENA-UEPJ01001296-UEPJ01001296.1-human-gut-metagenome-genome-assembly--contig:-NODE-1296-length-30837-cov-7.879616_pt1 | contig 30837 bp, 25 predicted proteins | sample MGYA00242890_ERZ507896 | MGnify/ENA primary metagenome ERZ507896 (study PRJEB26167, sample SAMN06115508) | human gut metagenome | host: Homo sapiens | place: China:Qinghai | collected 2015-08-20... | reverse complement strand
TTCCTTCTCGTCGTCTTCCTTCTCTACCATAACCTCAGCGGTCTTAGCATTTTCGGAAAGGTCGATGAACAGGTTCATGCCGCATTCTGAAACCCTTGAAATTATGAGACAGATGGATTATCTTCGTGATTTGTGGGGCATAAAATATCCTTTTGAATGATACGTATTTCTTAGCAGCATGACGTTTAAATTCCAGTTTACAAAGAGCCTTTCAGAAACACCGCACAAACGCCTTGGGAAATGATGGGATGAAAATGACAATATGGAATCCGTGGCATGGATGCCGCAAGTACAGCGAGGGCTGCGAGCACTGCTACATGTACTATCTCGATGCCCAGCGGGAGCGGGACGGCAGCGAGATCTACCGCACCAAGACAAACTTCAATCTCCCGCTGAAAAAGACACGGCAAGGCACCTACAAGATTCCGGCGGGGACGATGCTGCACGTGTGCATGACCTCGGATTTCTTTCTGGAGGAGGCGGATGCGTGGCGGGCGGAGGTCTGGGAGATGATACGTCAGCGTCCGGACATCTTGTTCTGGATTCAGACCAAGCGGGCGGAACGCATTGCAGCGCACCTGCCGGAGGACTGGGGCGCAGGCTGGGACAACGTCACCCTGTGCGTTACCACCGAGAACCAGACACGGGCGGACGAACGGCTGCCGATCCTGCTGGACATTCCGGCAAGGCACAAGGCGTTTATGATCGCCCCGATCCTGTCGGAGGTGCACGTGGAAAAGTTCCTTGCCACGGGGCAGTTCTCCCAAGTCCTGTGCGACGGCGAGAACTACGACGGACAGCGTCCTTGCGATTTTGCGTGGGTGCAGTCCCTCCACGACCAGTGCCGGGATGCCGGCGTGCGGTTCGATTTTATCGGGACGGGAAACGTGTTCCGCAAGGACGGAAAGGTGTACCATATCCCGAAAGCCTATCAGCGGGTACAGGCGCAGCGCTCCGGACTGTCGTATCCGCCGGGGGATACCAGCGTTCCCATGCAAAAGCGCTGCCGTACCTGTCAGAGAAGATTCCGCTGCAATGGCTGTCACTGGTGCGGAAAATGCGGAAACGAAGAAGGAGGCAACTCATGAACACGTTCCAAATTCAGCTGGCGGGAAAAATCATCGAACTCTCTGCGCAGTATCCGTATCTTTTGACGTATTGCAGCGAATACCTTGTGACGGGAACGCCGGATCTCTCCATTGCCGTTCAGCCGGCGGACATCGCCTTTGAACGGGAAAAATCCAGACGGGAGGATTTGCGGGAGGGAATTCCGGTGCGGGAGTTCTCCGATGACTGTCTGGAGGCGACTGCGGCATACCGGAAAATTGCCGATGCGCTGCTGGCATACGACATCCTCGTGTTCCACGGCTCTGCCGTTGCTGTGGACGGCGTTGGCTATCTGTTTACGGCGAAGTCCGGTACGGGAAAATCCACCCACACGGCGCTCTGGCAGACATACTTCGGCGAACGTGCTGTCATGATCAATGATGATAAGCCGCTGCTCGCAGTCACGGCGCATGGTGTTACTGTATCCGGAACGCCGTGGAACGGAAAGCATTTTCGTGGCACCAATATGTCTGCACCGCTGCGTGCCATCTGTATTCTGGAACGTGCTGAGGAAAACCGCATCGAGCCCATCTCAGCAAAGGCGGCGTATCCCATGCTGGTACAGCAGGTGAACCGTCCGTCTGACCCGCAGAAGCTCCAGAAGACGCTCCGACTCATTGACCGGCTTTCGGGACAGGTGCAGCTGTTCCGGCTGGGCTGTAATATGGACATCTCCGCCGTTGAAACGGCGTATCGTGGGATGTGCCCGGAGGCGTGACGGACAGACGGTTAGGATGCCGTATGCAACGCCGTGACGAATCCTGTTGACAGAGAACGATTTTTGTTTTTTATGGTATTTCGTTTGACAATGTATGAAAACTGTGTTATACTAAAATTGCAGCAAAGTCCAAAGCTGTAAAAATATTTGTTCTACGCAGCGCACCCACCGAGGCTTCTGGCTCCGGTGGGTGCGTTGTGTCTGTTTTTGGGGAAAACTCATTGCAGCGGTTCTACGATTATTTGCAGCGTCATGGGCTGATCGGCGGGGATGCAGTATTCCTCGTGCACCGGCGCACCCCAGGAGTCGTCGCCGCCAACGCCCATTTGCTTGGCAGCAATGCGCACCCATGTGTACCGGACACGGGGCAGCTCATCCAGATGCAGGGCGTTTTCCAGCTCGTAGGCGCTGTGGGGGAGGACGCTCATTTCAAACGGCTTGTCTGCCTTGGCGAATGTCAGGCCGTGCTGTGCGCCGTCAAAGACCGAGAGCGTTCTCACACCGGTGCGGTTGCCGCATTCCTGCGGGTTGAGGTAGCCGGAGAGGTTCTCCTCCGCCGTGGATTCCCACAGTCCGAGGCGTGCGCCGCAGTTTCGGTCGCAGTAGTTTTCCGCCGGCCCCATGCCGTAATACCGGAACGAGCGGAACTGCCGTTTCAGCTTGAAGTCCAGCGCAAACACCGGCATATGGGGCATGCCGGAAACGCCCGGATAGGAGACGCAGATGCCCAGTCTGCCGTCAAAATGGGCGGTATAGGTCACGATGTAACGGAACGCTGGTGTGCACGCTGCCCGATAGGTAAAGCAGATCTTCAGGGCGTGCGCCTGTTCCTCCCAGCGGACATCCTCGCACTTGGCGAATTTTCCGGCGGTGTACCACTGCGCCAGCTGTTCCGGTGCGCCGGTACCTCTGTCGTTGTCCGTCATGGCTCTCCAGAAGCTGACCTGCGGGGTGCGGGTGAGGTACTCGAAGCCGTGGTATTTCAACGAGCAGATGCCGCCCTCTTTTTTGTCGAACAGCATAGAGAAGTGCTCGCCGTGCACGCCGAGGACGACATCCCCGTAGACAATGACAGGCTTGGCAGGCATTACGTCCGGTGCCGGGGCAGGATGGGATTCCACAATCTCCTGTGTAAACGCCACCTCGTGTCCGGCGGCAGCCCAGTCGGTGTCGGATGCCGTGACCGCAGAGACGTGGCAGACCGTTTCGCCGGACTGGGGCGGAGCCGGAAGGTGCAGCGGAATGGTGCGGCACTCGCCGGCGGGCACATTCCACGAGAAAGTGCGGGTGTGGAGAACGGTGCCGTTCTGCTCCAGCCGCACCAGGAATGTGAGGTCGCTGGTGTCCGCAAAGAGATTCCGGTTCTCCACCGTGAGAACGCCGTCCCGAACGGACATCCGGAGATTGGCGTAGAGCGCTTTCAGCTCCTGTACCTTGGGGGAGGGTGTGCGGTCGGCGTAGATCACGCCGTTGGTGCAGAAGCCGTAGTCTGTGGGTCTGTCCCCGAAATCTCCGCCATAGGCGAGGACGGTTTCGCCGTCGTCGTTCTGCGTTTCCAGTGCCTGATCGATATAGTCCCAGATGAAGCCGCCCTGGTATGCCGGATACTTGTCTTCCAGGTCGGTGTAGAGATGCATGCCGCCCAGCGAATTTCCCATGGCGTGCATGTATTCGCAGCTGAGATAGGGTCTGCCCGTCTGCTGTTTCAGGTAGTCCTCGATCTCCTGCGGCTTTGCGTACATGCGGCTCTCCATGTCTGTGATGTGGTCGTATTTGTGGCCGGGCACCTGCGTCACGCCCTCATAGTGCACCAGACGGGTGGGGTCGCTGGCACGGAAATAGGCGGACATGGCGGCAATATCCTCGCCGCAGTAGGACTCGTTGCCGCAGGACCAGATGAGGACACTGGCGTGGTTTTTGTCCCGCTCATACATGGACCTTGCCCGATCCAGCACGGCGGCTTTCCACTCCGGACGGGAGGCAGGCACGTTTCTGGCGGGGTCGAATGCCCATGTGCCGTGGGTTTCCAGATTGGTTTCGTCGATGAGATAGATGCCGTAGCGGTCGCAGAGCTGGTACCAGAGGGAGTTGTTGGGATAGTGGCAGGTGCGGACGGCGTTGATGTTGTTCTGTTTCATGAAGCGGATGTCGAACCGCATGTCCTCTTCGGTGATGGCTCTGCCACGCTTGGCGTTGAATTCGTGGCGGTTGATGCCTTTGAAGAGGATGCGCTTGCCGTTCAGGCACATGATGCCGTCTTTCAGTTCGAAGCGGCGGAATCCCACCATGGTTCTGCTGACCTCCAGCTCTCTGCCGGATGCGTCGGTGAGCAGAACGGTAAAGGTATAGAGGTTGGGACGCTCGGCGCTCCAGGGACGGATGTTTTCCACGGTGTGGCGGATGTTTCGCATACCGCTGGACTGTGCGACCACAGTGCCGGCTGCATCGGTGAGCAATGTCCGGATGCGGCAGTCGCCTTCGATGTCCAGCGTGGCGGAGAAGATGCCGTCTTTGCCGTCATAGTCGGCGGTGAGCTTCATGTCACGGACGTGGGCGGCGGGGGCAGCGTAGAGAAAGACATCCCGAAAAATGCCGGAGAACCGCCAGAAATCCTGATCTTCCAGCCAGCTGGCGCTGCTTCGCTTGAAAACGGCGACGGCGAGCTTGTTGCCGGTGTCCCGCAAAAGCGGGGTCAGCTCAAATTCTGACGGGGTGAAGGAGTCCTCGCTGTAACCGAGAAACGTGCCGTTCAGCCAGACGTAGAGCGCCGTTTCCACGCCCTGAAAGGAGAGAAAGACACGCTTGCCCCGGAGGGCGGGTTCGAGGTCAAACATGCGGACATAGCTGCCCACAGGGTTGTCGTGTTCCGGCACCAGAGGCGGCTGGAACGGCATGGTGCCCTCCCATGGGTACATGGTGTTGACGTACTGGGGCTTGCCGTAGCCCTGCAGTTCCATGTGCCCCGGCACTTGAATGTCGTCGAAGTCCCTGGTGCTGCTGTTCTCCCGGAAAAAGTCCGCCTGCCACTGGGACGGACAGGGTGCCCACGTGAATTTCCACGTGCCGTTGAGCAGCTGCACCAGAGAGGAACAGTCGGCATCTGCCTCGGCAAGGGTGGCGTAGCACTTGTGGTCAGAGTGCGGGGGAATGCGGTTTACGGCGAAAACTTCGGGGTCGGTGAGCCAGTCCAGTGTGTATTGCATGAGAATTCCTCCATTTCGTTGGGTGTGTCAGATTCGGTTCCTGTTATTTTGATTATACCACAAAACCGGCAAAAGAAAATGGACAAAGTGACGGCGTTTATGCACAAAACGCTTGATTCGCTGTGGAAAAAGTAGTATACTGGTAGTAACGCAGAAAGCACAAGAAAGGGGAACTGTCAAGATGTTTATCAACGCCGCCTACCTCCATGATTCCAAGCTTCCGCTGGTGGACGAGAGCCGGCCGCTGCTGGTCACCAGCTGCGGCAACTACCGGCTGCGAAGCCGTCCGGAGGTCGTGACGCACCGCCCCAGCGGGAGAAAGGATTACCAGCTTCTGTACCTTGCCGCCGGAAAGGGACACTTCCGGATCGATGGCACGGAGCACATTCTCTCCGCCGGCACTGCCGTGCTCTATGTCCCTGACCAGCCACAGGAATATGTCTATTATCAGGCGGAGCAGACGGAAGTCTACTGGGTGCATTTTACCGGCAGCGAGGCGGATGCGCTTCTGAAACGCTGTCGTCTGGATGCGCCGCAGGGCATTCTTCCCGTTGGCACGTCGCCGGACTATCTGCGGCTCTTCGGGCAGATGATTCAGGAGCTGCAGCTGCGCCGGACGGATTATGAGATGCTTACGGCGCTGCTGCTCCAGAGTCTGCTGATCCGCATGGGGCGGGAGCTGGGACGTGAGAAAAAGTACAGCGATTCCAGCATGCGGGAGATTCACCGTGCCATGCACTTTTTTCAGGAGTACTATGCGCAGGAGATCAACATTGCCGAATATGCCGCCTCCCGTGGGTTCAGCGCCAGCTGGTTCCTCCAGTGCTTCCGGCAGATCACCGGTTCCAGTCCGCTGCAATACATCCTGAAGCTGCGTCTTTCCAACGCCCAGAGCCTTCTGGAGAACACGGATTATCCCATTGGCGAGATCGCAGATGCCGTGGGGTATGACAATGCGCTCTATTTCAGCCGCCTGTTCCGCAAGCACATCGGGATGTCCCCCAGAGAATACCGCAGGGCGCACATCGCACTGGACGAAAAACACCCCTGCTGACAGATGCCGGCAGAGGTGTCCAAATATTTTCTATCGTTATCGGTTCCAGCCAATGGCAATGGCGAGGATGGGAAGCAGTACCAGCAGGGTGTTGCGGTACATCTTCTTGCGCAGCCGTTTCCACTCGGTGAAGGTCATTGCCCTGACTCTCGGTGTGCGGAGGAGCACCAGCATAAGGTCGGAGGCGATGTAGATGAAGTAGGCGTTGATGGTGAAGAGGTAAAATGCCCCCAGCAGCATCCGGAGATTTCCGTTGGCGATGGCATAGCCGCAGGTGCACAGGGGCGGCATCAGCGCCGTGGCGATGGCAACGCCGGGGATGATGTTGTTGGACTTGTCCTTTCGGGTTTGTCCGACAATGCCGGCAATACCGCCGGCGAGGGCAATCAGCACATCAAAGAAGTTCGGGTTGGTGCGGGCGAGGAGCTGCTCCGTGGGTTCCTTGACAGGGGACAGCAGAAAGTAGACGGTGGCAGTCGCCACACTCATGAAAATCTGCACCGCAAAGCCCACGGCGTGCCGCTTCACCAGATAGGCATCGTTGGAGGCGGTGCCGTAGGAGATCGCCAGAATGCTCCCCATCAGCGGGGAGATCAGCATGGCGCCGATGATGACTGCCACGGAGTTGGTGTTGAGTCCCACTGAGGCGATCAGAATCGCACAGATCATAACCACCATATTGGTGCCGGTGATCTTTCCGCCGCTCAGGATGCGATCCCGAATCTCCTCGTTGGAGGCGGCATCCTCGGTGATGGAAAACATTTTTTTCAGGACGGCAGACAGCGTTTCACGCTCCCGCTCCAGTTCTTCTCGATGCTTCACGAGATCACTCCTTTTGACTGCGTCGAAAAAGCGCTTGACTTTCTCGGTGCAGTATGGTATAATAAGCTTGTTGTCATCTTGCCGCCGTGGCGGAATAGGCAGACGCAGTGGACTTAAAATCCGCCGATCATTGCGATCGTACCGGTTCAAGTCCGGTCGGCGGCACCAGTTGCACAGAGAGGGTACAAACATTGGTTTGTGCCCTCTTTTTTGCGTTTACCACAGGGAAAGGGCGGATTCCTGTAAGATCAGGGTGGTAGAACCGCCGTTCAGCCCGAAGCTTTTCCGGAGAATGCGGGGGTGCTTCAGCTCCCGCCGGACGAATTTCTGGAGCGCCTGTCCGCTGTTACAGCCGTGGATGACCTCGATCTGCACCGTGTCCTTGGGACAGGTTTTCAGCAGCTGCTGTATCCGCTTGCGTGCCTCGGAAACCGTCATGCCGTGCAGGTCGATGGTGATGCAGCGGTCATGCTTCATGGTATCCGTCCTCCTCCTGCATCCGGAGAAAGTCCTCCGCCAGCTGCTCCGCCTGTGCGTAGGACTCCAGATGGTAGCAGCGGTTGCGGAATTGTGCTGCCCCACGCATGCCGGTCATGTACCACGCCGCATGCTTTCGTGCCTCCCGAATGGCGACCTCCGGCGGCTTCTGGGGGTTGCATTCCAGAATGAGCCGGACATGGCGCAGCATGGTGCCCATGCGCTCCTGCAATGTGGGAAGCGTCACCGGTGCGCCGTCCATGGCTGCGGCGATCTCCCGGAACAGAAAGGGATTGCCATAGCTGCCACGTCCCACCATGACCATATCGCAGCCGGTCTGCTCGTACATGGCGCAGCAGTCCGCTGCCGTGCGGATGTCGCCGTTGCCGATGACGGGAACGGAAACATGCTGCTTGACCTCCCGGATGGCGTCCCAGTCGGCATTGCCGCTGTAGAGCTGCGCCTTGGTGCGCCCGTGAACGGCGATGGCAGCAGCGCCGGCATCCTCCATTGCCTGTGCAAAGGGGACGGCATTGCGGCAGGTGTCGTCCCAGCCCAGCCGGAATTTCACCGTGACCGGAACGCTGCTCTCCCGGCAGACGGCACGGACAATCTCCTGTGCCAGCGACGGATTGCGCATGAGGGCGCTGCCGGAGCCGGTGGCGATGACCTTGTGCACCGGACAGCCCATGTTGATGTCGATCCAGTCCGGCTGGTACTGCTGCACCATGGCGGCAGCACGTGCCATGAACTCCGGTTCGCTGCCGAACAGCTGGATTCCCATAGGGCGCTCCTCCGGCGTGATGGCGCACAGCTCCGCCGAGCCTTTGTCGCCGTAGCAAAGTCCCTTGGCGGATACCATCTCGCTGACGGCGGCAGCAGCGCCGAAGCTGCGGCAGAGCAGCCGGTACGCACGGTCTGCCACCCCTGCCATGGGCGCAAGCATGGCGGTTCTCGGCATGGAAACGCTGCCGAACGAAAAGATTTGATGCATGCGGATACCTCCCCCTGAAGTTATCCACTTATTATAGCACATTCCTGTGGAATCGTCAAGAATGTGTGGAAAAAAGAGACACCCGCCTGAACTGCGCCGAAACTGCCTGAAATGGAAACTTTCTCCGGACATTGTGTAAATTTTCGTTCATAGTTGTACGCCGGCGTACAACTTTTGCCCCCGGAACGCCTATTTATAGAGGGGCACTTCGCAGATGTCCCCGTGGAAAGGAGAAACAGATAATGAAAAAGAAGAAAGGGTTTATCCTGTACGCAGACTATCAGAAGCACATCCTCCAGCTGTCCAACGCCGAGGTGGGCAAGCTTTTCAAGGCGGTTTTCGCCTACGTCAACGGCGAGGAATTTGAGGTGCAGCTTACTTCGGCGGGGAGCATGGCGTTCTCATTTATCAAGGAGCAGATCGAACGTGACCGTGAAAAGTGGGAGCTTACCTGTCAGAGGCGCTCCGAAGCGGGAAAGAAAGGAGGTGCGCCCAAGGGCAACCAGAACGCCGCAAAAAGACGGGGAGAATCCAAAACAACCAAAAACAAGCAAAAACAAGCAAAACAACCTGATACTGAGAATGATACTGTTACTGATACTGATATAGTATCAGTAACAGAGGAAAAAACAGAGAACAGACAGGCGCCGCCATGCAGTACCGCCCCCGACGGGTCGGAACTGCATGACGCTGAGGAAGCGGAAATCATTCCGTGGGATGAGATCGACTTCGATCTGGTGTAAGAACCTGTCTTCACAAGCGTGTGCACATGCCTTTCGGAAAAAGGACTGGAATTCTTTTGGCTTTTGTGCTATACTAAAAGGGTATTCGAAAAAAATCCGGTCGCTGGAGCAGTGATCCGGAAGTGGGAGGAACGCAATGAAACTACTTGCCATTGACGGAAACAGCATTCTGAACCGTGCGTTCTATGGCATACGACCCCTCAGCAATACCAGAGGGGTCTATACCAATGCAATCTTTGGCTTTATGAATATCTATCTGAAACAGGTGGCGGAGGCAAAGCCGGACGCCATCGCCGTTGCCTTTGACCTGCGCCAGCCGACGTTTCGGCACAAGGCAGTCGCCACCTACAAGGCGAACCGCAAGGGTATGCCGGAGGAGCTTGCCATGCAGCTGCCCTATGTCAAACAGCTGCTCACGCTGCTGGGCGTGCAGGTGGTGACCTGTGAGGGCTATGAGGCGGACGACATCCTCGGCACGCTGGCGGCTGCCTGTACGGCACAGCATGCGTCCTGCGACATCCTCACGGGAGATCGGGACAGCTTGCAGCTGGTGCGGGAGAACGTCACCGTGCGCCTTGCTACCAATAAGGAGACCATCCTCTTTACGCCGGAGCGATTTCAGGAGGAGTACGGCTTTGCACCTCTGTCCCTCATCGACCTGAAAGCGCTTATGGGGGACAGCTCGGACAACATTGCCGGTGTCGCCGGTGTGGGACAGAAAACTGCCTCCAAGCTGATTCAGGCGTGGGGAACGGTGGAGAATCTCTATGCCCATCTGGAAGAGGCGGGTCTGACCAAATCGGTGCACACAAAGCTGGTCAGCGGACAGGATGCCGCCAGAGAGAGCAAATGGCTCGCCACCATCGTGACGGATGTTCCGGTGGACACGGCGCTGGAGGACTATGTGCCGAAGCCCGTCCAGGCGGAAAAGGTGCGGGAGCTGCTGCTGGAACTGGAGATGGCAAAGCTGCTGGAAAAGCTGAAGCTGTCCGACAGCGCCGAAGCAGCGCCGGCACAGGAGACACATGCGCCGGAAGCCGCTGTGACACTTACAGAAGCCCCGCTGACGGCGGAGGTGCTGGAGGCGCACAAGACCTCGCAGGAGCCGCTCTGCTGCCTGTGGGACGGACAGACGCTGCGGGTGCGGTATCCGGATGCGCCGGAGTACATCTACGCCACCGCAGAGCCGGCGCTGTGGAAAGCGGTCTTTCAACAGCCCCACCTGACCTTTGGGGCAAAGCCGCAGTACCGCTTTCTGCTGGCGAACGGTGTGACACCGGACTGCGATGTACCGCCGGCGGAGGACGGGGAGATCGCAGCCTATCTGCTGAACCCCACCACCACCGCCTATGAGATTCCCCGTCTGTGCGTGACCTATCACGTGCCCTATCACAAGAGCCTTGGGGAGAACGCCGATCTGGAGGCGCTGCCGGCGCTGCACTGTGCCATGATGCAGCTGGTGCAGGAACAGGAGATGGCGCAGCTGCTGCACTATGAGAACCAGCTGACGGTAGTTCTCGCTGCCATGGAGCACACGGGCATCAGAATCGACCAGCAGGGCGTGCAGGCGTTTGGCATGTACCTCGCCGAGCAGATCGAGGAGATGCAGCAGATGGTCTATGACGAGGCGGGACATCCCTTCAACATCGGTTCGCCCAAGCAGCTGGGAACGGTGCTGTTTGAGGAATTGCAGCTGCCCCACGGGAAAAAGACCAAGACGGGCTATTCCACCAATGCGGACATTCTGGAAAAGCTGCGGGGCGAGTATGCAATTGTGGACGATGTGTTGAAATGGCGGCAGTACTCCAAGCTGAAATCCACCTATGTGGACGGATTGTTGAAAGCCGTTGGGGAGGACGGCAGAATCCACACTGTATTCAAGCAGACAGAGACCCGTACCGGACGCATCTCCTCCACAGAGCCGAATCTGCAAAACATTCCGGTGCGGACGGAGCTGGGCAGAAATATGCGCAAGTTCTTTGTGGCTCGGGAGGGCTGTGTGCTGCTGGATGCGGACTACAGCCAGATCGAACTGCGTCTGCTTGCCAACCTCAGCGGTGACCGGCAGATGCGGGAGGCGTTCCTCAGCGGGGCAGACATCCACGCAGCCACAGCAGCGCAGGTGTTCGGGATGCCGCCGGAGCTGGTGACTCCCGCCATGCGCAGCGATGCCAAGGCGGTGAACTTCGGGATTCTCTATGGCATGGGGGCATTCTCTCTGTCCCAGGACATCCACGTCTCGGTGCGGCAGGCGAACCAGTATATCCAGAACTATATGGCGCAATTCCCCAGCGTGGGGGCATTTATGGAGAAAACGGTGGAAAACGCCAGGCTGAACGGCTATGTGACCACCTATTTCAAGCGCCGCCGTCCGGTGCCGGAGCTGATCTCCTCCAATAAGATGGTACAGGCGGGCGGAAAGCGCATCGCCATGAACACGCCCATTCAGGGCACGGCGGCAGACATCATCAAGCTGGCAATGATTGCTGTTTACCGGCGGCTGCAGCGGGATGTGCCGGACGCACGGCTGATTTTGCAGGTGCACGATGAACTGATCGTGGAAGTGCCGCAGGCGCATGCGGTACAGGCGGCACGGGTGCTTGGCGAGGAGATGCAGAACGTGGTGAAGAATTTCCTGCGTCCGGAGCAGCAGGCGGAATTTCCGGTGCCGCTGACGGCAGATGTGAGCATGGGAGAGAGTTGGTATGAGGCAAAGGGTTGAGATCTCTGCGGCAGAGGGACAGGATGCGGCGGAACTGGCGGCACTGGCGAAGCAGTGCTTTCCGGATCCGTGGTCGGAGGGCATTTTCCGACAGACGCTCTGCTGCTGTTACAACCGCATCTGGTGCGCCAGACAGAACGGGACGCTCTGCGGCTATGTGGCAGTGTCGCATACGGGCAATGCGGTGAATCTGGACGACATCGCCGTGCACCCGGATTTCCGGCGGCAGGGCATCGGCAGGCAGCTGCTGGACTTTGCGCACGGGCAGTTTCCGGCGCAGGAATTCTGGCTGGAGGTGCGGGAGTCCAACGCTCCGGCAATTGCGCTCTACCAGTCCGAGGGCTATGCGCAGGCGGGCTTCCGGAAGCGGTACTACCACAATCCGGAGGAGGGCGCTGTGCTGATGACACGAACCGTAAAACGAAATGGAGAAGAGAAAGATGCTGATATTAGGAATTGAAAGCTCCTGCGATGAAACCGCAGCGAGCGTTGCACGAGATCACACGGAGATTCTCTCCAATGTGGTTTCCTCACAGGTGGAGGAACATAAACTGTACGGCGGCGTTGTGCCGGAGATTGCCTCCCGCCGACACTGCGAAAACGTGCTGCCGGTGGTGCAGAAAGCGCTGGACGATGCCGGCGTGACGCTGGCGGAGCTGGACGGTATTGCTGTGACGGCGTACCCCGGACTCATCGGCGCACTGCTGGTGGGGGTGAATTTTGCCAAGGGGCTGGCGCTCACCGCCGGAAAGCCCCTTGTGCCGGTACACCATCTGGCGGGACACATCGCCTCCAACTACATCGCCCATCCGGAGCTGAAGCCGCCCTACCTCTGTCTGGTGGTCAGCGGCGGCCACAGCCATCTGGTGGAGGTGCTGAGCTATACCACGTTCCGGATTCTGGGACGCACCAGAGATGATGCGGCGGGAGAGTGCTTCGACAAGTGCGCCCGTGCCATGGGCTATCCCTATCCCGGCGGCATCCATCTGGATAAGGCATCCAAAAACGGCAATCCGGATGCGTTCCCTCTGCCCAGACCGAAGATCGCCGAGAACGCCTATGACTTCAGCTTCTCCGGTCTGAAAACCGCTGTGGTCAACCTCTTGCACAACACGGCGCAAAAGGGCGGCACCATCTGCAAGGAGGATCTTGCCGCATCGGTGCAGGCGACCATCGCCGGAATCCTCACGGAGCACACCATGCGTGCCGCCAGAGAACACGGCTATTCCACCATTGCCGTTGCCGGCGGCGTCTCCGCTAACAGCGGCGTTCGTGCCGCAATGCAGGAGGCGTGCGATAAGTGGGGCTACCGGCTTTACCTGCCGCCCCTGCATCTGTGCGGCGACAACGGCGCAATGATCGCCTGCGCCGGCTCCTACGCCTTTGATGCCGGTATCCGTGCCGATTCCAGCCTGAACGCCAGCGCAACCATGGAACTGACGGCGTGGGGCGAATTGGGAGCTGTGAAAAATTAGACAGCTTGCCCCAAATTGTCCATCAGTCAAGAACATATGGCGATTATTCATGAACACATTCTGAATATTGACAGGATTTTTCGGAAAATGCTTGACAGGTGCGCCGAATCTGGGTATAATAATTTGTGAAGGGACTTTGTGAGAAGTCCCCGGGAAAGCAGTTGAGATTTCTGCGAGAATTTAGGAGGTAGAACCAATGGCATTGACAAACAATAAAAATGTATTGCAGTGGGTTGACGAAATGGTCGCTCTGACAAAGCCGGAAAAGGTCGTATGGATCGACGGCTCTAAGGAACAGCTGGATGCCCTGACAGAAGAAGTAACTTCTCTGCCGGAAGGCAACCGTGACAAGATGTACAAGCTGAATCCGGAGAAGCTGCCGGGCTGTCTGTACCACCGTACTCTCCCGAACGACGTTGCACGTGTAGAAGATCGTACTTTCATCTGCACCAAGACCAAGGAAGGCGCTGGCCCGACCAACAACTGGATGGATCCGGAAGAGATGAAGGCAAAGCTCATCCCGCTGTATGACGGCGTAATGAAGGGCAGAACCATGTACGTGATCCCGTACTCCATGGGCCCGATCGGTTCGCCGCTGGCTAAGGTTGGCGTTGAGCTGACTGACTCTATTTATGTTGTTCTGAACATGAACATCATGACTCGTATGGGCGTACAGGCTTTCGAGAATCTGGGCGAAACCTCCAACGATTTCGTTCGTGGTCTGCACTCCAAGGCTGATGTTGATCCGGAGAACCGTTATATCGTTCAGTTCCCGGAGGAAAATACAATTTGGTCCATCAACTCTGCTTACGGCGGAAACGTTCTGCTGGGCAAGAAGTGCTTCGCTCTGCGTATTGCTTCCTTCCAGGGCAAGAACGAGGGCTGGATGGCTGAGCACATGCTGATTCTGGGCGTTCAGAAGCCGGACGGCGAAACCAAGTATATCACTGCTGCTTTCCCGTCTGCCTGCGGTAAGACCAATCTGGCTATGCTGATCCCGCCGGAGGGCTACAAGAAGAACGGCTACAAGGTATTCACTGTCGGCGACGATATCGCATGGATGAAGCCGGGCAAGGACGGCAGACTGTATGCCATCAATCCGGAGAACGGTTTCTTCGGCGTTGCACCGGGTACCAACGAGCACTCCAACCCGAACGCTCTGGCTTGCACCAAGTCTGGCACCATCTTCACCAACGTTGCTCTGAACAACGCAGACAACACCGTTTGGTGGGAGAAGCTGGACAAGAATCCGCCGGTTGACGCAACCGAGTGGACTGGCAAGAAGGTAAACGGTCCGGAATTCATCGCTGAAGGCGGCAAGCTGGCTCACCCGAACTCCAGATTTACCTCTCCGGCAAAGAACTGTCCGTGCCTGTCTCCGGAATTCAACAATCCGGAAGGCGTGCCGATCTCCGCTATCATCTTCGGCGGCCGCCGTGCATCCACCACTCCGCTGGTATATCAGTCCTTCGACTGGACACACGGCACCTATATGGGTTCCGCAGTTTCTTCTGAAACAACCGCAGCTGCTACCGGTGCAGTCGGCGTTCTGCGTCACGACCCGATGGCTATGAAGCCGTTCATCGGTTACAACGTAGGTGACTACTGGGCACACTGGCTGGAAATGGGCGAAAAGCTGGGCGACAAGGCTCCGAAGATCTTCAACGTAAACTGGTTCAAGACCGACGATGAAGGCAACTTCCTGTGGCCGGGCTTTGGCGACAACATGCGTGTTCTGGACTGGATCATCAAGCGCTGCGAAGGCACTGTAGACGCTGTTGAAACTCCGATCGGTTTTGAGCCGAAGCCGGAGGACATCAACGTTGACGGTCTGGTTTATGAGGGCAAGCAGTTCACTTCCGACGATATCGCAGACCTGCTGAAGCTGGATATGGATAAGTGGGAATCTGAAATCACGGAAATGCGCAGATACTATGATGAGGACATCAAGGCAAAGGGCGGCAACATCCCGAATGCCCTGTACGAACAGCTGGATAAGCTGGAAGACCGCATCAAGAAGGCTGCAAAGTAAGTTCCATCACTTGTATTTTTTGCGGTAATACACCGCATTCCTGAAAAAGGGCATTCCTGTCAATCGGCAGGGATGCCCTTTCTGTTTTTTCACGCAAATCACTTTTGCCTCCCCTGAAAGGGGAGGGGGACCGCCGATAGGCGGTGGAGAGGTTTTTTCGTAAAATTTTTTATGATGTTTTCGGTATTAAGTGGGGAAACCCCTCAGTCAGTGCTACGCACTGCCAGCTCTTACTGAGCGGTCCCCTTTGTCACTTCGTGACATTTCCCCATTCCATGGGGAATCACCCCTTTCAGGGGAGCCTCATTTGTTGCACTTTATGCTTTTACGCAATCTAAACCAGCATATTTTGGGGATTAGTTTCGTTCCTGTATCTGAATGTGAAATTCCAGCGCAGAGAGCACCTCGCTCCAGTCGTGGCTGGTGTAGAAGCGATGACACTGGCTCCGCAGACACGCCTCCAGCCCCAGCACATCCGCTTGTGCCTGCCGCACGGATTCGTCAATGGCGGTGCTGCAAAGGGCAGCGATGCGTTCCTGTGCGGCGGAAAAGTCGCCCTCCCCACGGAGCTGAATCTGGACGGTGACGTCAGCGTGGTCGCCGTGAGCCGCCGCTGCCAGCCGTGTGGAGGCGGATTGAATGCGGTACGTCTGCCGGTTTGCCGTGGCGATCTGTGCGGGGAAATTGTCCCCACGAATCCAGCAGAGACCGGCAGCGGCATCGGCGGAGAGGATGATGCGGCGGGTTTTCGGGGTGAGGATCGCTGCGGTGAAACCGTCCTCCGTGACAGTGGGAACCAGCGCCGTCTGACTGGTGCTGTCCATCTCCCGCAGGATGCCGAAAAGATTGGTTTCGGGCAGCACGCCGTTTTCCTCCGCACGGCGCAGCTGTTCGCCCAGCTGGCTGGTGTCCGTGTCGTCGAGAACGGTGCCGGCGGGCAGCAGCAGGACGTGACAGGAGGGCGAGAGCCGGTATTGTGTCATAAGGGAATCCAGCGTCCCGCTGAACGCCGCCTCGTGGTAGGCGATCAATTCCAAGTGCCCCAGAAACAGTGCCTTTCCCAGCGGAATCGCCGCCTGTTCCAGCGCTGTCTCCAAGGTGTTGCCGGTGCCGGAGGATACGGCAGATTCGGCGGAAAAGTCGTGGAGATGGACGGTCGGTTCGGCGATGCGGGACAGTTCTATCCCTTGGACGTAGGCACGATCCCGCACCTGCGTGGCACCGCAGCCGGTCAGCAGCAGTGCGCCGGTCAGAAACACGGGGAGAACGAGAAAACGCTTGTGTGTCATGGGGTTTTTCCTCCAAATTTTTGTCGGAGCAGCAGTCCGAGGGGAATCAGGCTGGTGAAGAGCACCATTGCGGCGATCTGCCACACGGCGGAGATGGAGAAGTGTGCGGCAGCTGCGGAGATGGCAAGCATCCCGCCGAGGCAGATGGTGCTGGCGTATTGCAGGCGGGGCAGCAGCTGGGCGAGGCATCTTGCGGCAAACACGGTGAACAGCGTGATGCGCAGCACGCACAGCATGACAAAAATCACCAGATAGAGGGCATCGGCACGCTGTGTGCTGAACGGCTGGGAAACGGAGATGGTGGAGAAAAAGGGCAGCGGCGAATGCGCCATGCGATCGCCCAGCACCGCCATGCCAAGCAGCGCCAGAAAGGCGAAGAGCCCCAGCTTTCCCGCCAGAAACTGCAGCGTGCTCCGAACCCGCCTGTGCGCCATTTGGTCGAAGAGCAGCAGGAGGAGGGGCAGTTCGTCGGCGCACGCCATCTCCCGGAGAAAACCACGGAAGATGGTGTCGTCCGTGGAAAGGGAGAGGTTCTGCGGCTCTGCCTGCGGAACTGCGCCCAGCAGGAGTACCGCCAGCGCAAACAGCAGCAGCCCCAGAATCAGCGTGCTGCTTCTCGCCAGCGCACGGATGCCCAGCGACGCCGTGTAGATGCACACCAGCGCAATCAGGGCAGCAGCGAAAAATTTGCCGGAGACCGGAAGCGTCAGCGCATCGGAGGCACGCTGGAGCCGTACAAAGGACACGCCGCCACGTACCAGCAGATAGCCCAGCAGCAGCGTCGAGAGCAGCCGGTGTTTTACGTCGCCGTCAGAGAGGGAGAAGCCCTGCCTGTACAGCAGGAAAATCGGCACGCACAACAGAAACTGGACTGCCACGGCAATGCCTGTGCCGAAGATGCCCTCCATCGTCCACGAGGCGGTCTGACACAAAATGGTAAAGGCGGCGGAGAGAAAGAGCATGGCAGACAGTTGGCTGGAGCGCAGACTATTCATGATATTCCTCCACAGTGAAATTTCCGGACTGCATCTTGCGGAAGCTGACACGGGTCAGGGTGTCCCGCAGCCCCTTGCGGTAGAGCGGTGCAACGGGTGCCATAATGGGAAAGCCGAAGCTCTCGCCGGCGCAGAGATTGAAGAGCACGGCTGCCCCCAGCAGGCTGATGCCGAATAGCCCCCAGATGCCGCCGGCAAATAGAAAGGCAAGGCGGAGCAGCGTGATGCTGGTGTTCAGGTCGGGGATGACAAAACCGCTGATGACGGCAATGGCGGTGACGGTCAGCATGGGGGTGCTGATGAGTCCGGAAGAAACGGCGGCGTCACCGATGATGAGTCCGGCGACAATGCTCACAGCTCCGCCCACCGCCTTTGGCAGACGCAGTCCCGCCTCCCGAATCATTTCGTACACCAGAAGTACGCCCACCGTTTCCGCCGTGAGGGAGAGGGGCGCATTTTGCTCCGCATCCGCCAGAATCAGCAGCAGCGTGCGGTTGAGCAGCTCCGGATGGTGCAGCGCCACGGCGAGATAGAGGGACGGCAGAAGCACCGCCACCAGAAAGGCAGCGTACTTGATCCAGCGAATAAAGGTGGTGTACACCGGATGGTAACAGTAGTCGTCCATGGTCTGGAAGCTCTCGCAGAACAGCTTGGGAATCACCAGCGCAAAGGGCGTTCCGTCGATGAGCAGTCCCACACGTCCCTCCAGCAATTTGGCACAGAGTACGTCCGGCCGCTGCGTCGTTCCCACCGTGTTGAAAAAGCAGCCCCGCCGGTTTTCCAGAAAGGGCTGGACATAGCCGGAGGAGAGAATGGATTCCAGCTCCATGGTGTCCAGACGGGCTTTGATGCGCTGGATCAGCTTTTTGGGAACACGGTCTGCCATATAGCAAAGACACAGGTCGGTCTGGCTCTTGCTGCCCTTGACGAACAGCTCCAGCTTGAGCTGCGGCGACTTCATGCGCCGGCGCAGGAGGGACATGTTGACCCGCACCACTTCAATGAAGCCATCCTTTGCGCCCATGATGTTGTTCTCGCCGGTGGGCTCGCTGACGCTGCGCTTGTCGTAGCCCTGTACGCCGAATACCAGCGCCTTGTCTGCGCCCTCCAGAATCAGGACGGCGAAGCCGGAGTTGAGGAAGCGAAAGAGATCGGCGTAGGTCGCTGCCTCGGCACGGTCGATGGAGAAGAGCCGCCGGTTCCGGATGTAGGCGAAGAGCTTGGCGGCGGTAGGCTGTTCCAGCTGGATTTGTGTGATGGGGTTGAGAATCAGCTCCGTAATCATGGCGGTGGAGAGCATGCCTTCGCAGCAGAGGAGGGCAGCGGGGAGTCCGCTGAGGAAAAACTCGTTGACCAGCAGGTCAGAAGAGCCATCGGCAATGGTGCGGATTTGTGTGAGATTTTCCGGAAATCGGGGGCGGATGGGCTGGCGGAGCAGCTGTTCCAGATGGTTTTCTTTCATGGCAGTTCCTTTCTTGGCTGGATGACCTGTTCTCACAGGATAGCATTCCCGCCGGCTGAAAAAAGATGCACAGGAATGCTTTTTTGTTTTCCGGTGTGTGGATTCTGCGAAAAAAATGCGGAAACAATTGCAATTTCTTTTGGGATATGCTATACTAGAAACGATATCTGTCAGGATATGACGAAAAAGAAAATTTTTTTAGAAAAAGGGAGAAGGCTTATGCGGAAAAAAACCATCAGACAGTCTGCCGGACTGTTGAGTGCAGCGGTGCTGCTCCTTGGCGCACTGACGGGATGCGGCGGTACCAAGGCAATCGGCGAGAGCGAGGCAGTTCCGGCAGATGCGCCGGCTGCTGCTACGGCGGGAGGCGAACTCACATCCGGCGAGAACACCGGCGACACTGCTGCGGACGGTGCAACTTCCATTCATGTGGTGGCAGTGGGAGACAATCTGGTGCAGGAGTGCGTCTATAACAGTGCCAAGGCACACGCCGAAAACGGAGAGGAATACAACTTCGACTATTGCTATGACAATGTGAAGGGGCTGATTGACGGCGACCTGAACATCATCAATCAGGAGGTGCTGATCTGCAACGGGGACTATGAGATCACCGGCAGAGATTTCAACTTCAATGCGCCTATGCCGCTGGGCGATGAGGTCATCGACATGGGATTCAACATCATCACCCTGTGCAACAACCACCTGCTGGACAAGGGTGTGGGCGGTCTGACCTCCTGTCTGGACTACTGGGATGCCCAGTGCGCCAAGCATCCGGACATCCTGACATACGGGGCGTATCGGGACTATGTGGACATGCAGCACATCCGCACCAAGGAGGTCAATGGAAAAACAGTGGCGTTTCTGGGCTATGCGGAGAACCTGAACGGCTATTCCATTCCCGCCAACTGCGAGCTGGAGGTGGCGTTCACCACGCAGGACGATCTGATCCAGAAGCAGATCGAGGAGGCGAAGCAGATCGCTGATGTGGTCGTTGTCACCTGCCACTGGGGCGATGAGGACACCTATACTGTGCGGGACGGCGTGAAGGCGACGGCGCAGAAGATCATCAACTGGGGTGCGGATGTCATCATCGGCACACATCCTCACGTGGCGCAGACTATGGAGTATCTGACCCGTGACGACGGCACGCAGGGCTTTGTCTTTTATTCGCTGGGGAACTTTATCTCCGCCCAGACCGACAACTTCAACCTGATCAGCGAGCTGGCAGACTTTCAGCTGGTGGTGCAGCCGGACGGCATGGTGACGGTGGAGGACGTGCAGGTCTCGCCCATCATCACCCACTATGAGGGCTCGAACCTGTCCAACCTGCGCCTGTACCCCTACAGCATGTATAACGACGAGCTGGCTGCCCAGCATGGTCTGCCGTACTGCGTGTCCAGCACCGGTCCGGACTACCAGATCTGGAACATGGCGAAGATCAAGGAAATGTTCGACACCTCTGTGCCGGAGCAGTTCCGGAAGTATGACTGAGGAGAACGGGAATGCGAATCAAATGGAAGGGAAATTTTGACGGCAATGTGGAACACCTGCCGCACGGAGAACATAAGCCCAATGCGGTGAAGTTCAAAGAAATTGACAACATAAAAAAGTTGGGGCTGATTTTGAATTTGCTTTCCGTTCCGCTTTTGGCAGTAACATATGCCATCGTATTGCTACGTGGCGGTTTTGATGTGATCGTGGAGCATTTTTACGTATATTGGGCAGGAATTCTGGTCGCACTTGCCTGTCTGATTCCCCATGAGTTTATTCACGCCATTTGCTGCCGGAAAGAGGCGTATATCTACGCCAATCTGAAAAACGGGCTGCTGTTCGTGGTTGCGCCGGAAGATATGAGCAAGAGCCGTTTCGTTGTGATGAGCCTGATGCCGAATCTTGTGTTCGGGTTTGTGCCGTTTCTGCTGTATCTGATTTTTCCGCAGCTGGGATTTCTGGGGGTACTGGGAGCAACTTCCATCCCTATGGGCATCGGGGACTATTACAATGTCATCAATGCTTTGATACAGATGCCCAAGGGGGCAAGAACGTACCTTTATGGCTTCCACTCCTACTGGTATCTGCCGGAAAATTCAAATGACGTGTGTCAGACAAAATGAAAACGGAAAACTGGTACAGTTCGAGCGCTGTACCAGTTTTTGTTTGGCTATTGCAAATATGCCATGGGATCGAGATATTCTCCGCTCCTGCGGATCTCCAGATGCAGATGGGAGTCCTGCGAGCTCTCAATATCGGCGGTATTTCCCGCTGTTCCCAGCTTCTGTCCGCTCTGGACGGCATCGCCCTCCCGCACTTCCAGAGAACCGTCCAACCCGCAGTACCGGCTGGTTACGCCGTTGTCGTGGTCGATGGTGACGGTGTAGCCCCACAGCGCATCGTTGCAGACGCTGGACACCGTGCCGATGTCGATGGCGTATACATCCGAACCGGCTTCACAGGCAAGATCCACACCGTTGTGCGTCTGCCATGTACCGGTGGTCTCCGATTTTACCAGCTCCCCGGCGCTGAACGGTGCCAGCACCGTGTATTCCGTCAGGGGTGCAGTCAGGTGATGCGCCGGCGATTCTGCCTCCGGCTGTGTTTCAGGGGCATCGGTGAGCGCCTCGGTTTCCGCCTGCGTTTCTGCCTGCGTCTGTGCTGCTGCGGACGTGACGGTCTGTGTTTCCTTGGCGACGTCGGTTTTGACGCCGATGACCGGCGCCTGAATCTGATCCGTGACGGCAGCCGTGGGCAGTTCTGCAATTTCCGTGAGAGAATTCAGATTTTCCTCCAGCGTGCTGCTGGTCTGCCGGTACGCAAAGAAACAGGCTGCGCCGATCATGGCAAGGCTGATGCCAAGCGCCGTGTAGAATCCGCGGAATCGTGCGGCGCTGTGTTTTGCTTGGTTTTTCATACAAACCACCTCCGCCCTTATTCTGCTCCGCCGGTAAATATTTATACGCATCCCTTGCAAATTTCCGGAAAGTGAGATATAATAAAAAGACAAAACAAAAGACAGCACCAGACGTTGTCCGCAATTTTTATGCAGTGCTGTCCCAAAAGGAGTGTTTGTATGAAACGGTTGATCCCCTATATGAAGGGATACTGGAAGGAGTGCATTCTGGGTCCGGTGTTCAAGCTACTGGAAGCCATCTTCGAACTGATCGTTCCGCTGGTCACTGCCAAAATCATTGACGTTGGTATTGCCAATCGGGATGCGGGCTACATCTGGAAGATGGGCGGCGTGATGCTGATTCTGGCGGCGTGCGGCTTGTGCTTTGCGGTGATCTGCCAGTACTTTGCCGCAAAGTGCGCCTACGGATTCGGCACGGCGCTGCGGCGGGAGCTGTATCATCACGTGAACACGCTCTCCCACAGCGAGATTGACCGGCTTGGAACGGCGTCTTTGATTACCCGAATCACCAGCGACACCAACACGGTGCAGTCCGGTCTGAACATGATGATCCGCCTTGCCACACGCTGCCCATTCCTGATCATCGGTGCGGCAATCATGGCAATGCGCATTGATCTGAAGCTGTCCGTCATTTTCCTCATCGCCATTCCGGTGATCGGGATTCTGCTCTATTCCGTGACAAGCTGGACGATTCCCCAGTACGGAAAGAACCAGAGCAAGCTGGACAACATCGCCCGCCACACACGGGAGAATCTGGACGGCGTGCGTGTCATTCGTGCGTTTTCCAGACAGCAGGAGGAGATCGACTCCTATCGGGAGGACTGCGATATCTTTGCCCGCCGCTCCATCATCGTGGGACGGGTGGGCTCTATTCTCAACCCAGCCTCGTTCTTTATCATGAACATGGGAATCGTCGCTGTGCTCTGGTTTGGCGGCATTCGTGTGGATACAGGACACCTGACGCAGGGCGAACTGACCGCCTTCGTCAACTATATGACGCAGATCGCACTCTCCATGGTGCGGATGGCGGAATTGCTCGTTTCTTTTAATAAGGCGGCGGCATCTGCCAAGCGTATCTCGGACGTTCTGGCGGAGGAGCCGGATATCCGAAGCGGCAGCCTGACCGCAACCGAAAAGGAACAGGTTCCGGTGCTGACTTTCGACCACGTCACCTTTGCCTATCCGGACGGCGGCGAACCGGCACTGCACGACATCAGCTTTTCTCTGAATGCCGGTGAAACGCTGGGTATCATCGGCGGTACCGGCAGCGGCAAGAGTACCATCATTAATCTGATTCCCCGCTTCTATGACGTCACCGAGGGTAGCGTGCAGCTGTACGGCGAGGACGTGCGAAAGTACACGCTGGACTCTCTCCGTGACCTGATTGGCGTCGTACCGCAGAAAGCCTCGCTGGTCAGCGGCACCATTGCGGACAACCTTCGCTGGGGCAACGCTGACGCCGATGAGAACCAGATGATCGAGGCGTGTCAGATTGCACAGGCGTGGGAGTTCGTCAGCCAGACGGAAAACGGCTTGCAGACACCGGTGGCGCAGGGTGGCAGAAGCCTGTCCGGCGGACAGAAACAGCGCCTGACCATTGCCCGTGCCATCACCGGCAAGCCTTCTGTGCTGATTCTGGACGACAGCATGAGCGCACTGGACTATGCCACAGATCTGGCGCTGCGCCGTGCGCTTCAGACGAAGATGCAGAACGTCACCAAGATCATTGTGTCTCAGCGTGCCACTTCCATTCAGCATGCAGATCACATTCTGGTCATGGACGACGGCACCTGCGTGGGCTATGGCACTCATGACCAGCTGTTGGAACACTGTCCGGTGTATGCGGATATCTACCGCACCCAGATGCAGTAAGGAGGGAAGAGGCATATGTTTTCTGTCATTCGGCGTATTTTATCCTATGCAAAGTCCTGCCGGAAAGAAGTGGTGGGAATGCTGTTCTTTGCCCTCATCGGAACGGGGCTCTCCCTGTTTGTGCCGGTGCTCATCGGTAAGGCAGTGGACTGCGTGGCGGGGACGCACAAGGTGGATTTCCCCGCCCTCGGAAAGGTTGCCATTGTTCTGGCGGCAACCATTGCCGTCAGCGCCCTGTTCCAGTGGCTGATGGCGCTTTGCACCAACCGCCTTGCCGCCAATACCATTCGGGAGCTGCGCTGCGATCTCTTCACCCATTTGCAGCACGTCCCCCTAAGTTATCTGGATCGGCAGACACGGGGTGACCTGATTGGCCGTGCCGTGTCCGACATGGAGATCATCTCGGACGGATTTTTACAGGCGTTCACCCAGTTTATCACGGGAATCTTCACCATTCTGGGAACGCTGGTGTTCATGCTGACCATCAACATCCCCATCACCATTCTGGTGGTGATTCTGACACCGCTCTCGCTGCTGGTGGCTGCGAAGCTGACGCAGATGTCCCGTTCCTCCTACCTGAAATCCTCTGAGGCACGTGGTGCGCTGGGCGGACTCACCGAGGAGATGATCGGTTCGCAGAAGGTTGTGAAAGCGTTCAACTATGAGGCACGGGCGGAGAAGCGCTTCAACGAATACAATCTGGAATTGCAGCGCACCGGTGCCAGGGCAACGTTCTTTGGTTCGCTCGCCAACCCCAGCACCCGATTCGTCAACGCCCTGATCTATGCGGCAGTCGGTATCTGCGGCGCACTGGCGGCAACGGGAAATGTGCCCCTCATCGGCACCATCACCGTCGGTCAGCTGGCAAGCTTCCTCACCTTTGCCAATCAGTATACCAAACCGTTCAATGAGATCAGCGGCGTTGTGGCGGAACTGCAAAATGCCGTGGCATCTGCCAAGCGTGTATTCGATGCCATCGACGAACCGGTGGAATCGGACGACAGCCATCTGCCGACGCTGCAAAACTGCGACGGCACCATGGAACTGTCTCACGTGAAGTTCTCCTATGTGCCCTCCCGTCCGCTGATTACGGACTTCAACCTCAAGGTGCGCAACGGGCAGAAGATTGCCATTGTCGGCCCCACCGGCTGCGGAAAGACGACGCTTATCAATCTGCTGCTGCGGTTCTACGATGTGGACGGCGGCACGATCTCCGTTACAGGGCAGAACATCAGTAAGGTGACACGGGACAGCCTGCGTGCCTGCTACGGCATGGTGCTACAGGAAACGTGGCTCTTCACCGGTACGGTTGCGGAGAACATCGCCTATAGCCGACCTGATGCCACACGGGAGGAGATCGAAGCGGCTGCCAAGGCTGCCTATGCCGATGGCTTTATCCGCCGCCTGCCCAAGGGGTACGACACCGTGCTCACCGAGGACGGCAGCGGACTCTCACAGGGACAGAAGCAGCTGCTCTGTATCGCCCGTATCATGCTGACAGACCCGCCGTTCCTGATTCTGGATGAAGCGACCAGCAGCATCGACCTGCGCACAGAACAGCGCATTCAGAAGGCATTCGAAAAGCTGATGGCTGGAAAGAGCAGCTTTATCATCGCCCACCGGCTTTCTACCATTAAGAGTGCGGACTGGATTCTGGTGATGAATCACGGCGATATCATGGAGCAGGGCACGCACGAAACGCTGATGGCACAGCAGGGATTCTATGCAAAGCTGTACCAGAGCCAGTTTGCAGATGCCGAGGCTGAGGCTGCGGAAGCGTAATGTAATCAGGAAATGAATTTTTAACGCAGGCGGACGGAAAATTTTCTGTCCGCCTGTTTTGCGTCTGGACAGGACGGGACAGATGTGGTATGATATCATATGGAAACAAACGAATACTGTGAGAAAGGAATATCACACAATGTCAAAAATACAGGAAGTAACACAGGCGCTGCGAAACAGCATTTCGCAGGTGATTCTGGGCAAGGAGGATGTGGTGGACAAGCTGCTTGCAGCGCTGCTCTGCGGCGGGCATGTGCTCCTTAACGACATTCCCGGAACGGGAAAGACCACGCTGGCACGAACACTGGCGCAGTCCATGGAGGCGACATTCCGGCGCATCCAGTTTACGCCGGATCTGATGCCGTCCGATCTGGTGGGAGTCAGCATTTTTGATCCGGCGGAGAAGCGCTTTGTCTTTCGGGAGGGTGCTGTGTTCACCCAGATTTTGCTGGCGGACGAGATCAACCGTGCCACACCACGCACCCAGTCCGCACTGCTGGAGTGCATGGAGGAGCATCAGGTTACCGTGGACGGCACCACGCACCCCCTGGATGCGCTGTTTTTTGTCATTGCCACCCAGAACCCGGTGGAGATGGAAGGGACATTTCCGCTGCCGGAGGCGCAGCTGGATCGCTTTCTGCTGTGTCTCTCCCTCGGTTATCCGGAGCGGGAGCAGGAGCTGGCGCTGCTGTCCCGTCCCATGACCATGCCAGTGCCTGTGCCGGTGATCTCGGCGCAGCAGATCGTGGCAGCACGCAGGGAACTGGAACAGGTGGCGGTTTCCCGTGCGGTGCAGGAATATCTGGCGGATCTGACGCAGGCATCCCGTCAGCATCCGCAGGTGCAGCTGGGACTGAGCACCCGTGGCATGCTGGACTTGCTGCGGGTTTCCAAGGCGTTTGCCGCCATGCAGGGACGCAGCTATGTCATCCCCGACGACATCAAGCATCTGGCAGCGGACAGCATGGCGCACCGGATGCAGGTGCAGGGAAACGTCTGGACGGAGCAAAGCGCCGTATGCCGTCAGGTGGTGCAGGAGCTGCTGGAACAGGTGCCGGTGCCAAAGGAAACCGCATGGAACTGTTAGTGGGAATCGGTCTGATCCTGCTGGTGCTCTTTGCCGAGATCGGACTGTATCAGAAATATGGGCTTCGTGGGCTGTCCTACCGCTGCCAGTTCTCCGATGCCCACGCCACAGAGGGCGAAACGGTTTCCTTTACCGAAACCGTGACCAACGACAAGGCGCTGCCCATTCCGTGGATGAAGGCGGAGCTGACCCTGTCGCCGTGGCTGGACTTTCCGGAGTCCCACAGCACGGTAAGCGGTTCCACCCGATTTGTCACGGGATTTTTCTCGGTGCGTGGTCACGCCAGGGTCAGCCGTGTCTGGCAGGTGACCTGTGAAAAGCGTGGCGTATATGCAGTGGAGCATGTAGTGCTGGTGACGGCGGACTTGCTGGGAACGGTGCGGCTCTCCCTTCCGGCGGAGGAACTGGGCGGAACGCTGACGGTGTTTCCCAGGCGGTTTTGCAGCGCCGGACTGCTGCTGCCCAAGTGCTTCCGCACGGGAATGGGAGAGCGTCCCGTGGCGCAGAGCATTTTCTCCGATCCGTTTCTGACGGCGGGCATCCGTCCCTATGCGGCGGGGGATGCATGGAACCAGATACATTGGAAGGCGTCGGCACACGCCGGAACGCTTCTGGTGCGCAAGCAGGAGCCGACGGCACAGAAAACCATGACCATTCTGCTGTGTCTGGAAACCCATCCGGCGGATGCCGGCAGAATGACACAGGATGCGCCATTGCAGGAGCACACCATCCGTGTGTGCGCCCAGTGTCTTTGGGAGGCGCTGCAGCAGGGGCGGTCTGTCCGGCTCTGTATCGGCGAATCGGGGGAAAACGGCAGCGGAATCCGCACCCGGTACGGCACCGGCGCATCCATGTACCGGCAGAGCATGGCGCTTCTGGCACAGCTCCGGCTGGAATCGCTGCTGTCCATGCCGAAGCTGCTGGCACAGGGCGCACCGTCCGGCTGGGGGGAGCAGCTGCTTCTGGTCACGCCGTATAGTGATGCGTCTGTTGCCGCATGGAAACAGCGGACGCACGGCGCTGTGGCAGTCACGGGGAACGCCAGAGATCTGGCGCACTGTGCGGACTGTCTGGTGCCGGAATTTTCGGAGGGAGGAACGAACGCATGAACGGACGAACAGCCCTGCATCTGGCATTGATCGCATCGCTGACGGCGTGCGCCTATCCTCTGACGGCGCTGCTCTGCGTGTGGGACGGCAAACCTGCCGGTCTGTCTGCGTGGGGCATGGCGGGACTTCTGGCACTGCTGCTCTGGCTGGGACTGGGCGGGATTCTGCTGGTGCGCCGCACCTACTACCGCCATCCCAGATGGGTGAACAGTGTGCTGTGGACGCTTTCTGCACTGGCGGGTGTTGGCGCTGCATTTCTGGCGCCGCTGGATACGGTTTTCTTTCGGATCCTGCTGGGCGCTGCTGCTGCCGGCGCATTCTTTGGCGGCACTCGTCTGCTCTTTCTCCCGCCGGAAACGCTGGCGCATCCCTATGTCTTTGCCGGCGTTTGCACGTGGGAGGTGGCTGCCGGACTGCTGCTCCGTCTGCACTGTTCCGATGCCTCCGGTTTGCCGTATGTGCTGCTTCTGGCGGGACAGAGTGCGGTCTTTGCGGCAGCACACAATCAGGAGGCGCTCCGGCGTGTTCTGCACGGCAGAGATGGAGAGGAGTGGGAGCTGCCACGGGAGGTGCAGCGCCGAAACCGGCTGCTCATGGGTACTTTGCTTGGCATCGGGGGACTCCTGCTCCTGTGCAGCAAACCGGCTGCCCACGGTGTGCGCTGGCTCCTTACGAAAATTTTGACAGTGCTCTGGGCGGCATTGCGGTGGTTTCTCAACTGCTTTTCCGGCGACGGCACTTCGGAGGAGTCCTCGGAAGTTGCGGAGGAAGCGGGCGAACTGGCGCAGCAGTCGGCGCCCTGGTGGAGCACGTGGCTCTCCACGTTCTTCTGGATTCTGTGCTGGGCGGCGATTGTCGCGGTGCTGGTCTGGAAACGGCGGGAGGTCTGGCAGGCAGTCCGGCGCTTTTGGTATCATCTGCGCAGCTGGTTTCTGGCGCACTGGAACGCCCATCCCGTGGAGGAATCCGACGACGGCGCATACTGTGATTATGTGGAAAATTTACAGGTGGGAGAGGCTGTGTTCTCCCGTCCGGCGCCGGGAAATTCCAGACGGCAGTGGCGGCACGCCTACCGCAGATACAGCCGCATGGCACCGGACGGGGAGAAGTACCGGCTGGGGTACGGGCTGCTTCTGGCGAAGCTGCCGGCGGAGACGGCAAAGCCCTCGGACAGTCCGGCGGAGGTGCTGGCGCATTTGCAGGCGTTTCCGGAGCAGGCAGCGCTGCTGTTCCGGTGGACGTGCGTGACAGATGCCTATAGTGCTCTGCGCTATGGCGGAATTCCGCCGGCGCAGGAGGCGTTTGCGGCAATGGAACAGCTGCTGGAACAGTTTCTGTGAGACGTTCTCTGTCTGTTTGGGGTTTGAAAAAGCACGTTGAAAAACAGCGGAATTTGTGGTATACTGGAAGAGAACGATAGCAGGAGCACGTGAATTGGCAGCTGCAACCATTTACAGAAAGGAAAAGCAATGAACATCACAGTATATCTTGGAGCTTGCGAGGGAAATGACATTTCGCTGAAGCATGCTGTCAGAGCATTTGGCACATGGATCGGGACGAGCGGGAACACGCTGATTTATGGCGGTTCCCGAACGGGTCTGATGGGCGAGATCGCAGAAAGCACCCTGCAGGCCGGCGGAAAGGTCATTGGTGTGGAACCGCAGTTTTTCGTGGAGCGGGAATTTCAGTACGATGGTCTGACGCAATTGATTGTCACAGCGGATATGTCTCAGCGAAAAGCGAAGATGATCGAGCTTGGAGATGCATTTCTGGCGTTTCCGGGCGGCACGGGAACGCTGGAGGAAATTTCGGAGATCATGTCCAAGGTATCCCTGAATCAGCTCTCCGCTCCCTGTATCCTCTATAATTGGAACGGCTATTACGACAGCCTGAAAGCGCTGCTGCGCCACATGACCGAAACCGGTCTGTCCTCGGAAAGACGGCAGAAAGGCATCTTTTTTGCGGAGAATCTGGCGGAGATTCAGAGCATTCTCACGGATGCATGGCAGACAGCAGGCGCACAGGAACCCATGGAAAAGAAGGTTTTACAATGATACAAGATATTTTTCCCCATCAGTTTCACAATGCCTATGAGGCAGACGCACAGCCGGATGCGGACAGCATTGTCCTCTCCTTTTGCGGCAAGCAGGTTCTGACTGGAAAGGGCGCTCTCCCCACGGTGGCACAGCTTCCGGACTGTCCGCTGCGTTATTTGTTCCGCATTGACAACTGCCGCTATTTTCTGGCGCAGGAGGAGCTGCCGGAGCAGGCGGGGCTGACCTATCGGGAGATACGGGAGATCCGTGGAGATGCGTCGCTTCCCAAGTTTCAGCGCTACGGCGTGATGACGGGAAAGCATCTGGCAGACTGGTATCGGGACAACCGGTTCTGCGGCAGATGCGGCAAGCCCATGCACCACTCGCTGGCGGCACGTGCTATGGTATGCGATGCCTGCAACAACCACGTGTACCCGAAGATCATGCCGGCGGTGATCGTGGGCGTGATTCGTGGGGATTCGCTGCTGCTGACCAAGTACCGCACGGGTATCTCTTATAACACACTGGTCGCCGGATTCACAGAGATCGGGGAGACGCTGGAGGAAACTGTGGCACGGGAGGTGCTGGAGGAAACCGGCGTGCAGGTCAGGAACATCCGCTATTACCGGTCGCAGCCGTGGGGCATTGCCAGCGACATCCTCGCCGGATTCTACTGCGAGGCAGACGGCAGCGGTGAGATTCGCATGGATGCTTCGGAACTGAAATATGCGGCGTGGGTCAAGCGGGAGGAGATCGAGCTTCAGCCGGATGACGCCAGCCTGACCAATGAGATGATGCAGATGTTTCGGGATGGAAAAATCCACGCCGGGGATCTGCGGAAATAAGAGCTCGTGTTCATAGGCGTCTATCTACGTCTTTTCGGCAAATTTTGTTGCATACTGCGTGAAAAATACTTGCCGGGCGACAGCCCGCCTGCGTATTTTTGCCTT
>ENA-UEPJ01001284-UEPJ01001284.1-human-gut-metagenome-genome-assembly--contig:-NODE-1284-length-31066-cov-5.853271_pt1 | contig 31066 bp, 24 predicted proteins | sample MGYA00242890_ERZ507896 | MGnify/ENA primary metagenome ERZ507896 (study PRJEB26167, sample SAMN06115508) | human gut metagenome | host: Homo sapiens | place: China:Qinghai | collected 2015-08-20... | reverse complement strand
AAATGACGCGGCGCACCGCAAAAAGGCCCGCTGTCCGGGTGCGTTGGGAGTTTTCAGATACACCCTAGGTCGGTTCAAGGAGATCCGGAGGGAAATCGAAATCCCTCCGGGCTCGTTTTCTTTTCCCAGCGTTTTCTTTTGGAGAAGCAAAAGAAAATGCTGGATGGCAGCCGCAACTTTCTAATATGGGTTCTTACTTTGAAAAGTGCATTGTTGACTGCAAATCAGTACAGAGAAGTCTTTTACGTCCCCGCTGTCTGTGCGCGCAGTGCAGCGTAGACGCCGACGAGCTGCGTCGCGAGCTTTAACGGGTCTTCAGCCTTTTTGAGCTTGACGGACAGCATCGGCACCTTGCCTGCCGAGAAGAAAATGCGGCCCTTGAACTGCGCCTCGGCGCAGCAGGCGGAGATGGCGGCAAAGTCCATCGTGGAAAGCGACAGGAGAACCGCACCGTCTTTCTGCGTGATCTCCGTGATGCCCGCCGCTGCGGCTCTTGCGCGCAGAAGCGCGATGGCGATGAGGTTCATGACGCCCTTCGGAGGGTCGCCAAAGCGGTCGACGATCTCGTCGAGCAGCTCATCTGCGTCCTCCTGCGTGCGGATGGCCGCCATGCGGCGGTAGAGATCCATGCGCTGCTCGCCGGAGGCGACGTAGTCCTTGTTGATATTTGCCGTGACGGTGAGGTCTGCGGTGCATTCTGGCTCCTTCTGCGCCGCCTCGCCGCGCTCTTCGAGCACGGCGTCCTCAAGCAGCTTCAGGTACATATCGTAGCCGACGGTCATCATATGGCCGGACTGTTCCGCGCCCAGCAGATCGCCCGCACCGCGAATTTCAAGGTCGCGCATGGCGATCTTGAAGCCGGAGCCGAACTCCGCGTATTCGCGGATGGTGTCGAGCCGCTTTTCCGCGATCTCGGACAGGACTTTTCCCTTGCGGAACGTGAGGTACGCATACGCATGGCGGCTCGAACGGCCCACGCGGCCGCGGATCTGGTGCAGCTGCGCAAGGCCCAGCCGGTCGGCGTCCTCGATGATGAGCGTGTTGACGTTCGGGATATCAATGCCGGTTTCAATGATGGTCGTGCAGACGAGAATTTGAATTTCGCCGTTTGACATCGACTGCATGACGTCGCCGAGCTGCTCCTCGTCGACGATGAGCAGGCCGAGATCGTGAAAATGAATGTCCTTCTGCAGCAGCTTGTGCGTGCCGACGATCAGATCGATCTTGCCGGACTGCAGATCGAAGAGCGTTTTTTTGATCTGCGCAGGCGTACGGAAGCGGGAAAGCACATCGATGGTGACCGGGAAGGTCGCAAAGCGGCGCATGGCCGTGAGATAGTGCTGCTGGGCCAGAACGGTCGTCGGGACTAAGATCGCGACCTGCTTGCCGTCCAGCATACACTTCATGGCCGCACGCAGCGCGACCTCCGTTTTGCCGAAGCCGACGTCGCCGCAGAGCAGACGGTCCATCGGCGCAGGGGATTCCATGTCGCGCTTGATCTCGTCGATGCAGCGCAGCTGATCGTCCGTTTCGGCGTATTCAAAGCTCTCCTCAAACTCCTGCTGCCACGGCGAATCCGCCGCGAAGGCGAAGCCCGGCAGGCGCTTGCGCTCGGCATAGAGCTTGATGAGGCCCGCAGCCAGATCCTTGGCCGCAGCCTTGGCCTTCGCCTTTGTCTTTTGCCACTGGTCGCCGCCGAGTTTGTTGAGCCGGACGGGCGTATCCTCACCGGCGCCGATATACTTGCTGACCAGATCGAGCTGCGTTGCTGGCACGTACAGGCAGTCCGTGCCCTGATAGGCGATCTTCACATAATCCTTCGTCACGCCGCCGACCTTCAGCTGCTCCATGCCGACGTAGCGGCCGATGCCGTGGTGCTCGTGTACGACGAGATCGCCGGGAGTCAGATCGGTGAACGAATCGAGTTTTTTGCGGTTCGTGGCTTTCTTCGGCGCACGGACGCGCTTACGCTCCTGCCGGACGGCGATCTGTCCCTCTGTTAAGATGGCAAATTTGAGCGTCGGGTATTCAAGCCCCGCCGGGAGCGAGCCGCCCGCAATAAGGATCTGCCCCGGCTGCGGGAGCTTCGTCAGCGGGAAGGACAAAAGCGCGTTCAGGCCGCTTTTGGCAAGCAGTTCCTTTAAAATTTCCCCGCGCCGCTGTCCGCCGCACAGGACGATGGAGCCATACTGGTTCGACGCGTAATTTTTCAGGTCAGCCGCCGCTGTTTCCAGACTTCCGCCATAGCCCGGCAGCTGCCGGGCCGTAAAGGAAAGCAGCTGCTTGGGCGGCAGCGATTCGGGATACCGCGCGGCCAAAAAGCTGTCGCAGTAAATGACCGCCCGGCCGCGCAGTGACGCGGCCAGATCGTCCATCGTGGCGTAATAATCGCACAGCTCTCCAAAGAGCGTGCCGGAGGTCAAAAACGAATCGAGCAGAAGGCCGAACTCCTCCGCACGATCCTTTTCCCCGCGCTGGAGATTGCCGTGGTCGCAGAAGGCGACGATGGCCTCCTGCGGCAGATACGAGGCGGCGGTCGTGAATTCCGGGTAGATCAGCGCCATATACCGGTCAGCGCTGGCGAAAAGCGTCTCGTTTTCAAGCGCCTCGCAGTCCTTCTGCAGTGTTTCGATCAGCGCCTGATTGGGCGTTTTGCGCCGCTGCTGGCGCGCGATGATGGCGCGCAGGTCCTCGCACAGGCCGGATATCCCCTGCGGGTGCAGGTGCGGCTCCGTCTCGGCCACGGGCAGGAGGACAGCCTCGTCAACGTTTTCCGTGCGCCGCTGCGTGATGGGGTCAAAATAGCCCATGGTGTCCAGCTCGTCGCCGAAAAACTCCGCGCGCAGCGGCTTTTCCTGCGCAGGCGAATACACGTCCAGAATGCCGCCGCGCAGCGCGAACTGTCCCACGCCCTCGACCAGACTTGCGCGGGAATAGCCCGCGCGGGTCAGGCGTTCGATCAGCTCCGGCATACTGTATTCCGCACCGACCCGAAGCGTCACGGACGCGGAAAAGAGCGTCTGCCGCGGGAGCGTGCGCAGCAGCAGCGCGTCCAGACTTGCCACCAGCACCGGGACGCGTCCCTGCGCCAGCGCGTACAACAGCCGCAGCCGCTGCTGCTCCCACTGCCGGGACACGCCGATGGCCCCGGCCAGCGTCAGCTCACGCGACGGCAGCACGGGCGGCTCTTCGCCTAAGAATGCCCCCAGCTCGGAAGCCAGCCGCTTCGCGGCCATATCGTCCTGGCACACGGCGACGAGGGTCCGGCCGGACTGCTCATGCACGGCGGCAAGCACATGGCTGCGCGGGGCCTGACTCAGTCCCGACACAGCGACGGCCTGCTTCGCCTCCACGGCCTTCAGCAGCTGGTTATAATCGGTGCTCTTTTGCAGAAGCGAAAGCAGAACGTTCATGGGATTCTCCTAAAAACAGTTTTTTGCCCAACAGGCAACGCGCATAGGAGAGAGTCTCCTATGCGTAGGGGGTGTGGGTATTGAAAGTGAGATGGGGAGGGAATTTGCACAGCACCCTGTAGGGGCCGATGCCTTAGGGTGCGCTCAGAACATCTTCCCGTTATACTCCGCCGCGGCCTTTTCGCAGCCGTTTTTGACGATGCAGAGGGCCGCGTCGCCGGCGTGGGACATAGCCTCCTGATAGTCGGGCCATTCGGTCTTGGAGACGGTAGACAGCACCCAGTCGGCCAGATCGTAATCGGGGTGCGGCTTCGCGCCGACGCCGATCTTGACGCGCGGAAACTGGTCGGAGCCGAGGCAGGAGATGATGGATTTCAGGCCGTTGTGGCCGCCGGCAGAGCCGTTTTTGCGGATGCGGAGCTTGCCGACGGGGAGCGAAATGTCGTCAAAGAGGACGAGCACCCGCTCCGGCGGGATCTTATAAAAGTGCGTGGCAGCCTCGATCGCGATGCCGGAGGCGTTCATAAAGGTCAGTGGCTTCATGAGAAGCAGCCGCTGGCCGTCGAAGTCCGCCTGCGCGGTGAGGGCCTTGAAGCGCTCCTTGGAAACCTTGACCTGCAGGCGCGCGGCCAGCAGGTCAAGGGACATAAAACCGGTATTGTGACGGGTCTTCTCATACTCAGGACCCGGATTGCCGAGTCCCGCAATCAACCAGTCATAGGTTGGCTTTTGAAACAGCATAAAATCAGAACAGAACGGACATGGAGTTTTCTTCGTAGATTCTCTGGATGGCGTCGGCAAAGATCGGGGAAACGTCCAGATACTTGATCTTGCTGCACGCACCCTCAAGCGGCGGGATGGTATTCAGGAAGGTCAGCTCCTTGATGCAGCTGTTGGCAATGCGCTCGTTGGCCGGGCCGGAGAGCACACCGTGGGTCGCGCAGGCGTAGACCTCGGTCGCGCCGCCGATCTCAACGATGGCCTTGGCCGCGTTGCACAGAGAACCGGCGGTGTCGACCATATCGTCAAAGAGGATGCACTTCTTGTCCTTGACGTCGCCGATGACGTTCATGACCTCACACTGGTTGGCCTTTTCGCGGCGCTTGTCGACGATGGCGAGGTTCATGCCCATCTTGTTGGCAAACGTGCGGCTGCGGGCGACGGAGCCGACGTCCGGAGAGACGACGACCATTTCCTCCGGATGCTCAAACTTGGACATATAATATTTCACGAAGATGGGATTGGAGAGCAGGTTGTCAACGGGGATGTCAAAGAAGCCCTGGATCTGGGACGCATGCAGATCCATGGTCAGCACGCGGTCGGCGCCTGCGGCCTCGATCATGTTGGCGACCAGCTTTGCCGAGATGGGGTCGCGGCCCTTGGCCTTGCGATCCTGACGGGCGTAGCCGAAGTACGGGATGACGGCGGTGATGCGGCCGGCCGAGGCACGGCGGCAGGCGTCGATCATGATGAGCAGCTCCATCAGGTTGTTGTTGACCGGCTTGCAGGTCGACTGTACCAGAAATACGTCGCTGCCGCGGACAGATTCATTGATCGTCAGGGAAACCTCGCCGTCGGCAAAGGTCGTTACGGTGCAGTCGCCCAGCGGCAGCCACAGCTTGCGGCAGACGCCCTCGGCAAACGGACGGTTGGCGTTGGCGCAGAATACCTTGACGTTCTTACCATGAGAAATCATATGAAATTACCCTCTCTCTTGTGTTGTTCGGTCTGTTCCTGTTCTGTGTGTTCTATATCATGGCGGCACCCGCCGCCGGGGATACGAGGCTTATTTTTTCTCCTTCAGCTTGTGCCGGTTGGCCCAGTCGCGCTTGTTCTGCTGGCGGGCGCGGGCGATGGCGAGCGCTGCGGGCGGCACGTCGTCGGTCACGGTGGACCCGGCGGCGATATATGCGCCCTGCCCGATGTGCACGGGCGCGATGAGATTGGCGTTGCAGCCGATAAACGCGTCGTCGTCAATGACGGTGCGGGATTTTTTCACGCGGTCATAGTTGACCGTGACCGTGCCGCAGCCGAAGTTGATATTTTTACCTACGTCGCTGTCGCCGATGTAGGTCAGGTGGGAGATCTTCGTGCCGTCGCCGATGGTGGAGTTCTTGACCTCCACAAAATCGCCGCAGCGCACGTGCGAGCCGATACGCGAACCCGGACGGACGTAGGCGAAGGGGCCGACGGTCGTGTCCGCGCCGATCTCGGAATCGTAGACCTGCGAGGCGTTGACACGCGTATTCTCTCCGACCTTCACGTTTTCCAGATAGCTGTTCGGGCCGATCATGCAGCCGTCGGCGATGGACGTCGTACCGCGCAGCACGGTCCCGGGCAGCAGCTCTGCCCCAGCCCCGACGAAGACGGTCGGCTCAACATAGGTGTTGTCATAGTCCCAGATCGACACGCCTGCGGCGGCCAGATCGTACAGAACGCCCCGGCTGAGCACGGGCTTCCACTCGGCCAGCTGCTGCATGGACGAAACGGCGTAGACGCCGTCGCGGTCGGTATAGGGAATACCGTGCTCCTTCATGAAGTCGGTGAAGATGAACGTATCGTCCAGCGCGTCCATCAGCGCCTGACGGCTCACGGAGCTTACGCCGCTTTCAACCGGTGCGCCGGAGAACGCTTCCTCGTCGACGGCAAACGGGTCAATGACGGCGGGGCCAGTGACGACGATGACGTCCTCTTCCTGCTCGTCGGCCGTGGACAAAAAGACGTGGAGCTGGTCGGCAGTTTCCTCGAGCTTCGCGCAGCTCAGTTCACAGCCGTCCGGGAAGCAGTGCTTCGCCTCGGACAGGAACCGCTCGTGGCAGACCAAAAAGAAACGCCCGACCCCGCCCGCGGCCAGAGAACGCGTCAGCCACGACAGCAGCGGCGTCCCCATGATCGCCTGCAGCATCATCGGGCGGGAAAAACCTGTTTTCGCGGTATCGTCAGGCACAAAGACGACGGCAGACAAATCAGACAACAGACCCACGCTCCTTCACCGATAGACATTCTGCCTGTATTATAGCACAATTACAGCGCTGAACGCTGTATGCACGGCGCAGCCGTGCAAAAAATCGGCATCGCCGATTTTTATTGTCGCTGTAACAGCAACACACAGACTTTTGCAAAGCAAAAGTCTCGTGCCAATGGCACGTGAGCGCACACAGTGCGCCCTTTTTGGTTATTATAGCAGAGATTATGCTGTTTGTACAGAAAGCCGCGCGGAATTTTCACGGAAAAACAGAGAAAGTTTTCTGGAAAAACGGGCTATTCATTGCACAAATGAACAAACTATGATAGAATACCCACAGATTATCAGAAAAACAAAGAGGAGCAACTATGCTGACACTCAAGAATCTCAGCCTGACAGCGGCTGACGCGCAGGGACGCGCGGACATTGTCAAAAACGTCTCTCTGGACGTAGAAGACGGAAAATTCCTTGTCATTACCGGCCCGAACGGCGGCGGCAAGACGACGCTGGCCAAGCTCATCATGGGCCTTGCGACCCCCACCGGCGGCCAGATTTTTCTGGACGGCGAGGACATCACCGGCCTTTCCATCACCGACCGCGCAAAGCGCGGCATTTCGTATTCCTTTCAGCAGCCGCCCCGGTTCAAGGGCATGAAGGTCTCCGACCTTCTCGCCATCGCGGCGGGCAAGGCGCTTTCCCATGACGAGGCCTGTTCCTATCTGACGCAGGTGGGTCTGTGCGCGCGCGACTATCTGAACCGCGACGTGGACACGAGCCTGTCCGGCGGCGAGGTCAAGCGCATCGAGATTGCGACCCTGCTGGCCAAAAATTCCCGGCTTATGATCTTTGACGAGCCGGAGGCAGGCATCGATCTGTGGTCGTTCGCCCGGCTGACGGAAACATTCCACGAGCTGCACGAAAAGGGCGGCCGCACGATCCTCATCATTTCCCATCAGGAGCGCATCATCCGTCTGGCCGACGAGATCATCCTGATCGCGAACGGCGAGATCGCTGGACGCGGCACGGCGGACGAGCTTTATCCGAAGCTGCTGTCGCAGACCGTTGCGGGCTGCAATCTGCTGGAGGTGAACGGAATATGCTGAACGACATTCAGAAAAGCATTCTCAAGACCGTCTCGGATATGACGGGCATCCCGGACGGCGCGGTGAACATCCGTCTCGACGGACAGAAGGCGTTCCGCCAGAACTCCGAGCATATCCAGATCGTCTCCAAGACCGACAAGGACGGCATCGACATCAGGATCGCGCCCTTTACCAAGAGCGAAAACGTGCATATCCCTGTCGTACTGAGCAGAGCCGGGTTCCACGACATGGTCTATAACGACTTCTTTGTCGGCGAGGGTGCAGACGTGACCATCGTGGCCGGGTGCGGCATCCACAACTGCGGCGACTGCGACTCCGAGCATGACGGCATCCATACCTTCTACATCGGCAAAAACGCGAAGGTTCACTATATCGAAAAGCACTACGGCGAGGGCGAGGGTACGGGCAAGCGCATTCTGAACCCGCAGACCATCGTATATCTCGAAGAGGGCGCGTCCATCGTCATGGACACCAGCCAGATCGGCGGCGTGGACGATACGAAGCGCTATACAAAGTGCGAGGCCAACGGCGCGAATTCCGAGGTGCAGATCAACGAAAAGCTCCTGACGGCGGGCGATCAGCACGCTGTCAGCGAAATGGACGTGATCCTGAACGGTGCGGGCGCGCGCACACGCGTTGTCTCCCGGTCTGTCGCGAAGGAGCAGTCCACGCAGGTCTTCTACCCGCGCGTACAGGGCAACGCCCCCTGCTTCGGCCATGTGTCGTGCGACTCGATCATCATGGGCGCGGCAAAGGTGCGCTCCATCCCCGAAATTTCCTGCAACCACGTCGACGCGACGCTTATGCATGAAGCCGCCATCGGCAAGATCGCAGGCGAGCAGCTGCTGAAGCTCGAAACGCTCGGCCTGACGCCGGAGGAGGCAGAGGAGAAAATTCTCGAGGGCTTCCTGCGTTGACCTACTTCGGTAAAATCCACAACAAATCTTCGTTAAATCTGTGCAAATTATCTTGCTTTTCCAGATCTTATCCCATATACTGAGCCTGTAAGCGAATGAAAAGAGATACCCCGCCGCAGGAGCGGGAGGAGAGGAGTCAAAGAGATGAATCTGGAAGAATTACGCGCCCGGAAGGGCTTTATCTGCGACATGGACGGCGTGATCTATCTCGGCAGCCAGCTGCTGCCGGGCGTGCGGGAATTTGTAAGCTGGCTGAACGAAAACGACAAGAAGTTTCTGTTCCTGACGAACTCGTCCGAGCGTTCGCCCAAGGAGCTGCGGCAGAAGCTGCAGCGCATGGGGCTGGATATCGGCGAGGAGCATTTCTACACCAGCGCGCTTGCAACCGCCGCGTTTCTCAAAAAGCAGGCGCCGGGCTGCACCGCGTTCGTGATCGGCGCGCCGGGGCTTCTGAACGCGCTGTACGACGTGGGCGTCACGATGAACGACGTGGACCCGGATTATGTGATCGTCGGCGAGACGGCAAGCTATAATTACGAGGTCATCACCAAGGCCGTCCGGCTGGTTCTGAACGGTGCACGGCTGATCGCGACAAATTCCGACCTCACGGGGCCAACGGAATTCGGCATTGCGCCCGCCTGCCGGTCGCTCGTCGCGCCCATTGAGCTGGCGACGGGCCGGAAGGCCTATTTTATGGGCAAGCCGAACCCGCTCATGATGCGCACGGGCCTGCATCTGCTGGGTGTCCACTCCGAAGAGGCCGCCATGGTCGGCGACCGGATGGACACCGACGTCATCGCGGGCACGGAATCCGGCCTTGCCACCGTCCTCGTCCTCTCCGGCTGCACGAGCCGCACCGACGTAAACGGCTATCCCTACCGCCCGACCTACATTCTGAACGGCGTGGGAGAGATCGTAACGGGATAAAAATGACTGCGCCCCGGTTTTCCAAACGGAAAACCGGGGCGTTTTGCCTGCTCTGCGGTGCACTGGCGCGGGAGCGCCCAACGGCTTCCCCTCCGGGGAAGCTGGCTGCGGAGCGAAGCGGAGCAGACTGATGAGGGTGAGCAGCACTTGCACTTTATTTTGCAGTTTCTCAAAATCGCAGCTGCTCCCCAGCCCTCATCCGGCCCTTCGGGCCGCCTTCCCCGGCGGGGAAGGCTTTGGTTTGTACGATCTTTGTACGGCTGTTACAGCTTTTCCAGCACTGCGGCCGGGACGGGGCAGTCGTCTGTGGTCAGGCCGGTCTGGAAGTCGAACTGGGCCGAGATCAACACCTGCGTGTCGACGACACCGACCTGTACGCTGCCGCCGGTCGTGACGCGCAGGGCTGTGATCGCGCCGTCCTGCACATCCAGCTCCAGCGTGCCGGGCAGGTACTGCACGTCCAGCTTCTCCGCCTCCGGCGCGATGGCGCAGGCGGCCTGCTTTGTCTGCTCGGCACTGAGGCTGAGCGTATAGTGCCAGCCGGTCTCCGTCTGCTCGCTTGCGGCGCTGTCCTCCAGACAGGCGCGGTAGGCCAGATCGATCAGATCCGCGCACTTGACCAGCGCCTGCTCACTCACGGCGGGGGAACCGTCCTTCGAAAGGACTGTTTCGCCGGAGAAATACAGCTCCAGCGCGCCCGTGCGGATGCAGCTGACGGTCTTGCCGTCCTTTACAGTCCGGGTGTAATCCAGCGACGTATCGAAGATCACGGGGCCGCAGTTGGCGCTGAGCTGGACGCGGGCGGCAAGCGGGTCGCGCCTGCCAAGCTCGGAGGCGGCAGACAGCACGCGCAGCAGATCCTCCGTCAGCTCCAGCTTGCCCTGATAGCCGCCGTTCGCGATCGCATCCGTGACCGCCGTGGGGACGGTGTGCGCCGTCTGCGCGTCCTGCTGGACGGTAAGCTCGGCCCAGACGGTCATCGGCTGTGTCTGGCCGCTGTCGTCTTCCGCTTCACAGCTGCCGGAGGCTTCGATGGAGCGGATCTCCCCGTCTTCAACGTGCATACACAGGTCGATGCTCTCGACGGCGCTGAGCGAATCCGCAATCGTCGGCGTCAGCAGCGAAAGCGCCTGCTCTGCGTCGCTGCCGTAGGCGGTCACGGAATAGACCTCTTCACCGCTTTCACGGGCGTAGGTCACATCGGTCGCGTTGTAGAGTTCCAGCAGATGCTCGCCGAGCGTGGAATAGTCCGGGAACAGACCGTTCGTACGGTACGCACTGCCGTTTTCCAGATAGATTGCGCCGTCATAATAATACAGCTGCACGCCGTTATCCTCGATGCAGAGGATGGTGTTCCCACCGGCCTGCGTGCGGAACAGGCGCACGTCCGTTCGCAGCGTCTCGTCGCCAAGCTCCATCTGCACGGACGCGGTCATGTCCAGCTCCTTCCTGCCGGAGAGGTTTTTCAGCAGCAGAAGCGCGTCCACGCTGCTCTTGAGACTGGCCCGGTAGATGAGGATCCCGGCGGCGATCAAAATCACGGCCACAAGCGCGATGATCCACCAGACGCGGCGCTTTTTCTTCTTTTTCTGCAGCTGCTCCGGTGAGACGGGCGCTTCCTGCGCGTCCGGGTCGATGACGCCGATGACGGCGTCGTTGGCGTTCTGCTCGTCCTGCATGGCCTTGCGCAGCACCTGCATCTGGCGGCGGCGCTTTTTGCCGGTCTTATGGATCAGATGAATGATCAGCAGCACCAGCAGAGCCGCAAGCCCGGCCAGCACGATCCACACCCACCAGACGGGGAACGTGGACAGCGCCGCAAGCTGCACGGTCTGGCCGGAGGCCTCGAAGGACAGATAGCTGCCGATCTCGGTCGTGGGCACCTTCTGCCAGACGCCGTTTTCGTTTTCCAGATAGATATCCAGCTTGCCGGACTGCCCATCGGGCGCGCGGAAGCGGATGGTGTGCGTGTCCGCGCCGTCGTCCGGCAGGCGGAGCTGCCACTGCTCGACGACGGAGCGCGCCACGTGCGCGGCGGGCGCATGGCCGTCTGCGATATTCTCGCAGTATTTCCGGATGGCCTCCGGGATGCTGGCAGAGATCTCGCCGAAAGCGGCGGGCGTGATGGCCTGCGGCTGCGCCTGCAGGCGGTCGGCGCTCGTATACGCGCCCTCGGCCAGGAAGACGGGCCTGCCGTCGGCACGCTGTGCATCGCTCGGGAGCGCGTCGATGCTGGCGTGGTACTGCGCGGTCACGGTGGTGTCAAACTGAATATTTTCAAGCGTCTGCACGTCCCACTCGCCGTACTGTCCGTCGACGGCGGGGATGTCCGGGTACACGCTGTCCGGCAGGGACTCGCCGTAATTTACTTCTACGGTCTTGAGCACCTCCTCGCCCGCGACGAACTGCACAGTGAAGGTGCGGAACGCATCGGGAAGCGCTTCGTTTTCCAGCAGCGTTTCATACGCGACCGGCTCCGCCTGTCCGGCAACGCTTGCGCCGTCAAGCCCGGCCAGCGTGTCGGAGACGAAGAGATTATCCGCGAACGCACCTGCGCTGCTGCCGCTGATCGCGCCCGCATACTGGGAATACCCGGTGATGGACACGAGCGACACGCAGCCGGAGACGGTGCTGCCGCTGCCGGTCACGCTGTCCGTCACGCCCGTGCCGGTGATGCCGCCGACATAACGTCCGCCGGAAAGCGCACACTTGGCCCAGCAGTTTTCAATCGCCGCGCTGCAAATGCCCGCGACGCTGCCGGCATAATCGCCGCTCTGGCTCTCCACACTGCCGTAGGCCTCGCAGCCGTCGATCAGGCCGAGATCCATCCGGCCGCAGATCGCCGCCGCGCAGTCCTTTTTGGCTGTGACTGCACCGCTGGAAACGCAGCGCTGCAAAACGGCGCGCAGCTCATACTGCTTGCGCTCGGTCGTGGACAGCCTCTGGCTGACGTCGCTTTCGGGGTCGGCGCCAGCCTCCATGCCCATCGCGCCCGCGATGCCGCCGACGTTGCGGTCGGCCTGCACCGCGCCGGTATTTTCGCAGCCGCGCAGAGCGCCCATGGTGATGCTGTCGGGATCTGTCTGCGAGCCGTCGGTCACAAGGTCGCGGTTTTCCAGACTGTCCATGGCGTCAAAGACGGTCGTGCTGATCTCATCCAGCTTGTCGCTGACGGCCTGCACGTCTTTTTGCAGCGTCTCGGACAGATTCGCCGCCTGTGAGCCGATGGCGCGCATCTGTGCGCCCATGCCGCTCAGCGCACCTGCCAGCTCCGGCATGGAAGCGTCTGCATTCATCTGCAGCGACGCGCTGAGCGCGCCGGAGCCGTCTGTGCCGCCGGAGATTGAAATGTCAGACGGGTCAACGAATCCGCCCACGCCCGCGCCGATCCCGGCGTCCTTGTGGCCTTCAATTTCCAGCGGGTGCGTATCGACGCTGACGCCGCCGTCCGCTCCCGCACCAATGACGGCGCCAATGCCTGCCGACGCGTCCCCGACGGTGAGGTCTGCCCCGCCGCTCACGCCGCCGTTTGCCAGCGCGCCCGCATCGATGGTCGCGGTCGCGCGGAGGTTATTGGCCGCGTTGGCCGCGCTGTCCAGATACGCGCCCATCCCGGCCAGCTGAGAGCCAAGGTTGCTTGCCGCACCGCCTGCGTCAGCGGTTGCCTGATCGGTGAGGGTTTTGAGCTCCTTCAGCTGGGTTTGCAGCTGCTCCTTCGTGCTCTCGGAGACGGTCACGGCGACATACGGCTCGACCTGACCGGCGATGCCGCCGACGTCCTTGCGGCCGTAGATCGTGCCGGAGTTCATATTATTGAGCAGATACCCGCTCGTCACGCCCGCAATGCCGCCGACGTTGTAGCCGACGTGCTCATAGCCGACCGTGCCGGTATTTTCGCAGACTGCGATCAGGCCAGTATTCCGGCCCGCAATGCCGCCTGTGGCGGTCGTGGTGAGGAAGGTCTGCGTGGTGGCAAGATTGGCAAGATCAAGCGTGGTGTCGATCTGAATGTCGCTGAGGCTCAGCGCAGAGTCGATGTTGTCAATATTGACGCTGCCTGTACTCGTGCAGTGCCGGATGATGCCCGCATTCTGGCCCGCGATGCCGCCGGTGGCGGTCGTGCCCTGCACCTTGCCCTCGAACGAGCAGCTGACGATCTGCCCGGAGGCCTGATTGCGGCCCACGATGCCGCCGATCTGCGTATCGCCCTGCACCATGCCGGTGAACGTGCAGCAGACGATTCTGCCGTAATTTTCGCCCGCGATGCCGCCGCAGGCGATCTTATCGCCGCCCGCAGCTACAGAGCCAGCAACATTCAGGTTTGCCACGCGTCCGCCGGGCAGGATCGTGCCGAACAGCCCGGCGGGGCTGGCATTTTGCGTGAGATTGAAATCGGAGATAGTATGTCCGCGTCCTTCAAACGTGCCGCCGAAGGAGGCTGCAGGCGTAAAGTCCACGCCGGAAAGCGAAATGTCGGCGCGCAGGATGAAGGTTTTTCCCTGCGACCAGGTATCGAGCGAGCAGTTTTTCGCAAACGCGGCAAACTCTTCAGCAGAGTCCAGATAGACGGTCTGCATACTGCCGGATGCCGCGGCTGCCGGGAGAACGGTCAGGCAAAGCGCCAGCACCAGCAGCACCGCACCCACGCGGGCCCGAAGCGTTCTGTTATTCATGCGCGTCATCCTCCTTTTCCGTCTGCGCCTGCGGCGCGTCCGCGGTTTCCGGCTCTGCCGTGCCGGAGAGCAGGCTGATATTGACGTCCCCCTCCACGACCGCGTGTACAATGCCGCTGATCTGGCCGTGAATTTCGCCGCGCACCATACCATCGATGCGCACGCGTCCCGAAGACTGATGCGAGGAGACGGCGGAGGGCATATCGAACGCAGTCTTATCAATGACCTTCTCGCCCAGAAGCAGAATCTGCGGCAGAATGAACATGACGATGATGATCGTGAGGATCGTGCCGCGTCCAAGGCTGTCGCCGATACCGGCAATCGCGGCGTTGGAGGTCATCTGTCCAATGAGGATACCGGCGATGGCCATCATGAGGCCCGAGGTGATGATCGTCGGGAAGGACAGGTTCATCGTTTCGATGATCGCGTCCTTTTTGGGCATTTTGTCCTTGAACTCCATGAATCGGCTGGTCGTGACGATGGCGTAGTCGATGTTCGCGCCCATCTGGATGGACGAGACGACCAGATAGCTCAGGAAGAACAGGGGGCTGTTCGTGATGGTCGGGATGCCGTAGTTGATCCAGATGCTGCCCTGAATGACCACGATCAGCAGCACCGGGATACCGGCTGATTTGAACGTGAACAGCAGCACAACCAGAACGATCAGGATAGACAGCACCGACACGACGACGTTGTCGCGCGAGAACGAGGTCTTGAAGTCCTGCTCGGACGAGGAATCGCCCACGACGTATACCTCGCCGTCCGGATAGTATTTGTGCGCGACGACGCGCATCTGGTCGAGGAAGTCATACGTCTCGTCGCCGCCCACGGGCAGGTTCAGATAGACGAGCATACGGGTATAATCGTCGGACTGCAGCTGCTTGCGGGCGTTGGTGATCTGCGAATAGGCGCTTTCCAGCGTCTCGGTCATATCGGCGTCGAGCGTGACGTAGCCGTCCTGCATTTCACCGTAGAGGAAGGTGAACATATCGATGAGCGGCACGGAGTAATTGGGAAGACCGCCGATGATCTTGCCGTAATTGCCGCCGTCGGCAGCGTAGGCCGCATAAAGCAGTTCCGCGACCTCATAGTCGAGGTCGGTCAGCTCGGAAAACTGCCGCGGCGTCAGTGCGTCGGTCAGCATATAGCCGCCCATGGCCTCCACATTGGAAAGGCCCAGCGTGGAATCGACCTCGTCGTATGTCCCAAGCTCATCCAGCAGCTTCTTTTCCGCCGCGTAATCCCCTGCCGGGACCACAACGGCAACCATATTCGTCGAGCCGAACGTCTCGTCCATCAGATCGTCCGCGATCTGCTGCTCCGAGCGCTTGGTCGTCTCCAGATAGCTGAAGCCGTAGACATACGGGCAGTTATTCGCAAGGAGCATGGCGACGATGATGACCGCCAGAAAAATCGGCGGAATGATCTTCTTTGTCGCATAGGCAAACCTGCCGACGAACGGAATTTTGGGAACGAAATTCTTGTGCCGCGTTGCGTCAATTTTTTTGCCGAAGAGCACCAGAAGGCCCGGCATGAGAAAGAACACCGCGAACAGCGAGAAGAAAATGGACTTGATCAGGCAGATGCCAAGGTCAAAGCCCAGACGGAACTCCATAAAGAGCATCGCGACCAGGCCGCCGATCGTCGTCAGGCTGCTGCCGCAGATCTCCGGCACAGCCTTGCTCAGAGCGACAATGACGGCCTCGCGGGTGGGAAGCTTTTCGTGCTCTTCTTTATAGCGGTTGCAGAAAATGATCGCGTAATCCACAGACAGGGCCAATTGCAGCACGATGGTAACGGAGTTTGACACGAACGAGATCGTGCCGAGCAGGAAATTCGTGCCCATGTTCAAAAGCGCCGCTGCAATGAACGTAATGAGCAGCACCGGCACCTCCGCATAGGTCTGCGAGGTCAGGATCAGCACGGACACGACGACGATTGCCACGATGATGACGATCACGCCGATCTCCTGCGCCAGCGTCTTGGACGCGGTATCGCCGAAGGTCGCCGAGACGTAGATGTCATAGCCGGAAAGCTCATCCTCGACCCGGTTCATGACCGTCTCGCACATCTCGTCCGTCTCGGAATAGTCGAAGGTAATGTTGTAGAGCGCGGAGGCGTTGGTATAGTGCTCCTTCGTGTCGTCAAACGTAACGCTCTGCACGCCGTCGACCGCTTCAAGCCGCTCGGATACGGCCTGCGCCTCGTCATAGGTCACGTTGACAAGCATGACCTTTGCCGTGCCGAAGGTGATGAATTCATCCTCCATCAGATGCAGGCCCCTGTATGTCTCCGAATCCTTCGGCAGATACGCCGAAAGCTGGTTCTCCACCTGCACCCAGTTCCGTGAAAACACGGAAAACACCAGCCCGATGGCGACGATCAGAAAAATCAGATTCCGCTTGTCAACAATAAAGCTGGCAAGCTTATACATGAAGCCCTCTTCGTTGTTTTTCGGTTCCCGACTCATGATTCACACTCCCGTATTTGGATTCTCCTGAAAATTTAATCCAGTTTAGCACAAAACAGCCGGATCTGGCAATAGGCAAGCAGGAAAAGATGTGTAAAAACCGCACGCACCGGAGCCGCGCAAAAATCCCCCGGCGGCTGCCGGGGGAATCGCTTCTTTTATTTTGCCGTGCCGAGATACGCGGCCTTGACCTCCTCGTTGGCGGCCAGCTCTTCGCCGGGGCCCTGCATGAGGATGGAGCCGGTCTGCATGACGTAGGCCCAGTCCGCGATTTTGAGCGCCATGTTCGCGTTCTGCTCGATGAGAAGCACCGTGATGCCCTGGCGGTTGATCTCGCGGATGATCTCGAAAATGCCCCGGACGACGATGGGTGCAAGGCCCAGAGACGGCTCGTCCATCATGATGAGCTTCGGTTTTGCCATGAGCGCGCGGCCTACGGCCAGCATCTGCTGCTCGCCGCCCGAGAGCGTCCCGGCCTGCTGCCACGCACGCTCCTTCAAACGCGGGAAGAGGTCGTAGACCCGGGCCAGATCGTCCGCCAGCGGGTCCTTGCGCAGGTATGCGCCGATGCGCAGATTTTCTGCAACAGTCAGGTTCTCGAACACGCGGCGGCCCTCCGGCACGAGCGTAACGCCGCTCGAAACGATCTGGTCGGTCGATTTTCCGACCAGATTCGCGTCGTTCAGGAGAATTTCACCCGATTTCGGCCTGACCAGTCCGGCGACTGCCTTCAGCGTGGTCGATTTGCCCGCGCCGTTCGAGCCGATGAGGGTGACGATCTTGCCCTCCTCGACCTTCAGGTCGATGCCCTTGACGGCCTCAATGCCGCCGTAGGAGACGACCAGATTCTTGATTTCCAGAATATTACGCATCCTCGTCCACCCCCAGATACGCGTCAATGACGCGCGGATCGTTTTGGATCTCCGCCGGAACGCCCGCCGCGATCTGCTTGCCGAAGTCGATGACATAGATGCGGTCGGAGATGTCCATGACAAGATTCATGTGATGCTCGATGAGGAAGATGGTCAGGCCGAACCGGTCGCGGATGCTGCGGATGAAAGCGGTCAGTTCAAGCGTCTCCTGCGGGTTCATGCCAGCCGCAGGCTCGTCGAGCAGCAGCAGCTTCGGACTGGTCGCCAACGCGCGGGCAATTTCAAGCCTGCGCTGCTTGCCATACGGCAGAGCCGTCGCCAGCTCGTCCTTTACATCGTCAAGGCCGACGATTTTCAGCAGCTCCAGCGCCTTTTCGCGCTGCGCAGCCTCCTCCTTATGGTTGGCGCGGAACGTGGCGGAAAAAACATTGGACGTGCGGCGCACGTGCATGGCCGTCAGGACGTTTTCAAAAACGGTCATAGACTTGAACAGACGAATGTTCTGGAACGTGCGCGCGATGCCGCGCTTTGTGATCTTGTCGGGCGTGTAGGAGACGGTCGGCAGGGACAGATAACGCTCCGACTCCGCTCCCGCATAGCTCTTTTTCATCTTGCCGCGCGGATGGTTGCAGACGATGGGTTCGCCCATGAAGTCCACACGGCCATTGGTCGGCTCGTAAACGCCGGTGATGCAGTTGAAGGCCGTGGTCTTGCCGGCGCCGTTCGGGCCGATCAGAGCGACGATCTCGCCGGGATAGATATCCATGGACAGGTCGTTGACGGCGACGACGCCGCCAAACTGCATCGTGATATGCTCCACATGAAGGACGGGTGTGCTCATGCCTGTTTTCCTCCCTTCGCGGATTCTTTCCGCAGCCTGTCGGCAAGCCCGGCCAGCGAAAGCTCACGGGTGCCCATGATGCCCTTGCGGAAGAAGAGCACCACGATCATGATGATGACCGAGAACACGACCATCCGGAAGCCCGTGCGCAGCAGCGGGACCTTGAACGCGCCGATATACGTCTCGTTGTCCAAAAACCGCAGCCACCACTCCGAGCACGCGATGAACAGGAACGAGCCGATGCAGCTGCCGGAGATGGAGCCGATGCCGCCGATGACGACGATGAGCAAAATCTCATACGTCATGGCGGATTTGAATGTATTGGCCTGCACCGTGGTCTGATACATGGCCAGCAGCGCGCCGGATATCCCGGCAAAGAACGAGGAAATGGTAAACGCCATGCGTTTATGGTGGGCAAGGTTGATGCCCATGGCCTCGGCGGCGATCTCATCGTCGCGGATGGCCTTGAACGCGCGGCCATAGGTCGAGTTGATAAGCAGCACGACGACGGCGATGCAGATGCCGACGATCACAAACGGCATGAACGTATCCGTAAAATACGGGAAGCCGCGCAGGAGCTGCGAGCCGTTGGTGACAGGCGCGAACGCCTCCAGCTGGACAAGAGCGCGGATAATTTCGGCAAAGCCGAGCGTCGCGATGGCCAGATAGTCGCTCTTGAGCTTCAGAACAGGCAGGCCGATCAGATACGCCAGCACTGCCGCCAGCAGTCCCGCCAGCAGCAGCGAAATGAACACGCCGAGGACCGTGCCTGCCGTATTGCCGAGCGCACCTTGCAGCGTCTCGGTCAGGGAGAACTTGAGCAGCGGGTCATAATACTGATACACGGTCGAGCGGATGCCGCTTGAAATGTTGATGGCGGCAAACGTGTACGCGCCGACGAGCATGAAGCCCGCCTGTCCGAGCGAGAACAGGCCCGTAAAGCCGTTCAGAAGGTTCATGGATACCGCCACGAGGGAGTAAATTGCGCCCTTGCGCAGGACGGTCGTGAGCATGATGGGCACGCCCGGAATGCGGTCGAGCAGGAACGCCAGCAGATAGACGAGCGCAAGGCCCGCAATGGTCAGGATCGTCTGTAAGGAGAGGCCCTTTTTCTTTTCCATATGCTCCACCTCAGACTTTCTCGGTCAGCTTCTCACCGAACAGGCCCGTCGGCTTGACGACGAGGATGACGATGAGCAGCGCAAACGTGAACGCATCGGAGAACGCCGTCAGCTTCATGCCCTTAAGGAGGTTCTCACAGATGCCGATGATAAACGCGCCGATGACCGCGCCGGGGATCGACCCGATGCCGCCGAAGACGGCGGCGACGAACGCCTTCAGGCCCGGCATGGCGCCGGAGGCCGGGGCGATGGTCGTATAATTCGAGAAATACAGGAACGAGGCCACGGCGGCCAGCGCGGAGCCGATGATGAACGTAAAGGAAATGACGGAGTTGATCTTGATGCCCATCAGCTGCGCCGTCTCAAAATCCTTGGACGCGGCGCGCATGGCCATGCCGACCTTCGTGCGCTTGATGAGAACCACGAGCGCCACGACCAGCGCCAGCGTCAGGATCGGGGTAATGACGGTCACGCGCTTGGTGGACGCGCCGAGGATCGTGATGGTGTCGGAGATCCACGGCAGCTCGGGATACTGCTTCGGGACGCCGCCGGTGACGTAATACGCGAGGTTCTGCAGCAGATAGCTCACGCCGATGGCGGAGATCATGACGGACATACGCGGGGCCTGCCGCAGCGGCTTATACGCACAGCGCTCCACCGCGAAGCCGAGCGCGACCGTCAGAATCACGACGACGGGCAGCGCAAAATACAGCGGCATCGTCGCCGAAAGATAGACCATGATGAGACCGGCGACCATGAAGATATCGCCGTGCGCAAAGTTGATAAGGCGCAGAATGCCGTAGACCATCGTATAGCCGACGGCGATCAGCGCATATTGGCCGCCGGCCGAAATGCCCGACAGGACATAGGGCAGCCATTGCTTGAGAACACCCATGGGGAACCTCCTGATTTTTGTTTATCGCCATGTCCAAACCGCGAACCGCTCACCGAAATGAGCCGGCTTGGACGCGGCGATAAAAGAATGGTTCCATCCGGCAGCGGGTTCGAACGCTGCCGGATGAAAATGCGTACCGGCCGGAGGGATTTCCTCCGGCCGGAAACCATTGTGGTCAGTATTGCGGGACAAATGCTCAGGCGGCAGTCTGAACCTTGTAGAACTGGAAGCCGCCGTCGATGGCCTGCTTGATGTAGGCGGTGTTCTTGACCGCGTCGCCGTTGGCGTCGAAGCTCAGCGCGCCGGTAACGGCATCGATGGACAGACCAGCCAGCGCGTCGCGGATGGCGGTGCCGTCGGTGGACTGGGCCTTTTCGATGGCCGCGACCGCAGCCATGTAGGCGTCATAGCCGAGCGCGGAGACTGCCGCGACAACGTCGTTGCCGCCGTTGTTGGTGAGGTTCTGGGCATTGCCGTTCAGCCACGCCTTATAGCCGGAGACGAATTCCTTGGCAAGGCCGGACTCGTCGTTCTCGTCAAAGAATGTGGAGACGAAGACCTGCATATCGGTGCCGTTCTGCGCGTCGGAGATCGCGGAGTTCTCCCACGTGTCGCCGCCGAGGATGGGGAGGCTGACGCCGAGTGCAGAGGCCTGCTCGATGATCTGCGGGGCATAGGCGATGGCGGACGGCGCGAAGATGACGTCTGCGCCGCCGGAGACGGCGTTATTGAGGTACGCGGAGAAGTCCGCCGTGCCCTCGACAAACGTCTCATCGGCTACGATCTCGCCGCCGGCCTCTTCAAAGGCCTTTACAAAGTTCTTGGCCAGGCCGACGGTGTAGTCGTCGCCGAGCATCGACAGGACGTAGGCCTTCTTGGCGCCGAACTCATCCATGGCGAACGAGGCCATGACGGAGCCCTGGAACGGATCGAGGAAGCAGACGCGGAAATAATAATCGTTGCCGGCGGTGACGGCCGCGTTCGTGCAGGAGCAGCCGATGGCCGGGATCTTGGCGTTTGCGAAGTAGGTACCGGCGGCGATGGAAACGCCGGAGCCGTAGGAGCCGAGGACGACGGAGACCTTGTCGGCGACCAGCTGCTGGGCAGCGGAGACGGCCTTGTCGGTCGAGGACTGGTTGTCCTGAATGTCGAGCTCGATCTTGTATTCTTCGCCGTTGATGGTGACGGTCGGCTTGACGGAGTTGGCGTACTGGATGCCCAGAACCTCCTGCTTGCCGCCGGCGCCGTTGTCGCCGGACTGCGGCTCAAACACGCCGATCTTGATGACCTTGGAGCCGCCGCTGGACGCGCAGCCTGCGAACAGGCACATGACCATAACGGCAGCCAGAAGCAGAGCGATGATCTTTTTCATAGAATATTTCCTCCTTCTGTCCATGTACAATAGACAAGTGTTCATGAACTTATAGTCGCCATTATAGCGAAGTGAAGTGTAAAATGCAAGCCCTAATTGCTTGTTTTTTGAAAAAAATTCACGCTGCGCGGACAATTGTCTTCGTCGCTCTGCACAAAAAACGGATAAGCAGCGACAAAAAGGAAACAAAACGGATCACTTGACAGCTCCGCTATAATAAAAGTGAAGTGAGCTTGAAGGGAATATTATCATGACAGATCTGAAAAAACGGCTTTTTGCCGGACTGCTGGCGCTGGTTCTGCTGTGCGCGCCGCTCTCCGGCTGCGCGGCGCGGGAGGCAGAGCGCTATGACGTGCTCGCGTCCACCGCACCGGTCCGCGCCATGACGGCGGCGCTGCTGGAGGGCACGGGGCTGAATTGCGGGCTGGTCGTGACGGAAAGCGTTTCGTGCCTGCACGACTATACGCTGACCGTCGCGCAGATGGAGAAGATCGGGCAGGCCGACGTAGTCGTTCTGAACGGCCTCGGGCTGGAGGCGTTTATGGAGGACGCGCTGCGCACGGCGAAGCGCACCATTACGGCATCAACCGGCGTTGACACCCTCCCCGGCGAGGACGGCGAGGACCCGCATATCTGGCTCGACCCCGCGAACTGTATTTTAATGTGCAGAAATATCGCCGCCGGGCTTGCGGAATTCTATCCGGACAAACAGCCCCTGATCCAGCAGAACCTGTTCGCCGTCACGGCGGAGTATGAGGCTGCACAGACCTATGGCGAAGAGACGCTGAAGGCCCTTTCCTGCCGGGAGCTTGTGACGTTCCACGACGGCTTTTCCTATTTCGCCCGCGCGTTCGGCCTTGAGGTTGCCGCCGCAATGGAAATTGAGGAGGGCAGCGAACCGTCCGCAAAGGAGATCGAGTCCGTCATCCGGCTGGTAGAGACTGAAGCCATCCCCGCCGTCTTCTGCGAGGAAAACGGCGAACGGCAGACGGCTGAGACTGTCGCGAGGCAGACTGGAGCCGGACTGTACGCGCTCACAATGGGCATGGACGGCGGCGAGGCAGGCTGCACGGACGCGATCTGTCACAACATCGACACCATCCGGGAGGCGCTTTCATGATCCCACATCTGCACCCGCACGCAGGCGACTGCGAACACGCCTGCTGTCTGAAAATCGAGCATCTGTCCGTCCATATCGGCGGCGAGACGATCCTGGACAACATCGACCTGCATATGCACTGCGGCCAGATGGTCGCGCTGATCGGTCCGAACGGCGCGGGCAAGTCCACGCTCATCCGCGCCATTCTGGGCCAGCGGGAATATGAAGGGAAGATCACCTTCCACGAGGCCAGCGGCAAGGAGGCGAAGCTGCGCATCGGCTATGTGCCGCAAAGCCCGGCCTTTGACCGCGGCGACCCCGTGAGCGTGATGGACCTTTTCACCTGCTGCATCTTCAAGCGCCCCGCGTTCCTGCGCCCGACAAAAGCCATGCGGGAAAAGGTGCTGGCGTGCCTTGCGAACGTGCACGGCGAAGCGCTCATCGACAAGCGCATCGGCACGCTTTCGGGCGGCGAGCTGCAGCGCGTGCTGCTGGCGCTGGCGCTTGAGCCCATGCCGAATATTCTCATACTCGACGAGCCGCTTTCGGGCGTGGATGTCGAGGGCATGAGCCTGCTCATGGATATGCTCGACGAGATCCGCAAAAAATTCGACCTGTCGATCCTCATGACGACGCACGACTTTACCATGCTGGAGCAGTACTGCGACCAGGTCGTGCTGCTGCAGGGAAAGATCCTCCGGCGCGGGACGCCGCTGGACGTGCTGAACTCGGAGGAATTCGCGCAGGCATTCCACATGGGAGGAGGCGCACAGGCATGAGCGTCTGGTACGTATTTTTGAACGCACTCGGCATCCGGATGTTTGAAATGGACTTCATGAAGAACGCGCTGCTGGCCGTTCTGCTGCTGGGGCCGCTGTTCGGGCTGCTGTCCACGATGATCGTGACGGGGAAAATGAGCTTTTTCTCCGATGCGCTGGGGCATTCCGGCTTTACGGGCATCGCCATCGGTGTGCTCTGCGGCGCGGTGCAGCCGATCTATTTCGCGGTCGGGCTGTCGGTTCTGTTCGCGCTGCTGTTTTCCTTCGTCCGCAGCCGGACGAGCCAGTCGGCGGACACCATCATCGGCGTCTTTTCCTCCACCGCCGTCGCGCTTGGCATTTTCATCGTGACGCTCGGCGGGCGGAGCTTTACGAAATTCAACCGGTATCTCATCGGCGATATCCTCTCCGTCTCCCCGCAGGAGATCGGCCTGCTGGCGCTGGTGCTGCTGGCGGTCGTGCTGCTGTGGGTGTTCGGGTCGAACCGTCTGGTGCTGACGGCGGTGCATCCGCAGCTGGCCTCCTCGCGCGGCGTGGCGACGAAGCGCAATGAAACGCTCTTTACCGTCGCCATCGCTATCGTCGTAACGCTGGCCATGAGCTGGGTGGGCCTGATGGTCATCAATTCCCTGCTCGTCCTGCCGGCGGCAGCCTCGCGCAATCTGGCGCGGAACCTGCGGCAGTACCATCTGCTGTCCGTCCTGTCCGCGCTTGTGTGCGGGCTTTTGGGCCTGTGCGCGGCATATTGGCTCGGCTGCTCGGCGGGTGCGACAATCGCGCTGCTGCTGGCGGTGTATTTCGCCGTGTCCTTCGCACTGCGGAACCGGGCTGCCTAAGAAAGCGACAAAATTTTGCCGGGATCCCATGCGGATTCCGGCTTTTCTGCCACTTGTATGCAGGAAAAAAGTGTGATAAACTTTGATTGAAGACGGAAAGCTCGGCTCTGCATACCGGGCATATCTCCGTATAGAATAAAAGAGGATTTTTCATGAAGATCGCAGACATCCACGCACATATTTTTCCGGAAAAGCTGGCCGAAAAGGCATCGCATTCCATCGGCAGCTTCTACGGCGTTTCCATCGAGCGGGAGGCCGATATGCCGCGCCTGTGCGCGGAGGATAAGCTTGCGGGCATCACCCGCTGCGTCGTCTCCAACTCCGCAACGAATGCCAGTCAGGTCCAAAACGCCAACACATTTCTGGCCGAGGCCGTCCGCGGACACGACGGCTATCTCGCCTTCGGCACGATCTATCCCGGCATGGACGGATTTGAGGAGGAGCTTGACCGTATGCTGGAGCTCGGCCTGCGCGGGGTTAAGATTCACCCGGATTTTCAGAAGCTGGCCATTGACGACGAGCGCGGCATTGAGACGTACCGCGCCATTGCCCGGCGTGATCTTCCGGTGCTGTTCCATATGGGCGACGACCGGTATGATTTTTCCTCGCCCGAACGGCTGACGAATCTGTTGCGGCGGGTGCCGGAACTGCGGGCTGTGGCTGCACACTTCGGCGGCTGGCGCAGCTGGACGCGGTCGCTGGCGCAGCTGCAGCCGGAAAGCGTCCTGTACGACACATCCTCCACGCTCGGCATGATCGACCGGGAGCTTGTTCTGCGCTTCATTGACAAAATCGGCCCCGACCGGCTGATTTTCGGCACGGACTTCCCCATGTGGAGCCCGAAGGAGGAGCTGGAGCGGTTTCTTTCCCTCGGTCTGGACGAGGCCGAGCAGCAGAAGATCCTGTACAGAAATTTCATGAACCTGCTGCATTTAAAGGACGGGGCATAGACCGGCCGGCACGCAGCAGTTCGATCAGCTAAAAAACTTACAGCAGCCCCGGATACTGAAGTACCCGGGGCTGCTCACTCACTCTGCCGTATTTAAACCTTTGCCAGACGGTATGTGCTCTGCAGCATGAACAGGCTGTACAGGAGCATGACGGCGAAGACGGCGTAGGCCGGTGCATAGCCGCCCGCAAGATCGGCGATCGCGCCGGGCAGGAAGGACAGCACAATGCCGCCGAGGCCGTAAGCCCCCTGAAACAGCCGGAGCGTCTTCTCATAGCGCTCCGGCGTGCTCAGATCGCCCGCCCAGATCGAAACGCCGACGGTAATGAGCGACCCGCCGAAGCCCAGAAAGACCGCAGAGGCCAGCATCAGCGCCTCACTTTTCAGCGGCGCCAGCACGCACAGCGTGCAGCCGAGGATAAAGCTGCCGAACAGCAGATAATTTGCCCGGTAGCTGCCCAGCTTATCGCACAGCGCGCCGCAGACGCACTTGCCTGCCATCAGCGCCAGTCCGCACAGCGAGAACGCCGCCGCGGTGCGCATGGCGTCCATGCCCTCCGACATATAAAGCGTCATCAGATGGGTAAAGCCGGTCGCACCGATGCCGCTGACCAGCAAAACGGCCAGCAGAAGCAGCGTCCAGCGCAGCCGGGATGGGTGCAGGCCGTGCAGCGCACGCTCCTGCGTGCTCTCCGGGGCGGCCTTGCCCCATGGCTCAAGGCCGAGCGCGGCGGGGTCGCTGCGAATGAGGAAAAAGACGAGCACAGCCGCTGCCGCGCAGAACGCGGCTGTCCACAAAAACGCGCGGTCAACGCCGCCGGACTCCGCAATGGCGGTGAACAGCGGGGAAAACACGACGGTCGCCAGTCCGGTTCCGGCGGAGCAGATCCCGATGGCCAGCCCGGAATGCGCCCGGAACCAGCGGCGCATCAGGATCGATGCCGGTACCATCGAGCCGAGCGCATAGCTGACGCCCGCGACGGCTCCGGCAAAATAATAGGCCGCGAGGCTTTTTGCTGCGGCAAACAGCAGGAAGCTGACGCAGGCCAGCATCGCCGCCAGCGCGCAGCCGGTGCGATAGCCGAGCCTCCGGTAATACCGGCCGATGGCGAACGTGCCGAGCAGATACGCCGCCGAGCGGATCGTCGTAATGAGCGAGGTCTGCGTGTTGGTAAAGCCGTTCTGGGCCAGGACGTACGGCTGCGCCGCCGAAAAGACGTTGAAGGCCAGTCCGCACGTCACAAACAGCATCAGCGTACAGCCCGCGCAGGACAGCATTGCCCTTCTGAGGTTTTTTTCCATTTCTCTTTCTCTCCCGTTAAAATAAGCGCGCCTTGCGGCGCGCTTATTCTGGTTTTTCAGTCTTCTTCCTTTGCCGTGCAGCGGATATGCAGCTCGTCGAGCTGCTTCTGGGTGACCTCGCTGGGTGCGCCCATCAGGATATCCTGCGCGTTCTTGTTCATCGGGAACGGAATGATCTCGCGGATGCAGTCCTCACCTGCCAGCAGCATGACCATACGGTCGATGCCCGGAGCGATACCGGCATGGGGAGGTGCGCCGTAGCAGAAGGCGTTGTACATGGCGGGGAACTTCTTCTTTACATCATCCTCGCCGAGGCGGACGAGCTGGAAGGCCTTGATCATGATCTCGGGATCATGGTTCCGGACTGCGCCGGAGGACAGCTCGATGCCATTGCAAACGAGGTCATACTGCTGCGCCGTGATGGTCAGCGGGTCAATTTCGCCCCGGATGGCCTTGTCCAGCGTGGCTGCGCCGCCGCCCGGCATGGAGAACGGGTTGTGGCAGAATTCCAGTTCTCCGGACTCGTCGCCGATCTCGTACATCGGGAAGTCGACGATCCAGCAGAATTCGTAGCGCTCCTTGTCCATATGCCCCTCAACATTCGCGCCGAAGGTCTTGATGAGAACGCCGGTGAGCTTCGTAGCAGAAGCGCCCGCCGCAACAACGACCAGCGTGTTGGCGGTCAGGCCGAGACGCTCGATGAGCGCATCCTTGCAGCCCTGCACGAACTTCGCGACGCCGCCTGCAAGCTCGCCGTTCTCGTCCATCTTGAACCAGTAGCCCTTGACGCCCGCCTGCACCTCGCAGTCGGTCAGCAGCTTTTCGATCTGTTTCCGCGTCAGATGGCAGTTCGAGATGGGCACAGCCTTGACGGTCTGGCCCTTGAACGGCTCAAATTCAGACTCCGTGAACAGGTCGGAGATATTTTTGCACGTCAGATCGATGCGCAGATCCGGCTTGTCGGAGCCGTAGGTCTCCAGCGCGTCCTTGTACGCGATGCGGCGGAACGGTGCGCTGGACGCGATGTTATACTTGCCATATTTGGCGAAGATCGGCGGCAGCACGTCCTCAATGATGGCAAACACGTCGTCCTGCGCGGCAAAGGCCATTTCCATATCGAGCTGATAGAACTCGCCGGGGCTGCGGTCGCCGCGGGCGTCCTCGTCGCGGAAGCAGGGGGCGATCTGGAAATAGCGGTCGAAGCCGGAGGTCATCAGCAGCTGCTTGAACTGCTGGGGCGCCTGGGGCAGGGCGTAGAACTTGCCGGGGTGCTTGCGGGCGGGCACCAGATAGTCGCGGGCGCCCTCGGGGGAGCTGGCGGTCAGGATGGGGGTGGTGATCTCCAGGAAGCCGTGCTCCATCATGGCGGCGCGCAGGGCGGCCACCACCTGGCAGCGCAGGATGATGTTCTGCTTGACCGCCGGGTTCCGCAGGTCCAGATAGCGGTACTTCAGACGCTGGGTCTCGTCGGCCTCGCGGCTGCGGTTGATCTCGAAGGGCAGGGCGTTATAGCGGCAGCGGCCCAGCACCTCGATCTTGGTGGGGACCACCTCGATCTCGCCGGTGGGCAGCTTGGGGTTCTTGCTGGCGCGCTCGCGGACGGTGCCCTCCACGCTGATGGTGGACTCCTTGTTCAGGCCCTTGATGACCTTCAGGTCGGCCTCGTCCTCCACCACCACCTGGGTGGTGCCGTAGAAGTCACGCAGCACCACGAAGGCCAGGCTGCCGCCTACCTCGCGGACATTCTCCATCCAGCCCACGATCTTCACGGACTTGCCCACATCGCTGGCGCGCAGCTCGTTGCAGGTATGTGTACGCATCTGCATCATTGTTGTTTTCCTCCCATTTATGATTGTGTTTTGTATAACCTTATTGAATTATTACGGATCGTTTATCAAAAACGCCGCCCCCTACACCCGTCTGCCGGAAATGCTTTGCGCCGTAGGGTAAGGCGCTTACTTCTCCACGATGACCTTGCCCTTGTTCCGCTCCGCCAGACCGTCGCGCACCCGCGCCAGGGTGGCGGCAAAGTCCAGGGTGGTCTGCTCGCCGCTGGTCATATCCTTGCAGGCGATGACGTTGTTTTTCACCTCGTCCTCGCCCAGGAACACCACATAGGGCACGCCGGTCTTGTCGGCGTAGTTCATCTTGGCCTTGAACTTTTTTTGCTCGGTGTACAGCTGGGTCCGCACGCCGGCGTCCCGCAGCTTTGTGGCCAGTGTGACGGCGGCGGACAGGTCCTCGGTCATGGGCAGGATCAGCACATCCGCCGGAGCGGTGGGCAGATCGCCGTTGAGCATTCCCTGCTCGCCCAGCACGTAGAACAGCCGGGTCAGGCCGATGGAGATGCCCACGCCGGGCAGCTGCTTGTCGGTGTAGTACGCTGCCAGGTTGTCATACCGGCCGCCGGAGCAGACGGAGCCGATCTCCGGGTGGTCCAGCAGCGCCGTCTCGTACACGGTGCCGGTGTAGTAATCCAGACCCCGGGCAATGGTCAGGTCCACGGCAAAGTTCTCCTCCGGCACGCCGAAGGCGGACAGGTATTTCACCACGGTTTTCAGCTGGTCCAGGCCCTCGTCAAACGTTTCGTTCCGGCCGGCGTAGCCCTCCAGGGCGGAGAGAACCTGATCGTTGCTGCCGGTGATGGCGATGAATTTCAGGATCTCATCGGCGCTTTCGGCGGACACGCCCACCTCGTCGGTCAGCATGGCGCGGACTTTCTCTGCGCCGATCTTGTCCAGCTTGTCCACGGTACGCATGATGTCGCCGGCCTTGTCGGTCAGGCCCAGCATGGCATAAAAGCCGTTGAGGATCTTGCGGTTGTTCACCCGGATGCAGAAGCGCCTGAGCCCCAGCTCACTGAACGCACGGTAGATGATGGCGGGCATCTCGGCCTCGTTGGTGATGTCCAGCTTGCCGTCGCCGATCACGTCGATATCCGCCTGATAGAACTCACGGAAGCGGCCGCGCTGGGCGCGCTCGCCCCGGTAGACCTTGCCGATCTGGTAGCGGCGGAAGGGGAAGGACAGGTCGTTGTAGTGCAGGGCCACATACTTGGCCAGGGGCACCGTCAGGTCAAACCGCAGGGCCAGGTCGGCGTCGCCCTTGTTAAAGCGGTAGATCTGCTTCTCCGTCTCGCCGCCGCCCTTGGCCAGCAGCACCTCCGCCGCCTCAATCACCGGGGTGTCCAGCGGGGTGAAGCCGTACAGGGAATAGGTGCGGCGCAGGATGTCCATCATGCGCTCCATCTGCTGCTGCGGCTTGGGCAGCAGCTCCATAAAGCCGGACAGGGTCCGGGGGGTCATCTCAGCCATTTTCCGTCTCTCCTTTATCTTCGGTGGTTTCGTTTTGCTCGCCTGTCTCCGGCAGCTCCTCCGCACCGGGCGTTAGCGTGTGGGCGGCGGCCTCGCGGGCGGCCTCGGACTCCGCCTCATGCTTCAGCTCCCAGGCGACCTCGCGGTAGATATCATCCAGGGTCCGGCCCTTCTTCACGCCGATGCGCTGGCCGATGACACCGCCGACTATGGCCAGCGCCAGGCCCGCATACCACAGACCCGGTACAATGACGGGCAGCAGAAGGCCCGCCAGCGCGCCGAACCAGACGCCCAGCTCCTCATAGTGGCCCCGGACGGCGTGGTAGGCACCTTTTTTCTCCCGGAGGTGCGTCATTCGCTTCAGCTGCGCCAGGCACATACCGACCCGCAGCAGCGCCAGCGCCGTCAGCGGGATGAAGATGTCCCGCACATGGTTGTTGATGAAGTCCAAAACAGCCTGCATAGCGTTCTCCTTTGTGTTTGTGTCGGCGGCGCGGACGAAAAAACGCTCTCGTCCCTGCATTGGGACGAGAGCGTAAAACACTTCGTGGTGCCACCCAAATTCGGCCTTGCGGCCCTTTTTGCTCCTGTTACGGGGAGCGCGCCGTGGATGTTTCCATCCCCGCTAACTCGCTGTCTTCACCTGTGCCTTGCCGCGGTGCGCTTTCAGCCGATGGCGCACCTCTCTTGCAGCGGCGGTGTACAGGCTACTCCTGCGAGGTCTGCACGGTTATCCCTTATTGTATGCGATTTGCCGATGGTTGTCAAGCCGTAAAGGGCTTGTTCTTGGGGTTGACGATGTCACGCCAGTCCAGGTCGCCCCGGTCCAGACCCAGCACCAGCATCTCGGCGGTGGCCAGGTTGCTGGCAAAGGGCACATTGTTCTGGTCGCACAGGCGGGAAATATACGTGATGTCTGCGTCCGGCGTTTTCTGGTTGGGGTCACCGAAGCACAGCACCATATCGATCTCATTATAGGCGATGCGGGCGGCGATCTGCTGTCCGCCACCGTGGGCGAAGGACAGGAAGCGGTGTATGGTCAGCCCGGTAGCATCGGCGATCTGCTGGCCGGTGCGGGCGGTGGCGCAGAGGGTGTGCTTGGCCAGGATGCCGCAGTAGGCGGTGCAGAACTGGACCATCAGCTCTTTCCGGTTGTCGTGTGCCATCAATGCAATATTCATGGAGGGCTCCTTTCCTTATATCTTCATCAGCGGGGTT
>ENA-UEPJ01001280-UEPJ01001280.1-human-gut-metagenome-genome-assembly--contig:-NODE-1280-length-31137-cov-12.954636_pt1 | contig 31137 bp, 28 predicted proteins | sample MGYA00242890_ERZ507896 | MGnify/ENA primary metagenome ERZ507896 (study PRJEB26167, sample SAMN06115508) | human gut metagenome | host: Homo sapiens | place: China:Qinghai | collected 2015-08-20... | reverse complement strand
TCGAACCACCGAAGCTGAAAGCAGCAGATTTACAGTCTGTCCCCATTGGCCACTCGGGAACACGCCCATATTCATTTTTGTGCGTCTGTTCGCCGGACGACTTGCTTATTTTAGCATGGGAAATGGATTTTGTCAACTGTTTTTTACTTTTTTCTTCAAAGGTTTTTTGCGCCCGTCGGAGACGGGGTGCGGCAATGCGGCTGGCTTTGTGCGAAAACGGCGGACATCCGTCTTTTTTGCTGCAAAAATATTTGCCGGATAAGCGGCAGATCCGGCGGCTTTGGATTGCATTCTGCGCAATTCTATGTTATAATTTCGGACGAACTGAACAGAAAACAGCAGGTGCCTTCTGCCGCTTTGCGCGGTGGGAAGGGTAAAAGGGAAGCGGGTGCAGATCCCGCACGATCTCGTCACTGTGATAAGGGAGTCCGCGTCAGGGTGCTGTGTGCACCGGCCACTGGAGCATTGCTCCGGGAAGGCGGCGCCGGGCGGCGATCTTTCAGTCAGGAAACCTGCCTGCTGTTGGTACGGGGGCCTGAGCCCCAGATCACGAGGAATTGGTTGTACCAAAAAGCCCTGAAAAAATCAGAGGTCTTTTTGTCATGCCATCCGCAGGACAAAAGGGCCTCTTTTTTACCTCACTTTCCTGTACCCTTTGTTCGGTTCGGCCGCAATTTATCCACAGGAAAGGACAAGACAATGAGAAAGATCGAAACCAAGAAGCTGGCTGCAGCCGTTACGGCTCTGGCCCTGTGCGCCGGCGTGCTCACCGGCTGCGGCGGTGCTGCATCCAGCACTGCATCCAGCACTGCTGCGTCTGCCGCTTCCAGCGAAGCGAGCAGCGAGGAGGCTGACGAAATGGCAGCAAAGAATGTGGCAGACCTGATCGATGCCATCTATGTGCAGGAGCGCAATGAGGACACTGACGCTCAGTGCGAAGCCGCCAAGGCTGCATGGGATGCTTTGACCGACGCCCAGAAGGAACTGGTGGAAGGCGAGAACGCCGACCCCGACTACTTTGGCCGTGACACCGGCGATGCCTCCAAGGACGATGCCCGCAATCAGGACGACATCGGCGACAACGAGCTGCTGGTGGTCTCCTTCGGTACCTCCTTCAACGACAGCCGCGTGAAGGACATCAAGGGCATCGAGGATGCCCTGCAGGCCGCATACCCGGACTGGAGCGTGCGCCGCGCCTTCACCGCACAGATCATCATCAACCATGTGCAGGCCCGTGACGGCGAAAAGATCGATAATATGCAGCAGGCCATGGACCGCGCTGTGGCAAACGGCGTGAAGAACCTTGTCGTCCAGCCCACCCACCTGATGCACGGCGCTGAGTACGACGAAATGATGGAAATGATCGACACCTACCGCGACAAGTTTGAATCTGTCGCTGTGGCTGAGCCCCTGCTGGGTGAGGTCGGCTCCGATGCTACCATCATCAATCAGGACAAGGAAGACGTTGCCAAGGCTGTCACCGCTGCTGCCGTGAAGGAAGCCGGCTACGACAGTCTGGATGCCGCTGCTGCGGACAAGGTCGCCTTTGTCTTTATGGGCCACGGCACCTCTCACACCGCAAAGGTGAGCTACAGCCAGATGCAGACCACCATGCAGACTCTGGGCTATGACAATGTGTTCATTGGCACCGTTGAGGGCGAGCCGGAGGAGACTGCCTGCGAGAACGTCATCGAGGCTGTCAAGGCTGCAGGCTACACCAAGGTGATCCTGCGCCCGCTGATGGTGGTTGCCGGCGATCACGCCAACAACGACATGGCCGGTTCGGATGATGATTCTTGGCTGAGCATGTTCAACGCTTCCGATGCATTTGAGTCGGTTGACTGCCAGATCGCTGGTCTGGGTGAGATCGAGGATGTCCAGAAGCTGTATGTCGCCCACACCAAGGCGGCGATCGATTCTCTGAACGGTTGATCAAACGAACCCTCTCCGTTTCGCGGCCGCTTTGCGGCACCCGGTGGAGAGGGTTCATTTTTTATCCGAACAATGGTATAATAAAAGCTGATTTTTTATAATGTAGAGGTATTTCCTATGAAACGCGTTTTTTCCTGTGTTGTCGCTGCTTCTCTGGCGCTGAGCCTGCTGGCGGGCTGCGGCGCTTCTTCCGCGGCATCTTCTGCGGCGTCCGGCGCTGCCAGCTCGGAGGCTGCTTCTTCCGTGGCATCTTCTGCCGCTGAGACCGCCGCTCTCCCGGACGGTGTGTATACCGCCGACTTTGACACCGACAGCTCCATGTTCCATGCCAACGAAGCCTGCAACGGCAAGGGCACCCTGACCGTGGAGAATGGAAAGATGACCTTCCACGTCAGTCTGGCGTCCACCCACATCGTCAACCTGTATCTGGGCAAGGCTGCAGACGCTGCGGCCAACGCGTCCGACTGGCTGCAGCCCACCACCGACACTGTCACCTACTCCGATGGCACTTCGGAGGAGGTGTACGGCTTTGATATCCCGGTCTCTGCCGTGGATGCCGACTTTGATCTGGCCATTCTGGGCACCAAGGGCAAGTGGTACGATCATGTCGTCAGCGTGCGCAATGCGGTCCAACAGGCTGGCACCGCAGCTCCCGCCGACGGCACCTACACCTGTGAGGTGACGCTGGCAGGCGGCTCCGGCCGTGCCACCGTGGAGAGCCCCGCCGCCCTGACCGTGGCAGACGGCAAAATGACCGCTGCCATCGTGTGGAGCAGCCCCAACTACGACTATATGCTCGTGGATGGCGAGAAGTATCTGCCCACCAACACCGATGGCAATTCCACCTTTGAGATCCCCGTTGCCGCGCTGGACACGGCATTGGACGTCACCGCCGACACCGTGGCCATGAGCACCCCCCACGAGATCGAGTACACGCTGACCTTTGATTCCGCAAGTCTGAAGTGACTCCTTCAGTCACCTTCTTTGGCAAAAAGATAAACTTTACCGTACTGCCAAAGCCTCCCTCTATGAGGGAGGTGGCGCGGCGCAAGCCGTGACGGAAGGAGTTACCTATGAAGATCACTCGCAACCAATTTCTGAAACTGATCCCCGCTGCGGCGCTGACGCTGACCGGCTGCGGCAGCAAAACTCAGCCTGCCAATACGGAAAGTCTTGTTTTCTCCCATCATTACAAGCTGGACTATGCACGGCAGTTCACAGCGGACTGCTATGAGGGCGGCTATACCATGCTGACCATTGCGGAGTCGGATACGCGGTTCCTTGTTGTGCCGGAAGATGCTGCGGAGGTGGACAGCCTGCCCGCTGACGTGACTGTGCTGCGCCAGCCGGTGGAGAATATTTATCTGGTCTCCACCTCGGTGATGGATCTGCTTTTGCATCTGGATGCACTGGACAGCGTGGCCTTTTCCGGCACCAAGGCCGAGGGCTGGTATCTGCCCGCGGTGCAGCAGGCCATGGAAGAGGGAAAAATCGCGTATGCAGGCAAGTACAGCGCCCCGGATTACGAGCAGATCCTGGCGGCGGGCTGCCGCCTTGCCATTGAGAATACCATGATCCTGCACACGCCGGAGGTAAAGGAACAGCTGGAACACTTTGGCATCCCGGTGCTGGTGGAGCGTTCCAGCTACGAGAGCGACCCGCTGGCCCGCATGGAGTGGATCAAGCTTTACGGCATCCTGCTGGGCAGGGAAGAACAGGCCGAGCAGGTGTTTTCCGCGCAGGAGACAGCCGTTCAGCCCATCCTCTCGCAGGAACCCACGGGAAAAAGCTGCGCCTTCTTCTCGCTGACCACCAACAACCTTGCCACTGTGCGCAAGGGCAGTGACTATGTGGCCCGCATGATCGAAATGGCGGGCGGCAGCTATGTCTTTGCGGACCTGACGGACAATGGCAACAGCCTTGCTACCATGAACCTGCCGCTTGAGGACTTCTATGCAGGCGCAAAGGATGCCGACGTGCTCATCTACAACAGCGCCATCGAGGGCATGATCGCATCGGTGAGCCAGCTGACCGAGCGTTTCCCGCTGCTGAACGAGTTCAAAGCGGTGCAGAACGGTCAGGTGTGGTGCACCACCCAGAGCCTGTTCCAGCAGAGCATGGAGCTGGCAGACCTGATCGTGGATATGAACCGGGTGTTTACCGAGGGTACACCTGCCGCCGGTGAACTGAAATTCCTCACCCATGTGGATTAAAGAAGAGAAATTTTACAGAAAGGAAAGCCTATGACCCGTACCAGACGCCTTGCAGCCGCCTATATTGCCCTTGCGGCAGCCGTAGCGGTGCTTTTTGCGCTGAACCTGTTCTGGGGCAGCGTATCCCTTGCACCGGGAGCGGTGCTGACGGCACTGCTGGGCAAGGGCGGCGATGCGCTTGCGGGGAACATCATCCTGCAGCTGCGCCTGCCCCGCGCGGTCATGGCGGCGCTGCTGGGTGCAGCCCTCAGCGCAGCGGGATACCTTCTGCAGACCTTTTTTGCAAACCCCATTGCCGGGCCCTTTGTCATGGGCGTTTCCAGCGGCGCAAAGCTGGCGGTGGCTCTGACCATGGTGGTGTTTCTGGACCGCGGGATGCTGACCAGCTCGGCCACCATGATCGTGGCTGCCTTTGCGGGGGCCATGGCTGCCATGGCCTTTGTGCTGGCGGTGGCCCGGCGGGTGCAGCGCATGAGCATTCTGGTCATCTGCGGTGTGATGATCGGCTACATCTGTTCCGCTGTCACCGACATCGTGGTGGCCTTTGCACAGGACTCCAACATCGTCAATCTGCACAACTGGTCGCAGGGCAGCTTTTCCGGCATGACATGGGCCAATGTGCAGGCGGCGGCGCTGGTGACGCTGCCTGTGCTGGCGGCAGCCTTTCTGCTCTCCAAACCCATGGCGGCCTACCAGATGGGCGAAGAGTACGCCCGCAGTGTGGGCGTGAACGTCAGGCTTTTCTCGGCGGTGCTGGTACTGCTTTCCAGTCTGCTGGCCGCCTGTGTCACCGCCTTTGCGGGGCCGATCTCCTTTGTGGGCATCGCGGTGCCGCACCTTGTAAAGCAGCTGCTGGGCAGCGCAAAGCCGCTGCATGTGCTGCCCGGGTGCTGTCTGGGCGGTGCGGCTTTCTGCCTGTTCTGCGACCTGCTGGCCCGCAGTCTGTTTGCGCCCACAGAGCTGTCCATCAGCTCGGTCACGGCCGTGTTCGGTGCACCGGTGGTCATCTGGCTGCTGGTGCGGCGCAGTCAGGAGGGGGCACTATGAAAGAACATTTTTTGTGCGGAGCACAGGGTCTTGCCATCGGCTACGGCAAGACACCGCTGCTCTCGGATATTTGCCTCGGGGTGCAGCCGGGCCAGATCCTGACTCTCATCGGCCCCAACGGCGCAGGCAAATCCACCTTACTGCGCACACTGGCGGGCCAGCTTGCCCCCATGGGCGGCACAGTGCTGCTGGCGGGGAAGGATCTTACTGCCTATACCGGAACGGAGCGGGCCAAAAAGCTGGCTCTCATGGCTCCCCACAGCCGCCGGATGGAGCTGACCACCTGCTTTGACTTTGTTTCGGCGGGGCGCTATCCCTACACCGGACGGCTTGGCATTTTGTCTGCTGAGGACAGGCAGCAGGTGCACAGAGCTTTGGAGCTGGTGGGTGCGGCGCAGCTGGCAGACCGGGATTTTAACCGCATCAGCGACGGCCAGCGCCAGCGCATCCTGCTGGCCCGGGCCCTGTGCCAGCAGCCGGAAGTGATCCTGCTGGACGAACCGACCTCTTTTCTGGATATCAAGGGCAAAATTGAACTGCTCACCATCCTCGGAACGCTTGCACACACCCAAAAGCTGGCGGTGATCCTGAGCCTGCACGAGCTGGAGCTGGCCGAAAAAATAGCGGACACGGTGGTGTGCGTTTCGCCCGGCGGTGTTTCCGGCGTGCTGACCCCGGAACAGGCGTTTCAGCCGGAGAACATCCGCGCTTTGTACGGCCTGACCGAACAGCAGTACACGGCCCTGTTCGGCACACCGGAGCCGAAAGCCGAAAAGGCACCCGCCGGAAAGCCGCAGTTTGAGCATTACGTCCGCAGCGGCCAGAAGCTGCTGCGCTGTGGCTACACCACCGGCACCTGTGCCGCGCTGGGAGCTGCCGGGGCGGCGCGTCTGCTGCTGACCGGCCGCGAACCGGAAACGGTGGCCCTGCGCACGCCCAAGGGCATCGTGGTGGAGGTGGCTCCCCTCTGGTGCCGCAGAACGGACACAGGTGCCGCATGTGCCATCCGCAAGGACGGCGGCGACGATGTGGACGTGACCACGGGCCTGCCGGTGGTCGCATCAGTGGTGCTGGAACCGGATGCCCCCGGCGTGCGCATCTTTGGCGGCGAGGGGGTGGGCCGGGTGACGAAGCCCGGCCTTGACCAGCCCGTAGGGGAAGCCGCCATCAACCATGTGCCGCGCCGGATGATCGCCGAGGCACTGGAACGGGAAGCTGAAAATGCTGCCTACACCGGCGGCTTTGCGGTGACCATTTCCATCGAGGGCGGTGCCGAGACCGCAAAGCGCACCTTCAACCCGCACATTGGGGTAGAGGGCGGGCTTTCCGTGCTGGGCACCAGCGGCATCGTGGAGCCCATGAGCCAGCAGGCGATTCTGGATACCATCCAGCTGGAGATAAATCAGGCTGCGCTGCGGGCCAAAGCCGCCGCCGGGCCCCGGCGGCTGGTGCTGGCACCCGGCAACTACGGGCTGGACTATCTGGCCTCCGCTCTGCCGCAGTTTGAGCGGTTCCCGGTGGTCAAGACCTCCAACTTCATCGGGGATACGCTGGATATGGCGGCAACGGCAGGATTTGAACAGGTGCTCCTGGTGGGACACGTGGGCAAGCTGGTCAAACTGGCTGCAGGAGTCATGAACACCCATTCCCACACGGCAGATGGCCGTGCCGAGGTGTTCTGTGCCCATGCGGCGCTGTGCGGGGCCCGGCGCGAAGTGTGCGCTGCCCTGATGGATGCCGCCACCACGGATGCCTGCCTTGACATTCTGGACGGCGCAGGGCTGCGCGGCCCGGTGCTGGAAAGCATCCTTGCGGCCATCCAGATGCATCTGGACCGACGGGCAGGCGGGGCGTTCCGGGTGGGCGCGGTGCTCTTTTCCAACCAGCACGGCCCGCTGGGCGAGACCTGTATTGCAAAGGAGCTGATGAAGGAATGGCAGAACTGAAAGGCACCTTTTACGGCGTCAGCGTAGGCCCCGGGGACCCGGAGCTGCTGACCCTGCAGGCGGTGCGGCTGATCCGGAAATGCCCGGTGCTGGCTGCGCCGCAGACTTCTTCCGGCCAGATGCTGGCGCTGGACATCGCCCGCAGTGCGCTGGGAAAAGCGCTGGACGGCAAGACCATCGTCCCGCTGCACTTTGCCATGAGCCGTGACCCGGCCGTGCTGGCGGCTTCCCACAAAGAGGCGGTGCAGGCGGTGCGGCCTTATCTGGATGCCGGGCAGGACACTGCCATGCTGAACCTTGGGGACGTTTCCATCTATGCCACCTTTGGCTATCTGCAGTGCCTTCTGGAAGCAGAGGGCTATCCCACCGCTATGGCGGCGGGGGTGCCAAGCTTCTGTGCGGCGGCAGCGCGGCTGAATGTGCCGCTGACCGGCGGCATGGATGCACCGCTCACCATTGCGCCGGGCAGCTGGGCGGGCCGCGTGCTGGATACGCCCGGCACCAAAGTATTGATGAAGACCGGCAGGCAGCTGCCCGCTTTGCTGGCTGCGCTGGAACAGGCTGGCAGGCTTGAAAACAGCGCCCTTGTGTGCAACTGCGGCCTGCCGGATGAACAGGTCTGCCCGGACCTTTCCCTCGGACAGCCGCAGGTCCAGCCGGGCTATTTTACCACCGTTCTGGTAAAGGAGTGATGTTATGATACATTTTGTAGGCGCAGGCCCCGGTGCTCCGGACCTGATCACCCGGCGCGGCGCGGCCCTTCTGCAGGCAGCCGACTGCATCATCTATGCGGGCAGTCTGGTCAACCCGGCGCTGCTGGGCCTTGCCAGAGAGGACTGTGCAGTTTACAACAGCGCGGAAATGACGCTGGAACAGGTGCTGGCGGTAATGCGGCAGATGGAGGCCGCAGGCCGCACCACCGTGCGCCTGCACACCGGCGACCCCTGCCTGTACGGAGCCATCCGGGAGCAGATGGATGTGCTGGACGCCGAGGGTATCCGCTACGATGATACCCCCGGTGTTTCTAGCTTCTGCGGTGCGGCAGCGGCGCTGAACGCCGAGTACACCCTGCCCACCGTGAGCCAGACCGTCATCATCACCCGTATGGAGGGCCGCACCCCGGTGCCGGAAAAGGAAAAGCTGGCAGGCCTTGCCGCCCATGGGGCGACCATGGTGATCTTTTTGTCCATCGGCCTTGTGGAAAAGGTGCAGCAGGCGCTTCTGGCGGGCGGAGCCTACACGCCGGATACCCCGGCAGCGGTGGTGTACAAGGCCACATGGCCGGAAGAACGGACCGTCCGCTGCACTGTGGGCACGCTGGCGGAAAGCGTTCATGCAGCGGGCATCACCAAAACGGCGCTCATCGTGGTGGGTGACTTTCTGGGCCGGAACTACGAGCGCAGCAAGCTGTATGACCCGGCCTTTACCACCGAGTTCCGCAGGGGGACAGACCAGTGACCCGGGCCTACCTTGCCTTTACGGCAAAGGGCCTTGCGCTGGCGGAAAAGCTGGCCGCAGAATATCCCGGCAGCGTGGCCCGCTGCGGCCATGAGCCCGGGCAGCCGGGCCTTGCGGACTGGACGGCCCGGCAGTTTGCACACAGTGATGCCCTTATTTTTGTGGGCGCGGTGGGCATTGCGGTGCGGGCCATTGCGCCCCACTGCAAAAGCAAGGCGTCTGACCCGGCGGTGGTGGTGCTGGACGAGTGCGGACGCTTTGCGGTGCCCGTTCTCTCCGGCCATCTGGGCGGGGCCAACGAGCTGGCGCGGAGGCTGGCCGCTGTGTGCGGCGCGGTGCCGGTCATTACCACTGCCACGGACGCAAACGGTGTGTTTGCGGTGGATGAATGGGCCAGACACCAGAACTGTGCCGTGCTGGAGCCGGAGCGCATCAAAAAGGTCAGCGGCGCACTGCTGGCGGGCAGAACGGTGCGGTTTGCATCCGACTGGCCCATTGCGGGCAGCCCGCCTGCGGGCCTTGCAGAAGATGCAGCGGCCCCGGAGCTTGCCCTCACCCTGTGCCCGGCGGGAGATGCTTTGCATCTTGTGCCGCGCATCGGCGTGCTGGGGGTGGGCTGCAGGCGCGGCACCCCCGCAGACACGCTGACCGAAGCCTTTGCGGCCTTCTGCGCACAGGCAGGCCTTGCCCCGCAGGGCATCGCGGCGGCGGCCAGCATCGATTTAAAACAGAACGAGGCGGGCCTTCTGGCCTTTTGCCAGAGTCGAGGCTGGCCTGTGGAGTTTTTCACGGCGGAACAGCTGCGGCAGGCCCCCGGCAGCTTTACGCCCTCGGCCTTTGTGCAGAGCGTCACCGGCGTGGATAACGTCTGCGAGCGGGCTGCAGTGCTGGCTGCAGGTGGGCCGCTGGTTTTTCACAAATTTGCCCGCACCGGCGTGACCTTTGCGCTGGCTGCGCGGCCCTTCGCCCCGGATTGGAGGTGGCAGCGTGTCTGACAGGTACGAATTTGAGATGGATGAATGGGACATGGACCGGCCCGAGAATGTTGTTTACGTGGTGGGCCTTGGCCCCGGTGATGTTTTTTATCTGACCCAGGAAGCCCAGAGCGCCCTTGAACATGCGGATGCGATCTGCGGCTACAAGCTTTACATTGACCTGATCGAGCCCGAGTTCCCCTGCGAGGAATACTATGCTACCGGCATGACGCAGGAGATCGACCGCTGCCGCTGGGCGCTGGAAAAGGCCCGCACCGGCAAGCGGGTCGCGCTGGTGTGCAGCGGAGACGCGGGTGTTTACGGCATGGCCAGCCCGCTGCTGGAACTGGCCGAGGATTACCCGGATGTTGCTGTGGAGGTGGTGCCCGGGCTCACTGCCGCCCTCAGCGGCGGGGCGGTGCTGGGCGCACCGCTGGCCCACGATTTCTGCGTGATCTCGCTTTCCGACCGGCTCACCCCGTGGGAGGTCATCGAAAAGCGGCTGGCCTGCGCCGCGCAGGGCGATTTCTGCGTGGCACTGTACAATCCCTCTTCCAAGGGCAGGCCGGACTACCTGCAAAAGGCGGTGCGCATCCTGCGCGCAAACGGCAAGGGGCCGGAGACGGTCTGCGGCCTTGTGCGCAACATTGGCCGCGAGGGCCAGAGCGCCCGGGTGCTGACGCTGGCCGAGCTGGAAGACACGCCGGTGGATATGTTCACCACCGTGTACATCGGCAACGGGAACACCCGCGCCCTTTCGGGCCGGATGGTCACACCACGGGGGTATCGCAAATGAAAGCTGTCGTGTTCAGCGGCACCACCGAAGGACGCCGCTTCTCCAAAAAGCTGGCGGCACTGGGGGCCGAGGTGACTGTATGTGTGGCCACGCCGCTGGGAGCCGAGGAACAGGGCGAGATGGCGGGCATCACGGTCCACGCCGGGCGGCTGGGACCGGATGCCATGGCGGCACTGCTGACGGGTGCGGACCTCTGCGTGGATGCCACCCATCCGTATGCGGTGGATGTGACCCGGAACATCCGCGCTGCGGCGGCACAGGCCGGCGTGGAATACCGCCGCCTGCTGCGGGCCCGGAGCCCGTTGCCCGAGGACTGCGTGGTGTTCGGGACCGCGGCGCAGGCGGCAGAGTACCTTGCCGGAACAAAGGAAAACATCCTGCTTGCCACCGGTGCCAAGGAGCTGGCAGCGTTTGCGCCGCTGGACCCGGCGCGGCTTTACCCCCGGGTCCTGCCCACACCGGAGGGCATTGCCGCCTGCGAGGCAGCCGGGATCCCGCACCGGAACATCATTGCCATGCAGGGGCCGTTTTCCTGCCAGCTGAACAAAGCTTTGATCGAACAGTTCCACATCCGGTATCTCGTCACCAAGGACGGCGGCGCGGCGGGCGGCTTTGCCGAAAAGGTGCAGGCCGCAGCCGAGACCGGCGTACAGCTGGTGGTGCTGCGCCGTCCGGAGGAGGTCGGCGAGACCGAGGCAGGATTATTCACGCATTGTCAGGAGATTTTGAAATGGTCACACTGATCGGTATGGGAAGCGGCAGCTGGGAGGCTTTGTCGGTGCAGGCGCAGGACGCTGTGCGCAGGGCAGGCCTTGTGTTTGGCGCAAAGCGGCTGCTGGCGGGCCTCCCGCCCGAATGCACTGCCCGGCAGTTTGCCCTCTATCAGCCTGCCGAGATCCTTGAGACGCTGGCGCAGGCCCCCGGGCAGGATGCCGCCGTGCTTTACAGCGGGGACACCGGATTTTATTCCGGTGCGTCCGGCCTGCTCACGCCCCTGCGGGCGCTGGGCATCCCTGCGCGGGTGTATCCGGGCGTTTCCAGCATCCAGCTGCTGGCGGCGGCGCTGGGCCGCCCATGGCAGGACTGGAAGCTGGTGTCGGCCCATGGCTGTGCCTGCGACCCGGTGGCGCAGTGCATGACAGAGCGCTCCGTCTTCTTCCTCACTGGCGGGGCCGAAACACCCGCCACTCTCTGCCGGAAGCTGGCCGATGCCGGCATGGGCGAGGTGCACGCACTGGTGGGCGAAAACCTTGGCACCGGGGAAGAAGCCATCCGCTACGGCTCTGCGGCGGAACTGGCAGGGCAGAGTTTTGCACCGCTCAGCGTGCTTCTGGTGGAAAACTTCGATGTCCCGCACTTCCGCGCGCCGGGCTTCCCGGACGAAAGCTTCATCCGGGGCCAGGTGCCCATGACCAAGCAGGAGGTGCGCGCTGCCGCGCTGGCAAAGCTGGCCGTGAAGCCTGCGGATATCCTGTGGGACGTGGGGGCAGGCACGGGCAGTGTGAGCGTGGAGCTGGCACTGGCAGCGCCTAAAGGGCATGTGTATGCCGTGGAGTGCGATCCGGACGCCTGTGCCCTGATCCGGCAGAACCGGGCAAAGTTCCAAACTTACAACCTCACCCTCATCGAGGGCCGCGCCCCGGATGCACTGGCAGACCTGCCTGCGCCGGACGCCGTGTTCATTGGCGGAACAAAAGGCGGCATGGAGGGCGTGCTGGATGCCGTGCTTGCCAAAAACTCGGACGCACGCATCTGCATTTCCGCCATTGCGCTGGAAACGCTGAGCGCTGCGGCTGCCGCCCTTACCGCCCGGGGCCTTACCGCCGAGGTGGTGCAGCTGGCGGTCAGCCGCACAAAGCAGGCAGGCCGCCTTCACCTGCTCATGGCAAACAACCCCATCTTCCTCATTACGGGTATACGCAAATGATGCAATTCCTCATCGCCGCGCCCCGGTCCGGCAGCGGCAAGACCACGATGACCTGCGCCGTGCTGGCGGCACTGAAAAAGCGCGGGGCCGACCCCTGCGCCTTCAAAAGCGGGCCGGACTACATCGACCCCATGTTCCACCGCTCCGCTCTGCAGGTGGACAGCCATAATCTGGATCTGTTCTTCTCGGACCGGCCCACGGTGCAGGCGCTTTACGCCCGCTGCGCCGCCGGGCACGGCGCTGCCGTGTGCGAGGGAGCCATGGGCTTTTACGATGGGCAGGGCCTGACCACCCGGGCCAGCGCATGGGAGCTGGCAGACACGCTGGACCTGCCGGTGCTGCTGGTGGTGCAGCCCGGAGGGGCCAGCGTAACGCTGGCAGCAGAGATCCAGGGCCTTGTGCACTTCCGCAAAAACAGCCATATTTCGGGCATCCTGCTCAACAGCTGCTCCGAAAAGCTGTATAAAATGCTCAAAGACCTGCTGGAAAGAGAGACCGGCCTGCCGGTGTTGGGCTATCTGCCCCGCCTGCCGCAGGCGGCGGTGGAAAGCCGCCATCTGGGCCTGAAGACCGCAGGCGAGATTACGGACATTCAGGAAAAGATCGCTCTGCTGGCAGACCGTCTGGTGATGGACTGGGAGAAGCTGGCGGTGGTGACGGAAAGGCCGTGCCCCGAGGGCGGAAGCCTTTCTCCCCGGGGAACGGCTTCCACTTCTGTCCGCATCGCCGTGGCGAGGGACGGAGCCTTCTGTTTTACTTACGCCGAAACGCTGGACGCTTTGCGGGAGGCGGGCGCGGAGCCTGTATTTTTCAGCCCGGTGCGGGATACTGCCCTGCCGGAGGGAGTCTGCGGGCTGTATCTGCCCGGCGGCTACCCGGAGCTGTATGCGCAGGCCCTGAGCGAAAACAAAACCATGCGGGTCTCCATCCGGCAGGCTGTGAACGCCGGCCTGCCGACAGCGGCAGAGTGCGGCGGCTTTCTGTATCTCGGGCAGAGTCTGGAGGACGCCGAGGGAAAGAGCTGGCCTATGGCGGGCGTCCTGCCGGGAGCAGGCATCCGGGCGGGCAGGCTGGTGCGGTTCGGCTATGCTGTCCTGACCGCAAAGCGGGACAGTATGCTGTTCCGCGCGGGAGAAAGCCTGCCCGTCCACGAATTTCACCACTGGGATTCCACCGCAAACGGCACTGCATTTACGGCCCGTAAAAGCGAGAAAATGCAGTGGGAATGCGGCTTTGCAAACGAGAATTTCTATGCGGGCTTCCCGCATTTATACTGGGCGGGCACGCCCCTGCCGGGACGCTTTGTGCGTACGGCAGAACGATACAGCAAAACAAAAGGATGACCAAAATGACCGAAACGGAACTGAATGCACTTTTGGCGGGTATCACCCTGGCCAACGAAGCCGCCCGCGCAGCGGCACACGCCCACTGGGCCAGCCTTGCAAAGCCTCTGGGCGGACTGGGCCGGCTGGAGACCATGCTGGAGGACGCCGCTGCCCTCACCGGCAGTGCGGAGTTTGATCTCTCCCGCCGGGCGGTGGTGGTGCTCTGCGCGGACAACGGTGTGGTGGCGCAGGGGGTGAGCCAGACCGGGCAGGAAGTGACCCGCGCCGTGGCCGAAAACCTTGCAATGCGGCGCACCAGTGTGTGCCAGATGGCCCGCGCGGCCCACTGTGATGTGGTGCCCGTGGATATGGGCATGGCAGGCGAACCGGTGCCCGGCGTGCGGAACTGCCGCATTGCCGCCGGGACGATGGACTTTACGGCAGGGCCCGCCATGAGCCGGGCTGAGGCGGTGCAGGCCATTGGGGAGGGCGTTGCCCTTGCCCGGGAACTGGCAGAGGATGGCTACAGGCTCATCGCCACCGGTGAAATGGGCATTGGCAATACCACCACCTCCAGCGCGGTGGCGGCGGTGCTGCTGGGCCAGCCCGTAGAGCTTATGACCGGGCGCGGTGCGGGCCTTTCGGACGAGGGGCTTGCCCGCAAGGTGGATGCCATCTGCCGCGGCATCCTGAAGAACGAGCCGGACCCGGAGGACCCGCTGGATGTGCTTTCCAAGCTGGGCGGCTTTGACATCGCGGGCCTGTGCGGTGTCTTTCTGGGCGGGGCGCTGGCCGGGGTGCCGGTGCTGGCAGATGGCTTTATCAGCGGGGTGGCCGCGCTGTGCGCCGTGCGGCTGTGCCCGGCGGCGGCAAAGGCCGTGTTCGCCAGCCACTGCTCCGCAGAGCCTGCGGCCCGTATGGTGCTGGAAGCACTGGGCAAGGCACCCATCATCACGGCGGGGCTGCATCTGGGCGAGGGCACCGGCGCGGTGGCAAGCATCCCGCTGTGGGATATGGCACTGGCAGTGTACGGCGGGTGCTATTCCTTTGCGGAGGGCGGCATTGAGCCGTACAAGCCCCAGTGCTGACGCTGGTGCTGGGCGGCGCAGCCAGCGGCAAAAGCGAATATGCCGAGAGCCTTGTGCTCAGGACCACCGGCCCCCGCTGGTACCTTGCCACCATGCAGGTATGGGACGCCGAGTGTGCCGCCCGGGTGGAAAAGCACCGCAAAATGCGGGCCGCAAAGCAGTTTGAAACGGTGGAGTGCCCGCTGCATCTGGAAAAGCTGCGTCTGCCTGCCCGGGGCACGGCCCTGCTGGAAGACCTGGGCAACCTTGCGGCCAACGAGCTGTACGACCCCGCCGGGGCAGGGGAGGATGCCGCCGCTGCCATCCTGCGGGGGCTGGACAGCCTTTCTGCCCAGTGCGAAAACCTGCTCGTGGTCTCCAACGAGGTGTTCAGCGGCGGGGCCGACTATGCCGGCGATACAGACCGCTATCTGCGGGCACTGGCGCAGGTGAACAATGCTTTTGCCGCCCGGGCAGATGCGGTGGTGCGGGTGGTATGCGGCATCCCCGTGTACTATAAAGGAGTGGAAAAATGATCGTTTTGCAGACCATCGCGGTGGCTTTTGCCATGTTTTCAGCCATCCCGGTGCCGCAGTTCGACTGGAACGAAAAAAATATGCGCTACGCCATGTGCGCCTTCCCGCTCATCGGTGTGGTGATTGGGGCGGCATGGTGCGTGTGCGGGGTGCTGCCTCTGCCGGGCCTTGCAAAGGCGGCGGGCTTTGCGCTGGTGCCTGTGTGGGTGACGGGCGGCATCCATCTGGACGGCTACGCCGACACCTGCGACGCCCTTTCCAGCTACGGCGACCGCACGAAAAAGCTGGAAATATTAAAAGACCCCCACTGCGGCGCCTTTGCGGTCATCCGGCTGTGCAGCTACTTTCTGGCGACCTTTGCCCTGTGCACCTGCGTGCGGTTCACCCCCCGGGCGGGGGCGCTGTGGGCGCTGGCGCTGGTGCTGGAACGGGCGCTTTCGGGCTATGCGGTGGCGGCGTTCCCCATGGCGAAAAACACCGGTCTTGCACATACCTTTGCCACTGCGGCAGACAAAACTGTGGTGCGCCGGGTGCTGGCGGCGCTGGCTGCAGTGCTGTGCGTGGGCATGGCGGCGCTGGGCGGCTGGGCGCTGGTGCTGGCAGCGCTGGCGGTGCTCTGGCGCTACCATGCCGTGAGCCGGAAGCAGTTCGGCGGCATCACCGGCGACCTTGCCGGGTGGTTTTTGCAAAAGGCCGAGCTTTGGATGCTGGCGGCGCTGTGTGCCTGCCAGTGGGGAGGACTGCTATGATCTTTATTACCGGGCCGCTCTACAGCGGCAAGCGCACCTTTGCGCAAACGCTTCCCGGCAAGGCGCTGGCCGATGTGCAGCAGCTGGCGGCAGATGCCGCCGACCGCGAGACACTGGAACGGCTGGCGGACCGCCTTGCTTCTGAATACGAGATCCTCATCGCCACCGAGGTAGGCGGCGGTGTTGTGCCGATGGACCCAAAGCAGCGTGCCGACCGCGAGGCGGCGGGCAGGCTTGCCTGCCTGCTGGCCGCACGGGCAGAGTGCGTTGTGCAGATGTTCTGCGGCATCCCAACGGTTTTGAAAGGAGAATTGTCTCAATGCTGATCTATCTTCTGCGTCATGGCCAGACGGAATACAACGCCCAGAAGCGTTATCAGGGCCAGCGCGACATCCCGCTCTCACCCGAAGGCGCTGCCCAGCTGCGCCGGGCAGATTTTGACCCCGATGTGGTCTATGTTTCCACCCTGCAGCGCACCAGCCAGACGGCGCGCATCCTGTTCCCGGAGGCGAAGCTTGTGCCGGTGGACGGCCTGAAAGAGATGTGCTTTGGCAGCTTTGAGGGCCGCAATTTCATCGAGATGGAAAAGGACCCCGAGTATCAGGCATGGGTGAAGGCCAACTGCGAAAGCCCCTGCCCGGACGGAGAGCGCAAGACGGACTTTTCGGATCGCATCTGCCGCACTGTGGCAGAGCTGATCGATAAAGCCCTTGCCGCAGGCGAAGAGCGGCTGGTCATTCTGGCCCACGGCGGCACCCAGATGGCCGCCATGGAGCGGTTTGCTGTTCCCCACAGGGACTACTATGCATGGTGCGGGCCCAACGCGGGCGGCTTTGTGCTGGATGCAAAGGACTGGACGGAAAAGCATCTGCTGTATCTCATGAAGACCGTCCAGTACACAAAGGAGAGCAGGGCATGATCCTTCAGGCAGTTGTCGGCGGCTTTGTGCTGGACGCGCTCTTCGCAGACCCGGCGTGGCTGCCGCACCCGGTGGTGCTCATGGGCAGATGCATTTCCCGGCTGGAAAAGTTTCTGCGCGCCCGCCTGCCCGGCACCCCGCAGGGAGAGCTGCTGGGCGGTGCCGTGACGGCGTTCTGCCTGCCGGTGGGCACCTTTCTGGTCACGAGCCTTGTGTGTCTGGCGGCGGCAAAGCTCAGCCCGTGGCTGGGCCTTGCCGTACAGATGTTCTGGTGCGGGCAGGCGCTGGCAGCCAAGGGCCTTGCGCAGGAGAGCACAAATGTGTATAACGAACTGGTCCGGAACGACCTGCCCGCTGCCCGCAAAGCTGTGAGCCGCATCGTGGGCCGCGACACCCAGGACCTGACCGCCGAGGGCGTGACCAAGGCCGCCGTGGAAACCGTGGCCGAAAATGCCAGCGACGGCGTCATTGCGCCGCTGCTGTATATGCTCATCGGCGGGGCACCGCTGGCGCTGACCTACAAGGCCATCAACACCATGGACAGCATGCTGGGCTACAAGAACGAGAAGTACCTTTATTTTGGCCGCGCAGCCGCAAAGCTGGACGATGTGGCCAACTACATCCCCAGCCGCCTTGCCGCCCTTTTGTGGGTGGCGGCTGCGGCCTTTACCGGAAACGATGCCAAAGGTGCATGGCGCATCTGGCAGCGGGACCGGCACTGCCACGCCAGCCCCAACAGCGCCCAGACCGAAAGCGCCTGCGCCGGTGCGCTGGGCGTGCAGCTGGCCGGCCCGGCTTACTATTTTGGCGAATATTACCCCAAGCCCACCATCGGTGATGCCCTGCGCCCCATTGAGCCGCAGGACATCCTGCGCGCCAACCGCATGATGTATGTGGCAAGCGGCTTTGCGCTGGCATGGGGTGCAGCAATACGGGGGTTCCTTGCATGAAACAATTGACCCATGGCGGCGACTGGGCGGGCTATCGTGCCGAGTTCGGCCGCGACCCGCTGGATTTTTCGGCCAATGTCAGCCCGCTGGGTCTGCCCGGGGGCGTGGCAAAGGCCATTACGGCGTCCCTTGCCACGGCCGACCGCTACCCCGACCCGCTGTGCCGGGCCCTGCGTGAAAAGCTGGCGGTGGCTGAGGGTGTGCCCGCCGAATGGCTGCTGTGCGGCAACGGCGCGGCAGACCTCATCTTCCGGCTGACGCTGGCCGAAAAGCCCCGCACCGCCCTTGTGACGGCACCCACCTTTGCCGAGTACGCCACGGCACTGGGAACTGTGGACTGCAGGGTGGAACGGCATTTTCTGCAGGAGGAAAACGATTTTGCGGTGACGGACACCATCCTTGATGCAGTGCACCCGGGCATCGATCTGGTGTTCCTCTGTCAGCCCAACAACCCCACCGGTCAGCTGGTCCGGCCTGCCCTTGTGGAGGCGCTGCTGCGCAGATGCGAGGCCGTGGGTGCAGTGCTGGCCGTGGACGAATGCTTTCTGGATTTTCTGCCCGAGGGGCAGAGCCTTTCCGCAAAGCGGCTGCTGAGCACCAGCAGGAAGCTGATCATTCTGAAAGCCTTCACCAAGCTCTACGGCATGGCGGGCGTGCGTCTGGGTTATGCCCTGAGCGCGGACGAAAGCCGCCTTGCCCGGATGCAGGCGGCGGGCCAGCCGTGGGCGGTGTCCGGTCTGGCGCAGGCAGCAGGCATCGCCGCGCTGGACGAGACGGACTATGTGGCGCAGGTGCGTGCATTGATCGAAACACAGCGGCCTGTGCTGGCAGACGGCCTGCGGGCGCTGGGCCTGCGGGTGATCGAGGGCCGGGCCAACTATCTGCTGTTCCGGGCACCGGAAGCGCTGGGCGCTGCGCTGCGGCACAAGGGCGCGGTGCTGCGCAGCTGCGGCAACTATCCGGGTCTGGACACAGGCTGGTACCGCACCGCCGTGCGTACCGAGAATGAAAACCGGCAGCTGTTTGCGCTGCTGGCCGAGACCCTGCCGGAGGTGGCGCAATGAGCAAAGCAAAATGCATTATGGTGCAGGGCACCATGAGCGGTGCGGGCAAAAGCCTGCTGTGCGCGGCGCTGTGCCGCATTTTTGCGCAGGACGGCTACCGTGTGGCACCCTTTAAAAGCCAGAACATGGCCCTGAACAGCTTCGTCACCCGCGACGGCGCGGAGATGGGCCGTGCGCAGGTGGTGCAGGCGCAGGCTGCGGGCACAGAACCGGATGTGCGGATGAACCCCATCCTGCTCAAGCCCAGCAGCGATGTGGGCAGTCAGGTCATCGTAAATGGCAGAGCCCGGGGCCAGATGTCCGCCGCCGATTATTTCAGGATGAAGCGCAGCCTTATCCCGGACATTCTGGAAGCCTACAACAGCCTTGCCGCCGAGAACGACATCATCGTGATCGAAGGCGCGGGCAGCCCGGCAGAGATCAACCTGAAGGCGGATGATATCGTCAACATGGGCCTTGCAAAGCTGGTGGATGCGCCGGTGCTGCTGGCGGGCGATATCGACCGGGGCGGCGTGTTCGCGCAGCTGTACGGCACCGTGGAGCTGCTGGAAGCCGACGAGCGGGCCCGCATCAGGGGGCTCATCATCAACAAGTTCCGGGGCGATGTGGAGATCCTGCGGCCCGGCCTTGCCATGCTGGAAGAAAAAACGCACCTGCCCGTAGTGGGCGTGGTGCCGTATCTGCGGGTGGAGATCGAGGACGAGGATTCTCTCTCGGATCGTCTGGAAGCAAAAAGCGCCGTCAAACCGCTGGATATCGCCATCCTGCGCCTGCCGCATGTGTCCAACTTCACCGACTTTATCCCGCTGGAACAGCACCCGCTGCTGGGCGTGCGGTATGTGCAGCGCACCCGCCAGCTGGGCGCACCGGATCTCGTCATCCTGCCCGGCACCAAGAACACCATGGATGACCTGCGCTGGCTGCGGGAAAGCGGGCTGGAAGCGGCGGTGCTCAGGCTTTCGGCAGCCGGAATGCCGGTGCTGGGCGTGTGCGGCGGCTATCAGATGCTGGGCGAACAGCTCTGCGACCCGGCAGGGGAGGAGAGCGGCACCCCCTGCACCCTGCGGGGCCTTGGCCTGCTGCCCACCACGACAGTGTTCGGCACCGAAAAGCACCTGACCCAGACCGCAGCTCGCGCTGCCGCTGCCCCCTTTGCCGGGGCGGCGCTCACGGGTTACGAGATCCACGCAGGCCGCACCGAGGTGCGGGGCAGTGCGTTCTGCACCCTTGCAGACGGCACGCCGGAGGGCTGTGTGCAGGGCAATGTGTTCGGCACCTACCTGCACGGGCTGTTCGACACCGGCGAACTGACCGAAAAACTGACCGCTTTTTTGTGCAGAAAGAAGGGGATCGACCCGGCCGGGGCCGACCTCATCCCCATGGAACAATACCGTCAGCAGCAGTTTGACCTGCTGGCAGACGGCGTGCGTGCGGCGCTGGACCTGCCTGCCGTTTACGCCGCTATGGGCCTTGCCGGACCGAAAGGAGAGAACGCATGACACCGCAGCATCATCTGCCCGCCGACATTGAACGGACGAGCATCTCCATTATCACAAGGGAACTGGACGAGCTGGGCCTGACCCCGCCGCCGGAGACGGCTGCGGTGGTCAAACGGGTCATCCACACCACTGCCGATTTCGACTATGCAAAAAATCTGCGCTTTACTCCCGGCGCGGTGCAGGCCGCTGTCAGGGCCCTGCAGAGGGGTGCGGTGATCGTCACCGACACCAATATGGCGCTGGCGGGTATTTCCAGACCGGGCCTTGCAAAGCTGGGCTGTGAGGCCGTCTGCTACATGGCCGACCCCGCTGTGGCCGAAGCGGCAAAGCAGGCAGGCACCACCCGCGCCGTGGCTGCCATGCACCGCGCTGCCCGGGAGCACCCGGAGGCCATCCTTGCCGTGGGCAATGCGCCCACAGCCCTGCTGACCATCGCAGAAGAAATAGAAGCCGGGCTGCGGCCTGCGCTGGTCATCGGTGTGCCGGTGGGCTTTGTGAACGTGGTGGAAAGCAAGGAGACCCTCTTTGCAATCTGCGAACAGCACGGCGTGCCTGCCATTGCTGCCATGGGGCGCAAGGGCGGCAGCAATGTAGCCGCAGCCATCTGCAACGCCCTTGTTTATTCTGCCGCCGAAATGCTGGACCCCTCTGCCAGAGGGTGGAGAGGATAAAGGGCAGACCGTCAGACCGCTTTCTCCGCGAACAGCGGCGGGCTGCAGCTCCCGGCAATGCCGAATAGATACCAGGCGAAATTTTTGTTGGATAAAGGCTCTCCCTGCTTGACAAACAGAGAGGGCCTTTTCGTTATACAAAAAGGCTGCTGCACGGCAAAAAGCGTGCAGCAGCCTTTGAAAAAATGATGGTGAAACGCAGTTCAGGAAAAATTATTTGCCCAGATGCCAGATGTCCCGGTCGTACTCGGCAATGGTGCGGTCGGAGGAGAACATGCCTGCTTTGGCAATGTTCACCAGACACTTGCGCCGCCAGCCCTTCGGGTCGCAGGCGTAATCGCTGAGGGCCTGCCCCTTGCGCACCACGTAGGCGTTGAAGTCCGGCAGGGTCTGGAACCAGTCCTTGTGGATCAGCTCGTTGTGCAGGCGGGTCAGGTTTTCGGCGTGACCGGCGGCCAGCATCTCCGGGCCGGTGAGGAAGTTGATGGCGCGGCGGATGTTGGCATCCCCCTCCACCCACTGGGCGGGGTCGTAGTCGCCCACGGCGTAGCGGTGGATGACCTGATCGGAGGTCTGGCCGAAGATATAGATGTTCTCCTCGCCCACCTGCTGGCTGATCTCCACATTGGCACCGTCCATGGTGCCCAGCGTCAGCGCGCCGTTCAGCATGAACTTCATGTTGCCGGTGCCGGAAGCTTCCTTGGAGGCAAGGCTGATCTGCTCGGACAGGTCACAGGCCGGGATCAGCTTTTCGGCGGCGGTAACGTTGTAGTTCTCCACAAAGACCACCTGTAGCCACTGGGACACCTCCGGGTCTGCGGCGATGACCTTGGACAGGGTCAGCAGCGCATGGATGATGTCCTTTGCAATGGTGTAGGCAGGTGCGGCCTTGGCACCGAAGATGCTCACCAGCGGAGCAGCGGGCAGGTGCCCGGCCTTGATCTCGTAGTACTGATGGATGAGATACAGCAGGTTCAGCTGCTGGCGCTTGTACTCGTGCAGGCGCTTGGACTGGATGTCGAACACGGCATCGGTGTTCACGCTCACCTTCTGGGTGCGCAGCAGCCAGTCTGCCAGAGCTTCCTTGTTGGCCTTCTTCACGGCGGTCAGCTGGTCCAGCACAGCTTCGTCATCAGCAAAAGCCAGCAGCTTTTCCAGCTCGGCAGCGTCCTTGCGGAAGCCGGAGCCGATGTGCTGTTCCAGTGCGGCGGTCAGGCGGGGGTCGCATTCCAGCAGCCAGCGGCGGAAGGTGATGCCGTTGGTCTTGTTGTTGAACTTTTCCGGGTACAGCTCGTAGAAACCGTGCAGCTCGGAATTTTTCAAAATCTCGGTGTGCAGCGCCGCCACGCCGTTGGTGGAGTGGGTGAAGTGGATATCCATGTGGGCCATGTGCACCCGGTCGTCCTTGTCGATGATGGCAAGGCTCTCGTCCTTGGTGCGGGTGCGGGCCAGCGCGTCCAGCTTTTCGATAATGGGCATCAGCTGGGGTACAACAGCATCCAGATAGGCGCGGGGCCACTTTTCCAGTGCTTCGGCCAGAATGGTGTGGTTGGTGTAGGCGCAGGTCTTTGTGACGATCTTTACGGCTTCCTCAAATTCGATGCCCTTTTCGCCCAGCAGCCGGATCAGCTCCGGGATGACCATGCTGGGGTGGGTGTCGTTGATCTGGATGGCGGCGTAGTCGGCCAGATCATGGTAATCGCAGCCCCGGGCGGCACACTCGGCCAGAATGAGCTGGGCACCGGCAGAGACCATCAGGTACTGCTGGTACACCCGCAGACGGCGGCCCGCCTCATCGGAATCGTCCGGGTAGAGGAAGAGGGTCAGGTTCTTGTCGATGGCGGTTTTATTGAAGGCAATGCCGTCATGGACGATGCTCTCGTCAATGGTGTCAAGGTCAAACAGGTTCAGGGTGTTGGTGCGGCCCTCGTAGCCGGTGACGGCCAGCTTGTACAGCCGGGCGGTGTACTCCTTGCCCGCCAGCTCCACCGGATAGGTGATGTCGGTCTTTTCGGCCCAGCTGTGGGCGGTGAGCCACGGGTCGGGCTTTTCGTTCTGCACGCCGTCCTCAAAGGACTGATGGAACAGGCCGAAGTGATACCGCAGGCCCACGCCGTCGCCGGGCAGGTTCAGCGTTGCCAGAGAGTCGAGGAAGCAGGCAGCCAGACGGCCCAGACCGCCGTTGCCCAGAGAGGGTTCCGGCTCCACCTCTTCGATATCGGAAAGGCTCTTGCCGGCGGCAGCCAGTGCATCCCGGGCTTCATCGTACAGTCCCAGATTGATGAGGTTGTTGGACAGCAGCTTGCCGATGAGAAATTCGGCGCTGATATAGTACAGCTTGCGGCCGGTGACCGGCTGCACACGGTCGGCGCTCTTCTGCCGGACGAGTTCCAGCAGCGCGAGATACAGCTCCTGATTCGTGCAGTCCGCCAGCGGCTTGCCCGTGAGACCCTGTAACGTTTCGGTAAAGCTCATAAATGCATCCTCCTTTGTTAGAGTGTATCTGAAAAGTCGAAAATTTAGTCTGTTTCTACAAGCACAGCCGGATCTTGCGGGAAACCGCCTTGAGATCCACAAAGGATCCCTGAGGCTCTTTGCCTTAGAGCCCGCTTGTGCTTGCGGAATATTCGTCATTTTCTTTGTTTTCAGATACACCTTGCGGAAAACAGGTTTGACATCTGTACTTCCAGATATACCACATAAAACAATCAAAATCTTGCCTAAAAAGCGCAGACTGTGGTACAATCCTATCATCAGGAGGTGAAACGATGCAAAATCAGGCATCTTTGCAGGAGACCAAGCAGCACGGTGCCGTGCGGTTTCCCTTCAATCTGTATCCCTGCACCATTCCGGGGGACTTTCCGCAGGTGGCGCTCCACTGGCAGGAGAGCATGGAGCTGGTCTTTGTCAAGCGGGGCACAGGACTGGTGCAGGTGGGCGCTGAGAGCTGCCCGGCCCGCATGGGGGACATCTTTATTTTTACGCCCGGCACCCTCCATGCCCTGCGGCAGGCCGAGGGGCAGTGCATGGAATACGAAAATATCATTTTTGAGTTGGAGCTTCTGGGCGGCGCAGAGGACCTTTGTGCCGAGAAATATCTGCTTCCGCTGCAAAGCGGGCGCCTGTCGCTGCCTGCGCGGCTGACCCCGAACGATTTGTGCTATCTGCAGGCCGCCGCCTGCCTGCGGGAGGTGGAGGATGCCAACCGTGCCAAGCTCCCCGGCTATGAACTGCAGGTCAAGGGAGCGCTGCTGCGGTTTCTTGCCCTGCTCCTTGCACAGGGCCGGCAGCGGCTTGCCGCCGAGACAGCCGATACCCAGCGGCTGAAAACGCTCCTGCAATGGCTCTCGGCCCATTATGCCGAGGCGCTCCGGGTCGCTGATGCCGCCGGGGTCTGCTCCTTCAGCGCCAGCCATTTTATGCGGTGGTTCCGGCAGATGACCGGACAGAGCTTTGTGGCCTTTCTGAACGAGTATCGGCTCAACGCCGCCGCCGAAGCGCTGCAGGCCACGGATGAGACGGTTCTGACCATCGCTTCCCAGTGCGGGTTTGAGAACCTCTCCTATTTTAACCGGGCGTTCAAGGCACACTTCGGCATGACGCCCCGGGAGTACCGGAAAAAATAAGCAAAACGAGGCCGTTCCGCCTCTCTGGAAAAGAGAGGGAACGGCCTCGTTTTTTGCACATCAGACCTCCGGCGGCGGGCAGCAGCTCTCCCGTAGGATGAGCCGGTGCGGCACGATGATCTTGGTTGCCAGAAGATTCGGGTTCTCGATGTGGTTGATGGTCTGGCTGGCCGCTTCCATGCCCAGCTGGTAGGGGTTCACGTCCACGGTGGTCAGCTGCGGGCTGGTGATGCGGGAGAACAGCGAGTTGTTGAAGGAAACGATGGAAAGGTCTTTCGGGACGTGCAGCCCCAGTTTGCCGCAGAACTGTTCCAGCACCACAGCAAGAATATCATCGCTGACCAGCATGGCGGTGGGGCGGTCCGGCGCGGTGAGCAGGGCCTTCAGCGTTTCTTCGTACGCATCGTTCAGGGTGTCGATCTCCACGCAGTCCTCTTCGCGGGGGGTGATGCCATGCTTGAGCAGGGACATTTGGTAGCCACGCTTACGCTCTGCCGAAAACAGCATGGCATTGCTGACACCAAAATAGGCAATGCGGCGGTGGCCCATCTCATAGAGGTAGTCGGCGGCTTCCTCTCCGGCAAGGGCGTTGTCGTTGTCGATATAGATGGTCTGGTTGGCGGATTGTGCTGCCTTGCCCACAATGACGTGGAGCAGCCCTTCGCTGCGCAGATATGCCGCCACAGGACAGTCCTTTTTGGAATAGAGCAGGATGAAGCCATCTGCCTGCGCGTTGGCCACCATGCTCTGGATGGCGTCCAGAACCTCTGCGTCGTCCTGCCCGGTGATGACCGTGTTCACATACCGCCGCTGGTTGCAGAACTGCCCGATGCCGCGGATGATCTCCAGATGAAAGGCGTTTTCGTAGACGTCCCGCTGGGAGGAGGGCAGAATGATGCCGATGGTCTTGGAAAAAGCCTCCACCGGTTCAGCCTCAAAATTCGGCTCGTAGCCCAGCTGCGCCATGATGCGGCGCACCCGCTCCTTGGTCTCCCGGCTGATGGAAGGGCTGTCCTTGCAGGTGCGGGATACCGTGGAGGGCGAGACCCCCGCTGCCGCTGCCACGTCCTTAATGGTAACTGCCATTGTCTGTTCCTCCCTGATATAGTAGTTCTATTGTAAAGCCGTTTGCGCGCAATGTCAATGTTTGCGCACGGGATTGCGTAAACTGTGCAACGCTGTGCCCGCGTGCCTTCGACAATTTCCACAAATAAGCTTGCATCCACTTGTTCAAAACACAGAAAAATTATTTTCACACCAAAAAACTCTTGTAAAAACTGCGGAGTTGGATTATTCTTGTTGCGTAAAGTAGTGCAAACGCAATGCAACGCTTGCACAAAACGATGCAAAAGGAATAAGGAGGAACATCATGGCAACAACAAAAGCGGCTCCGGGCAAAAAGGGGCTCATCAACTTCGACTTTTTACAAAAGCTGGGCAAGGTGCTGATGACGGTCATCGCCGTCATGCCCGCTGCCGGTCTGATGATCAGTCTGGGCAAGCTGGTGCAGATGGGCGGCGGCGACATTGCGGCGGTTATGACCATCGGCACCACGATGGAGAACATCGGCTGGGCGGTCATCAATAACCTGCACATCCTGTTCGCCGTTGCCATCGGCGGCAGCTGGGCAAAGGAGCGTGCGGGCGGTGCCTTTGCCGCCGTGCTGGCGTTCGCCCTCATCAACGTCATCACCGGCAACATCTTCGGCGTCACCAGTGCCATGCTGGCAGACCCCAACGCCGTGACCCACACCATGTTCGGGCAGGAGATCGCCGTCAACGGCTATTTCACCTCTGTGCTGGGCGCACCGGCGCTGAACATGGGCGTGTTCGTGGGCATCATCGCCGGTTTTGTGGGCGGCGTAGCTTACAATAAATACTACAACTTCCGCAAGCTGCCGGATGCGCTGGCTTTCTTCAACGGCAAGCGCTTCGTGCCCATGGTGGTCATTGTCTACTCGGTGGTCATTTCCATTGTGCTGTCGCTGTTCTGGCCTGTGGTGCAGACCGGCATCAACAACTTCGGCATCTGGATCGCCAACTCTTCCGAGACTTCTCCCATTCTGGCTCCGTTCATCTATGGTACGCTGGAGCGTCTGCTGCTGCCCTTCGGTCTGCACCATATGCTGACCATCCCCATGAACTACACCTCCTTCGGCGGCACCTACACCATCGCTACCGGCGTCAACGCAGGCAGTCAGGTGTTTGGTCAGGACCCGCTGTGGCTGGCATGGGCCAACGATCTCATCAACTTCAAAAAGGCCGGCGATATGGCCGCTTACAACAATCTGCTGGCTACCGTCACCCCCGCCCGCTTCAAGGTGGGTCAGATGATCGGCGCAACCGGTCTGCTGCTGGGCATTGCACTGGCTATGTTCCGCCGTGTGGATGCCGACAAGCGTGCAAACTATAAGTCCATGTTCATCTCCACCGCGCTGGCTGTGTTCCTGACCGGCGTCACCGAGCCGCTGGAATTCATGTTCATGTTCTGCGCCATGCCGCTGTACATCGTGTACGCACTGCTGCAGGGCTGCGCTTTCGCCATGGCGGGCATCATCCATCTGCGCCTGCACTCCTTCGGCAATCTGGAGTTCATCACCCGCATCCCCATGTCCCTGCAGGCAGGTCTGGGCGGCGATATCATCAACTTTGTGATCTGTGTCGTGGCATTCTTCGTCATCGGCTACTTCGTGGCCTACTTCATGATCGGCAAGCTGCAGCTGGCAACGCCGGGTCGTCTGGGCAACTACACCGATGACAACGCAGACGATTCTGCCGCTGCCGCAAAGACCGAGAAGAAGGCCGACAAAAAGGCTGATAACGGTCAGGCCGAGCGCATTATCGCCCTGCTGGGCGGCCGGGAGAACATCGTGCTGGTGGACGCCTGCATGACCCGTCTACGCGTTACCGTAAAGGATCCCGCCAAGGTGGCCGACCTTGCCGCATGGAAGGCCGAGGGTGCCCTGAGCCTGCTGGTGAAGGGCGACGGCATTCAGGCCGTGTACGGCCCCAAGGCGGACGTTCTGAAATCTGACATCAACGATATTTTGTAAAAACTATGAAACTGCTGACATTGAATACCCACAGCCTTATCATCCCGGAGCATGAGGCAAAGCGGGAGATTTTTGTAGACTTCATCGCAAAGGAGCAGCCGGAGGTGTTCGCCCTGCAGGAGGTGAACCAGACCGCCGCTGCGCCGCTGCTGGCAGAGGCTCCGGCGGGGTACTACCCCTGTCCCGGCAATATGGTGCTGCTGAAAGCGGACAACCACGCCGCAGCCGTGGCAAAAATGCTGGAAGCGCGGGGTGTGCACTACTATTGGAGCTGGCTTCCGGCAAAGGTGGGCTACGACATTTACGATGAGGGCGCGGCGGTGTTCAGCCGTGCACCCATCACCGACGCCGAAAACCTGCTGCTGAGCCAGATCAAAGATTACAGCAACTGGAGGACCCGCCGCACGCTGGGCATCTGTGCAGGAGATGTCTGGTATTATACGGTGCATCTGGGCTGGTGGAAGGACGAAGTAGAACCTTTCGCTCCCCAGTGGGAAAAGCTTTCAAAGGCGGCGGGCGCAAAAAAGACCGCCTTTCTGCTGGGCGACTTCAACAGTGAAGCCGATGTGCGGGGCGAGGGCTACGACCTTGTGCTGGGCAGCGGCTGGCAGGATACTTATCAGCTGGCACGGCAGCGGGACGATGGCTACACGGTGGTGGAAGCCATTGACGGCTGGCGGGATGCCCCGGATGCAGCGGCAAAAAAGCGCATCGACCAGATCTGGTGCTCCAAGGCGGTGGCTGTCAAGAGCAGCCGGGTGGTGTTTGGCGGCCTGCAGGAGCCGCAGGTGTCTGACCACGCCGGTGTTATGATCGAGTTATAAAGGAAGGTAAAAGAAGATGCAGAGAAGTGCAGGCATTTTGCTGCCCATCAGCAGTCTGCCGTCCCCTTACGGCATCGGCTGCTTTTCGCAGGAAGCATACGACTTTGTGGATTGGCTCAAGGAAGCCGGACAGACCTATTGGCAGATCTTGCCGCTGGGTGTGACCAGCTACGGCGACAGCCCGTATCAGAGCTTTTCCGCCTTTGCGGGCAACCCCTATTTCATCAGTCTGGACGCACTGGTGGAGGAAGGAGTGCTGACCGCCGCCGAGTGCAAAAAGGCAAACTTCGGCCGCAAGGCAGACGACATTGATTACAGCCGCCTATATACCGAGCGCGGCCGTCTGCTGCGGCTGGCGTACTCCCGCAGCGACATCGGCCACAACGAAGCGTTTACGGCATTCTGCGAGAAAAACAAGTGGTGGCTGGACGATTTTGCTCTGTTTATGGCGGTGAAGGGCCGCTTTGAGGGCAAGCCGTGGATCGAGTGGGCAGAGGATATCCGTCTGCGCTGGCAGCCTGCCATGGACTACTACCGCCGGGAGCTGTACTTTGAGGTGGAGTACCACAAGTATCTTCAGTTCAAGTTTGACGAGCAGTGGCGCAAGCTGAAAGCCTACGCCAACAGCAAGGGCATCCAGATCATCGGCGATATCCCCATCTATGTGGCGCTGGATTCTGCGGACGCTTGGGCAAACCCGGGGCTCTTCCAGCTGGATAAGGACAACATTCCCACGGCAGTGGCGGGCGTTCCCCCGGATGGCTTTTCGCCTACCGGTCAGCTGTGGGGTAACCCGCTCTACCGCTGGGAGGCGCACTGCGAAACCGGCTATCAGTGGTGGATCACCCGGCTGTGGTACTGCTTTGAGCTGTACGATGTGGTGCGCATCGACCACTTCCGCGGCTTCGATGAGTATTTCTCCATCCCCTACGGCAGCGAGACGGCGGTGGACGGCCACTGGGAAAAAGGCCCCGGCATCGAGCTGTTCCGAGCCGTGGAGCAGGCGCTGGGCAAGCGGGAGATCATTGCCGAGGATCTTGGCTACATGAGCGACACCGTGCGGCAGCTGGTGCGGGACAGCGGCTTCCCCGGCATGAAGGTGCTGGAATTTGCTTTTGACTCCCGCGATACCGGCAGCGCCAGCGACTACCTGCCCCACAACTACCCGGTGAACAGCGTGGCGTACACCGGCACCCACGACAACGAGACGCTGGTCTCGTGGTACCAGACCATCTCGGACGCCGAGCGCGCCATGGTGCGGGATTACCTGTACGACTACGCCACCCCGGACGAGCAGCTTTATAAAAGCATGATCGCACTGATTTTGCGCAGTGCAGCGGCAAGGTGCATCATCCCCATGCAGGACTGGCTTGGGCTGGATAATGCCGCCCGCATCAATAAGCCCTCTACCGTAGGCCAGAACTGGCGCTGGCGGCTGAAAAAGACCCAGCTGACCAAGAAGCTCCAAAAGGAGATCTGCCAGCTGACCACCCGCTACGGCCGGATGAACTGGGCATAAGGTGCTCTATGGAGCTTGATTAGCCGGAACTGAAAATTCTGCTAATGGCATTCGCTGGCTGATTTTGGTGATAGGTTTAAAATGAAAAATGCGAAGATCGTCTTTCCCACGGAAAAATGATCTTCGCATTTTTAAGTGGCGTCCCCGATGTGATTCGAACACACGGCCTTCCGCTTAGGAGCGCGTGCCAAACGGAAAAATTCTACGCAAAAGTAGGTAAAATAAGTAACGTTCTATCAATTTATTTTTTGCTGCGCTGTCAAATCGAGTAAAGAAAACAAACCCTGAAATAAGACAAGTAAAAGGCTCTTTATTAGCAGAAAATTAGCAGAGCTAATGAAAAGTGGAAAGTTCGTTGTAAAATGCCCACCTTTCATTAGCTGGGAGGTGTGCGGTTGACCCTACACCTATGGTTCGATCAAAACAACTTTTTCTTCTGTGCCAGCAGCACGGTCAGCACACGCTCTTTCAGCAGATGACGGAACTGCTTTGGATAGTAGTCGAGGTAGGCATCCAGAAGCGGCTCAATGTCACTTCTTGCAAAATCAACCTCCAACTGCTTTCCGTAAAGGCTTTGTGCTGTATGGACTGTTCGGGTAAAAGAGGACTTGAATGGTAAGCACCGTGCTTTAGAAAGGAACGCCTGTGTTTCAATATCAGGGCGATACAGATTGAAATCCAGCAGGAACGAAGCCCCGCAATCAAAAATGGGGCAGGGCTTACAGCCGAAATCCGTATGTAAAAGAGCAATGTTGTTCAAATGCCGGTCTTGATTCAAAAACAGGGCATCCAGTTCCAACAGCGTGGTGAAGTATGCACCAAAACCGGAAAAGCCGGTAGCGGCTTCCACCGAATCGACCAGAAAAACAATACGTTCTTTCAGACTGTTGCGGTCATTGAACTCCTGAATATACCCACGACCAAGGCTGTTCCGTAAAATGGTATGGGCGGTGATCAGGCTTTCATTGCTTGCTACAATGGTGTTGGTTCTGAGAAGCTCACAGCCAGTGAGCTATACAGATGCCCAAACCTAAGCTACAATG
>ENA-UEPJ01001277-UEPJ01001277.1-human-gut-metagenome-genome-assembly--contig:-NODE-1277-length-31230-cov-14.600745_pt1 | contig 31230 bp, 24 predicted proteins | sample MGYA00242890_ERZ507896 | MGnify/ENA primary metagenome ERZ507896 (study PRJEB26167, sample SAMN06115508) | human gut metagenome | host: Homo sapiens | place: China:Qinghai | collected 2015-08-20... | reverse complement strand
CAGACGGTATTTTGGAGACAAACTCTTTGACAGACTAGTAATTGCGAATATAACAGGTGCATAAACGGATAATCAGTATAACTTTTAACAAACTTAGTTTTTTGTCTTGGTATCTGAAATTCTGAGAAAATAAATCTTTACATTTTTCTATAGAATATACTTTCTCAAAAAAATCATAATCTTCTATATTTACATATAAACGTGTTTTCTCTGATAATTTTTTATAATAACGTCCTGAAATTGTTATTTTAGTACTCGAAGTTAAAGATTTAATGTTTTTAACACAACAAGATATACCTATTCTATCAGGGAATCTACGACTTAGCGAATTAATATCTTCATCCTCTTCTTGATTTCCTAAATCCCTCATATCATCTCCTTGTTCGTCCGAATCCTCATCTGATAAATTTTCATCACCAATATTTTCATCGTCGTTCATTTCGTATTTTAGATCAGACATAAGTAATGACTGATTATCTTTTCGTGGGAAAAGAATACCTGTACTATAAATAGAGCCTGGCGTTGTATTAAGTACTTCACATACAAGTTCTTTCTCATTTTCATTAGAAACATATACTCCAAAATTATTTCCGCAACCACCTGGACCTATTAACTGTTCCTTAATGAAAGATTCCAATGAATTTCTTTTATCTTTGATCATAACTTATGGATTTAATTAGTCTAAAATTTATAGTGCCGTCTTTTATAAGATCTAAAATAATCTTAATATCATTTTCACTACCAATATTAAGATAATCAAGAACTTCATTACTTAACTCTTTATAGGCTTTCTTCATGTCAGTTTCAAGTAAACAGTGAATTAAAAATGTCCTGAAAATTATATTTTTACCTTCAGTATTTGTACTTATTCTTGACTTTCTATGTCTTAACATTCGAGTATATAATCCCTCTATTTGAAGATATTCTTCAATCACTCTCTTTTGCATACGTCTACTACGAGGAAGTACTGAATTTTCAGATGTGTCTAACCATCGTTTAAATGAAATAAATTGTATCCTTTCAGCTGGAAGAAGTGGTTTCATTATATCATTATAAACAACTTGTTCTCCATATTGTGCTACTCGATGCCCTAAAAGGATCTTCCACATTTCTCGGCTTGATAGTTTCTCTTCATCAGTTAAGCAATACTTTGGATTATTTCGTATCATTAATTCACCTTCACCTGCTCTACGCTCCTCATTATCAAGAAGATCTTCAAGTGGTTGATAAAAATCTGTCAATGGTTGAATTGAAATAACTGTTGGGTCTTCAAAATCACGTAAAACATCTAGAATTGTACAAATTGAAATTTCATCCATATATTTACATAAAACAAAATCATATTCATCTAACACTTTATGCTGACGTGGTCCAAATGAAACTTTCACTCTGTTTTGTTCAACTCCTGATTGCCTGTCACGAACATTTTGTTCATCTTCATCTTCTTTGGGCTCAATACCTATTTTTATCGGTTTATCAGGAAGCTGTATACCGTTTTTCACGTATCTAACACGATAGTTTGAATTTAGAAGTAATCTTAATTGTTCTTCATAGCGATAAGAATACCAACTATAACGAGGATCAAATACAATCTTATTATTTATTTGTAGAACACTTTGTCCAGGATTAAGATGATACTGATCAAAAGAGTTTGGATATATTGCCCAACTCCGTCCCGTACAATGATTAAGCATTGATAGAACAAGGATCTTTTGTTCATGTATTGAATTTAAGAAAACTAAGCCATCTTTATGAGCTTTAAAATTCTTAAATGTATAAAAATTAACCGAAGATGCACCACATTTAGACTGTAAGAAGAATTTTAATTGTTTTTTATAATACACATCTATGTTGTAATCCAAAACTACTGCAATCTCATGGAATTTTATCCAGTTATATAAGATTTCTGTAAGTTCTGTTTTGTATTTATTATGAATAAGTTGTAAAAAATAATCTGTATACTCTTCATTTACCTCAGAATTAAGGTTTAGAATCTCCTCTTTTATCTTTGATAAACTTTGATCTGTAAAACAAATCGCCAATTCATTCCGTAGTTTTACTTCATGAGCAATATCTTGAATCATAAAATCAAATGTATTCTTTATTTGGTATTCTTCTGCATTTATTTCACATCCTAATTCATAGAAATCAATACATGGTTCTTGACGTTCAAATAAGTAATCCATTTCTGCTTTTGTGAATGATATAAAATCACGCGTTTCAGCAAATTTTTCACGTTGCCAGCGTTCTACTAAACTGTGTTTATTTTCGTATATCCTCTGTAGTCTATAAGGTTTTTGCGAAAATAAAAATGCTATAACATTATGAATACCAGCATCATAGTCTTCATTATATTCTTTAATTGTTGAGCGTTGCATTTTCATACATAATTGAATGTTACGCCCATCAATATTTTTCTGAAGAAAAAGGAATATATGGGGGATTTTAAACCTCCCATCATTTTGTTCTATTTTTTTATATACTTCATCCTCATCTCCATTTAAAATGATTAGAGATTTTTCTGTTGAAAAAGAATCTCCAACTACATCTTGAATAAAATGATAATGTCCTTTAGTCTTTAATGAGAGATTATATTCATCAGATAAAGTACGACTATAAAAGAAACATTTCTCATTTGCGTTGGAAGGCATATCTAAAATGTCATCTGTTAAGTATTTTGCAACATCCCGTTTAAATCTAAAATGTTTAGAACATGCTTCACGCTCCTTTTTATTAACTTTTTCTGGCAAATATATAAATGGCTTTGACTTATATGAGGAAAGTATATTTGTACGAGTGCTTTTACCCCAAAGTAACGACATCTTTAATGCAACAAATTCCTCACATAACATCTGAGCCCAATCTTCACATAATGGGAAATATACTATAGGCATTTTGACATCATCACTATATTCCACTTCTCTGTTAATGTAATAATCAATAATATTATTCAGAACACACAACAACTTTCTACCTTCTTTAGTATGTAAATTAAGAGAAGATAGTATATTCAAAAGAGCCTTGAATTCATGGCTTTCCTGTTTTGCTGTTTTTATAAAGTTGTCGTGTAACATATTAATTAGATTTGAGAATAATAATGTCCAAATTCATGATTGCCCGTGTCATACCGACATAAATTTCGAATAGAAAATTATCCCATGAACTCTTGATCTTTGAAGCTGGGATGACAAGTATTATATTGTTATCCTCTAAACCCTTATATTTAAGTATCGTTGTAAAGGCTAACAATTCCTTTGACTTCCTTTCTATAGTTTTTTCAGATAAAACTTCAAGAAATGACTCCATTTCTGCTATTATATCATATACTGAATCATCATCTTCATTTTCTTTATATTTAAAATCAGAATGTATCAGCAATGTTGTAGAAGAAATTTCTCCGCAATATTGAAATAGATGTTTGGTGTGTTCTTTAATAGTTTTCTTTACTTCTCTTACATTATCATGGAAAGATATTGTAAGTCCTGCTATATCATTTCCTTTAAGAGAATCTAAATATAACTCAAAAGCTTCCTGGCAATGTTCAACTGACAATACTTTATTGGCATATTCTACAATAAGTTTATTTGTAGGAACACGTTTGTTCTCATCAAGTATGAAGCATGCTGCGTATTTTGCTATTTTATTAATATTTTCATTCAAATTTCGACTAACATTATTATATCCTTGTTCAAGATCATAAAATACTAGATATCGTCCTTGTTTAAGACCATTGTGTTGTGAACTTAATAGTTCATTGAGCACAATATCAACACCTTTATCAATGACATCTTGTGCTTCATCAATAATAATATAGTCATAATCTACCTTAGTAATTTTACTGAGTTCTTTGCTTAAAAGTTTGTAAACATCATATTGGCTATTCTCACTTTTAATATTAAGTTCTATATTTGTTATTTCCTTGATATAATTATTGAATGTTTTGACAGTACATGAACTTAATCGTTCTTTATCTAAATCAAGCCGAACCTTACTTGCTAGCAATCCTGTCCAACATAGATATAACCCCTTAAGACCACTATGTCTTTTAATAAATGCTTTAGCCATAGTGGTTTTTCCTGTTCCTGGTCCACCCTCAATTAATATTCTAGGATTTTTTCTCAAACCTTCTAGAATACTTAGATTGTCAATCTGTAACCAATCCAAAACTTCGCGAAGCGAAGTTAGTGAATATTTATAACGATCTTCAATTGATGGAGCAAGTGAGTTTACAATAGACTGTAATTCTGTCTTTGATATTATACGTTTAGAGCGTTTATTTTTACGAATTACACTTAAACAGAAGTCTGCAAAAGAATTATCACTATCTTGATCTAACTTATTCCAAAGTTTATGAGAAAGGTTGATTTGAGAAGAGTCACGTGATATGTCAAGAGTACTATGAGGGAAAGCACATACATAATCAACAAATATTTGATCCTTATTTAATATCCCATTATTTAACAATGCCCATTTATAATCATGAGCTTGCTTAAATGGTGTTCTACTCATTTCTCTTAAGACCCCTTTATAGCTATAATAAAAGAACCCCCTTATCAACTCAATTATACCACCTTTAACTTCAACAATAATTGCACCTTCTTGGCATATAAGGAGAAAATCAATCTGTATTTCATTTTGACCTCCATATGGTATGTTGAAAGTTTTATCATACCACATATACCATGTCAAAGGACTTGCTTCACAATCTCGTACAATACGTTCATACATATCTTTTTCTCCCTGAAGTACATTACCACTATTGTAATTAATACCAATAGTAGAGTCAATTAGAAGAGTATCTTTATGAGATTTAATAATGATTGCCATATTGTTGTGAGTTATTTATAATTTGATTACTTCCAAAGATTTTCGTTTACAAGTTCGGACATTGAATAGTTAAACATGTCTATCAATTCTGCCCTATGATTAGGAAACATTTCTAGAACTTTTATTAGAGACTTTAATGATAAACACATTTTGACTCTATCGTAATATCCATCTCTTATATCTTGTTCAAATTCATCGAATGTTTTTAGCTTTGGCCGTGTAGTTATTTTTAATGTCTTTTCTTCCCAATAAGATTGATTTCTATAACAAAATTGCCAAAAAGACATTTTTTTGTAAAACTGCTGCTGGTTACACCATCTGGCAATTTGGACATAAAAATTTGATACTGGGGCATTATGATAGTCTTCATGCCTCATCACATATCCAACACATCCATATTGCATGAGTATTTTAATTCTTTGAAATAATTCCCAAATGTCTTTATAAAATATATCTACTTTTGTTGGAGACTGTTTAAAACCACAAAACAAATAGAACTTTGTACCTTTCTTTGGATTGTAACGTTTCCAGATTTTAAGTGATTTTTCAATTATCTCATGATCTTTCCAATTATCAAAAGCAAAAATAAAATCACCATGATAACGCGACCGTGATAACATTTCTGCCATTTCTTCGCCATAAGGACTTTCTGCTAACATGCGTTCATCAAGACCTTGCCGGAATTGAAATGGGCGTTTAGTTTCTATAAGTTGCTTCAGTAGTGGTCTCCAAATAGATGGGTCAGAAGCAAGAAAATTGTCATCCCATAAATAGATATATGGCCGAACAAGTTTTCCGTTTTTATCTTTCTCATCATCCAAGAACCATTGTAATTTAGAATATGGTAATATACAATTCTCTAGTTTGTTAACACAGAATGGACAATGTCTTACACAACCACGGGTTAAAAAACCTATTGAATATTTTTGATAATCTTTAAATTTTTCTCGTTTAAAACCTTTCTTAACTTGTTGATTAATAAATTGATCATATAAATGATAGTAAGGCATCTGACGAGACATGCTAATCCCATACTCTTTACCTCCATGAAAGTTTCTAAGAGTATTTAGGAATTCATCATGTTCTAATTGGTTCATATCTTGTTCACGTTTTCTACGATATTCCATTACACTTACTTCATTGGCATAAAATCCAGTTCCTCCACATTTAAACTTCTTTTCTTCCGGTGTTCCTTTTGATCGTATATATAGTTCTGGTAATTTGGTAAACGTAAAGACACAAGACAAATATATTCTTGTATAATGTAAAGTATTTGCCTGAGGATCAAGAATTAATTCAAATGGAATTCCATTATCATGGAAAAATCCTGCCAATTTTAGTAATACAAGATTTGGGTGACGCGTACCATTATCAAGTAGATCCGCGTCAATTAGTCCTATTATTTCTTGTTTTTTTGACATATTATTCATTCATTGATTTTATAAAGGCTTTGCCTTTCTCTGTCAATACATAACCGCCTGTTTTACGAGAACCTTGATACTCAATCAAATTAAGATCTTCTGAAATAAGTTGCTTAAGGATTCTATCAATAGTAGGCATTGATATTTTTATTGCATCATGCAAGTCTTTTCTTTTAGCTATTCCTAGTTCTGAAATCTTTAACAGGACACTTTTTATCTTATCATTTATCTTATCATTTATCTTATCATCATCTGAGGAAATAAAATCATCACCAATCAAGACTCTATCACCAAAACCTTCTCTACAAGGAATCTCAATCAAGAAATAACTTCTCTCTTCATTTGTCTCAATCACAGCAGGAGCAGAGCCATTTCTTCTTAATTCGTCTTGTATGGTTGGGATACCGGTTCCTCTACCTTCGGACAACTGAAGTTCTTTGAGATAATCGCCCAAACGACGATTACGGTAGCGGCGTGACTTCAGACGTTCAGCCTTTTGGATAGCATCAATGCTGATGGAACGGTCCGGACCGGCATAACTAAGAATGGAAATCTTTTCTGGCTCAATCGTAATCTCAACCGGTTCTCGTTCTTGATAATCTCTATGATACAAAGCATTAACGACTGCCTCTTCAATTGCTTGATAAGGATAGTTGAAGAAGATTATAGATTCAGCCTTGTCTTTCTGCTTAATGATACGTTTCTTGATAACATTCGTTTTGATATAGTCCAATGCCTGTTTTATCATATCGGGAACAGGGCCAACAATCTTTGGAACCTCAATCATGTTATTGGGATTCTTAATGCAGCCCTCGGGAAAGATAACAATATCTACTTGTGTTGTCGGGAAAAATTTGGCAGGATTCTTACAGAACATCATAGCGGCCACATTCTTGACTAGTTGACGTTCAACGGGCCCTACCAGCAGGTCCATTTGCGACAACAACTCGAACAGGGACAGCTTTTCGAAATCAGCAACCAAACGACTGTTGACTGTTTGCAAGTAATCCAGAACCAAGGCTCTTGAAATATCTGTTATCTCTATACTCTCATTACCCCTTTCATCAAATGGAGTACGATTCGCCATCTCACGCAATTCATCCAAGACTTCACCTCTCGCCTCAATAGTATTGGTTCCACTACGAACATACCACTTACATGGCGACTGATTACTTGCTGTAACTCGTTCACGTACATTATAAGGACGGTTCACTCCAGCTGGCACCCAAATAAGCAAAACGTATTTCCCGTCAATCTCCTGCATGTCGATTCGTGGCAAATAGAATGGCTCAATCTTATGATTGAACCCAACCATATCACGTTGTATCTTATCAAGTTCCTCTATAGGAATACCTGTCACTGGCCGTTTTGCGATACCTGTGTTTTCTTCTTCTTGAACACCTACGATGATGTATCCTCCGCCAATGTTATCAAAATCATTAGCGAAAGCACAGATGGTGCGATAAATTTTATCTGGATTCCATCCTGTTTTAAACTCAATACGGGTGGATTCTATTTTACGCTTATGAAGCAAATCTTCTATGTTTACCGGAATAGCCATCTTGATATACTTATTTAGATTTATCCTTTTCTACATGAAGCAATTCTCTTACATCAACATCCAAAAGTTCCGCTATGCGAAATAATGTTTCCAAATCTGGTTGTGAAGCATTAGTACACCAACGAGAAACAGATGTCACATTCCTACCAACTTGCTCAGAGAGCCATTTAGCCGTTTTATTCTTTTCAACAAGGACTATTTTAATCCTATTCAATTGCTTCATAATTGAAATAATTTGTAGTTTAATGCAAATATATCAAAATTCAATGTGAAAAGCTAATATTGTTCAATTTATTTTGGTAAAATACCTTTCAATGATAATTCTATTCAAAAATTAACCACCATACCATTAGCCTTATCAAGTTCATTCCAGCGAGTACAGAACAAATGTGAGTGGCGAACAGGAGGATAGTCTGCGAGCAGAGCACCAGTATTAATCAGTTCACACTTCTCGTTGATAATGCCGAATGATTCATAGTCGCTATTCTCAAACAAACGTTTAGTGCGCTTAAAGTATGTGGCACGAAGCACGGTAAATACCATATCCACGAACTTCCAACAATACACAAGGCTCATACGACATGTTACTACCCTTCAGCACCAGTTCTTTGTGCTTCAATATACTAGCTACTACACTCTAGTTACCAACACGAACAAATGCCTACATCGGTCCATCATCTATGTTATAATAAGATATCTGAGCACCAGGCATCACTGTGAGTACAACGAACTCCTTGTCTTCAGCCTTTGCGAACGAGAGGTTGAATCAGGTATTGGATCAATGTGAGACTTGATAGCTTCGCTGATCTTCTCCGCATCATCTTTTACGTCATCAAGACCGACCGATAGTTTTATCATTAGCAATACCCCAAATGAGTCTGCCACCAATACCATTGGCAAAGGTGCTCACACTCTTGCACCAACTTTTCGGTTTCTTCACCTCCAGAGCCACCTTCTTATCATATTTTGTTACCCCGCCTATCAGTTGGTGAATGTCTAGTACTTCCATTTTATATATAACGTATTGACCTACTATTTATTTAAATGTTTAGAGTTTATCGAACATAACGATTCCCCTTTATATTTTATAATATGTAGCATCTGACTCACAGAAACAACAGATGATTACTTTACCATCGAAGTCACTCTCATGGATTGCCTTCAACGCAATCTAAGCAGCCTCTGCCTTTGGATAGCCATACACACCAGTACTAATACAAGGGAAAGCGATACTCTTAATGTTCTTTTCCTTAGCAATGTCAAGTGCAGTCTTATAGCATGAAACCAGCAACTGAGACTCGTCACCATTACCATAAAAACAGGTCCGACGGTATGGATTACATACTTGCAAGGCAAGTTATATGCCCCTGTTATCTTACTCTGACCAGTCTCGCAACCGCAAGAGTCATACACTCCTTCAAGAGTTCGCGACCTGCAGCACGATGAATACATCCACTCATCCACCATCTAACAACGAGCGGTTAGCTGCATTAACGATTGCATCAACTGCCAGCTTGGTTATGCCACCAACGACGAGTTCTATCTGTTTCATATACTTACCTCTTATTCCATATCGGTTAGAACCATATCGCAAAATTCGTTTGCATTATTTGCATTATAAATTTTAGCGCCAATATTCTTTAATGGTTCATAGCTATGTAGAGATTTTGAACCACCAAGTAAAAATATATATAACTTATTATCATCATTCAAATAATCACGGAAATAGCTTACAGATTCATTGATATTGCCTAAGTCACCATCTGTAATCAACACGGTAACTAGATCTCTAGATCTTACGTCTAACGTTGATTTAATTCTTGAAATTGGAAACTTAGTTCCACCGTGACCATTTGTTAATAGACGCTCCCTTACGTCATCATATTTATCACTCCAATCAACGTATGCATCAATTTTATCACTAAATCCTATAAATGCAACCTTGCTTTTTGTTGATTCAAAGTATGATAAAATACCATATGATGCAAGAACAGCCTGATGCATATTAGCAGATTCCTTCATCACAGACCCCATACTACCGGATGTATCAACGACCAACAACAAATCCATTTGTTTGCTTTCAGTACCATTATCATCATTAGATACATATTCCCACTTTTTTGTAGTCATTCCAGGAATAAGTCGTGGAGATGTCATATATGTTAACATTAAATCCAACTCCTCTATTGGGTCACCAATTCTCCATACAGAGGGATATGTATATGAAGACTTGTTTCCTGTATTCGAAAATTCAACAATTGGTATGATATTAGCACTTTGAACATTAAACCAAAGAACTCCCTTCTGCTTATCAGACATACCTATAATACCAGCAATTGCTAATAGGTCGATGAACTCTTCTACAGAGGTTTCTTCTGCGAGTACTTCTATTGCTTCTTTGACTTTATCAGGATCCGCAAAAACAAAAGCATTTCCGTGTTCATCGCCATCTTTAGGTCTACCAACACCCCATTGACCGCTCTGTTGCTGGGATCCCTGCTGACCGCTCTGTTGCTGGGATCCCTGTTGACCGCCCTGTTGCTGAGGTCCCTGCTGACCGCTCTGTTGCTGGGATCCTTGTTGACCGCTCTGTTGCTGAGATCCTTGTTGACTACTCTGTTGCTGGGATCCCTGTTGACCGCCCTGTTGCTGAGGTCCCTGCTGACCGCTCTGTTGCTGGGATCCCTGTTGACCGCTCTGTTGCTGAGGTCCCTGCTGACCGCTCTGTTGCTGGGATCCCTGTTGACCGCTCTGTTGCTGAGATCCTTGTTGACTACTCTGCTGGGGATTCTTTTGGTCTTCAACATATAGTTTAAAGAATATTTCTGCATATTCTTCAACTTTATCTAAAAATGACGATTTATCTTCTATGCCGTTTTTCGTGAATGAATCAGCTAATTGATGGACAATTTTTAAAAATTCAGGATCAGTTTCATTTATACCAAGATCTTCTTTCCAAATTGCCTCTTTTGTTAGAAACATTAATTTGCAATGCCTTGGACAAGCACTGATATTTGCACCTATTTTTATCCAATCGATTTCACTCTTCAAAGTTTCTTTACTATGTCTATAATAGTTTTTTGTATCAACAATAATATCAGCTGCTTGATTTGAAATTGCTCCACACGCATACTCGATATTTATACCAAGATGAGAGAAATGCTTATAATAAACATCTCTAATTCTTTTTAGCATTCTAAAATGAGTAATTACATCAAATGGGCAACACATATAGTGCTCTATTTCATGTCTTGTAAGTACTTTTACTTCATTCTGAAACTCATGATAACTTATAGGAAGTTTTCCGAAATTAAGATGAATCTGCCAAGTCTTATCTATAGTAATATAGTATTGCCCAGTTGAATAATTAGCATCATCCGGCAAAAGCATTTTGACAATAGGCATAGGAATCCCCAAGGAATTGTGATACTCCTTGACGAATACATACTCAATTGCTTCTTGGGCTTTCAATCTATATGTTTCAATATCAATTGACATTGTTTGCTTGTAAGTATTTGAATAATTCAGAATCTTCGTCCCCTTGGTAGGTAAAGATATATTTTTTCAATCTCTTAACTGACAAGTCGCATGCATCTCGTGTAATATCCAACAACTTAAATGGTTTTACTTTTTGTATGTCACCATTTGCAAGATCGGTACCAGGAATAACCGCTTGAATAAGAGATGACAGTTGAGGATTCGATATTATTGAATCTTTTTCGAGCTTAAATGTATATTCCTTTATTTCTATCTTTTTGATATAACGGTTAACTTGCTCTGAAATGTACTGTCGATTGGGAATATCATATCTAAATGCTAATTCTGATTTTATAGCCTTAAGCTTCGAAATGTCACCTTTTGAGTTATCTATCTGGTTGTTATAGGACACAATCTTATCATAAACTGGAGCATATTTTTCATTTAAGACTGGAACAATCTCTGCAGATATTACAAGAGAATTATATGACGAGTCTCTTATTTCTTTAAGATACTCATTGAATTCTGGAACTGAAAGTGTTCCTGTCTTAACTCTTTCAAAACCCATAAGAAGATCTTTAATACCATCAAACTCATTTTTGATCATTTGTATGATATTTCGAGTTCCATCTAAATCAATATTTGTTATAAAAATGGATGTTTGCTTCCCTGAATTTGTATTTTTCCAATGTTCAGTTAAAGTTGACACATACTTTTTGCTCAGAACAGCTCTATGCCAAATCATATATGGGGCTAAAACCTCAATATGATTTACATTGACTTCTCTGTCTCCAAGGAACCATGCAAGAGCTTTTCCATATCTGTACAGGTCTTCTTTTACTCTGACGCTTAGTGGTAACTTGATTTTTGAGCACACCTTTTCTGGTGCACACATATGACAATTCTCACAAAGACTCTTGTCAACAGACAAGTTATCATTAGACTCTTTAGAGGCTCTTTCACATAGGCGATATGAAGCAATTATGTAGTTGATAAACAATTCGGCTTCTTCTGTATATGGAATATTCTTAACAATTTCTTGAAGTTCTTCTAGATTAACATCCTGAAGATATTCCTCAATACGATCATTATAAGATGATTTATCTCGTTTTCCAATAGTACTGAAACTGTCATAATCAGGCATGGTTATCGGAAGTGCAAGAGCAAATCTATCCTTGAATGGCAAAGACAATTCTGTGTTCGCATTGTCCTTTGGGTTCAAGGTTGCAAACAGGGTGAAAGCAGGAACAATCATACTCTGATCATGATATTTTACTGACCCTTCTGCGAGCAATGACAATAGAATATTTTGTGCGTATGGAGATAAACGATTTATCTCATCAATGATTTTCCATCTTGATGTGACAAATTCGTTCCAGACCACTGACAACTTACCATTATCAAGTGGTTTGTTTCCTGTCATTTGAGCAAAATCTAAACTACCAAGGATTTTTTCTTCTGTCAATTGTGGATGTCCTCTCAATATACAATCTTCAATCTTTTCCTTGGTAAGATGGCAAAACAACTGACCTAAATACTTAGACAAGGTGGTTTTTCCTCCGCCATGTCCTCCATACAACATCATTGTGCCACGCTCAACAAGTGCATTGATTACAGCAAGCGTTTCTACCAAATACACTTTTCGATCTTTCAACTTCTCGTTCGAGAACTTTGCACCTTCAAGTTCTGAATTGTGCACATACAAATTGTTTATTCGTATGTTATCCAATGCCTGAATTATATCAATATTTGTCATTATTAGTATTCTTTTGTATATGATAATTTAATAAGTCCACTCTCCAATAGTTTTCGGAGATAGTCATGATCTAAATCAGATGGCGTTAACTCTAAAGACTCTTTTTGTTGAAGCCAGTTTATCTCTGTTTCCAATCCAGATTTTTTCATGATGTCTTCAAATATCTGCTGAGTTTTATTCTTATCCTCAAGCATTGTATCTAAAGTTTCATCAGAAATAGAATTCATAAAATCAGAGAGTGGCCCTAAACCATTCACAATTGTTGCCAGAGTTCCATTTTCAGAATCATATATTGAGTCAATATCATTTTGTAATTCTGGATGAGTTTTTGCAATCTTTTCCAACATAGCTTTTTTGGTCTTGTTATAGTTTGCCAAGAATTCATCAAAGCAGTCTTTTACTTCGTCAAAAATCTTTATTTCTGAACTATGGAGCTTTGCAATTTCATTATGACATTTGTTTAGTTTTGGAACGATTTCCTCAAATTTCACAGTAAGTATCTGTGGTAGTACATTAGCGTTTCTTACTGTCTTGTAATTCTTTATGAGCAGATCTATCTCACCTTCTTTTTCGAATCCATCCCAAGTTTTATTAAACGACAATTCATCTTCTGCATAGAATTCTTTTATGTCAATGTACTTGGCTTCAATATCATTCCAAGTATTCTCAATAAAATTATTCAAGCATTCAGCTACATCTCCTTTTGTTGCCAACATGGTGTCATCGAACTTCTTGAAAAGTTGCTTAAGTGTATCATCCGAATTACTTGAGATGCCAGTATCAGAAAGTATGGTTATTACTTTCTTAATAGATGCGATTCTGTTTCTTACTCGCAAGTATAGTTTTGACTTATTTTCGGACTCATTAAGTGCTGTAAGATTCTGTCCATTTTTTATAGACTGCTTAATTATTTCGGAATAGAATGATATTGTCTCATCATTCTTTTGTTCTTCCGTATATAGATCTTCTACCTTTGTATAAGCCAATTCAGAAATGTCTGCTAAACCAACAAATTCATCCTCTAAATCTGTCAAGAATCCATCAATATTATTCTCAAATTCATCTGGCTTATTAACAAATGCTGAGACATCTGATTTCAACTTTTTATTAAATTCAGAGATGATTTTATCAAATATACACTTGTCATCATCAAAAGAAATGTTTTCAAGTGTACTTAATATTGAATCAATTCTAGAAGAATATGTTTCATAATTACCTTTTAGGAAATCTCGCAATTTAGCAATATTATTTTCGTTATTCTTTGTATGTTCCTCAACCCATGACACAAATGCATCTAACCCTGGAGCTGTCATTTTTTCATACAAAGAATCAAATAACTGTTCAAGTTGCTTTGTGCATTTTTCAAAATCTTTTTTGGTAAGGATGTTTGAAATCCTTTCCTCAATTGCGTTAAGCTCATCTTGCCACTCTTGCTTGCTAAGCTCTAATTTAAGAGTTTCGGCATATTTATCACCCTTTTTTATCTCAAGAGCCTTATTGTATTGCTTTGTAATTTTATCAATATTCATATGGTTACTCTTTTAATAAATCTTTGATATATTCATAAACCTTGGTATAACTCAATGCTTCTGCCTGACAATCTTTACAGAACTTTAAGGTTTCGTCCATTCGAACTTTATATGTAGAATTAGTCAAACTTGTTTGAAGAAAGGCCTTGAACTTATGAATATCAGACTCGTCAATTGAAGTTTCTTTTGCAGGATGCAATTTTGCATCAATGACATTTTGAACTTCAGATCTTGGCGTCAAATATCTAGCATACTGTGTCCAACACCAATCACCATCATATCTTTGTGGCTGACCATTAGGCTTAAGATCAGAAAGGTTAATAAGTTTTGATGTCAATGAATCCTGATATATTGTATTGATAGGTAACTGATATTCTTTTTCGATAAGTTCCTTCTTATTCTTTAAGGATATCAAAATACCATTAATTTGATGTTCAACAACTTTGGCTTGTGAAACTATATTTGAGATTCTCCATACGATTGATGAAATTATTGCAAATATTGATACACCATCCTTGTCTTCTAATACGATTCTCTTACAGTTTGACAGTAATCTAGATACCAATTGTAATTCAGATACATATCCTTGGAAAGGCATTTTCTCTGGATTCGCTTTCGCATAATTCTTAGAATACAACAAATCTGTTATAGCTGCTATGTGTTGAGTTGAATTCGATATTGTTGAAATAAGCTCTGTTTGCTTTTCTTCAATTCTTGTATTCAACTGACTACGCAACAAAGAGAAATCAATCTTTTCGATATACGCTTTAAGATATAGCAATTTTATCAATGTACGCCCCTTGCTAAATCCATAAGACATATCATTATTATATGAAGCTATCCAATGATCATTTAGAGAATCCTTCATAAAAATCAGCAGTTCGTCCAACTTACTTACAGATCTCTCATTATTCATCATAGCTGTGAAAGAACACAGATGTTTAATGATGTAGTCTTCATTATCATAAGAACTCATCAATTTACTGGCAGTTTCTCTTGATAAAATATTTAATATTTGATCAAAGAATAAGGATTCGTTAATCCTATCTTCAATTGGGGGCAGATACAAAGCATTTCTAAAGTTTCCTACTTCTTGAAGGATCTTTAATAATGATTGATAACTTGATGTAGGCTTCTTTGCATTCTCCAATATATAGTACATTGCAAGATACTTACTTTTTGTATCAGTTATATCTGCAGATTCAAGACTGGTAAAATCCCAAAGGATATTGTCTTCATAATCCCTTTTTTCGCAGATTAGGTTTTCCATTGCTGACTCATGGTCTTTTTTCTGCGCAAGAGAAATTGTGTTAATAACACAACTATCCCCTTCCAATACAAGTCTGGAATAGTGTTCAATTGTTCTAATAGCCTCCTTTTGCTTTGTCCATTCTCTATTTTTAATAACGTCAATGGCTGTATGGAAGTCGTATGTACGATTGTCGTCAATCAAAACAATATCATTGCAAGATCCAGCTACTATGACAATTTTTGCCACAGAGTCAATAAAATCTGCTATTTGTCCCCCAAAATTGAACTGATAGTGATTGTAATCCTCAAAAACCAACTTTTTCATTTTACAGATTGGCAGAAGGTTACCTGAACCATCCTTACATACTTCTTCTTTCAGTTGGCTTATATATTCATGTTCTTGGAGATATACTATTCTAATAGTTTTACTTGCATTGGTATGCAAGTCATTCTTTTGTGATTTGATATAGTCTTTAAGCCTGAGGATATACTTTTTTAAAGGTTCATCCTCTAAAATAGGTACAAAGATAATTGTATTGTCACTACTATGAGAAGTCAAAAGGACACTCTGTCTGAAATTTGAGGATTCAAGTTTTTTATCCAAACTCATATCCTTATATTTCAACTTCGGAGAACCAATAGGCTGTTCAATGATTTCCCTAATGGCACGTAATGAATACTGCATATAAATCTCATTTCCTGATTTAATTTTGCAAGTTTCAAAAATACTATTAAGATTCTCAAAGTTATCATCAATTGTTTCCTCTTCGACAGAAGATTCAATAAATTTGATAGAATCTAAGATAAAATCTTTTGTCTCTCGTGTTACCTGGTCCTCATTATCCTCATACTGACTAATAAAGTCGTATGTTAACTCTAGTAATGGAATCAAGAAAGTTGTAGCAAGTGCTTTCTCTTTGTTATTTCTGCATGCAGTTGAAAAAGCAATTTTACCGTCAGAATTAGAACAAGCAGAGAGAATATAGCTAAAATACTTACCAACGTTTCTTATATAATCAACGCTTGTGTATTTCCCTTGTTCTTTACACTTTTCAAGATATGCAGAAAAATCATCACTAATTGCAGGATTGAGTTCTTTTACTACAGATACTAACTCATCTGTACAGAAGAAATCTTCTGCACTATCCTTCATTGCCTCTCTGTATGAATCCTCAATCTTAATGGATTGTGGTTCAAAATCTAGTAAAAGTCTACCAACAATCGGACGAATGTAACTATTCATTTGATTGAAATAAGAAACCTTTAGGTATTTTACTTCTTCACCACTTTCATCTATTGGCTCATTGAAAATGTCCTTTACAAGGAATTCTGTTGCATCATATTCCTTATAAATACTATAATCAATGGCATCCCACAATTTCTGTATATGACCTGGACGACAACGAGACATCCACCATATAAAATTCACATATCCATTAGCGCACTCCTTCATAAACTTACGTTTAAGTAAGGCTACCGTTGGAAATGGAATCTGAATTGTCTTCAGTCTTCTATTAGCAGCTGTTTCGCTATCATTATTTCCATCTGTTCCCTTTTCTTTTGCTACTTCATAGCCAGAAGCTGGTCCATTGCCAATAACTAATAAGAAAGGTTTTGTCTGAACAACTTGATCAAACAATTCACGAAGGATACCACCCCCAGATGATTCAACATAACGTTTGAGTTCATAGAATTTTGACTCAAATTCATCCACAAGGAGTATAGGAGGTGTAGTGCTTTCTAATGCTCGGCGGATAACTTCTTCGGAAAAAACAAGTTTGCTAATTTCTGATTCTTTGGTATCATTTGAATCCAATGTGACAGGAATGAAATCTTCCAAATACTGGTTTAAGCTTGGATTCTCAGAATCATCACCAGACTTAAAATCAGGGAAATCAATATCGTTTATATCATTCCAATTAGAGTTTCTCAATTTGTCGATCTGCTCTTTAATGATACTATTGATAATTCTGCTAAGTTGGTTATTTTGAACCTTACCAGATTCCAATGACTCTGCTTCCTTCTTTACAGCATCAACAATCTTAGCCAAAGGCATGTAGAAGGTAGGCGTTTTTAGCACTTCCCAACCGTAATGGAATAGATAGTATAATGTTGTTGATTTACCAATACCAAAAGCCCCCCTGTAACATTATTGGTTGGATATTGCCTTTGTTACAGCCTTCTTTTAGATCAGACTCTACAGTTTCTCTTAGTTTTTTATGTTCGTTACTAAGATCAACCCATTTAGTTCTTTTTATGAGTGGGATGTAAGTTCCTGCCATATTATTACTTTAATCTAATTGTTATCGTTTTATTCAGAAGTGGAGATTCTATTTGGTATAAACCTTTTCGCAAACCTCCATATACTATTCTCTCAGAATTTGAGGTACCTTCTATTTGTTTGTTTTCTAGATTTCGCAGTACTACTTCTACTTTTGGAATAATAGTTAAAATGAACTCTGCTTTCTTTTTCCTGACCTCAATAGAGAAAGGCATATGCTCATAATTGAACTCAATGCAATCATTCTCAGAAACAATATTATTGGTTCTGGCAGCCATCGCATATTCTTCATGTCCATTAAGAGGAATCAATCTTGGCTTAAGGACATTCATTTGAGGCATGTGTTTTGTCTTAGAATAATCCTCATAGTTAACATCTACAGAGAATGAAAAATTCTCAGACCTTTCAAGATTATTCATAAACGCAATCACAGAATGGTTTAAGAATCGAGCATTTGATATTTCTATTTCTCTGAATTCTTCTTGATCATTTGTCAACTTACAGTCTTTGGAAGAGCTATCCAAATAATAATCACCTACGTATTTATCCAGAATTTCAGTAAGAATTGGCTGCTCATTCCATCTCTCTATAAAGAAAGGAAAACCTGTTATTGATTCCTCTTCACAAATTTGATCATTCTCAGAAGCCATTTCAACAAATGGAGATATAGGACATACTCTAACAAACATTCCATCTTCTCCTATCATTTCTTCTTGAGAAACCAATAAAACCATAATAGGAGCAGCAGCCGACTGGAGTATTCCTTCGTAATCCATATAACTTCTTTTAATTGTCCATATCTGATTCTCTTTGATTTTAGGACGTAGATGCAAATAATTGACAGGCACATCATTCGAAGCGAATAAGTCGTTAATGCTGGCCAATTCTTTATCTGATACTATAATGTCTTCTTTCACCTCAGGAATTATCGGGTTCTTGAGGAAATCATTTATGATGTTCATATATTCTACGTTTGTCATAATGGTAATACTCCCGTTTCTGATATTTTGTCCAAAGCTAAAGCAATATTTTGCAAGAAAGAAATACCTTCCTCTTCATTATTAGGCACATAAGTAGAGAAAATTTTTTTCTTAAAATCTTCTATCTTGCGATGGACAGAGCTTTTCGGAAGGTTATACTTATCAGCGATGGATGATAATGATATACCACCTGTATTCTGAAATATGTACTCTAAGAATATACGTGAATCTACTTGACCTACGTCTTCGATTATTGTCTTTATTGCTTTGGTTTGCTCATCGTCAAGTTGATTATAAACAATTTGATTTTCTGACATATTTGTCTTGAAGACTGACTGATCTAATAATTCAAAGACAGCTTTAGCCAAAGAAGAAACCGATACATAACCATCAGCCGACAAAAGAATATCTTCTATTGCCAGTTTAACAATTGGCTTAAAATGTTTAGTATCTTCATTTATTGGATAATGAGCAAGATACTTAATGACATCATCTAACTTATCTATCCAATTATTACCATCGGACATTGAACTTTTAACATAAGCACTATGTTCGTGAGTTTCTTCATCATAGTCTTCTTGGCATATTTCTTGAACAAGTTCCTGACACTTTTGAAAACTCAGACCGACCTTTTGTTGTTCTTCCTTAATTCTGTTTGAAACAAAAGAAATGAACATTTGTGTAAAATAATAAGACAAATATTCAAATGGCACTTTTGACAAATACTTAATCTTATTTTTGGATATAATCCACTCAAAGAACTGGTGACTCAATTCCTTAATATCATCACTTTGCCAATCATTGTCATTATGATCCGATACTATGATACTTTTCTTCCACTGGTATTTCCTCACCATCGAAGTAATCGTACCAAGTATGTTTGCGTAGCCTCTGGATGTTAGTTTTCCAGAGAGCAACTCTAATAGATATTCTTCCTTAAACATTGATTCCTAGGCTAAATTTGATTTGTAATTTGAGTTCTTCTATTTGGCTGTCACTTAAGGAGTCTATTCCATTCCAACCTCGTTGCAAATTAGTTAAATCCTTAGAATTATATGTCATTCTAAGTTTTATCAAGAAGTAAGAGTAAGGACAATCGGGATCATTTGGATTGATCTTTACCCTAAAGACATTTGTGCCCTTATTATAGTCTTTGGACGTTCCTGGAATTATCCAGCATTTTTTGTTTTCATCAAATACTCTTCCAACAACAGACGGATGAAAATCATCTTTGTCCTTGTTGTGAGCAAAATGATTATCCCAAATACCATTAGGAGCAACCCATATAGAGCCTATTACAGGACAATAAATATCCTGTAGTATGCTCTTCCAATTGGATAATTGTAAATTAATCATTTTAATGTTCTATCTATAAACTTTTTGTTACCGTTCGTTCCTTTGCATCAATCATTTAAATCAAAATACTGGCTACCCAAGAATGGCAGTTTCACTAATTTACCTTGTTTATATGCATTATAAGGAGAGAGATTCTTATGTAGTCCTAAAGCTGAAAGACGAACCACATTTGTTTCTCCCTGTTCATCTTTATCTGTAAACCATATTGTATCGCGGCGTATAAACTCCTCATTTAATAGGTTAATGTCGTGAGTAGTCAATAGCATTTGTGAAGTCTGATTACTATTAGCCAAGAATACTTTTATGAAATAAGATAGCAATTCATAATGAATGCTTGTTTCAACTTCATCTATTGGTACAAACTGGTTCTTTTTTAAAAGGAAATTCAGTATTACAGCCATTCCTAAAAATCTCATAGTACCGTTTGATTCATACTCTTCAGATAATTCATACGAACCATTCCCAGCCCTATGAGTGAAAGTCAATTCGGTATTTGTGATTTTACCTTTTTTCAACATTTCTGATTTTGCATCATCATCAATAGGAGCTTTCTGAATTAGTTGTTCCAGTTCAGGCGTGATAAGTTCCTCTTCTTCATGCAGAGTAACGTCTTCAATATTAAAATCCGAAGCTTTTAAAAAGTTCAATATAAATTTTTTCAAATTTCCATCCTTGTCCTTATCCAAATGACGTTTCACATATTCCGACAAAAGCATTCCAGGAGCAAGAACATCTTTTACCTGCTTTGCAAAATAGTCATAGACATCATTTAGCTTAGTCTTCTCTACATTACTGTTTCCAAAAGCAGCAAGCACACTGCAATTGTTTATGGTGTTTCCTGCTATGGCATCCTGATTTTTCTTTGCCATTTTCAGGTTTGTTCCAAATTCTATAACTGAAGAATCTGTATCAGGATCATAGCTACGGCTATATAGTTTTGTAGGACGTATGGATTCATATACAGTTAATGTTTCGGAATATATACGCTTTTTATCAAGTTCAAAGCTAAGAATATACTTCAATTGGTTCACATAAAATGACATAGACATTTTTGTCGTTTTAGCCTTTGATGTTTCGTCTAATAAAAAGGGAACTGCTCTAGTTGTATCATTACGACCTTTTGGCACCCTTAACACCAGCATCTTGAAAAATTCTATAGCTCCCAGCACATTGCTTTTACCAGATGCATTTGCCCCATATATTATTCCTACTTTAAGTAATCTTACACCATCCTTAACTTCATAAGTATATTCATCCGACATGAAACTGTCTGATGAAGGTTCAAAGCTTATTTTTTGAGTCGACCTTATTGAGTAGAAGTTTTCTACTGTGAATTCTGCTATCATAATCAATCTATTTCTTCTTTGATTGCAAAAATACCAAATAAAACAAGAAAACGCAACATTATACTGCCAGTTTTTTGTAAAATAACTACATTTATTCCGTTTATAATGAAATAAAACCAAATTATTCGCTTGCTAACTTTACTTTACCCACGTACTAATATATACGCTCATTAAAGTAAAGTCAAATAAAGGGAAAAGAATTAGTTTAATTTTTCCCTTTGTTCAGTAAAACAATATACGCGAAACTCTCTTGCATTTAGTTGACATACTTGGCGAAAAACTCACGTATTATTTGTACCTTTGTAAATAGATAGAAAACAGGTGAACTTCAGTTAGGCAAGTAACTATCTGATTATCAATGAGTTAAATTGATTATAATCGATTGATATGGCGCTCTTTACGGGGCGCCTTTTTTGTTGCTCTACTGGTCAATATTAGTCATTTATAAGCTTTGCACATCATCTTTTTGTACCGTTTTTGTACCACGAAGCAAAATTCCGGCATTTTACGCTGGACAGGTTGTGGAGAAAGTTGACTATGGTTTACTAAGATTTACGATAGTTGACACATAACGGGAGAAATAAAGCGAAATAAACATTTAAAATTTGAGTAATATGCCAGCAAGTAACACTAAAATTAAAAAGATTTGCGAATGGTGTGGAACACGATTCGAAGCACAAAAAATAAGTACAAAGTACTGCTCTCACAGGTGTGCAAATTTAGCTTACAAAAAAAGAGAAAGAGAGAAAAACATTAAGGCTACTGAAGAGAATACTCAAAATAGGATTGAGGAACTACCTATCATCACAATTAAGGATAAAGAGTTTCTATCTTTCTCAGAGGTTGGAATTCTTTTAGGTATTACCAGACAAGCAGTCTATAAGATGGTCTATAAAGGATACCTTCAAGCTTCAAAAATTAGCAGCAGATTATCTTTCGTCAAACGCTCTGATATAGATGAGATGTTAAAACGGCATCCTTATGAATTTAGAATGCCCAAGGACACTCTACCTATCAAAGAATTTTATACTACAGCCGAAATAATGAAAAAATTCAATGTAAGTGAATCATGGATTTTTGTTATGTCTAAGAAGAATAAAATTCCAAAGACATTCAACCGTGGTAAGACTTACTGGAGTAAAAAGCATGTTGATGCTTATTTTTCCTCGAAGGCTCCAGATGCAGACATTACAGAATGGTATAGTGTGCAAGAAGTACAGGACAAATTTCAAATGAGCCTTAACGCTATATATTCTTTTGTTTATAAAAATGCCATTCCGAAAAAGAAGGTTGGTATTACAGTATATTATTCAAAAAAGCACTTCGATATAGCAAAGGGAATACGTCAGGCTGAAGAGCCCAAATACTATACAGTTCGAGAGGCTATGGAAAAATTCAAAATAACAAGAGACCAGCTATACCATTATACCAAGTATCATCAAATTCCCAAGATTAAAAAGGGAAAATATACTCTTATATCCAAACCTGAGCTCGATAATTTGTTCGAAGATCCTATCATTGAATAATCCCGGCATAAGTTATTTCCCGGTGTGAGTACTCACCAAGAAAACACCAGTTTAATTTGTACCGATAATAATAATTTATCAACCAAAAACATTAATCTTATGGCACTTACATGTACTAACGTAACATTGAGACAAAGAGTTATCAGTAACGGCAGAATTTCTCTCTATTTGGATTATTATCCGGCTATTCGCAATCCGTACACAATGAAAATGAGTCGCAGGGAATATCTTGGCATTTATATCTATGCCCGTCCTAAAAATGAGATTGAACGTGATTTCAACAATGAGATGCTGAGTAAGGCTGAAGCCATTCGTTGTATCAGAGTACAGGCAATCGTCAATGAAGAATTTGGATTTCTTGACAAGCACAAAATGAAAGCTGACTTCCTTGCCTATTTTCGTGAGAAAGCAAAACTGAAGTATCACAAATGGGACTGCGTTTACCAGCATTTTGAAAAGTTTGTAAACGGCTATTGCACTTTCGGTGATGTAACGGTAGAGCTTTGTCAGAAGTTCAGGCAGTATCTACTGAACTGTAAACAGATCCGTCACCCTAATATCAGCGTTTCGAGAAATTCGGCAGCTGGATATTTTTCAACTTTCCGTGCATTACTGAAAATAGCTTATCAAGAGAAGATGCTACGTGAAAATCTGAATGACTTCATAGACAAGATTGAATGGAAAGAAGTCAAAAAGCAGTATCTCACATTAGCAGAAGTTAAGAAACTGGCCGCTACACCATGCAAGATTCCTGTACTGAAACAAGCTTCATTATTCTCCTGTATGACCGGTCTTCGTATCAGCGATATTTTACAGCTTACATGGGATAATATTGAAGTCGGTCCTGACAATGGCTATTACATCAGAATTTGTACGGAAAAGACAGAGACGGAAGCCACTCTCCCCATCAGTAACGAAGCATTGGAACTATGTGGTATTCCTGGTTCAGGCCGAGTATTTAAAGGACTGACCAGAGCTATGACGAATCAGCCTCTCAAGCAATGGATTTCGGAAGCCGGAATCAAAAAACACATAACCTTCCACTGCTTCCGGCATACTTTTGCAACCCTCCAGATTGCAGCAGGAACGGACATCTACACAGTAAGCAAAATGCTTACTCACCGTAATGTCTCGACAACTCAGATTTATGCGGAGCTTGTCAGTGAGAAGAAACGGGAATCCGCCAACAAAATCTCATTAAAGTAATATTTCATAACAAACATCTTAATTTCATAATTAAAAGCCGAGAACACTGCATTTAATTACAAATTTCTACTCATTTTTTAGGATGATATTTACAGTTGTTATGCTTTTATTTTCATGTTCGGTTTATTTGGCGAATTTGAGAGGGTAATCCCAAAGCCATATGATATGGTTCAAAGGGTACCCTCTTGATATAGCTTACTAGCAATTCTTGATTGGAAACTACTGGCAACGTATAATTGACTTGTGTATTATACTAACTCAATATTAAAAAGTTGTACATCGGGCAAGTTTTACGCTAACTAAAAAAGAACAAGCCATAATCATTACATACAAAAAGGGGGAATATATGTGCTTTGGCCTGAAGTGGTGATTTGCCACCAATAGCATTCTGATGCCCCATGTATTTACAATGATTATAACAGCATCTTACATTACTAACTAATACCAGAATAAAAATACTTAAGAATAAACTTTTCAAATTGGTGAATATCTTGTATACTTTCTGTCAATTTGTCGTAGCCAATTTTCTTAAATTCCTCTATTATATCAGAAACCTCCATCTCATCGTTTTCAAGATCTATTAAACCTGAATTTTGAATTTTTCTACTTAAAGTTCTAGGCAGTCCATACTCCTCTAATTGATATACAAGCTTAGGAAGGAAAGCATTTGCTGCTTTAGCGAGAAACAAAGATATATCAGGAGTATCTGGATAGATTAATCTTTTAAGTATGCTAATAACATTCAGAATAGAACAAAGATTGAATGACATATAACGTTCTGCATGAAATAAATCTTCCTGACTAAATTCATAACCATCTTTCACTAACTCTCCATGTATTTCAGCCATAGATTTTTGCCAGTTTTGAGGAAATTTCCATATAGCAATTTTCATCAATCCTTTCATATTATCTCCAAGCATATCTGCTACATCAGAAATAGGATTACGCCAATAGTATGAATTCGTAGATGCCAATGATTCAAATCCATTAGGCCAATTGCGATTTTCTTTAATTTTGCCAACTAAAAAACGCAGTTGACTCGGCTTACATAACTTTATCAATGAATTATTCCTTATCTTATTGAAAACATCTTTACCAAGTGTTTCTGACATATATGATTCATATTCTTTTATCTGATTATTTTGTTCATCATTAATTTCCACTCCAGGATTTTCAGAATCAAGCATTTCTACTACATCTTCTGGGAATTCAATATCTAAAATAGTATTCTCTTGAGCTGGAGGTTCTTCTAGCAAATATACTTTACCTACAAAGTATTTCAACATACGGCCTGCTCTGCCTATGATATTACGATATGTAAAATAGTCAAATTTGCGATTACCATTTTTATTTGACCACACTACAACTTGTTCTGCTTGGGTATTAACACCCTCTATTATAGAAGAAGTTGAAACTATAGTGTCAATGCCATTTCTAAGTTCAAACAGTTTTACTTGAATCTGGCTCAATGACCTATGCATTCTACCATTATGAACACCAACACCAATTCTACTCAAATTGCACAAAGAAAAAGATTCGCCATAATTTATTCTAAGCCAATCGTAAAAGTTGTTCAATAAATCATTTTCTTTGTTTGGCATATTGTTGGTGAGCAGTTTAGAAATAGTATTTATATTATCATAGCTTCCTGCATATACTAAAGTTTTAGTTTTATGTTTTCTTAAAATGTCTAGCAATTTTGTTGCTTTAAAGTCGTTTTTGTTTTCATCAATCCCCATCTTCTCATAGACTTTGCTAGCCATAGTTATTACAGTTTTAAAATCTGTAAAACGCATAAACTGCATACCCTTAGTGAACACATTTTCTTTGATATTATGGATATTAGGAGCGAGATAATACTTTTGTTTCGCTATCTTGCCAAGTTCAATCATTGCGCTTAGTAGAGAAGTGCTACGCGAATCATCAAATGAAGAACTTGCCTTGTAAAATTCATCCACAATGAGCATATCAATACTTTCAAACTTACCTACATATGCAAAACTACGCTCCTGTGGTAGTATTAATATATTACGTTCTCTAAGGGTCGCGTCAGTGGTAGTAATAATTTTATACATTCCTGAAAACTTATGCTCAATCCTTCTACGAGTTTCATCTGCTAAAGCTATTGTAGGGACAATAATAACCACATTATCAGGCTTACGAATAGAAATAAAAGCATCAATGATGAAACTTTTACCAAAACTAGTAGGAGCACTAAGTGCAATATTATCACCTGCCAACAATCGTTTTAAAACTCTCGACTGAGCACTGTGAAGCGTCTTTTGTTCGCCACCGCCAAGATCTGTTTTATAAGCCTCAAATACAGCTTGTTCTTGCCATGATGCTGTATTTTTATCAATATAAGGGAACAGACCAACTTCTCTTATAAAATGGTTGACCATAGGAGAGTATTCTTTGCCTTCACGATTCAGTCTATCAAGCAATTTTATTACCTCTGTACGAGCTGTATCCATTTGACTGTTTAGGATCAGTTCGTTGATATTATAACAGATATCAAAAACTTCACTTTCAAGCATCTTGTTTTATTTGATTAGCGCGTTTAACAAACCAGTTTACAATATTCTCTTTATTAGGCACAGGAAACAGTATGAGATGAAACATTATTTTTTCAAAACCATATACACCTTCTTTCTTCTGCTTATTATTATGCGACATAAAAAATCTCTCAGCTCTATTTAGATGATAATGTTTTATTTCTTCAAGATATTCAGGTGATAATTCTCTAGCTCCTTTAGTTATACTACATTCATGTAACAACATAATAGGAACATGTAGCCTTTTTTTTACCTCGTCTATCGATACATCATGACGAAGTACTTCTTTTACTTTTTTTCTTATGTCTGGGTTATTAATTACATACTCTAAATCCTTAATATTTGTTATTATTGAGTTTTCCTTCTTTATCTTTTCCGTGCCGAGCGCTTCAAACACTGAATTGATAGGGTCATATAACCTTTCATCTATGATATCATTAAAGAATTTGGCTTCACCAAGCCACAACGTAAAATCCATTTTATCTTCATCAATAACAATATGTACGCTATCGGCTCCTTTTGCGTTATCATTAGAATTTTGCTTATAGAATATTTTAGGTACCACAGGTAATGCATTGTAATGATAGCGCATTATCCCATAGAGTACTATTTCGGCAATTTCACTGCCTTGGCCATTCTCACAATCAACCAATCTGAGATTCATTATTGAGCGAGTTATCTGCGTGTATGGATCAATTGTACAAATATTTTCTCTTTCATCTGCAGATAAACCTGTTTGTGCTATATTGTTCATGACAAACTGGCGAAAAAGATCTTCACGCCACTTCCCATCTTCAAAGCCATTAACCACAGACAGCAAAAAATCATTTTTGTCAAAGTCAGACTTCTTTGACCTTGATTCGATATCTGCCAGGCAGGTATTTACAACTATATCGAAGTTCTTTATTTTATCCATAAATTACATTTTAATGGTCTTGATTTTTATCTAAACTACCTTAATAGAATAATCTACAAAATTAACAATAATTCATCAAACATTTCATTTCCAACGAAAAACAAATTTATGTTTGGGATTCAGAATAACATTTTAATTATAAAATGGATATAAAATCCTGGTTAGGTTAGAACATATTTTCAGACATATCTCCTTCTCGTACGCTCTCTCTAAAATTTATACTTACTTAGTTTTCTATCGATACTATCACTTAGAATTTAGAAGAGTATATTTGATGATGCTTGAATGGCTAATAATGGCATATACAAGATAATTGATATTTTACTCAATATCTACTGAACTATGAACAGATCCGTCATCCTAATATCAGCGTTTCGAGAAATTCGGAAGCTGGCTATTTTTCAACTTTCCCTGCATTACTGAAATTAGCTTATCAAGAGAAGATGCTACGTGAAAATCTGAATGACTTCATAGACAAGATTGAATGGAAAGAAGTCAAAAAGCAGTATCTCACATTAGCAGAAGTTAAGAAACTGGCCGCTACACCATGCAAGATTCCTGTACTGAAACAAGCTTCATTATTCTCCTGTATGACCGGTCTTCGTATCAGCGATATTTTACAGCTTACATGGGATAATATTGAAGTCGGTCCTGACAATGGCTATTACATCAGAATTTGTACGGAAAAGACAGAGACGGAAGCCACTCTCCCCATCAGTAACGAAGCATTGGAACTATGTGGTATTCCTGGTTCAGGCCGAGTATTTAAAGGACTGACCAGAGCTATGACGAATCAGCCTCTCAAGCAATGGATTTCGGAAGCCGGAATCAAAAAACACATAACCTTCCACTGCTTCCGTCATTCGTACGCCGTCATACAAATCTCTTTAGGCACAGACATTTACACAGTATCAAAAATGCTTACTCACAAAAATGTTTCGACTACACAGATTTATGCTGATTTGGTCAATTCCAAGAAGCGAGAGACAGCAAATAAGATTTCGTTGAAATAATATAGCTCTTATCTTATCTACTAACAGGTTATATCTGATAAATCTATCGGCTATGACCTGTTTTTATGTTTGCTTTATCTGAAGAATCACTATCTTTGAAGAAAATTGAGTCTTTAAATGAATAACTACAGCTATGATAAAAATATATGGAATGGAAACTTGTCCGGATTGTACGTATGTAGAAGAGCAAGTAAAAGGTAATAACCAATATGAGGTCATCGATATTGGTCAACACGTAAGAGATTTGAAAGCATTCTTGAGATTACGGGATCATCATCCAGCCTTTAATGAAGCCAAAAGTGTTGGAGTCGTTGGAATTCCTTGCTTTGTATTGGAAGACGGTACGGTTACTTTGAATCCAGAAGATGCCGGATTACGTTCACGTCCTATCAACGAAGGAGCAACATGTAATATTGACGGAAGCGGTTGTTGATTATGGCACAGAAAATTCTTTTCCTTCATGGTTTCTTTGCATCAGGTACATGTATCCCAGCGCTTGCCTTGAAAGAATATTTCAGCGGTAAGGCAACAGTCTTGAGTCCAGACTTACCCCTGCATCCACAGGAAGCTCTCGACTTTATCCAAAGATTGTGCAACCAAGAACAACCTGATATATTGGTAGGAAACAGTAATGGCTCGTTTTTGGCACAGATAGTAGCATCTAAAAACAATATCCCTGCTTTACTCGGAAATCCTCATTTCGAAATGACACGCTTCTTGATGGAACGTATTGGTTCGCATGAATACAAATCACCACGAGCTAACGGAAATCAGCAGCTTGTCATTAACCAAACATTGATTGATGAATTCGCAGAACTTCAACAGCATCAATGGGACAATTGTCAGGTAGCTAACCAAGAAAATATATGGGGAATATTTGGTGAGAATGACCATCTGGCACACTTTGAGCCTTTATTTTTAATGCATTATAAATATTCATACCACTTTCCTGGCGGTCATACTCCAACAGCTGAAGAAGTACAAAAGTATTATGCGCCATTAGCGGAACGATTATTGGAATTATAGCATAACTTATCATATAATATAGAAAGGATACCACTTTTGTTTATTATATGATAAGTTATAAATTCATGTCTTACATTCAATCACATAAATTAATCCGCCCCTATTCCATCTGAACACTTCATACTTTCCAATAATAATCAAACTATTTATGACAATTAGTGACGTTTGATGAAGTCTGATGTCACTCTTGTCATTTTCTGATAATACATAATCAGTAAACATTACCTTTGCTTACGAACAGTTAAACATATGGCTTATGTATTTGAAGAAATTTGAATATTATATTTTAGATTCTAGTGTAGCTGGAACATTACTTCTTATAGCACTTGCTATACGCATTGAAGCAGTCAATGCAGGCTTTGATCAATTCAGCTCAAATATTATCTTTATATCGGTCTTTATAATATCTACAGGATTATATATATCAATGCAAATTGCATTATACGAGATAATTATATATTTATGTCATCATGGCAAATCTTTATCTATCCATGAACATCTTAATGAATCTGTGATTGCACCAGAACAAGCATTTATGGAATATGAAAAACTCCGATCGAATACTATTATAGAACAGAAACGTACGAACGATAAAAAGCTAGAGTTAGTACATATATACATCCATCAAACGATGGCTGCTTATACAAGCCAAGAAAATCTGCAGCGTTTATGTATGTATATTTCGGACTTCTTTCAGGATAAAACTGCTATCGATATTATTCCTATAAAAATAGATTCAAAATTGAAAGCTATAGATGTTATGCATTTGGGCTGGAACATAGGTAAAGCATTAGGTAAACGACGTTCATATACAGCAGAATTCATAAAAAAGGTATTTGCTGATACCATGAAAGAAAATGAAGTCAACACGATAATCAAAAAGATGTCTCACTCAGAAACAGAATGCCTGATTAAATTAAATCCACATATAATTCAATAATACTACATGAACAAGTATCAATCCTCAAAAGCAAAACAGATTGTATGACAAAAGAACCTATCACATTCGACAAGCTTCCGCAGGCTGTAAGCTATTTAACGGAACAAGTGGAGAAAATTTACCAATTAGTTGAAACCCTACAACCACAGAAACTTGATCATCAGCATCAACTAATTGACATAGATAGTAAGTATTCGGCCAACTACAGGTATTAAACCTTTATATACAACAATAGCGACTGTCACTATGAACCTAATAGTATC
>ENA-UEPJ01001251-UEPJ01001251.1-human-gut-metagenome-genome-assembly--contig:-NODE-1251-length-31614-cov-10.728192_pt1 | contig 31614 bp, 28 predicted proteins | sample MGYA00242890_ERZ507896 | MGnify/ENA primary metagenome ERZ507896 (study PRJEB26167, sample SAMN06115508) | human gut metagenome | host: Homo sapiens | place: China:Qinghai | collected 2015-08-20... | reverse complement strand
GTGCCCAGGACAAGACTCGAACTTGCACGAACTAAACGTTCACTACCCCCTCAAAGTAGCGTGTCTACCAATTTCACCACCTGGGCCTTACCTCCGAATTTCGGATTTCGGGTGTGCAAATATAGGGTATAAATTTTAATCCGCCAAATTTTCAGGACGGTTAATGGCAATTTTTGTGCTTCTTCGGTTCTCTTATTCGGAAACGGGGCCGTTTCTCCGCCCTGCGGCGGCAAGGCGGGCCGGCCGGCCGGCCTGCGGTACGACGTGCATCGAATCCTCCGGCGGCGCCCCGGAACTACTCCCCGTGCTGCGGGGAGAGGACGAGCATGCCTGCGGGTCTTCGCGCGTCTTCCGGCAGCGAGACACCCGCTATCGGCGCGATGCCTGCGGCGCTCCGGCCCGGAGCGGGCGTGTAGGTGCGGCCCGTAATCAGGCTCAGGGCCTTGGCGAGCATCGGCTCCTCAGGCCCGAAATCCACCAGTCTGTTGTTCCAGTCGGCGACCGCATAATCGACCGCGAGTCCGGCCGGGTTCACCGTCTCCTCTTTGGCGTTGTAGCCTTCGAACGTGATCGGGGCCAGCTCGTACGAATAGTCGCCGTCGTCGAACTTGTCGATCTCCATGCCCACGTTCTTGCCGTTGGTCTTCTCGCCGATCAGCGTCACGCCGACGTCAATTCCCCTCAACCCGTTGATGACCGCCTCGCTCGACGACGCCGTGCTGCCGGTCGTCAGCACATAGATTCTCGGCAGGTCGAGGGCGTACTGCGTGAGGTCCGCCCCGTAGTAGTTGCCGTAGCTGAAATTCTCGTAAAAGAGCGCTTTTCCCTGATCGTACGTATTTCCCGTCTGTTTCTGGGTTTTCGCCGGATCGGCCATGCGGCCGTCGTTGTAGCGGTAATACTGGAAAACCTCGCCGCGGCATTTTTCGCCTGCGATGCACGTCGCCAGCATCTTTGCCGAAATCACGTGCCCGCCGCCGTTGTAGCGCAGGTCGAGCACCAGATCGGTGATTCCCGCGTCGCGGAACTTCCGGAGGGAATCCAGCAGGTCGTCGTCATATGCCGCGTCGAACCCGTTGTAGACCATGTAGCCGATCTTGTGCTCACCCTCCTCGATGACCTCCGCGCGGAGCACCGGGTTCGGGTAGAGCCGTTCCGCCGTGAGGGTGGTCTCTTCACCCGTCTCCCGGACTTTGAAGAGGACCGACGCGGCTCCCGAAGGGCTTGTCAGCCGCTTGTATACGGGGGTGTATTCGCTCTCCGAATCGGCGATCTCGGCGCCGTCTATCTCCGAGAAGATCGTGCCCCGTCTGAACCCCGCCTTGTCTGCCGGGGAGCCGGGATATACCGCCATCACGTAAAACCCGGCCTTCCCCGTGTTGGAGAACCGGACCACCCCCAGCCGGGCGAATCCGAACCCGTATTCCGTCTCCTTGCGGACGCCGTGATTGACGCCGCGCGTTTTCAGCTCCGTGGCCGCGCGGCTCCGGGCTTTGCGGGTGATGTAGGAGTAGAGGTTGTAATAATTCTGTCCCGCTCCGTCCGTATACCTCTTTTTGTCGAGGGTGTTGGAGGTCATCCCCAGCAGGGTCCTCGTCAGGAAGTTGTCTTTGTCGGCGGCGTATTCGATCGTCAGGTCGCGGGTCATCTGCCCATACTCGCTGTTCCATAGATAGCGTTCAGCCAGATAGCTGTCTATCTTGTCGTTGTACGACTCCGTGGTTCCCGTGCCGCCGTTCCCGGCCGTATCTTTGGCGCAGGAACCCGCCGCCAGCGCCGAAAGGAGCGCCGCGGCCCATGCGCAGTGAATTATTCTCATCTGTCGAATTTTTTATCCGCTAAAGGTAGCGATATTTTTCTATTTCCTCTTGCCGAAGTCCATTTCGCCGAACAAATAGCCCGCCCCGCCGATGCGGTCGATCACGAACAGCACGTAACGGATATCCACGGCTATGTTGCGGCAGATCGTCTCGTCGAAGGCCACGTCGCTCATCGTCGAACGCCATGTGCGGTCGAAGTTCACGCCGACCAGCTCGCCCCGTGCGTTGAGGATCGGCGATCCGGAGTTGCCGCCCGTGGTGTGGTTCGTGGCGAGGAAGCAGACGGGCACCGTCGTGCGGCCGTCGATCCGCGTGGCCCAGCGTCCGTACTCCTTCGAGGCGTGGATGTCGCGCAGCGCCTGCGGAATGTCGTAGTCGTAGATGTCGGGGTTGTCCTTGGCGATGATGCCGTCGATCGTGGTCCGGGGCTTGTGATACTCGCCGTCGGCGTATTCGTACCCCGCCACGTGTCCGTAAGCCACGCGCAGGGTCAGGTTGGCGTCGGGGAAGAACGCCCGCCCGGCGTCCCACTCGCGCAGTCCCTTGATGTAGGCGGTGTAGAGTTCGTTGAGCCGTGCGCTGTTGAGGTTGCGCAGCGAGCGGGTGCCCAGCAGCCATTCGATATGGTCCTGCATCCGTTTGGCGCCTCTGGCCAGCGTATTGACCGCCGTGGTGTCGGAGCCTTCCCATACGTCGCTGAAAATCCGTTCGGCGAAGGCTTCGGGCGATCCTGCGGCCGCTGTGCCCGCGAGGAACTCCGGCGCCTGATACTGGACCGGACAGCGGCGCGCGTACTCGCCGAAGAGGTATCTGTAAAGGGCGCGCTCGGTCGCTTCGCGCTGTGCGAAGACCGCTTCGGCCCGCTCCGCGGCGGTGTAGCGTTTGGGCAGGGCGTCGAGCGTCTCGCGGGTGATCTCGCGTGCGAAGTAGGCGTCCGCGATGCGGGCGTATTCGGCCTTCAGGTCGGCCACGACGCTGCGGTATTCGGGTTTGTCCTGCGCCCACGCCGCGAAGTCCTCTTCGTAGGCGCGCTTCGAAGCCACCGTGCCCAGCCGGTTGATGCCCAGTACTTCGCCCTGCCATTTCTTCCATGCGTTGGCTATCGAGGCGTGTTTGGCGGCGTAGTGGATGCGCAGCGCCGGATCGCTCTGCTGCGCCGCCGAGATGATGTCGAGACGGCCCGTGCGGACGGCGATTTTCGCCGGGTCCGAACGCTCGGCGATGTAGGCCACGGCGTCCGAGAGAATGTACTCCTGCGTGTTGCCGGGGAAGCCGTAAATCATCGTGAAGTCGCCCTCTCCGACCCCCGCGGTCGAGATTTTGAAATGCCGCTTGGGTTTGTAAGGCACGTTGTCGGGCGAATAGGCCGCGGGTTTGTTGTCCCTGCCGGCATAGATGCGGAACAGCGAGAAGTCGCCCGTGTGGCGGGGCCATATCCAGTTGTCGGTGTCGCCGCCGAACTTGCCGATCGACGAGGGCGGGGCGGCCACCAGACGCACGTCGTCGAACTGCTCGTAGACGAACAGGAACTGCTGGTTGCCGTAATACATCTGCTCCACGGCGGCCTTGTAGCCCTTGCCTTCGGCCTCGGCCCTGCGGACGATCTCCTCCTGCGTCTGGCCTGCGGCCAGCCGGTCGGTCACCTCCTCCATGCGGACGAGGAATTTCACGTTGAGCTTCTCGTTGGGCAGCTCTTGGGCGCGCGACATGGCCCAGAATCCGTGGGTCAGGTAGTCGTGCTCGACGCTCGAATGCGACTGTATGGCGTCGTAACCGCAGTGGTGGTTGGTCAGCAGCAGTCCTTCGGCCGAGATCAGCTCGCCCGTGCAGCCGCCGTCGAACAGCACCACGGCGTCTTTCATCGAAGCCTTGTTGATCGAATAGATGTCTTCGGCCGTGAGCCGGAAACCTTTGGCGCGCATGTCGTCGATGCGCTGCGAAATCAGGCTTGGGAGCCACATGCCCTCGTCGGCCGAGGCCGCGAGTGCGAAAAGCGAACAGATGAGGGTAAGCAGTGTGCGTTTCATTATTGCAGAAATTTTTCCAATTCGACGTAAACTTTCTGGATCGGCAGTCCCATGACGTTGTAGAACGAACCGTTGATCTTCTCGATGGCGGCGTAGCCGATCCACTCCTGAATGCCGTAGGACCCCGCCTTGTCGTAGGGTGCGAAGGTGTCGAGGTAGTAGCCGATCTCCTCCTCCGAGAGGGGCCGGAACCAGACGCCGCTTTCGGCCGAGAAGGTGTGCATGCGGCCGGCGGTGCGCAGCGTCACGCCCGAAACGACCGTGTGTCGGCGTCCCGAAAGGCGGCGGAGCATCTGCGCGGCCTGCCCGCGGTCGCAGGGCTTGCCCAGCACCTCGCCGTCGGAGATCACCACCGTGTCGGCCGTCAGCAGAATGTCGCTGGGGCCGAGCGGCGCGGGGTAGGCCTCGCTTTTGAGCCGCGAGAGGAACAGCGGCACCTCTTCGGCGGGCAGGGAGTCAGGGTAAATCTCCTCGCACTCGTATTTCGGGGCCGGTTCGTAGGGCAGGCCGCAGCCCGCCATCAGCTCCCTCCGCCGCGGCGACTGCGACGCCAGCAGCAGGCGGTAGGGTTCGAGTTTATCTTTCAGCAGCATGGTCTTGTTTTTAGGGTCTTATTATTTAATGTTATATGCGGTTTTTGCCGTATCGCCTCCCGGCCGCCTTTGGCGGCGTTTGCAAATCCGGTCCGCCCCGTAAGGGCTTCCTGCCGCCGTGCGGCGAAACCGGCGATGCGGAGCGTCGGAACGAAGGGCGCATAATCGTCTTTTTATCGGTGCGGAGTCTGTCTCCGCGTCTGTCAGCGTATGTCGAAATTCAGCAGTTCGCGCCCTTCGAGCACGGCCCGCAGGTTGTCGCCGGGGCTGACCGGTCCCACGCCGGCCGGCGTGCCGGTGTAGATCAAATCGCCCATGCGCAGGGTCATGTACCGCGATACGGCGGCGATGATGCGGTCCACCGTAAAGAGCATCTGCCGCGTGTCGCCCGTCTGGCGGGTCTGGCCGTTCACCTCCAGCGTGAAGTGCAGCTTCTGCACGTCGCCGTCCAGCTCCTGCAAAGATACGAATTCCGGCGAAATCGCCGCTGAGCGGTCGAACGCCTTGCTGCGCTCCCACGGCAGACCTTCGGCGGCGGCCTGCCGCTGCAGGTCGCGGGCCGTGAAGTCGATGCCCAGCCCCACCTCCTTGTAATAACGGTGTGCGAAACGCTCGGCGATGCTCTTTCCCACGCGGTCGATGCGCACCACCAGCTCGCACTCGTAATGCACCTCATGCGAAAAGGCGGGAATGTAGAACGGGTCGTTGTTGCGCAGCAGCGCCGTGTCGGGTTTCAGGAACCAGATCGGCTCCGGGGAATACTCCCCGCAGCCCGGCCGGTTCCGTTCCGGCAGAGTCTCCGCTCCGTCCCCGGCTTGCGACGACGGTTCTGCCGTGCATCCCGTATTGCCCCCGTCCAGCCAAGACTGTGCTGCCGTGCATCCCGTGGCGTTCCTGTTTAGCCGGGGCTGTTCTGCCGTGCACTCCGTGGCACTGCCGATTTGTCTCAGTCCTGACGGATACTCCGCTCCGCCCCCGGCTTGCCGAGACCGTTCGGCCGGGTCTTCCGCCCCGCCCCTTATCAGGTGGTTCAGCTCCTCGGCGTGTGCGGCGTAATTGCGTCCTATGCAGATGATTTTCATGGTTTTCCGTTACTGTTTGTTGTGATCGTACCGCTGCGCCCGGACCAGCATCCAGACGACGTAGACCGGAAGGTAAATTACATAGACGACCGGCAGGGCATCCTGCTGGCCTGTCAGGTTCAGGACTACTGCAAGTAAAACCCATAACGCCCCGATAATCACCAGATGCCGCCGCATGAACGACGACAGCCCTGCGATATCGACGTTTTTCTTCTTCTCCGCAGGCATGGTGTTGTAGCCCGCAATCAGCATCGGAAACCGCTTGACCAGCAGTCCGACGACGATCAGGAATACGCCGGTGAGGATGTGTATGAAAATTTCGTCCATAACTTCAGGTTATTGTACTTCGGTCGCATGCAGCTCTGCGACCATCCGGGCGGCGAATCGGTCGCTGGCGCCGGGACCTCCGATAACTTTGCGTAATTCGCCGAAGTCGGAGAGCATCTTTTCGCGCTTCGCGCCGCCTGCGACAATGGCCCGCAGTTCGCGTTCGGCGCGCGTGATGTCGAGGTCCGACTGGATGATCTCCGGGACCGCCTCGCGGCCGAGGTTGAGGTTTACGAGCGACACCCAGGGGACGTTCAGTACGTAAGGCTGCAGTTTAACCTGAAACCATAATGTCCTGTAAACCACCACTTCGGGGATGCCGAGCAGCGCCGTTTCGAGCGTCGCCGTGCCGGAGGTCACCACGGCGGCTTCGGCCGCGGCGAGCGTTTCGTAGGTCTGGTCGCAGACGTAGCGGATGTCGCTGCCGGCCATGTACTGTTCGTAAAGCGCCCTGTCCAGCCACGACACGCCCGCGACGACGAACTGGTGGCCGGGGAACTTCTTCGAAAGGTCGGCCATCAGCGGCAGGTTGTCGCGGATCTCGCCCCGGCGGCTGCCGGCCAAGAGGGCGACGATCGGCCGCCCGTCCAATCCGTTGCGGCGGCGGAATTCGTCGGGCGAGGGGAGCGCGGCGCGTTTCGCCTCGATGGCGTCCACGAGCGGGTTGCCCTCGAAAATCGGTTCGATGCCGTGCCGGGGGAAGTAGCTGCGTTCGAAGGGGAAGATGATGAAGAGCCGGTCCACGTATTTGCGGATCGCCTTCACCCTCCATTCGCGCCACGCCCAGACCTTGGGGGCGATGTAGTAGAAGGTGCGGATGCCGTGCTCCTTGGCCCAGCGGGCCATCTTCATGTTGAAGCCGGGGTAGTCCACCAGAATCAGCACGTCGGGGGCGAACGCCGCCACGTCGGCCTGACATTCGAGCATCTGCCGTTTGATCGTCCGCAGGTTTTTGAGGACCTGCACGATGCCGAAAAACGAGGTTTCGCGGTAGTGCTTCGCCAGATTCGCGGCGCCGCCCGCGGCGGCCATGCGGTCGCCGCCCCAGAAGCGGAACTGCGCTTCGGGATCGGCCTTGCGAAGCCCTTCGATCAGGTTTGCGCCGTGCAGGTCGCCCGAAGGCTCGCCGGCGATGAGGTAGTATTTCATGCCTTTGCGGTTTGTTGCGGTTACTCTTCGTTCAGCAGGTCGGGGCGGAGCTGCCGGGTGCGCTGGTAGGACTGTTCCTCCTGCCAGCGGGCGATCTGGGCGAAGTTGCCCGAAAGCAGGACGTCGGGGACCCGCCAGCCGCGGAATTCGGCGGGGCGGGTGTAGACCGGAGGCGCCAGCAGGTTGTCCTGAAAGCTGTCCGTGAGGGCCGAGGCTTCGTCGCCGATGGCGCCCGGAATGATGCGCACGACCGAATCGGCGATGATGCAGGCCGCCAGCTCGCCGCCCGTCAGCACGTAGTCGCCGATCGAGATTTCGCGCGTGACGAGGTGTTCGCGGATGCGGTGGTCGATGCCCTTGTAGTGGCCGCAGAGGATGATGATGTTGTCGAGCGTCGAAAGCCGGTTGGCTTCGTGCTGGTCGTAGCGGACGCCGTCGGGCGAGGTGTAGATGATCTCGTCGTAATGCCGCTCGGACTGGAGTTTCTCGATCAGTTCGAAGACCGGTTCGCACTTGAGGACCATGCCCGCTTCGCCGCCGAAGGGGTAGTCGTCGGTGGTCTTGCGGCGGTCGTGGGCGTAGTCGTGGAGGTTATGGACGACGATCTGGACCAGACCCTTCTCCTGCGCGCGGTGCAGGATGGATTCGTTGAGCGGGGAGGTCAGCAGTTCGGGGACGACTGTCAGGATGTCGATGCGCATGTTTCTGAATTGAAAAATTGAAATTACTGCGGACGGAAGATGATGTCCTTGGCGCTTGCGGCGGTCAGGGGGATTTCCCGTCCGTGTTCGAGGGTGAAAGCCTTGTAGCCCAGCGCCGTGAAGAGTTCGACGATGCGGGGGCGGTTGCCGCCGCCCGTCTCGACGAGCACCGTGGGGCGGAAGCGTTCGAGCAGCGGGCGCAGCTCGGTCAGCACCACGACTTCGTAGCCTTCGATGTCGCATTTGACGAAGTCGAGGCGTTCGAGTCCGGCGAAGAGTTCGCTGCCCCGGCGCATCTGGGCCGAGAACTCCGCGGCGGCGGCCGCGCCGCTGTCGTTGACGAAGTTCTGTCCCGTGCCGAAGTAGCCCGTTTCGCGCGCCGAGTCGTTGGCCATCGTGATCGGTTTGTTCTCGGTGCCCAGCGCGTAGGGGAGTATCTCGACGTTGCGGCAGCGGCGCAGGTTGCGGCGCAGGACGGCGAGGATCGGGGGAACCGGCTCCACGGCGTAGACCCTGCCCGCCGGGCCGGCCAGCCGGGAGAGCGTGCGGGCGTAGTAGCCGAGGTTGGCGCCGATGTCGACCGCCGTGTCGCCCGCGCGGACGAGCCGCGGCAGGTGGTAGACGTATTCGGTGGCGGGGGCGTAACGCCCGATGCCGAGCCGCTGCCAGAGGAAGAACAGGCGGCTCACGGCGCGCAGGTAGCCTTCGAGCGGCAGGGTTCGGTAGAGGATTTTATGGATCAGTGTCTTCACGTTTCCGGTGGTTTGCGGAGCGGATTTTCCCGGACGGCGTCCGCTGCGGTGTCGAGGCGGGGCCTCAGTTCTTGTAGTTCACTTCTTGGTTGAGGACCTCGACGACGAAGGGGTTGTAGAGCATTTCGTGGCCGATGGTCGATTCGGGGCCGTGGCCGGGGTAGACGCGGACCTCTTCGCCCAGCGGGATCAGGGAGTCGAGGATCGAGCGCATGATCCACGAATAGTCGCCGCCCGGCAGGTCGGTGCGGCCGATCGACTCGCGGAAGAGCGTGTCGCCCGTGAAGAGCGATTTGGATTCGGGGTCGAACAGCGCCACATGGCCGGGGGTGTGGCCGGGGGTGTGGATCACGCGCAGGACGGTGTGGCCGAAGCGGATTTCGGGCGTCGTGTCGAGGTCGATGTCCGCCGGGGGCATCTCGCCGACCGCAACGCCGAAGATGCTGCCGCTGGTCGAGGCGTTGTCCAGCAGGAACTGGTCCTTGGACGAGAGCGCGAAGGGGATGCCGTAGCGTTTCTTGAGGTGCGCGACGCCCAGCGTATGGTCGAAATGGCCGTGGGTGTTGACCGCCAGAACGGGTTTGAGTCCGTGCTGGGCGATGAAGTTGTCGAGTGCGGCGTCTTCGCGCGGGTTGCTGTTGCCGGCGTCGATGACGACGGCTTCGGAGGTGTCGTCCCAGACGACGTAGGTGTTTTCCTGTATCGGGTTGAATTGCAGGCAGGCTATTTTCATAATTCGGTCGTTTTTCGGAATCGTAATGTGTTTGTGCAAAGACTGTGCAGACCGGACGGGCCGGGCCGCATCGTCTCCGGGCGGATGTTTATCATGGGCAAATATAGCGTTTTTTACCGGATTTTACCTATCTTTATGACCCGAATAAACTTATCTCGACATGAAACGACTCGTCGCTTTGATTTTCGCGCTGGCCGTGTGCGGCGCGGGAGCCTCGGCCCGGCCGGGCGCTTACAGGACCGTGAAAAACATCGCCTACCGCGACGCCGGGGGCGACCGGAACATCGACACGATGTGCCGGCTGGACCTCTATTATCCGGCGGATAAGGAAGGCTTTTCGACCGTCATATGGTATCACGGCGGCGGCCTGACGGGCGGGCGGCGCGAAATTCCCGAAGCGTTGAAGGAGAAGGGTTTCGCTGTGGTGGGCGTGGAGTACCGGCTCTCGCCGCACGTGAAGGTGGCCGACTGCGTGGACGATGCGGCCGCGTCGGCGGCGTGGGTGGTGAAGCATATCGCCGAGTACGGCGGCGATCCGCGGCGGATTTTCGTGGCGGGCCACTCGGCGGGCGGTTATCTGACCTCGATGATCGGGCTGGACAAGCGCTGGCTCGAACCCTACGGCATCGACCCCGACACGACCTTCGCGGCGCTGATTCCCTACAGCGGGCAGGTGGTGACCCACTTCGCGCGCCGCCGCGAGATGGGGATTCCCGACACGCAGGTGGTGGTGGACGACATGGCGCCGTTCAATTACGTGCGGCCCGACTGCCGCCCGATCCTGATCCTTTCGGGTGACAGGGAGCGGGAGATGCTGGGCCGCTACGAGGAGAACGCCTACTTCTGGCGCATGATGCGCGTGGCGGGGCATCCCGACGTGCGGATTTACGAGTTCGACGGCTTCGACCACGGCAACATGCCGCAGGCCGGGCACTTTGCGGCGGTGCGCTATATCCGCGAGATGGAGCGGAAAATGGAGCGGTAGTTGTGTGGAATCGGAGCTATGAAAATAAACGGATATGCGCTTTTGCAGGCCGCGGCAGCCTTGTGCGCCGCGCTTGTGCTGACGGGGTGTTCGCTGCTGAAGGTCGCCGTGGCTACGGGCGACCCCCTGTCGAAAGAGGAGATGAACGTGCGGACGATGACGCGCGGATTCTATTACGACATGGCCGCAGAGGTGGCGCGCACGGCCGATTCGATCGCCCAAGCGGCGCCGGATGTGGCTACGCGGGTCGCCGCCGTGCGGTGGAAGATACGCGCTACGCGGGCGGGCGTCTCGGCCGCCATGCAGGGAATTCCCGATGTGGCGCTGGCCGACATGTGGATACTCTGCCGGCGGATGAACGAACGCTTTGCGGCGACGCCCGATTCGCTGCTGTTCGGGGCGCAGAGCGGCATGGCGCGCGATGCGGCGGCGCGGCTCGACCGCCGGGCCGCGCGGCTGGCGCGGCAGGTGTTGGCGGAGGAGCGTTACGCGCTGATGGAGCGTTTTGTCGCGCAGTATGTGCGGGACAATCCCTCCGAAGAGGGGATGGAGGCTGCGAACACCACCCTTGCGTGGATCGAGTTCCTGCGCGAGAACGGCGTAGAGCACGCCTATGCGACGGGTTCGATCGCCGAAGTGCTGGCCGACGTGAACGACCGCGTGAGCAGCCAGACGCAGCAACTGGCCAGCAGCGTCGGCTGGTCGAAGGACATTCTCGAAATGCAGCTGCAGCAGGACAGCCTGCGCATGGAGGTCGGGGCGCGCCTCGACTCGCTCGAACGCAGTTTCACGCGCATCGTCGTCGTGGCCGAGCATCTGCCCGAAATATCGGACCGGGTGCTGGACGAGCTGAACAAACAGGTGACGCAGCTGATATATACGATGAATTACAGCGTCGATAACGCCTTTGCCGATTTCGACCGCCAGCGCGACGAGCTGCAGCGGTATGTGACCGGAGAGCGGCAGGCGTTGGTCGAGCAGCTGCGGCAGACGGCCGGCGAGGTGGTGCGGACGACGCTCGACGCGGTGCCGGGGCTGGTGGGCAAGGTGTTGCTGTACGTGGTGTTGGCGCTCGCGGTGCTGATCGGGGGACCCTTTGCGCTGGGGTTCTGGCTGGGCGGCGTGAGGGCGAGGGCCGGAGCGAAGAGAAAGGAGTAGGCGGCGGTCCCGACCGGACTGCGGGTGTCTGAAACGGAACGGGTGCGGCGGCCAGATCGCCGTGTCGGCGGAGGTGAAGGACGAGGGCGGCGCTTCGGCAAAATGCAAGCGAACTTGCTTTTGCCCTCAGTTTGCACTATCTTTACAGAACATAGGCGGCGGCTCGGCAATGTCCAAATAAATTTGGCATTGCTCTCGCCTTGCACTATCTTTGCCGCAAATTGGAAGACGATGGCTCGCAAAAAGGCAAATTATCCCCTCATCGAGGGGCTTGAAATAACGACGCTCGCCGCCGAAGGCAAGGCGATGGGACGCTGGAACGACGTGGTGGTGTTCGTGCCGCTGACCGTTCCGGGCGACGTGGTGGATGTGCAGATACGCTCCAAGCGCCGCAGGTTCATGGAGGGATTCGTGGTCCGCTACGTCAGAAAATCGCCGCTGCGCGCGGAGGCTTTCTGCGCCCATTTCGGGGTTTGCGGGGGCTGTAAGTGGCAGAACCTGCCCTACGAGGAGCAGCTGCGCTTCAAGACCGAGCAGGTGCGCGACCAGCTGACGCGCATCGGCAAGATCGCACTGCCGCAGATCGCGCCCTGTCTGGGTTCGGAGCAGACCCGGTTTTACCGCAACAAACTCGAATTCACTTTCGCCGACCGCCGCTGGCTGACGCGCGAAGAGGTGGAGAGCGGGACGGACTTCGATGCCGCGCCCGCGCTCGGATTCCATATTCCCAACATGTTCGACAAGGTGCTGGACATCGACAAGTGCTGGCTCCAGCCCGATCCGTCGAACGACATCCGCACCGAGACCAGACGCTTCTGCATCGAAAACGGCTACACGTTCCACAACGCCCGCGAACACAGGGGGCTGATGCGCAACATGATCGTCCGTACGGCTTCGACGGGCGAGGTGATGGTGATTGTGGTGTTCGGCGAGGACGACCGGGAGCGGATCGCCGCGCTGCTGGACCATCTGGCGGCGAATTTCCCGCAGATCACGTCGCTGTTCTACATCGTCAACACCAAGTTCAACGATTCGGTCGGGGACCTCGATCCGGTTTGCTACAAGGGCAAGGACCATATCGTCGAAGAGATGGAGGGGCTGCGGTTCAAGGTGGGGCCGAAGTCGTTCTACCAGACCAATTCGGCGCAGGCGTACGAGCTTTACAAGGTGGCGCGGGAGTTCGCGGACCTCAAACCGGAGGACGTGCTTTACGACCTCTACACCGGGACGGGAACCATCGCCAATTTCTGCGCCGCGCGGTGCAGCCGGGTGGTGGGCGTGGAGTATGTGCCCGAAGCGATCGCCGATGCGAAGGTCAATTCGCAGATCAACGGCATCGGGAATACGGTTTTCTATGCGGGCGACATGAAGCAGGTGCTGAGCGACGGGTTCGTCGCCGCCAACGGCCGTCCCGACGTGATCATCCTCGATCCGCCGCGTGCGGGCGTGGACGAGCCGGTGATCGGGGTGATCCTGCGCGCCGCGCCCCGGCGGATCGTCTACGTGAGCTGCAATCCCGCCACGCAGGCCCGCGACTTGGCGCTGCTCGACGCCGATTACCGCGTCGAGGCGGTACAGCCCGTGGACATGTTCCCCCACACGCACCATGTGGAAAATGTCGTGAAACTCGTACGGCGATGAGACTGGACGGTTTCGGGATATTCGTCGAGCGGATGCCGACCATGGTCCGCTTCTACCGCGACGTGCTGGGATTCGAGATCCGCGAGGATGAAAACGCCTCGAACGTCTATCTGGAAAAGGACGGAACGCTGTTCCTGCTCTACCGCAGGGCGGATTTCGAGAAGATGACCGGCCGCAGGTTCGGCTATGCCGGCCCGGTGAACGGGCATTACGAGATCGCCCTGTGCGTCGAAAACCATGCGGCGGTCGATGCGGCTTTCCGCGAGGTCGTCGCCAAAGGCGCCCGGCCCGTCATGGAACCCACAACCGAACCGTGGGGCCAGCGCACCTGCTACGTGGCCGACCCCGAAGGCAACCTGATCGAAATAGGGTCGTTCAAGGCATGATTCCGGAGAGGGGATGCAGTATTTCGGATTTTTGGCGTTTTATTTGCAAGACAGTTACCTAAAAAACGGAAAATATGAAAAAACTGATTTTAATGGCGGCGGTGGCGCTGATGGCGCTTCCCGCGGCGGCACAGATGCAGGAGGCTTTCCCCAGCTATATTCAGGTGAACGGACGCGCCGAGAAGGAGATCACGCCCGACGAGTTCTACCTCTCGATCGTCATCAACGAGCGCGATTCGAAGGGCAAGATTTCGGTCGAGAGTCAGCAGCGCGACATGATCGCGGCTCTCAAGCGGCTGGGCGTGAACGTCGAGAAGCAGCTGAAGGTGGCCAACCTTTCGAGCGAGTTCTTCAAGAAGAACACTTCGGTGGCGACGGCCAAGTACCAGCTTCAGCTGGGATCGTCGGCCGAGGTGGCCAAGGTGTGGCAGGCGCTCGACGGACTCGGAATCTCGAACGTTTCGATCCTGAAGGTGTCGCACTCGAAGATCGACGAGTATAAGGAGCAGGTGCGCGTCGAAGCGATGCAGAACGCCAAGCAGAGCGCCCAGACGCTGGCCGGGGCGATCGGGCAGAATGTCGGCAAGTGCTTCTACATTTACGATTCGAACAACAACGTGATGCCGGTGCTGTATGACAACATGGCCGTGATGCGCAGTGCGAAGGCCGGGTATGGCGAAGAGGCCGCGGCGGACGAACCGCTCGACTTCAAGACCATCAAGCTGCAGTATAACGTGCAGGCGAAATTCGTGCTGGAGTAGCTCTCCGGCGGCATATGCGAAGAGGATGTCCCGCGAAGGGCGTCCTCTTCGTCGTCTCAGGGTGTCGCGGACGGAGGTTGTCGCGCTTCGGGTTCCGGATTCGCGGGCGGAGTGCGGAGGAAGGCCGGGCGTGGTCGCGGACGAAGCCCGCCGGGTGCGAAAAACGGTGCCGGATGGTGCGGATTCCGAAAAATTATACTATCTTTGTTTACTTTACCCTTTAAAAAAGGAGGAGTTATGGAAAAACAGTTTTGTTTCAACTACGAGCATTATGCGGCTCTTGCCGAGCTGTCCGATGCGGACCGTGAGCTGGTTCGGGAGGCCGAACGGGCCACGGCCAACGCCAATGCGCCCTATTCGAAGTTCCGGGTGGGAGCGGCTGCGCGGCTGCGCAGCGGGAAAATCCTCTACGGAAGCAATTTCGAGAGCGAGGTCTATCCTGCGGGACTCTGCGCCGAGCGGACGCTGATGTTTTATGCGCAGGCCAATTATGCCGACGATCCGATCGAGACGCTGGCGATCGCTTCCGATCCCTCGGAGCGCGAATGTTATCCCTGCGGCCAGTGCCGTCAGGTGATGGTGGACGTCGAACGCCGTCAGGGCGCGCCCATGCGGGTCATCATGAGCGGCGGCGGCACGGCGACGGCCGTCGATTCGGCGGCGCTGCTGCTGCCCTTCACGTTCGTGCTCTGACCCGCAGCGAGCATGTCCGAGATACCGGCTTCGGCGGCGCGGCCCGCCGACGGCGGAGAAACGTTGCGTTGAAGTACAGGCCGCTTTTAGAAATACCCGAAAAATGTTCACTCCCGAAGATATCCTCTACGAAGACAATCATCTGCTGATCGTCAATAAACGCTGCGGCGATCTGGTGCAGCCCGATCCGTCGGGCGAAAGCGCGCTCGAAGACCAGATAAAGGCCTTTGTCAAACGCCGCGACGCCAAGCCCGGCGACGTGTTCCTCGGCGTGGTGCACCGCATCGACCGTCCGGTGAGCGGCGCGGTGCTGTTCGCCAAGACCTCGAAGGCCCTGACGCGGCTCAACGAGATGATCCGCGAGGGCCGCATCCGCAAGGTCTACTGGGCCTTGACCGAACGGACGCCCGACCCCGAAAGCGGCGAACTGCGCCACTACATCCTGCGCGACGCCCGCACCAACCGCTCGCGGGCCTGCGACGGGCCGAAGCCCGGCGCCAAGGAGGCGCGCCTGCGTTACGAAACGCTGGGGGCGGGGACCAACTATACGCTCGTCGAGGTGGAGCTGCTGACGGGGCGTCACCACCAGATCCGCGCCCAGCTCTCGAAGATCGGGTGTCCGATCCGCGGCGACCTGAAATACGGCGCGAGGCGTTCGCTGCCCGGCGGCGGCATCTCGCTCCATTCGCGGCGGGTCGAGTTCGAACACCCCGTGCGCCGTGAACCCGTGAGCGTCACGGCTCCCGCGCCTGCGGACGACAACCTGTGGGCTTATTTCGAAACCCGTTGATTTCCCGGAAAATATGCGATTGTTGATTCAGCGCGTGAAGAACGCTTCCGTCAGCGTCGGCGGCGACGAGCTGTCCCGGATCGGGCAGGGCCTGCTGGTGCTGGTCGGCGTGGGCGTGGAGGACACGGACGAAGATATGGAGTATCTGGCGGGCAAGCTGGTTCGTCTGCGGATTTTCGACGACGGGCAGGGGGTGATGAACCTCGACGTGCGGCAGGTCGGCGGTGAAGTGCTGGTGGTGAGCCAGTTCACGCTGCAGGCTTCGACCCGCAAGGGCAACCGTCCGTCGTACGTCAGGGCGGCGCCCGAAGCCGTTTCGCGTCCGATGTACGAGCGTTTTACGGCCCGCGTGGTCGAGCTGCTGGGCCGGGAGGTGCCGACGGGGGAGTTCGGCGCCGACATGCAGGTGGCGCTGGTGAACGACGGTCCGGTGACCATCTGGATAGATTCCAAAATGAGGGATTGTTAACCGAAAAATAGAAGATGAAAAGATTATTGACAGTTTTGCTGGCAGGTATTTCCGCAGTTTTCGCCTCCTGCGGAGACGACGGCGCGGAGAAGGGGGACACATGGTTCCTGAAACCCGAAGCGGTGGTTTCGGGAACGACGGCGGAGATCTCCTGCCGCACGAAATTCGCCGACGGCGTGCTGACCGAGAGCGGCGCGGGGTTCGTATACACGCGGATCGGAGCCGCGGACGGCTATTTCGACGCCGAGCCGGTGGAGGTGAGCGGGAATGCGCTTTCGTGCCGTCTGAGCGACCTCGAACCCGAAACCGACTACTTGGTGTACGCTTATCTGGAGCTGGGCGGCGCAGGGCGCATGCAGAGCGAATCGGTCTCCTTCCGGACCGGGACGGGAAGCGATCCGGGGAATGCGCCGGCATTCGGACAGCCCGCCTATTCGGAGGTGACCTCCTCTTCGGCAGTGGTGAGCTGTACGTTCTCCTATCAGGGCGCGGAGCCTGTTTCCGAGGTCTATTTCCTCTACGGGACGGGCGGCGTTTCGAAACGCGAAGCCGTGAGTGCGCAGCCCGGCGCGAAGAGCGTCCGGCTTTCGGGGCTGGACGCTTCGACGGACTATACGTTCCGTTTGTGCGTCGCTGCGGGCGGAAAGACCTATGAGAGCGGAGAGGCGGCCTTTACGACCGATGCGGGCGACGGGCCCGGACCCGGTCCGAATCCGGGGCTGACGAAGTTTTCGGGCTGGCCCGAACTGCCCGTCGAGGTGAAGAACGGCGATTACCATTACGCCTACCATACGATCAGCGACTTCAAGGTCGGAAACTACAACGCCCGCAACTACACGGTATGTTACAGCGCCGAGAATCACGGTCCCGTATGGGTGGCCGCGCCGCTGCACAACTGTTATGTGACCAAGAGCGGGAACCGCAGCTACAGTCAGGATCCGGATGTTCCGGCGGGCATACAGCCGGCGTCGAAGTCCCTCGCCGATCCCTACAACAAGGGTCACATGCTGGGCAACCGCGAACGTTCGAGAACGGCCGTCATGCGCAGGCAGGTCTGCTATTACACCAATATCGCGCCCCAGCACAGCGGGACCTTCAATACGGGCGGCGGCGCGTGGAACAACCTCGAAGACGTGATCGACAAGTATTGGGACGCGACCAAGAATTCCAGTGTCGGCGATACGCTTTATGTGGTCGTCGGGGCTTACTACAAGACGTGGACCGACTCGTACGGCAATACGGCTTCGCCCAAGAAGGCCGCCTTCGGCGGTCAGCAGGCGGGCGTTCCGACCATGTTCTACTACGCCATGCTGCGGACGAAGAACGCCAAGTCCGGCAAATCGGTGCTGCGCTGTTCGCGCGAGGAGTTGCAGTGCGCGGCCTTCGTGATGAGCCACGCCATGCAGAAGGGGCACAAACCCTCGCGCAGCGATATGCGCAGCGTCGCGGAAGTCGAGCGGCTGAGCGGGTTCCAGTTCTTTACCAACGTGCCCAATGCGCCCAAGGATACCTATAACCCTTCGGACTGGGGATTGTAGCGATGTATGCGTGGGGCGATAACAGGCGGTTCAACTCCTATTCGGGGTATTTTCGCCGCATGTTCGGCTGCCGCGTGCAGAAACTGTCGGTGGACGCCGGGTTCACGTGTCCCAACCGGGACGGAACGATAAGCGGGGGAGGATGTACGTTCTGCAACAACGGGGCGTTCACTCCCTCGTACTGCATGCCGGTCAAGGGGGTGCGGCGGCAGATCGAGGAGGGGATCGAGTTCCACCGCAGGCGTTACCGCACGGCGTCGAAGTATCTGGTCTACTTCCAGTCGTTTTCGAACACCTATGCGCCGCTGGAGCGGCTGAAGGAGGTGTACGGCGAGGCGCTGGCGCATCCCGACGTGGCGGGCATCGTCGTCGGCACGCGGCCCGACTGCGTGGACGCCGAAAAGCTGGACTATTTCGCGGAGCTGGCGCGCGGGAGGTACGTGGCCGTCGAGTACGGCATCGAATCGACCCGCGACGAGACGCTGCGGGCGGTGAACCGCGGGCATGACTTCGCCTGCGCGCGCCGCGCCGTGGAGATGACCGCCGCGCGGGGACTGCACGTCGGGGCGCACTTTATCCTCGGACTGCCGGGCGAGACGGACGCGATGCTGCTGGAGCAGGTCGCGGCGATCAATTCGCTGCCGCTCACGACGCTGAAATTCCATCAGCTGCAGCTCTTCCGCGGCACGACGATGGCCGCCGAATACGACGCCGACCCCGGTCGCTTCCGCTTCTGGGAGATCGGCGAGTACATCGACCTTTTCGTCGAGGTGCTGCGCCGCCTGCGGCCCGATCTGGTCGTCGAACGGTTCGCGAGCGAGGCGCCGCCCCGCTACCATTACGGCCGCAACTGGGGGCTGGTGCGCAACGAACAGCTGCTGGCGATGCTCGAAAAAAGATTGGAGGAACGAAATGCGTATCAAGGCGAAATTTTTGTACCTTTACAGTCGCTGCGATAGGTTCGAACTTGCTTTTGCCCTCAGTTTGCACTATCTTTGCCTTTGCAATTGCTAATATTTCCGTACCGAAATGAAACCCATCATTAAGGAGCTGATGCTGAAGCCCGTCAAGGAGTATTTCCTGATGACGGTCGGCATGATCATGTACTCTTTCGCGTGGATCGGCTGCATCCTGCCCGCCAAAGGCGTCGGCGGAGGGGCCGCGGGTCTGTCGCTCGTGTTGTGCCATGCCGTCGAGGAGTGGCTCGGCGTCTCGATTCAGATCGGTACGATGGTATTCATCATCAACGGAATACTGCTGCTGATCGCGGGATTCATCATCGGCTGGAACTTCGGCGTGAAGACCGTCTACTGCGTCGTGGTGATCTCGCTGGGGATGAACTTCTGGCAGTCGGTGCTGCCGGAGGGCGACTTCCTCCACCTCGAACGTATTCTGTCGGTGATCCTCGGCGGCATACTGGCCGGCATGGGCGTGGCGATGTGCTTCGCGCAGGGCGGCTCGACGGGCGGCACGGACATCGCCGCGATGATCATCAACAAGTACCGCACGATCAGCTACGGCAAGATCGTCATCTACTCGGATTTCGTCATCATCGGATCGTCGATGCTCGTGGGATTCCATATCGACACGGTGATCTACGGCTATGTGATGACGGCGGTCTTCGGCTATACGGTCGATATGATCATGGCCGGGAACCAGCAGTCGAGTCAGGTCTTCATCGTGACGCACGACTATGAGAAGATGGCGGAGGCCATCGTCGAGAATATCCACCGCGGCGTGACGCTCATCGACTCGCAGGGGTGGTACACCAAGAAGCAGTCGAAAATCGTCATGGTGGTATGCCGCAAGCGCGAGACCGCGATGATCCTGAAATTCGTCAAGACGATAGATCCCGACGCCTTTATGACCGTGGGGTCGGTGATGGGCGTTTACGGCAAGGGATTTCAGGCGCTCAACAAACTCTGATGCCCCTCTATGCCGACATAGTACTGCCGCTGGCGCAGCCCGCCTATACGTTCGCCGTGCCCGAAGGGATGCACGTGGCGGAGGGGACGGCGGTAGCCGTGCAGTTCGGACCCCGCAAATTCTATACGGGCGTCGTTTGGCGGGTGCATGACCGCCGTCCGCCGTTCAGGACAATCAAATCCATACAGCGCGTGCTGTACGACGCGCCCCTGCTCTCGGCGCAGCAAAAGGCGCTCTGGGAGTGGATCGCCGCGTACTACATGTGTTCGGCGGGCGAGGTGATGCGCGTGGCGCTGCCGTCGCTGATGAAGCCTTCGGGCGATACCGAGGAGGAGTTCGCCGAAGACGAGTTCCGCCCCCGCACGGAGTGCTACGTGGCGCTGGCGCGGGAGCTGCACGACGAAGGGCGCCTGCACGAGGTCTTCGAGAAGCTCGGACGGCGCGCGCCCAAGCAGTACGAAGCCCTGCTGGAGATCGCGTCGGCGGGGGACGAGACCCGGATTTCGACGGGCGAGGTGGCCCGCCGCCTGCTGCGGGCCGACTATGCCGTGCTGCATGCGCTGGAGCGCAAGGGGCATATCGTCTGCACGGAGCGCGAACGCACCGTCGAGCGGGGCGGCTCGGCGTTCCGGCTGCCCGAACTGACCGCGCCGCAGCGCGAAGCGCTCGGTTCGCTGCGGGAGCAGTTCGCTGAAAAGCCTGCGGCGCTGCTGCACGGCGTGACGGGGTCGGGGAAGACCGAAATTTACATACACCTGATCGCCGAAACGCTGGCGCGGGGCGGCGACGTGCTGCTGCTCGTGCCCGAAATCGCCCTGACGGCGCAGCTGATCGGGCGCATGGAGCGCATCTTCGGCAGCCGCGTGACCCCCTATCATTCGAAACTTACGAACCGCCGCCGCACGGAGACCTACCTGCGGCTGAACCGCTCCCAAGGGGGCGAGTTCGTCGTCGGCGTGCGGTCGTCGATATTTCTGCCGCTCAGGCATCTGCAGCTGATAATCGTGGACGAGGAGCACGACGCCAGCTACAAGCAGGCCGATCCCGCGCCCCGCTACAACGCCCGCGACTGCGCCGTGGTGATGGCCCGCCTGTGGGGCGGCCGCACGCTGCTGGGAAGCGCCACGCCGTCGCTCGAAACGTGGCTCAACGCCGAGGGCGGGAAGTACGGCCGCGCCGTGCTGGCGGAGCGTTACGGCGACGCCCGGCCGCCCGAAATATTCGTTTCGGATACGATCCGCGCCGCCAAGCGCGGCGAGCGGCATGCGCATTTCAACAAACTGCTGCTGGACAAGATGGAAGAGACGCTGGGGCGGGGCGAGCAGGTGATGCTGTTCCAGAACCGCCGCGGATTCTCGCCCTACGTCGAGTGTTCTCAGTGCGGGTGGACGGCCCGCTGTCCGCACTGCAACGTGACGCTGACCTACCACAAGGGCGGCGCCAGACTCGTCTGCCACTACTGCGGTTACACGGCCCCGGTGCCGGCGAAGTGCCCTTCGTGCGAGGTGACGGAGGTGCTGCCGCGGGGATTCGGCACGGAGAAGGTCGAGGAGGAGATCGCCCGGCTCTTCCCCGAAGCCCGCGTCGCCCGGCTGGACCGCGACAGCGTGACCTCCGAGCGGGCGTTCAACGCCATAATCTCCGATTTCGAAGCCCGCAAGACCGATATTCTGGTCGGGACGCAGATGATTACGAAGGGATTCGACTTCGGCGGCGTGTCGCTGGTGGGGATTCTCAATGCCGACAACCTGCTGAACAACCCCGATTTCAGGGCTGCGGAGCGGGCCTTTCAGCTCATGCTGCAGGTCGCCGGACGCGCCGGACGCCGCTCGGACGGCGGCGAGGTGGTGATTCAGACCTCCGAGCCGGGGCATCCCGTGATCCGGCAGGTCGTGGCGGGCGATTTCGCCGGGATGGCCCGCATGCAGCTCTCCGAACGCGAAGCGTTCTTCTATCCGCCCTATGCGCGGCTGACCTCGCTGACGCTGCGCCACCGCGACGTCGCGCTGCTGCGCCGCGGCGTCACGGAGCTGGCGGCGCGCCTGCGCGTCAGGTTCGGCCGCCGCGTGCTGGGGCCGATGACGCCCCCGGTGGACCGCATCCGCGGCGAGTATCTCGCGGGGCTGTTGCTCAAGATCGAAAGCGGCGCTTCGTCGGCCAAGGCCCGCGCACTGCTGGCCGCCGAGCTGAAGGCGTTCGCCGAAAATCCCGAATTCAAAACGATCACCTTCATCTGCAATGTCGATCCTCAGTGACCTGCTGCGCGACGTCGCGGCGCTTTTCTTTCCGCCGCGCTGCCCCGTCTGCGGCGTCCCGCTCGCGCAGGGCGAACGCACGGTGTGCACGCTGTGCCGCACGACGGCGCCCCTGACGGGGTTCTGGCTTGAGGCGGACAATCCCCTGCTGGCGAAGTGCCGGGACATGCTGCCCGTCGAGCGGGCTTCGGGTTTTCTCTACTACATTCACGGAAGCGGGTGGCGGGAGCTGATCCGCGGATTCAAATACCGCGGAGCGTGGCGCACGGCCCGCGCGATGGGCGAGTGGTACGGACGCTGTCTGAAGGAGAGCGGGCTGTACGACGGGGTGGAAGTGATCGTGCCCCTGCCGCTGCACCCCGTCAAGCGGTGCAGGAGGGGGTATAACCAGTCGGAGTACATCGCCGAGGGGATCGCCTCGCAGTTGGGAGCGGAGGTAGACCGCCGGAGCGTCCGCCGCAAGCGCAATACGGAGAGTCAGGCCCTCAAGCCGCGGCGCGAGCGCGCCCGGAACGTGGACGAGGCTTTCGCGGTGCGCCGTCCCGAACGGCTCGAAGGGCGGCATGTACTGCTGGTGGACGACGTCTTCACGACGGGCAGCACGATGCTTTCGTGCGCCGGGGAGATGCTGCGCGCCGCACCCGGATGCCGGATCAGCATCGCGGCGCTCGCCGTCTCGCGGCGGGAGCTGGGGGTGAGGGAGTGATCGGAAATTAAAAATTCTTTTTCAACAGGCGTTATCCCCTGCTGCGGGGACTGTTTGCGGGAGAATCGTGGCATCAACACGATTTTCGATAACAACTTTGCCGCGGCCGTTTTGTTTTCTCCGCCCGAATCGCTATTTTTGGGCTCTGAACGAAAGGATAAATCATGGCTAAAGATTATAACCCCTCCCAACGCAACAGGGAGGCATTCGAGGCGCTGACCGACACCGCCGGCAACGTGCCCCCGCAGGCGGTCGAACTGGAGGAAGCCGTGCTCGGCGCGCTGATGCTGGAAAAGGACAGCATCATCGCCGTGCAGGAGTACGTCACGCCCGACGCTTTTTACACCGAGGAGCACCGCACGATCTACCGCGCCATCGAGGAGCTTTCGATGGAGCTCAAACCGATCGACCTCTATACCGTCACCGAACGGCTCAAGGCCAAGAAGGAGCTGAAGAAGGTGGGCGGTGCGTCGTATCTGGCGCAGCTGACGCAGAAGGTCGGCTCGGCCGCAAACGTCGAATTCCACGCCAAGATCATCGCCCAGAAGTACGTGCAGCGCGAGCTGATCCGCTCGGCGACCGAGATTCAGAAGCGGTCGTACGACGAATCGACCGACGTGACGGAGCTGATCGGATATGCCGAGGGCGAGATATTCAAGGTGGCCGAAGGACACGTCAAGCGGTCGGTGCAGGCGTCGAAGGATATTCTGGCCCGCGCGCTGATGCAGATCGAGGAGGCGTCGAAGAATACGAGCGCCTTCAACGGCGTGCCGTCGGGCTTTATGGCCATCGACCGCGTGACGCTGGGCTGGCAGCTCTCGGACCTGATCATCATCGCCGCACGCCCTTCGATGGGCAAGACGGCGTTCGTGCTCTCGATGGCCCGCAACATGGCGGTCGATCACGAGCAGGGCGTGGCGTTCTTCTCGCTCGAAATGTCCGCCGTACAGCTGATGATGCGTTTGATTATCGCTGAGACGGGACTGAGCGGAAACGACGTCAAGTCGGGCCGTCTGACGCCCGAACAGTGGCGGCATCTGGAGTCGGCGACCAAGCCGCTGGGCAGTGCGCCGCTCTATATCGACGACACGCCGGCGCTTTCGGTCTTCGAATTCCGCTCGAAGGCCCGCCGTCTGAAGATACACCACGACATCAAGATCATCATCATCGACTACCTGCAGCTGATGACCGGCAATCAGGATTCGAAAGGAAACCGCGAGCAGGAGGTGGCCTTTATTTCGCGTACGCTCAAGGCGATCGCCAAGGAGCTGAACGTGCCGATGATCGCGCTGTCGCAGCTGAGCCGCGCCACCGAAATGCGCGGCGGCTCGAAGCGTCCCCAGCTCTCGGACCTCCGCGAGTCGGGCGCCATCGAGCAGGACGCCGACATCGTGGCCTTCATCCACCGTCCGGAGTATTACGGCATCAATCAGGACGAGAACGGCATGCCGACGGCGGGTATGGCCGAGATCATCCTCGCCAAGCACCGTAACGGCGCCGTGTGCGACGTCAACCTGCGCTTCCTCAAGGAGCAGGCGCGTTTCGCCGACGTGGACGACACGATGCTGCCGCCGTCGCAGGCGGCTGACAGCCAGCAGGCCTACGACGACTATGCCAGCGGTTCGAACGCCGTGCCGGGAGCCGGAATCGGCGGCGGACTGGGCGCGGGAATCGGCGGCGGGGAGTTCGACCCCAATCCGCCCGCGCTGAACGACGAGGCGCCGTTTTAGAAGAGCCGGTTTAGAGGGGCGCTGCGGCTGATGTGGCCGGCGAAGTCGGTGCGGCTGAGGCGGTCGGTGCAGGCGATGCAGGCAGTGCGGTCAGTGCGGCCGACTGTGGAAGAGGCAGGTAACAGAATGGTTAATTGATAATATTTTTCTGATAGATGTTTGTCCGGACCTATGCAGGAGCGATCGTGGGGATCGATGCCGCGGCGGTGACCGTCGAGGTCAATATCGCCGGCGGCGGACTGGGAATGTACCTCGTGGGGCTGCCGGACAGCGCCGTGAAGGAGAGCGAGCAGCGCATACGTGCGGCGTTCGAGAACTCCGGGGAGCGGATGTCGGGCCGCAAGGTGGTCGTGAGTCTGGCTCCGGCCGACCTGCGCAAGGAGGGCGCGTCGTTCGACCTGCCGATCGCCGTCGGGATTCTCGCGGCGATGTCGCGGGTGAATGCCGAAACGCTTGCCGGGACGATGTTCGCCGGGGAGCTGTCGCTGGACGGGACGCTGAAACCCGTGCGGGGCGTGCTGCCGATGGCGGTGCGCGCGCGGGAAGAGGGATTGCGGCGGCTGGTGCTGCCGGCGGCGAATGCCGCGGAGGCGGCCGTGGTCGAAGGCGTCGAGGTGATCGGGGCCGGAAGCCTGAAGGAGGTGATCGGACTGCTGAACGGCGAACGGGAGATGACGCCGGCGGTGCCTGCGGACGGGGAGTCGTTCGGGGCGGAGGCGGGCCGTTATGAAGAGGATTTTGCCGATGTGAAGGGCCAGACGCATGTGAAGCGTGCGCTGGAGATAGCCGCCGCGGGCGGTCACAACGTGCTGATGATCGGGGCGCCGGGTTCGGGCAAGACGATGCTGGCCCGCAGGATGCCGACCATCCTGCCGCCGCTGTCGCGCGAAGAGGCGCTGGAGACCACCAAGATACACTCCGTGGCCGGGAATATGGCGGCGGGCGGCCTGCTGGCGCGGCGGCCTTTCAGGGCGCCGCACCATACGATTTCGCAGGCGGCGCTGATCGGCGGGGGACAGTCGCCGCGGCCCGGCGAGGTGTCGCTGGCCCACAACGGGGTGCTGTTTCTCGACGAGCTGCCCGAATTCGGGCGCAGCGTGCTGGAGGTGCTGCGGCAGCCGCTGGAGGAGAAGAGGGTGACCGTCTCGCGGGCGAAATACAGTGTGGAATATCCCGCCAACTTTACGCTGGTGGCGGCGATGAACCCCTGTCCGTGCGGCTATTACAACCATCCGGCGAAGGAGTGCGTATGTTCGCCGGGGGCGGTGCACCGCTATATGAGCCGGATTTCGGGACCGCTGATGGACCGGATCGACCTGCATGTGGAGGTGACGCCCGTGCCGGCGGCCGAACTTTCGGCGGCGGCGCCCGGCGAGCCGAGCGCCGCGGTCCGCGAGCGGGTCGTGCGGGCGCGGGAGGTGCAGGCGGCGCGTTTCGCGGGGACGGAGGGCGTGCATACCAACGCCATGATGAACGCGGCGATGCTGCGCGAATACTGTCGGCCGGACGCCGCTTCGGCGGCGCTGCTGGAGCGGGCCATGGAGCGGCTGTCGCTCTCGGCGCGGGCTTACGACCGCATTCTGAAAGTGGCCCGCACGATCGCCGATCTGGCGGGGCGCGAAACCATAGCGGCGGCCGATGTGGCCGAAGCGATCAACTACCGCTCGCTGGACCGGGGAAACTGGGGGCGGTAAAAGGAGGACGAAAGGGCGGCGAACGGAAAGAATTCGTAATTTTGCAGGCGGCTTGCCTTGGAATGTTGTCCGGGGCGGAAGTCTGCACCCCGGTTTTCAGATCGCCGGGTTTCCGGACCGCCGGGTTTCCGGACCGCCGGGGACGGCCCTCGGATTAGCGGGCTGCCGGGTTAGCAGGCTGTCGGGGCTTCGGGCCGGGCCGCCGGGGCGGTGCCGCGGTCGGGCCTTTGAGTTGTCGGGATCTTCGGGCTTTCGGGTTGACGGGCCGTCGGATCTTCGGACAGTCGGAGGCGGGTTGAAAGATATTGATTGTAAGTAAAAAAGATAAAATAGCATGACAAGGAAAATCATCCTTTCGGGCGGCGGAACGGGCGGACATATCTATCCGGCCGTGGCTGTTGCGGAAGCGTTGAAACGGCGGTTCGGCGACGGGGTCGAGATTCTCTTCGTGGGCGCCGAGGGCAAGATGGAGATGGAGAAGGTGCCCGCGCTGGGCTACCGCATCGTGGGACTGCCCATAGCGGGTCTGCAGCGGCGCATGGACTGGCACAACCTCGCGGTGCCGTTCAAGGTGCTGAAGAGCGTCTCGATGGCCAAGAAGACCATTCGTGAATTCGGGGCCGATGCGGTCGTGGGATTCGGCGGCTATGCCAGCGCTCCGGTGCTGTGGGCCGCGCAGCGGCTGGGCGTGCCGACGGTGATTCAGGAGCAGAACTCCTATGCCGGGCTGACCAACAAGATTCTGGCCAAGCGTGCGAAGCGCATCTGCGTCGCCTATGAGGGGATGGAGCGTTTCTTTCCGGCCGGCAGGATCACGATGACGGGCAATCCCCTGCGGGGCCGTTTCTCGAAAGAGGGGGCCGACCGGGGCGAAGCGTTGGAATATTACGGCTTTACGCCCGATCTTCCGGTGGTGCTGGTCGTGGGCGGATCGCTCGGAACGCGGTCGCTGAACGAGATGATGAAGGCGTGGATACTCGCGCTCGAAGGCGCGGACGCTCCCGTGCAGGTGATCTGGCAGACGGGCAAATATTATGAGCGCGAGATGCAGGCGTTCTTGGCGGCGCATCCGGTTGCGAATATCTGGCAGGGGGCCTTCATCGACCGCATGGACTATGCCTATGCGGCGGCCGATCTGGTCCTCTCGCGCAGCGGGGCGGGGACTGTCTCGGAGTTGTGTCTGGTGGCGAAGCCCGTGCTGTTCGTGCCCTCGCCCAATGTGGCCGAGGATCATCAGACCAAGAATGCCAAGGCGCTGGAAGCCAAGGGCGCGGCGGTCGTGGTGCCCGATGCCGAGGCCCGGACGGCGGCCATGAGGCGGGCGATGGAGCTGCTCTCGGACAAGGAGGCTTTGCGGACGATGAGCGAAAACCTCGAAAAGCTGGCGCGCCCCGATGCGGCGGAGCGGATCGTGGATGAAATCGAAAAGGTAATGAAATAGCGCCGCTTCCGGCGTTTCCCCTGCGCCGCGCGGCGGGTGTTTTTGCCGTGCGGGCGATGAATGCGGCGGGGACCGTGCGGAGGGAGGAGCGGTGCGGAGAACGATAAAACTTAATCGGATGGAGTTTCAAAATATCTATTTTCTGGGAATCGGCGGCATCGGCATGAGCGCCTTGGCGCGTTATTTCCTGCATGAAGGCAAGCGGGTGGCCGGTTACGACCGCACGCCCTCGCATCTGACGGACGAACTGGCGGCCGAAGGCGCGGAGATCCACTTCGAGGACGACGTGCGGCGGATTCCCGCGGAGTTTCTCGACCCGGCGGCGACGATGGTGGTGTATACCCCGGCCGTGCCGCAGGATCACGGGGAGTATCAATATTTCGTGAGTCACGGGTTCTGCGTCGAGAAGCGTTCGCAGATGTTGGGACATCTCGCCGAGGGCAAGTATGTGATGGCCGTGGCGGGAACGCACGGCAAGACCACGACCTCGACGCTCGTGGCGTGGCTCAACCGCGGCGTGACGGGCGGAGGAAGCGCTTTTCTGGGCGGAATATCGAAGAACTTCGGCGGCAATCTGGTGCTGGGCGCGGGGGCGCGGCTGGCGGTCGAGGCCGACGAGTTCGACCGTTCGTTCCTGCGGTTGTATCCCGACGTGGCGGTGATTACCTCGGCGGATGCCGACCACCTCGACATTTACGGCACGCACGAGGCGGTGAAGGAGGCTTTTTCGCAGTTCGTGCGGCAGATCAGGCCGGGCGGGTTCCTCATTATCAAAGAGGGGGTGGATATCGTGCTGGACAATCCGCAGATCACCGTTTACCGCTATTCGTACGACGTGCCGTGCGATTTCTACGCCCGCAACGTGCAGCTGCTCGAAGGCGGGCATTACCGCTACGACATCGTGACGCCCGGCGGCGTGGTCGAGGGGTGCACGCTCGGCATTCCGGGATGGGTCAATATCGAGAATTCGGTGGCGGCCGCGGCGTCGATATGGTGCGCGGCGCAGGCCGAAGGCACGACGCCCGATGCGGAGAGGCTGAGAGAGGCGCTGGCGTCGTTTGCGGGCGTGAAGCGGCGTTTCGAATTCTATGTCAATACGCCGAAACAGGTTTACATGGACGACTACGCCCACCATCCGCGCGAGCTGGCGGCGACGCTGACGTCGGTGCGCAAAATGTTTCCGGGACGGCACATCACGGCGCTGTTCCAGCCGCACCTCTACACGCGGACGCGCGACCTTTACAGGGAGTTCGCCGAAGCGTTGTCGCATGCCGACGACGTGGTGCTGCTGCCGATCTACCCGGCGCGCGAGGAGCCGATCGAAGGCGTGACGTCGGAGATCATAGCCCAAGGCGTGACGGTGCCGTGCCGCATCGTGGAGCGGGCGGCGCTGGCCGATACGGTGGCGGCGATGGACACGGACGTGGTGGTGAGCTTCGGCGCGGGCAACATCGACGCCTGCTGCGGGGCGATCGCCGAAAAGCTGAAAGCGAAGAGTTAGCCGGGGGACCGGCGGCCGGGGCGCATGTCCGCCGGGCCGGATGTAAAAACCGCAGAAGACGAACCGACGGATAATCAGAGAATAAAGACGAGTTTGAAAAAATACCTCCGATACGCACTGCTCACGCTTTTGTGGGGCGCCGTGGCCGCATATGTCATTTATGCGGGGACGGCGGCGGGGAGGTTGCGTGCCGGGAAGAAGGTCGGCAGGGTCGAGATCGAGGTGGTGGACAGCTCGTCGATGGGCTATCTGGTGTCGGGCCGCATGGTGCGCGAGTGGATCGCGCACAGCGGAATCAAGACGAACGGCATGGCAGTTGATGCGGTAGAGCTGGCGGCCATCGAGGCCCTGATCGCCAAAAACGGATTCGTGGAGCGCGTGGACGCCTATGTGACTTACGGCAGCGTGCTGCATATCGACATCAGCCAGCGCAGGCCCCTGCTGCGGCTGCTGACAGACGGCGTGGATTCGTACGTCACGCCCGAAGGCTATGTCTTCGCCGCGCCGCGCGCCTCGTCGCTCTACGTGCCGGTGGTGACGGGGGCTTACCGTCCGCCGTTTCCCGCGTCGTTCGTCGGCTCCGTGCGCGGGCATATCGACCTCGAACGGGCGAAGATCGACAAGCGGATCGCGGAGCTGGAGCGTGAGAAGTACCCCTTCTTCCGGCGCGAACTGCAGAACGACCGCAACATATCGGCGCTGCGCCGCATGCGCATCAAGAAGCAGTGGTGGCGGATGGAAAGCTCCGCGGCGTTCGATGCGCGGGTCGAAGAGCTGCGCGCCCGCAAGGCGGAACTGCGGCGCAAATACCGCTACGAAGCGCGTCTGGTGCAGGAGGGAATAGACCGCATCGCGCAGCGGCAGGAGGCCGAAAGGCTGAAACAAAAAAAGTTGGAGAAAAGCTACGAAGATTTCATGAAACTGCTTACCTTTGTAGAGTTCATCGAAGATGATGACTTCTGGAGGTCGGAGGTGGTGCAGATTGCCGCGCATACGACCCCCAGCGGAGCTTTAGAGGTGGAGCTGGTGCCCCGGAGCGGCCGCCATACCATCGTCTTCGGACGTATCGAGCAGGTGGAGCGCAAATTCGACAAATTGCTGCGTTTCTACCGCAGCGGTCTTATGAACATCGGCTGGGGGGAGTACCGGACGATAGATATCAGATACAACGATCAGGTGGTTTGCAAGAAATAAAAGGATTATACCGTGGAAAGAAAGAATTATACCGTTGCCGTCGATCTGGGTTCGTCGAACGTCGTGGTGGCTGTCGGCGAGAAGAACGCCGAAGAGCGGCTCGATGTGGTGTGCGTCGTGTCGAAACCCGTCGAGGGGGTCAATGCGGGCAAGATTGAGAATATCGAACTGGTGAGCCGCGCCATCCGCGAAGCCGTGTCGGAGGCCGAGGAGCAGTTGGGAATCCGCATCACCGAGGCCTATGCCGGTATTTCGGGCGACTTCGTGCGCTGTGCCCGGCATATGGACCACGTCTTTGTCTACGATCCGCAGAACGGTGTCAATCAGAAGGACGTCGATGCGCTGTTCGACCGCATGCGCAACGTGCAGGCGCCCGACGACGAGACCATCATGGACCGCGTACCCCAGAACTATGTGGTGGACGACAATCAGGAGGTGAAGAATCCCGTGGGGTCGTTCGGCAAGAAGCTCTCTTCCACGTTCAACTTCATCCTCTGTCTCAAGACCCCGATGCAGCGGCTCGACATGGCCCTCAAACGGGTGGGAATCAAGATGCTGAGCGTTACGTCGAACGCCATAGCCACGGCCGAGGCGGTGCTGCTGCCCGACGAGAAGGAGGAAGGCGTGGCCGTGGTGGATATCGGCGGCGGCGTGACCGACGTGGCGGTTTACTACCGCAACGTGGTGCGTTATATCGCCACGATCCCGATGGGGGCGACGGCGATCAACCGCGACATCCGCACGATGAGCGTGCCCGAAAAGCATGTGGAAAGTCTCAAACAGAAATACGGCTCGGCGGTGGCCGAGCTGGCTCCCGAAGACAAACTGATCCGTGTGAACGGCCGCACGGCCCGCGAGGCGAAGGATATTCTGCTGCGCAATCTGGCGACGGTGATCGAAGCCCGCGCCACGGATATCGCGGAGTTCGTATTGCAGGAGATCAAGGATTCGGGATATATCGGCAAGCTGGCTTACGGGATCGTTCTGACGGGCGGTTCGGCCAAGCTGAAGGACCTCGACGAACTGTTCCGCCGGGTGACGGGCATGGATGTGCGCGTCGCGTCGGCCGAGACCGGGATTGCCGAGGAGTCGAAAGAGAAGGCCGCCGATCCGGCTTACGCCACGGCGGTCGGCATTCTGCTGAAAGGCGCCGAGCAGGGCGCCTGCGCATTTGTCGAGCGGCCCGTGGCCCGGCCTGCGGAACAGCAGGGCTTCCGGCCCCCGCAGCCGCAGCCCGCTCCTGAGTTCCGCCACACGCCGCGCTTCCAGCAGCCCGTGCAGGCGGCGCCCGCAGCTCCGGCGGCGGAAGAGGCGGAGGAGGATGCCGCTGCGGAACGTGAGGAGGCCCCGGTGATCGAACCCAAGCGCAAGCGCGACTGGGGCTCGATTTTCCAGAAGACCTTCGACAAGATCAACAAGAGTTTCACGGCGGCCGAGGACGAAGAGATTTAAGGGATAATTTGCCGCGCCCCGGTGTCCGGCCCACGCGGCGGTCTTACGGCGGTGTTTGCGGCATGAATTTCGTGCTTGCGGGGGCGGTCCGGCGATGCGGCCGCGGTTAA
>ENA-UEPJ01001248-UEPJ01001248.1-human-gut-metagenome-genome-assembly--contig:-NODE-1248-length-31672-cov-6.554423_pt1 | contig 31672 bp, 20 predicted proteins | sample MGYA00242890_ERZ507896 | MGnify/ENA primary metagenome ERZ507896 (study PRJEB26167, sample SAMN06115508) | human gut metagenome | host: Homo sapiens | place: China:Qinghai | collected 2015-08-20... | reverse complement strand
ATGCAATAGCAGTGGTAGCCATTGCACTTTGAGCAATAGCGGAACTCGAGGTCGGGATAGTCCGTATCCGTCCGGCCGCAGACCTCGCACTTGTGCCGATAGGGTTTTTCGCCGGATTTGGAGCGGTAGGAATTGGCCCAGTTCGCGTTCGGCCTAGGCCCGGCTGTGGTGCGGTAGTTGCGGTGCGGCCGCCGCCACGAATCCGGGAACAGATTGAGAAAATCGCGGCCGAAGAACAGGAAATAGTTCGCCAGCGGGACAAGCGGCATCAGCCAGTAGAAGCGCAGCACCGAATAGAACAGCAGCATCCGGACGACGTTCCATGCCGTGACGCCGAGATAGACCCACGCGAGATACTTGAGCTTGAGCGGCAGGATGAACATCAGATAGACGCGCAGATCGGGTGCGATTGTCGCGACAGCGAGGAACAGGCTGAGGTTCAGGGCCGAGGCTGTCGCCGGATAGCCCATCAGAAGCGCGGCGAAGTCGGTCATCAGCAGCCCCGTCAGATAGTAGAGATTGAAACGGAGCGTGCCCCAGTAGTTCTCCAGAATCTTGCCGAACTGATAGCAGCAGTAGAGCGAGACGGCCGCGAGCAGCACGCCCCAGCTCGAGGCGTCGAGCAGGTAGGTGAAGATGTAGCTGAACAGCCGCCAGACCTGCCCATGCAGCACCTTTGTGGGGCTGAAGCAGAGCAGAGAATAGACCACATGGCTCGGGTCGATGACCGAGAGGATGTACGTGATGACATTGCCGATGCCAATGACCATCATCAGATTTGGGATGCCCTTATTGCGGTTTTTCAGGCAGAAGCGGTCGAACCGCCTGCGAAGCTCTTTCATGATATAAAAAACTCCTTTGCTGCGAATATCTGTATGATACAGGAACGGCGCGGAAAAATCTATGGTCAAACTGTAAACTCTGTGGAAAAGTATAGACAAAATATTTTGAAATAGTCCGAAAAAGCCGTTGACTTTTGCCGAAAAGCACGTATAATAAATATGCTTATAAGGCGAGACAATTGAATCCTTATCGAGAGTGGCGGAGGGAACGGCCCGATGAAACCCGGCAACCTGCGGATGCAAGGTGCCAAATCCGGCGAAGGAATCGAAAGATGAGGGAGAGAACCGTATATCGTTCTGCCCCTCGGGCAGGGCGCTTTTTTATGCCCGGAAAGGAATCAGATATGAACAACAGAAAAATCTTTACTTCAGAGTCCGTTACACAGGGACATCCCGACAAGCTGTGCGACCTTGTCTCCGACAGCGTGCTCGACGCGGTGCTCGAGCAGGATCCCATGGGCCGCGTCGCCTGCGAGACGGCGGCGACGACCGGCATGGTGCTCGTCATGGGCGAGATCACCACGTCCGCCCGCATCGACATCGCCCAGATCGCCCGCAAGGCCATCTGCGACGCGGGCTATGACCGCCCCGAGATGGGCTTCGACGGCCACAGCTGCAATGTCATGGTCGCCATGGGGCGGCAGTCCCCGGATATCGCCATGGGCGTTGACAACGCGTATGACGACGGCACGACCGGCGCAGGCGATCAGGGTATGATGTTCGGCTTCGCCTGCACGCAGACAAAGGAATTGATGCCCGCTCCCATCGCCTACGCGCACAATCTCACCAAGGCGCTGACCCACGCGCGGGAATCCGGTCTTCTGCCCTGGCTCCGCCCGGACGGCAAGAGCCAGGTTTCCGTGGAATACGGCCCCGACGGCATGCCCGCCCGCATCGACACCGTCGTCGTCTCGACCCAGCACGCAGATTCCATCGCCATCGACGATCTGCGCAGGGCTGTCATCGAGACGGTCATCGAGCCGAACCTGCCGTCGCGCCTGCTGGACGAGAACACAAAATACTACGTGAACCCGACGGGCCGCTTCGTCATCGGCGGGCCTGCGGGTGATTCGGGCCTCACGGGCCGCAAGATCATCGTCGACACCTACGGCGGCTACGCGGCCCACGGCGGCGGCGCGTTCTCCGGCAAGGACCCCACGAAGGTTGACCGCAGCGGCGCGTACATGGCACGCTATATCGCAAAAAATCTGGTCGCAGCAGGTTTGGCAGACGCCTGCCAGCTGCAGCTGGCCTACGCCATCGGCGTGGCGCACCCTGTTTCCGTTCTCGTCGAGACATATGGAACCGGCAAGATCGCGGATGATAAGCTGGCCCAGCTTGTGCGCGAATGCTTTGACCTGCGCCCGGCGGCGATCATCAAGACGCTTGACCTGCGCCGCCCGATCTACCGTCAGACCGCCGGCTACGGCCATTTTGGCCGTGCGGAGCTGGATCTGCCGTGGGAAAAGACGGATATGGTGCAGACTCTGCTTGCAAAAGCGTAAAAAATAGGATATAGTATCCTTGTATGTTTGCATACAAAGGAGCGAAATAGCATGAAAAAAATCGAGATCATGGGCTGCGGCTATATCGGCCTCCCCACCGCTATCACGTTTACGCTGGCGGGCTATGAGGTCTGCGGCTTCGACGTAAAGGATACCGTCGTGGACACGCTGAACGCGGGCCATATCCATATCGTAGAGCCCGGCCTGCAGGACGCCATGACGAAGGCCATGGCAACCGGCCGTCTGCACTTCACGACGAAGCCGGAACCTGCCGACGTCTTTATCATCTGCGTCCAGACGCCCTACCGCGAGACAGAGGAGCACAAGCGCGTGTCCGATATGCGCTTCGTCGAATCCGCCGCGAAGGAGGTCGGTTCCGTCCTGCGCGCGGGGAACCTCTGCGTGCTCGAATCCACCTCGCCTCCCTACTCCACACGCATGGTGGAGAAGATCGTCTCGGAAACGTCCGGCCTTGCGCCGGAGCAGTTCATGACGGCGCACTGCCCGGAGCGCATCATCCCCGGCCGGATGCTCATTGAACTGCGCGAGAACGATCGCATCATCGGCTCGAACCGCCCGGAATCGGCGCAATTCGCCAAGGAAATCTATGAAAAGGTCGTCACCGGCGGCACGATCCGCCTGACGGACGATCTGACCGCCGAGATGTGCAAGCTGACGGAAAACACGTTCCGCGACATCAACATCGCCTATGCCAACGAGCTCAGCAAGGTCTGCGACCGGCTCGGCATCGACGTGTTCAAGCTCATCGAGCTTGCCAACTGCCACCCCAGAGTGAACGTGCATACCCCCGGCGTCGGCGTCGGCGGACACTGCATCGCGGTCGACCCGTGGTTCATCCATGAAAAGTTCGAGGATATCACGCCGCTCATCTACGAGGCGCGTCTTGTCAACGATGGCAAGCCCGCCTGGACGGCGGACCGCATCGCGCGCGACGTGAAGCCCGGCGCAAAGATCGCCGTGCTCGGCATGAGCTTCAAGGCCAACATTGACGATACGCGCGAAAGCCCGTCCGTCCTGTTTGCGAACATCCTCAAAGCGCGTGGATACGAAGTCCTTGCCTGCGAGCCGTACATTCAGGGCGACGTGGCGGGATACCACAATTTTTCCCTTGCCGAAGCCATGGCGCAGTGCGATTACGCCGTCATTACGCTCATGCACAATGTCTTCAAGGAAAACAAAGCCCTCATCGCCTCCAGACCGTATTACGACTGCGTGGGCCTGATGGAGCAGTAAACAGACAGCCCAGCCGCTGCAAGCGGCTGGGCGCTTTTGCTATAGAAACGTGCCATTTCCTCGCCCCTGCGGGGCAGCCGGAAATGATGCACAAAAACTTCATGCACCGGCATTTGCGCATTTTCGTGGTGCAGTGCTCACGCATGAAGTTTTATGCCAGCAGGTTTTGCGTGCGGCAGAGGCTGGCGTAGATGCCGTCTTTTTTGAGAAGCTCCTCGTTCGTGCCGCGTTCGGCGATGCGGCCATCGGCAATGACGACGATCTCGCCTGCGGCGCGGATGGTGGACAGGCGGTGTGCGATGATGAGCGTGGTGCGGTTCTTTGCCAGCTCGTCAAACGCGTGCTGGATCTTCGCCTCGGTCAGCGTGTCAAGGGCGCTCGTCGCCTCGTCAAGGATAAGGATGGGCGGATTTTTGAGGAAAATGCGCGCGATGGAGATGCGCTGCTTCTGTCCGCCGGACAGGAGCGTGCCGCGTTCGCCGACGTAGGTGTCGAAGCCGTCGGGCATGGCCATGATATCATCGTAAATTTCCGCGCGCTTCGCCGCCTCCACGATCTCCTCCATCGTCGCGCCGGGCTTACCGTAGCGGATGTTTTCCAGAATGGAATCGGCGAACAGAAACACGTCCTGCTGCACGATGCCGATGGAGCGGCGCAGGGACTCCTGCGTGACGCTGCGCACGTCATGGCCGTCGACGGTGATCGAGCCGCCGGTCACGTCGTAAAAGCGTGGAATGAGCTGGCAGAGCGTGCTCTTGCCGCCGCCGGAGGGACCGACGATGGCGACGGTCTTGCCCGCCGGGACGTGCAGGGACACGTCATGCAGGACCTCCGGGTCGTCCTCATAGGAAAAGCTCACGTTCTCGACTCCAATTTCGCCGCGCACGTGCGTCAGCTCAAGCGCGTCCGGCGCGTCGTGCAGCTCCGGCGCGGTGCGCATGATCTCCAAAAAGCGCTCAAAGCCCGCCGTGCCGTTGGAAAACAGCTCCGTAAAGTTCGCAAGCTTCCGGATGGGGTTGACAAAGGACGCGATATAGAGCGTGAACGTCAGAAGATCGACCGTATCCATCTGCCCCTTCATAATGAGCAGGCCGCCCACAGTCACGACGGCCACGGACAGGGAGCTTGTGAAAAACTCCATCACGGCCATGAAAATGCCCATTTCCCGGTGGAACATCTTCTTGGAGGTCTTGTAAATGTCGTTCGAGCGGTCGAATTTTTCTTCCTCGACGTGCTCGTTGGCGAATGCCTTGGCCGTGCGGATGCCGGAGAGGGCAGATTCGATGTCGGCGTTGATCGCGCCGGTCTTTTTCTTCACGCGGCGGGAGGCCTCGCGCATCGCCTTGCGGCGCGAGACGATGATCGCGATAAACACCGGGATCATGACCGCCACGACCAGCGCCAGCCGCCACTCGATTGTCGCCATGACGGTCAGCGCGCCGACGATGGTCACAAGCGAGATGAACAGATCCTCCGGCCCGTGGTGGGCAAGCTCGGTGATCTCAAAGAGGTCGGTCGTCATGCGGCTCATCAGCTGGCCGGTGCGGTTGCGGTCGAAGAACTCAAACCCCAGCTCCTGCATATGGCCGAACAGGGCCGCGCGGATATCAGCCTCCACGCGGATGCCAAAGGTGTGGCCCCAGTAGGTGATGATGAAATACAGCACCGACCGCAGCGCATAGGCCGCCAGCACGATCAGCATGATCGTAAAGAACGTGCGGTACGCGCTCTGCGGCAGCAGCGTGCGCATGGCGTAGCGCGAGATAATGGGGTACGCCAGATCGATCATCGACACGACCAGCGCGCAGGCCATGTCGAGAAAAAACAGCCCCCGGTGGGGCTTGAAGAAGGACAGGAAGATCGAAAAGCCTGACCGCTTCCGGTATTGCTCTGTTGTCATGATATTTGCTCCGTTTCTTATATTCGTGTGTATTATACCGGGAGTTTCCGCGGATTGCAAGCCGTTGCGCGCGTCTTGTTTTTCTGGTAGAATAGCCCCAAAGCGAGGCGAAGCATATGATTGAAATTCTGAAGGAAACCGCGCGCTATCTTGTCTGTGTCAAGCCCATCGGCATAGCCGCACAGGGCACGCAGGCGGAGGCGATGCCGCAGCTGCTCTCCGAGCAGCTGGGCTGTGACATTTTCCCCGTCCACCGGCTCGACCAGACGGTCGGCGGCGTGATGGTCTTCGCAAAGACGGCGCAGGAGGCCGCACGGCTGACGCAGGCGATGGGACAGGGGCAGATGCAGAAGACGTATCTCGCCGTTCTGACCGGCTGTCCGGCAGAGAGGGCCGGGACACTGGAGGATCTGCTGTTCCACGACCGGGCGAAAAACAAGACCTACGTGGTCAGGCGGCAGCGCGGCGGCGTGAAGCAGGCGCGGCTGCACTATGAAATCCTTGCCGAACAGGACGGGCTGAGCCTTGCGCGCATCCGGCTCGAAACGGGGCGCACGCACCAGATCCGCGTCCAGTTTGCCTCGCGCGGCCTGCCGCTGCTGGGCGACGGAAAATACGGCAGCCGCGACAATCGCTGCACCTGCGCGCTCTGGTCGTACCGGCTGTCCTTCCCGGACGGGAAAGGCGAAGCGGCTTTTGAGGCACAGCCCCCGGCCAGGTTCCCGTGGACGGTGTTTTTCTGATACGATGTACAGTACAAAGCTTTCGGCAAATTCGCACCGTATTTTCCCGTTTGCCTGTAGGGGCCGACGACTCTGTCGGCCCACTGGGAAGCTGCGGATTTGTCGAAGATTTCCGTAAAAACAGTGCACTCTGCCGGTCCGATGCGATGCCCGCAGGCTAGTTTCGAGGCGCAACCGCGCATAGCGCGGCTCTTAGCGCCGAAGATGGGCATCGGCCCCTACAACTGGCGCGCCGCGAATTTCGCAGCGCGCCGAAATGTACGCACATCCCGCCGCGCGGCTGCATACACTACCTGTATTCTTGCTATACAGGAGGGGCATTTCATGGCGGTGACACAGTATTTTCTGGGCGGCAATACGGCCTCCGGCTTTGTCTCGTTTTACGGACAGTTCTGCCGGGGGCCGGAGGATTTTCTGTGGGTGATCAAGGGCGGACCGGGGTGCGGCAAATCGAGCTTTATGAAGACCATCGGCAAAGCGGCGGAGAACGCCGGACTGGATGTCGAATACGTCCTGTGCTCCGGCGACCCGGATTCGGTGGACGGCGTGTATCTCCCGGCCCTGCACACCGGCTACGCCGACGGCACGGCTCCGCACGTGCTCGAGGCCGTCACGCCGGGCGCGGCGGGACTGTATCTCGATCTGGGGCAGTTCTATGACCGTATTGCGCTGCAAAAGGAGCGCCGCGCCATCGAGCTTCTGCAGACGCGCTACCGCGCGCTCTACCGCGAGGCGTATGCGCGTCTTGTGATCCATGCGCGCCCCTCCTGCCCGCTTCCGGCGCAGGAGGAGCGAAGCAGGCGCTTCCTGCGGGCCGTCACCTGCCGGGGCCTGTATTCTGCCGAGCCGCCCGCAGGCGCGGTGCAGCTGGTGTCCGGGGAGGAGCTGGAGGCGCTTCGCGCGCGGGAAACTGCGATTCTATATCAGAACCCTCTGTTCCCGGACGAGACGGAGGCCGTCTATCTGCCGGACGAGAAGCGCTATTACCGTGGACCGGATACCCTGCTGCCCGATCTGTCGGACGTGACCGCACTTCTCGCGCAGGCGAAGGCCCTGCACGACGAGCTGGAGGCCATCTATAACCCGCACGTGGATTTTGCACGTGTTTACGCGCTGGCTAATTCCCACGCGCTGCGATTGTTCAAAGAAAATTAAGTTGTATCTGCGGGGAAATTGTAGTAAAATATAGTGAAATTCGAGAATATCCTACTCAGGAGGGAATACCAATGAAAAAACCGATCGTACTTGTGATCATGGACGGCGTTGGACGCGGCGACGGCGGCCCCGGCGACGCAGTCAAGCAGGCCAACACCCCGACGCTCGACAAGCTGATGGCCACCTGCCCCATGACGTGGCTCAAGGCCCACGGCACCGCCGTCGGCCTGCCCACGGACGACGATATGGGCAACTCCGAGGTCGGCCACAACGCCCTCGGCTGCGGCCAGATCTATTCGCAGGGCGCAAAGCTCGTGCAGGAATCCATTGAGACCGGCTCCCTGTACCAGTCCAAGACCTGGGTCGACCTGACGGACAACTGCCTGCAGAACGGCAGGGCGCTGCACTTCATCGGCCTGCTGTCCGACGGCAACGTCCATTCCAATATCTCGCACCTGATCGCGATGCTGAAAAAAGCGCGCGAGATGGATCTGAAGAAGGTCTACTGCCACATCCTGCTCGACGGCCGCGATGTCCCCGCGACAAGTGCGCTGGACTATGTCGACCAGCTGGAAACCGTTCTGGCAGAGCTGAACGACGCGGAGCATGAATACAAGATCGCCTCCGGCGGCGGCCGCATGGTCATTACCATGGACCGCTACGAGGCCAACTGGCCGATGGTCGAAAAGGGCTGGCGCACGCATGTGCAGGCTGAGGGCCGTCAGTTCGCCTCCGCGCGTGAGGCCATTGAAACCTACCGCGCCGAGAATCCCGGCATGATCGATCAGGATCTGCTGCCGTTCGTCGTTGCGCATGACGGCAAGCCCGTTGCAAAGATTGAAAACGGCGACAGCGTCATCCTCTTCAACTTCCGCGGCGACCGTGCGCAGGAGATTTCCCTCGCCTTTGACCGCAAGGACTTTGACAAGTTTGACCGCGGTGACTATACTGGCGTGAAGTTTGCCGGTATGCTGGAGTACGACGGCGATCTCAAGATCCCGATGCACTATCTGGTTGAGCCGCCCGTCATCCGCAACACGCTGACCGAGGTTCTGTGCAAGGCAGGCGTGCATGAGTATGCTGTGTCTGAGACGCAGAAATACGGCCACGTCACCTACTTCTGGAACGGCAACCGCTCCGGCAAGGTTGATGAGAGCCTTGAGGACTATGCCGAGGTTCCGTCCGATGTCATTCCGTTTGAGCAGGCGCCCGCGATGAAGTCCGTGGAGATCACCGATCTTCTGGTCGAGGCCATGGCCTCCGGCAAGTACCAGTTCCTGCGCTGCAACTACCCGAACGGCGACATGGTCGGCCACACCGGCGTTCTGAGCGCCGTCATCACCGCCATGGAGGCCGTCGACGCAGGTCTGGCCCGCGTGAAGGAAGCCGCCGACAAGTACGGCTACACCCTGCTCGTCACCGCCGACCACGGCAACGCCGATCAGATGCTCGAAACGAAGAAGGGCAAGACCAGCGTGCGCACCGCGCACTCCCTGAACCCTGTTCCCTTCATCATCTACGATCCCGACAACAAGTATGAGATCAAGGACGGCCATTACGGCCTTGCCAACGTCGCGCCGACCATCGTGACCATGATGGGCCTCGAGACCCCCGACTGCTGGCAGCCGAGCATGATCTGATTTTCGCACTGGCGCGGGAGCCCCGGGCGCTCCCGCGCCAGCTGTAGGGGCCGACAACTCTGTCGGCCAGAAAATATTACGAATTTGCCGCAGGTTTCCGAAAAAGCGCTGCATTCTGCGGGCGGACAGAGTCGTCCGCCCCTACGTTGGAGTGGGCGCACATTTATGGATTTGCCGCGTTTTTTCGATAAACCACTGTCTTCTGCCGGTCAAAGCAGACCCTCGCCCGCCCAAACCCTTCTCCGGAGGTACCCATGCATAAGAAACTCACGCTGATCCTGATTTTGATTCTGGTGCTGGCGCAGCTGTGCGCCTGCGGCAAGCCGCAGGCAGAACCCTCGCCGGCAGCAGAATCCGAAGCAGCAGCTCCGGCAGAGCTTCCGGAGGAAGAGGCTCCGGACGAACCGGACGAGCCAGCGGGCCGCACGCCGGATCGGGTGCTGACCTCCACAAAGTATACCGCCGAGGTCTATATTGAAACCACCCAGTATGGGCAGTATCAGATCGAGAGCCGGGAATACGCCGTCTCCGACGGCGTCAGCGCGACCGGTCTTCGCGCCGCGGGCAGGGGCAGCTATATCCGCTTTTTCGACCAGACTGTCACGGAGGCAGGCACGGTCTGGTATTATGACAAGAGCGCCGGAGACTGGCGCTCGCAGGCGCTGGGGGACGGGCTGTATGCCTCGCCGGTCGTCGTCGTGGAGCTGGCCTCCGGGCAGACGTATTTTCTCGCGCTGCCGCGCACGTTTGCCCTGCGCGAAAACGGCTCACGGGAGTATTTTCCGGAGCAGGACGGCATTCTGCGCACCACGAAGCTGCGTGACGGCGGCGTCCGCATCACGATGGACGGCTACGGCCTTGCGCCCGACTGCGTAACGGACGCACTGATCCTGACCGCGCCGTCCGGGCTGGACTGGAGCGCGGACAACTGCGCAACAGCGTGGGTCAACTATGTGAAAAACGGCGATTCGCACTGGTGCTTCGACGGCTATTTCCGCAAATCGCCCTCCAATTATATCCCGTCCGGCGAGAATTATTATTACTGCTGCGCCGCAAGCTACTGCATCCGGGGCTATCTTGGCCTGATGCCGCGCTGCAAGGCAGCGCCCGCGCTCGTCATCCTCTCGCTCGATACCATGTCGCAGCGGCAGAACCAGTACGGCTATGTGCCCACCACGCCCGGCAGCGAATGGCTCCAGGGCGATTACGGCATCGGGCCGGGCTTTTATGACACCCGGTTCAATACCGACCTGCTTGAGCTTTACATCTCAGCCACCCGCAGGCTCGGCAAAGGGATGTTCGAGGAGACGATGAACCGCTATCTTGCCTTCTTCGCTCAGGTTGCCGACACGAGCCACATCCCCACGGAAACCGGCGGCTGGCTGATCCCCGATTACTGGCACCCGGACGAAATTACCGCCCCGCACACCTCGCTCAACCATCAGGCGTCGGAGTGTCTGGCGCTGTACCACGCGGCAGATCTGCTGAACCGGAAGGATCTGCGCGCGCTGGCCGACCGGATGCTGCTGGCCATTGTGGACACCGGCTCCGGCTGGGTCATGCCGAACCACAATCTCTATTACAGCATCAAGCCCGACGGCACGTATGTCGAGGGCGATTATCCGTATCTGACGTACAACGATCTGTATGACCTGCGCAAGTATCTGAGCAGTTCAGAGCGGCCGGAGCTTGAGACGCTGACGTATCTGATGGGTGAAAAGCTCCAATGGATGCAGAATACCGGCGTGACCGGTTATGAAAAAGGCTGAAACCCGTTTTTTTACTTGTACTTTCCCGGCAAATCGGTTAGAATGAATTGAATATCCCAGAAGGAGGAATCTTGATGATCCGTATGAATACAGACGCCGGCCAGATCACGGTCGACAGCGCTGTCTATACCAACATCGCGGGCTTTGCGGCGACCAACTGCTTTGGCGTCAAGGGCATGGCCGTGCGATCCATGACGGACGGTCTGGTCCATCTGCTGCGCAAGGAGGCAATGGGCAAGGGTGTCAAGGTCACGTTCAGCCCCGATAATTCCATATCCATCGACCTGCACATCATGGTCGACAAAAGCGTCAATCTCAGCGCAATCGCGTCCTCCATCATCAGCGAGGTCCGCTATTTCGTCACCAAGTCCACGGGCACCGAGGTGCGTGCCGTGAACGTATTCGTCGACTCCATTTCCGTCGACTGATATCGATTTCAATTCACGCGCGCATACAGGGCGCTCACGGAGGTAAACCATGATCAAAACCATTGACGGCGCGGCGTTCAGCCGGATGATGCTCTCCGCCGCTGCCGAGATCGACCTGAACAAGCAGAAGGTCAACGAGCTGAACGTCTTCCCCGTCCCGGACGGAGACACCGGCACGAATATGAGCATGACGCTCTCTGCCGCCAGCACAGAGCTGCGCAAGGCGGACGGCATTACACTCACCAAGGCCGCCGACAAGACGGCCTCCGCGCTCCTGCGCGGCGCAAGGGGTAACTCGGGCGTGATCCTGTCCCTGCTGTTCCGCGGCTTTTCCAAGTCTCTCAAGGGCAAGCTCGAGGCCGACGGCAAGGATTTTGCCGCCGCACTCACTGCGGGCGTGGAGGCCGCGTATAAGGCGGTCATGAAGCCCGCCGAGGGCACGATCCTGACCGTCTCCCGCCTCACGGCAGACGCCGCGCGCGATCTGGCCGCGGAAAACAACGAGATCGAGTATGTGCTGCAGCACTGCCTCGACACGGCGCACGCCGCGCTGGACAACACCGTCAACCAGAATCCGGTTCTCAAAAAGGCCGGCGTCGTCGACGCGGGCGGCATGGGCTTCTGCCTCATTCTGCGCGGGATGCTCGAAAGCCTGCGCGGCAACGACATCGTCTGCGAGGATGCCGGCGCGGTAAACGAAGAGGCCGATTTCGGCATTTTCGACTCCGAGGATATCACCTTCGCCTTCGACACGGTCTTCATCGTGCGCAAGCGCGAGGATATCACCTCGCTCGACCCGCTGCGCGAATATCTCGGCAGCATCGGCGACAGTCTCGTCATCGGCGAGGACGACGAGGCGTTCAAGGTCCACGTACATACGAACATTCCGGGCGACGCGCTGAGCGAGGCCCAGAAGTACGGCACGCTGGAGCTTGCGAAGATCGAGAATATGCGCCTGCAGCACGACGATCTGACGGCAGGCCGCAAGGCCCGGTCGACCGACGATCTGGAGGCCGTGGAAAAGGAGCTGGAAAACCAGCCTGCGAAGCAGGAAGCTCCGGCGGAGCCTGAAAAGCGCTACGGCAGCGTCGCCGTGTGCGCGGGTGCGGGTCTGGCAGGCGTGTTCCGCGATCTCGGCGTCGACGAGATCATTGAGGGCGGCCAGACCATGAACCCCTCGACGGAGGATATTCTGCACGCGATCGAAAAGACGCCTGCGGAGATCGTCTTCGTCCTGCCCAACAACAAGAACATCATCATGGCCGCGCAGGCGGCGGCGGAACTGGCTTCGCGCGAAGTCGTGGTTATCCCGACCAAGACCGTCCCGCAGGGCATCAGCGCCATGCTCTCGTTCGACGCAGCAATGGAGCCGAGCGAAAACGAAGCGGCCATGACCGACTGCCTCTCCGGCGTTATGACCATGCAGATCACCTATGCCGCGCGCGACTCGGACTTTGACGGCTTCGATATCCACGCGGGCGACTATCTCGGATTGTGCGACGGCGCGCTGGCCGGTACGACGCGCGAGATCACCACGCTTCTTGCCTCTCTTGCGGACAAGGCTGCGGAGGCCGGCAAGGAATTCATCAACATCTTCTACGGCGCGGACATTCAGGAACCCGACGCGGAAGCGGCGCTGGAACTGTTCCGGCAGCACGCCCCCGACGCGGAGGTCAACCTCGTCTCCGGCGGCCAGCCGATCTATTATTACCTCATTTCCGCAGAATAACTTCCCCCACCCATATGTGCATGAACAGCCCCATTCGACCGGAATGGGGCTGTTTTATGTATCCGTCGAGGCCGTTTCCGACGCGCCTCCGGCGGCCCCATCTTTTCCGCCTTGCCGGAAAAGATGGGGGAGAAAAGGGGCGCTGGGACGCGTTTGGTGCGTCCTGCGGGTACAGTTCAGGCAGGAACCTGTTTTTATAGTCGTTACGAACACACCAAGTCACCTCACGGGCGCTTTGGTACGCGCCGTCTGTTACGATACACCAAATTTGATAGTAGTTGCCTTTGAATGATTGCGGTAAAAACGCCTTGCATTCGAAATTCGTGCTGCCCCGCAAAAAGTCACGGATCCAGCGAAAAATTTCTGCTTCTCGCCGCTATTGGACGCGGCTGTGTTAGAGGCTTCATCCATTCAGCGGAAAAATCATGTTTTTTCGTTTCTGCTTGCTTTTTCCGACGGAATCCGCTATGATGGGGAAACAGGAACTTCCTGAGACTGATTGTTTCCCGAAACCTGCATATGCTACACGCAGGGAGGATCGCGCTATGACGCTTTCGTCTGAACAATTTCACACACTTTACGACGGAGCAGCACAGCCGGTCATCCTTGTGCGGGACGGCGCCGTCGCGGAGCTGAACTGCCACGCGCAGGAGCTTTTTGCCGTGGGAACGGCGCTCCGCGCCTATTTACCGCAGGACGCGGCACTGCCGGAAATGCTGTACGCACGCCCGGCCGTGCTGCCCGTGATGGCCGGCGGTGTCTGCGTCAGCGCCAATACGCAGCCGCTGGACGATGCGCTGCTGCTGTTCCTGCCGCCGCAGGATACGCGCGACGAACTTGCCGCGTTCTGCCGCGCCGCGCAGTCGATCTCCACGCCGCTGACGACGCTGCTGTCCGTATCCGGAACACTTTTCCCGCTTCTTTCCGAAGCAGAGGATCCGGCTGTGCAGCAGAATCTGGCCGTGCTCAACCGCGCTTGCTATCAGCTGCTGCGGGCATCGGAGAATCTGACCGATCTGAGCTATGTGCAGCACGGGCGGCTGCCGCTGTCGCTGGAAAAGACCGACCTGACCGATTTTCTGGACGGTCTGGCCCAGCGCGCGGACGAGCTGTGCCGGCAAATGGGGCTGGCGTTGGAGGCTGATCTGCCGCAGGCTCCCATTTTCGTCTGGATCGACCGCCGACAGGTGCGCCGTGCGCTGCTGGCGCTGCTGTCCAACGCAGTCAAGTTCTCTGCGCCGGGAGGCACGCTGCATCTGACGCTCACGCGGCACGGCAGACGCGCCGTGATCCGTCTGTCCGACAGCGGCGAGGGCATGGACGCGGAGATCCTATGCAGCGCGTTCCACCGCTACGCAAGGCCGGAGATACCGGAGGATTCGCGCTTCGGCGCGGGCTTCAGCCTGCCTGTCGTGCAGGCGATCATGCAGGCGCACGGCGGCTCGATCCTGCTGCAGTCGCAGCGGGGCGGCGGCACGGACGCGCTGCTGACGCTGCCGGCCGGAGGGCCGACAGACCGGACGCTGCTCAAATCGCCGCGTATCTCGGTCGACCGCAGCGGCGGCTTCGTCCCGGAGCTTGTGGAGCTTTCCGACGTTCTTCCGCCGCAGGTATTCGATGTGCGGAACTTCCTGTAAGACAAAAGCGGAACAAACGCACGCAGTCCCTGCGGCACACCGCAAAATCGCCAGAGGGCGCTGACCGTTTACCGGCAGCGCCCTCCTGTTGTATAGAATGCCATGCTTTTCTTTTGCCAATGGCACAGCATACGCCATTGATTGACATTTTTCGACTGGTCTGGTAGAATAGTTAAGGTTCTTTTTGAACCCCAAGGGCGCCAAAACAGCGACGGGCGGTTTTCCCCGGAATCCTCTGTAAAGGGGGTGTTCCGATGCCGATCACTTTGACTTTCCATATCTTTGGATTGACCGTGACGATCCGCATTAACGGGCGAAACCGCCACTCTGGCAAGTGACGGTTTCGAAACGCTATATGTGTTTTCTTTGACTAGCACTTAACCGGGGACAACCGCTTGTCGAGGCGTCCTTGGTTATTTTTATTATAGCAGGTTCTTGCGGTTTGTCAAGGGCGCGGAAACGGTCGCATGGATTGACATTTTTCGATTTGCCTGGTAAAATATATGCGGTTCTTTTGAACCCCTGAGGCTCCAACACAGCGATAGGCGGTTTTGTCTCACCTCGTTAAAGGAGGTGATAAGATGCCGATTACGATCACATTCCATATCTTTGGATTCACGGTCACCATCCGCATCAAAGGCAGAAACCGCCACTCTGCACAGTGACGGTTTCTTGATCTTTTGATCTAGTTTCCTTCGCAACCCAGAGGCAAAACCGCTTGTCGCGGGGCCTTGGGTTATTTTTATTATAGCAGGTTCTGGCGGTTTGTCAAGTGTGCAGAAAAGGGGGCCCCTTGTGGGGCCCCCTCTTTGCTTTGGGGTTTCAGAGAGGAAATCTCAAATTAGTACGGAATGGTCTTGTCGAGGACGTAGATCACCGCGTACGGAGCATTGCCCCTGCTGGAAACCTTGGAGTAGATGATGTAGTCGCCCGCGGCGATGCAGGAAGCGTCAGCCTTGACGACAGTGCCGTCAGCCAGAACGTTGTAGATCACAACGTCGGTCAGGCCGATGGTCTGCGTGTAGCCGTCAGCATCCTTGACCTTGATCGCGGTCGCATCGTTGCTGTAGGACTCAACAGCTTCGCCCATCCAGTTGCTTGCGTTCTGGTCGATCATGTAGACCTCAGAGTAGGTCACGCCATTGGCATCGACCTGCGTCTTGAAGGTGTACAGGCCCGGACGCAGCGCTACGCCGTTGGCATCAACGCCAGTCTCGATGGTGCTGTGCTTGACATTGACCGTGACAGGCTCGCCATCGACATAGACGGTGATGAGGTCATAGCCATTTGCCCAGTTGAACGGCGTCCACTTCAGGACCCAACCAGTGACATTGTCAGCCGCGAAGACTGCCTTGCCGATGTAGACGATGTCAGCGAAGCCGTCGCCGTCGTTATCGAGATAGTCAACGTAGGAGGCAGTCAGTGCGGGCAGAGCGGTGTAGCCGGTGTAGGTCGTGACAGCGCCGCCAGCGCTCTTGACCACGAACTTGGTGGACTCGGACAGGGAGAGATCGCTGCCGCTGTATACCTTATCGTTGGTCTTCATCATGGCTACGCCATTCAGGGAAGAAACCTTGATGAATGCCAGCTTTGCAGTGTGGACGAAGGAGCCTTCCAGACGGCCGAATGCATGGCCGTAAGTGACGTTATTGGCAACATCAGCTGCGGTGTATGCAGCAGCTGTGGTAGCCGTAGTCGCATCACCGACCCAAGTCAGGGTGTAAACGTCCTTGTCGTTCTTGGTGTAGGAGTACAGCGCATTGGTCAGCGTGGAATCATTGTGCGAGGCAACCATGTAAACGAAGTTGTCATACGGATAGCCGTAGTTGCTGTAATTACCAACATTGTCGTAGCCGTCCTTGGCGGAAGCGAAGGAGCCGGCGATCGCAACAGTCGCGCCCTCGATGGCCTTGCCGTCCAGATCGAACATATCGGCCTTCAGCGCGAACTTGCCGTTCTCATGGACGCCGTAGATACGGTCGAGAACAACGTAAGAAGCAGCAGTGGTGTTGTCGACACGGCCGATGACGTTGCCATAGGTGTCGAAGTAGAACGTGAAGACCTTGCCATAGTTCGCAATGTTCATGGCGTCATCCTTGCCAAGAACGAAGCGGCAGTTGGTGGGATACTTGGTGCCGTCGATGGAAACAGTTTCCGGATAGGTGTAGTCGGAAGCACCCGTCAGAGCACCAGTCTTCGCTTCGGGTTTCGCGACAATGCTAGCCGCGCCAAACTCATACATCGGCTGTGTTGCAAGGTTCGCAATTTCGGTGTCCTTAAAGGAAACGTTGGTCAGAACCTTCGTGCCACGTGCATAATCAGTGGTCGAAACATCATTCAGCGTGTCAACATAATAAGTATCATCATAGTTAGGCGTGTCTTTCCCATCAACCCAAATCTTGACGGTCGCCTTGGCCTTGGTTGCATGCGAGTACTTGTTGAGGCCCTTGAAGGAATCAACCTCGCCGAGGAAGGTGTGGATGGTGGTGATGACCCAGCCGTCTTCGGTCTTGAAGACCTGCGTCAGGTCGCCCTGACCGCCAAACAGCTTGCTGACCCAACCATCACCCAGCGGATCTGTCGTTGTCTGGCACTGCTTTTTCGGGTCGTGCTTCAGTTCAACATTCTTGCCGTAATAATCGACATACTTGAAGCCGTCAACAGCAAAGTAGTTCAGGGCAGTGCTGCCGGTGGTGCCGCCGATCTTGGTGCCGATCTGCGTAGCGCCGGTGCCGGTGGTAGCGCCCTTGACCCAGCCGTTCAGAACGACCGCCTTGGAGGAGGTTTCGGGAACCTTCATGTCGTTCTTCAGGATGTCGCACATGGTAACAGCAGTGGTGTAGCTGTTGACCGGCTTGTCCATGTAGAACTTGCTCCAACCGGAGTTGCTGTCGCTCCAAGTGTAGCCCGGACGGCGGAAGGAGTCAGTGGCACGGGTGATGCCGACGCCCATCTTCTGAGCAAGCATGAAGCCGGTAGCTTCGACAGACTCGTTGGCAACGAACGCCTTGTCAAGCATGAACTTGCCGTTCTTGATCAGCTGGCCGTATTCGACGAGGTAGCTGGTCAGCGCGTTGTACAGGATCTGAGCAGCTTCGCCGCGCTTGATGTTGTCGATGGCCTTCCAGCCAGTGGGGAGACCAGCAAGCAGGCCGACTTCGTTGGCGCGGTTCAGGACGTTGATGTCCCAGCCAGTGCCGGTGTAGCCTTCCTTGGCGGTGTCGAAGTTCAGGGTGGTGAGCATCAGCTTCAGCCACTGCACGCCGGTCAGTCTGCGCTCGGGAGCGTAGGTGGTCTTGGTCATGCCGTCAGCCAGACCAGTGATGCGGCAGTAGTTGATGAAGGGCAGAGCCCAGGAGTTGTTGCAGTCAACGAACGGGTTCTGTGCGTTGCTGTACAGGCTGGAGATAGCATCCTGACCCTTGATCTTGCCGTTGGTAGCCGCGTTGTGGACGATCGCCACGATCTTGGCTGCCTGAGCACGGGTGAAGTAGCCATCCGGCTGGAAGTTGTACGTCTCACCAGTCTTGAAACCATCAAGAATGTTGAGGTTGGACAGAACGTCAATTGCTTCGGCGTAATCGCTGTCAGCCTTGACATCCGCGTAGTCCTTTGCGCTGGCGACGGCGACGGTGCCCATGATCATGACAACGGCCAGAACCAGCGCGAGAACCTTTTTCAGATTCTTCATTTGGATTTCCTCCTGTTTAAATTTTACACATCGGAGCAAAGCCCCCTGTGTAATTTGTATCTGCATCTTACCGCACCGCCCCCGTTTCGTCAAGCGTTTCGGGGGGTTTGTAATTTAACTGTAACATTGTGCGTAACATAACGAAGCAGGAAATCCATATATGGTAGGTGTAAAGAATGGGAGACACAAGAAGGCGTCCGCTTACCGGGACTGCTGCTCTCCCGCCTCCGTCGACAGCTCGTTGAAGGCCGCCGTGTCGAACGTGACGATCAGATGATACGTCTTTTTTCCGTCCTGCAGCTGCGCTTCGATCTGCCGACGCAGCTGCTCGGCGGTTTGTGCATCCTCCGGCGGGAGCACCATGTCGAAAATGACGTTCACATGATGCTGCCCGGAGACCATGCGGAAATCATGAAGGGACAGGCGCGGGTCAAGCCCGTGCATGATCTGCAGAACGCGCGTGCGCACGGCGGCGACCTCCGGGTCGTCGGTGACGACGGGGTCATAGTGGATGACGAGATCAACGTGCAGCTCCCGCTTTGCCTGCCGTTCGATCTCGTCCAGAATCTCATGGGCAATAAGCGGGTCGATGCGGTGGTCGATCTCGGCATGGACGCTGGCAAAGCGGCGGCCCGGCCCGTAATCGTGCACCATGAGGTCGTGGAAGCCGAGAATGTCCACGTGCGAGGTCATAAGATACGCGATGGCGCGCACAAGCGCTTCATCCGGCTTCGCGCCCAGCAGCGGGTCGACGGTGTCCTTCACTACGCCGACGCCCGACCACAGAATAAACAGCGCCACCAGAAGCCCAGCCCAGCCGTCGATCATCAGCCCCGTCAGCCGCCCGATCACGCAGGCAAGCAGCACTGCGCCGGTCGCGATCACGTCGCTGCGGCTGTCGGCAGCGGCGGCGATCAGCGCGGCAGAGCTGATCTTTTTGCCGAGCTTCCGGTCAAACAGCGCCATCCAGAGCTTCAGCAGGATCGAGCCTGTCAGCACGGCGGCGGTCAGGACGGAAAACTCCACGGCCTCCGGGTGCAGGATCTTCTGAACCGAGCTTTTGACCAGCTCCACGCCGATCACAAGGATCATCACGGCCACGGCAAGGCCGGACAGGTATTCCATCCGCGCGTGGCCGTAGGGGTGTTTCTCGTCGGCGGGCCGGGCCGCCAGCCGGAAGCCCAGCAGCGTCACGAGAGAGCTTGACGCGTCGGAGAGGTTGTTAACAGCGTCCGCCGTGACGGATACGCTGCCGCAGAGCGTCCCGGCCAGAAGCTTGCCCGCGAACAGCAGCACATTGCAGATGATGCCCACGATCCCGGCAAGATTGCCGTATTTTTCGCGCACGGCGGGGTCGGCGGTATTCTGATAATCCGGAACAAAGCGCCTCAGCAGGAAATTTGTCATAGCGTCCGCCTCTTTCAAAGTGTTTAAGGTTCATTATACCGCGCATTCCGGACGGAAGCAAGCGAAAAAACGCCCTCTTTTTTCCGGGAAGGGGATTGGAAACGCGGCGAAAATATGATATGATTAAAAAAATTGCGATTTTCGCCAGAACATTGAATGAGGAAGCGATCTCTATGGAACAGAACTTAACTTTTGCCGACCTTGGCCTGTCGGAGGAGATTTTGCAGGCGCTGGAGAAGAAGGGCTACGGATACCCGACCCGCATCCAGGCCGAGGCCATCCCGGAATTTATGCAGTGGAAGGACGTCATTGCCAAGGCCCCGACCGGCACGGGCAAGACGTTCGCCTTCGGCATCCCCATGATCGAGCATATCGACGCGGAAAGCGAGGACTTACAGGGTCTGATCCTCGCCCCGACGCGTGAGCTTGCCATCCAGATCTGCGACGAGCTGCGCGGGCTGCTTACCTATTATAAGAATATCCGCGTGGCCGTGGTCTACGGCGGCGCGAAGATCGAGGGGCAGATCAAGCAGCTGAAGAATCATCCGCAGATCGTCGTGGCCACGCCGGGACGGCTGATGGACCACTATAAGCGCCATACGCTCTCGTTTGACAAGGTGCAGACCGTCGTGCTGGACGAGGCCGACCGGATGCTCGACATGGGCTTCTTCGACGACGTGACGAAGATCATCGAGAAGGTCAAGAACCGCCGCAATCTCGGTCTGTTCTCCGCGACCATCTCACAGGAGGTCATGACCGTCTCGTGGATGTACCAGCGCGACGAGGTGGAGATCACCGTCCCCGCCGACACCGACAACCGCCCGGACATCACGCAGTATTCCATCACCTGCCCGCCGCTCGAAAAGATCGAGATGACGAGCAGGCTCATCCGCACGCTCCGGCTGGAGCGCACCATCGTCTTCTGCAACACGAAGGTCATGTGCCAGCGCCTGCGCGACGATCTGGTCCGCATGGGCCTCGACGCCGACTGCATCCACGGCGATATCCCGCAGCAGAAGCGCGAGAAGACCATGCGCACGTTCAAGGACGGCAAGCTCCCTATCCTGATCGCAACGGACGTCGCCTCGCGCGGCATCGACGTCGACGATGTGGACTGCGTCATCAACTACGACGTGCCGGAGGAGAACGAGTATTATATCCACCGCATCGGCCGCACGGGCCGTGCCCGGAAAAAGGGCATCGCCGTGTCCATCCTCGGCACGTTCCCGGAGCAGGCGAAACTGGCGGAGATCGCGAAATATTCCCACTACGCCATACAGCCCGTGAAATTCGCGGAGGACGGCTCCCTCGTCGAGGAGGAGCCGCCGAAGCCCAAAAAGGCGCCGCCGCGCCGCCGCTTCCGTTGACGGCGGCAGAAACCGGCCTGCTGCTTCTGTGCTGCGCGCTGCCGGAGGCGGAGGACAGGCCGCTGACCATGCCGCAGGTGCAGGAACTTGCCAAGCGGGCGCGCGCCCTCGGCCCCGGCGGAGAAAACCCGCTGCGGGAGCTGACGGCGCGCGATCTGGAACGGCTCGGCTATTCGCAGGAGCAGTGCGGGCGCATCGTGCGGCTGTTGTCGCGCGAAACACAGCTGGAGCGCTATCTGCGCGCGGCAGAGCGGAACGGGATCGTGCCCATCACGCGCTTGTCGCCGCGCTACCCCGCACGCCTGCGGCAGACGCTGGGCCAGCGCTGCCCGGCAGTGCTGTTCGCGAAGGGCGATACGGCGCTGCTTTCCGCGCGCTGCGTATCCGTCGTCGGCTCGCGGGAGCTGACGGAGGGCGGACGCGCGTTCGCGGAAGCCGCCGGGCGGCTCATTGCGCGTTCTGGGTACGCACTCTGTTCCGGCGGAGCGATGGGTGCGGACCGCGCGGCGCAGGAGGCCTGTTTGACGGCGGGCGGCTCCGCCGTGGTTTTCCCGGCCGGGCGGCTTCTGGACTGCCCGACGCAGGCGCACGTTTTATATCTGGCCGAGCAGGGCTATGATCTGCCGTTTTCCGCACAGCGGGCGCTGTCGCGGAACCATTTTATCCACGCCATGGGCGAAAAAACGCTCGTCGCGCAGTGCCGCGCCGGAGCAGGCGGCACGTGGGACGGGACGACGGAGAATTTAAGGCGCGGCTGGAGCCCGGTGTTTGTAAGCGACGACGGCTCCGAGGGCGCGCAGGCTTTGATCGCGCGCGGTGCAGTCCCGGTGCGGACGCTGTCCGGACTGGATGATCTGCAGCCCGCGCAGCTGCAGTTTTGAGGTTCTATGCGATATTATTACGGACAGCTTTCCCGGCCGCTGCAGGGCGTGTATGACGCGCTTCTGGGCGGCTTTCGCGCGCTTGCGCCCGGCATCCGCATTCCGATGCTGGATGAAAAGCAGCTTGCGGACGTGTATCTGCGGCTGAAGCTCGACGAGCCGCTGCTCTTTTACGTCACCGGCTACCGCTGCCGGTGGATGACCGGCGCGGCGCATATGGAGCTTCTGCCGGAGTATCTGTTTGACAAAGCAAAAATTCGCACGCACCAGCAGGCGGTCAGTGCACGTCTGGCCCGGCTGACGAAGCCGCTCGAAGGGAAGACGGAGGCGGAAAAAGAGCTTGCCGTGCACGATTTCATTCTGGAAAACGTGCGCTACGACAAGCTCAAAAAGCCGTATTCTCATGAAATTCTCGGCCCCATGACGCAGGGCGTCGGCGTGTGCGAGGGCATCGCGAAGACCGTCAAGGCGCTGTGCGACCAGCTCGGCCTGTGGTGCATCGTCGCGCTCAGCGAGGCGGACCCCGCGCGCGGGATCAAATACCGCCACGCGTGGAATGTCGTGCGCGTCGGCGGGCAGTATTACCACCTCGACGCGACGTTTGACAACTCGCTCCAGCGGGGCGAAAAACGGTACGATTATTATAACCTCGACGACGGCAGGCTCTTCCGCGACCACACCCCGCTCGTCCTGCCCGTCCCCGCCTGCACGGATGGGAAACGCTTTTACTATCGAAGCGTCTCGTTCACGAAGCCGGAGGAGCTGGAAAAGCGGCTTGCGCAGGCACTGCGCAAAAAGCAGCCCCTGTTCGTGTTCCACTGGCGCGGCGGCGGCCTGAACCGGGACACCCTGCAGCAGCTGCTGGCGCTTGCCGGGCGGCTTGCAGCCGAACGCGGAAAACGCGCGTCCTGCTCGGTCAATTTCCCGCAGGCCGTCATCCAGCTCGAATTCTCCGAAGCCCCGCAGGAAAGCATCACCATCCAGCAGGCAAATGAGGCGGAGGCCCCTGTCAACGAAGCTGATTGAGCGCGCAGCCGGGCGCGGCCAATGGCCGCGCCCGGTGCGTTTCGTTATACCATCCGGCAGCAGGACTCGCAGTCTTCCTTTTTGGGGAATTTGCTGTGGTCGTACTCGATGTGGTTTTTCTCGTAATAGTCCTGAATGGCGGACTTGACGGCCTCCTCGGCCAGAACGGAGCAGTGCAGCTTGTGCGCAGGCAGGCCGCCCAGCGCGTCGACGACCTCCTGATTGGTCAGCGCCAGCGCGTCCTCCAGCGTCCGGCCCTTGATCATCTCCGTCGCGATGGAGCTTGAGGCGATCGCGCTGCCGCAGCCGAACGTCTCAAACTTCACGTCCTCGATTTTGTTGTCCTTGATCTTCAGGTACATCTTCATGATATCGCCGCACTTGGCGTTGCCGACCTCGCCGACGCCGTCCGCGTCTGCGATCTCGCCGACATTGCGCGGGTGCATGAAATGATCCATGACGGTTTCGGTATACAGTGCCATGATAAAGCCCTCCTTACAGCGTAAACTGCCGTTTGCCGCTCATCAGGTCCTTCCAGACCGGCGACATATTCCGCAGATCGTCCACGATCGGCGGAAGCTCGGCAAGGATATAGTCGATTTCCTCTTCGGTGTTGTCCTCGCAGATGGTCAGGCGCAGCGAACCGTGCGCGACCTCGTGCGGCCGTCCGATGGCCAGCAGCACATGGCTGGGGTCGAGCGAGCCGGATGTGCAGGCAGAGCCGGACGACGCGCTGATGCCCTTCGCGTCGAGCAGCAGCAGAAGACTCTCGCCCTCGATGCCCTCAAAGCAGAAGTTCACATTGCCGGGCAGTCTCGGCTCCCGCGCGCCGTTGAGCGCGCAGTGCGGGATTTTGGAAATGCCGTCAATGAGCTTGTCCCGCAGGGCCGTGACCTTCTTTGTGTTCTCGTCCATATTGGCGCAGGCTTCCGTCAAGGCTGCCGCCATGGCCGCGATGCCGGGGACGTTTTCCGTGCCGCCGCGCTTGCCGCGCTCCTGCGCGCCGCCCTCGATGAGGTTCGTGAGGATGATGCCGCGCCGCGCGTAAAGCATACCCACGCCCTTCGGGCCGTGGAACTTGTGCGCGGACAGGCTCAGCAGATCGATATGCATCGCGTTCACGTCGATCTTCACGTGGCCCGCCGCCTGCACCGCGTCGGTGTGGAACAGCACGCCGCGTTCATGGCAGACCGCGCCGATTGCCTCGATCGGCTGAATGGTGCCGATCTCGTTGTTGGCGAACATGATGGTCACGAGGCAGGTATCATCGCGGATGGCCTCCGCGACCTGCTGCGCCGAGACAAGTCCGTCCGCGTGCACGTCCAGAAGCGTTACCTCAAAGCCCTGCTTTTCCAGCCGCTTCAGGGTATGCAGGACGGCGTGATGCTCAAATGTGGTGGAAATGATGTGCTTTTTGCCCTTGCGCGCGCCGAGATAGGCGGCGGAGGTAATGGCCTGATTGTCGGCCTCGCTGCCGCCGGAGGTGAAATAGATCTCGCGCGGCTGGGCGCCGAAGCAGGCGGCCATATCGGCCCGCGCCGTCTCCAGCACCTCCTTGGCCTGCTGGCCGATGGTGTAGAGGCTCGACGGGTTGCCGAAGGTGTTGTTCAGGTGATAGGTCATCGTGTCGATGGCCGTCTGGTGCATTCTGGTGGTCGCTGCGTTGTCCGCATAGACTTGCATCAATATCAGCTCCTTTGCAGGGAATTCTTTCTTATGGCTTGAGCATAACATATATTCCCCATAAAGTCAATAGGTTTATAGGCTATACAAATTCAGAAAAAATTAAGGCTTTTTTCTGCCTGATTTGGTTGTTTTTCCGGTAAAATTTGTGTATGATGGGTACACTAAACTCCGGAGGTATTTCCATGGCAAACATTCTGGATTATCTGGACTGGCGCGGCGATCTGACGCTTGCCGAGCGCGGGTTCAACGAGGTCGACAATCTGCTGATGGCGGAGCTTTGCTTTCTGGACTTTTCCGGTATCGTCCCGGCGGACTTTTCCGCGCCCGTTTCTCTGCCGGAGGCCATGCAGAAGTACGACGCGGCAAGGCCGCAGGAGACGATGGGCGTGTTGGTGCCGGAGCAGATCCCGGAGCTGGGCCACAAAATGGCCGCGAGCCGCCGCTTTTCCGATCTGACGCTCTGCGCCTATGTCAGCCGTACCGATGAAGAAACGCAGACGCAGTTCTCCGCGCTGACGGCGCTTCTGCCGGACAAGACGGCCTATATCGCCTTCCGGGGCACGGACGACACCATCGTCGGCTGGAAGGAGGATTTCAATCTGGCCTTTCTGCCGGTCGTCCCGGCGCAGAGGATGGCGGCGGAGTATCTGGCCGCGGCAGCCGCGGCGCTTCCGTCGCACCCGCTTCGCGTGGGCGGACACTCCAAGGGCGGCAACCTCGCGGTCTACAGCGCGGTGTTCTGCGGCGAAGCCGTGCAGAACCAGCTCATGCGCGTGTACAATAACGACGGCCCCGGCTTTCGCACGTCGCTGCTCGGCCTGCCGGAGCACAGGCGCGTCGCGGATAAGATCACGACGATCCTGCCGGAATCGTCCGTCGTCGGAATGCTTCTCGAGCATGAGGAGCGCTATGAGGTCGTGCGCAGCACGCAGAGCGGTCTGTGGCAGCACGACGGCTTCTCGTGGCAGGTGCGCGGGGAGAAATTCGAGCATCTTCCGGATCTCACCGAGGGCGGCAAGCTCGTCGACGAGACGATCCGCACGTTCATCCTCTCCCTGAGCCCGGAGCAGCGCGTGGCCTTTACCGACGCGCTGTTCGACATCCTCACCTGCACCGACGCCGGGACGCTGACCGACCTCAAGGAGGGCGGACTCAAAACGGCGGCGGCCATGCTCAAAAAATACCGGACGCTGGACAAGCCCACGCGCAGTGCGCTGGGCAGCACGCTGCGCCTGTTCATGGCGGCAGGCGCGAAAACGGCGGCCTCTGAGCTCAACCCAGTCAGCCTGCTCCTGCGCCATCTGCCGCTGCAAAAGCTGGCAGACGGTCTGGAGAAGCCGTAACAGCTGAAAGCAGTCCCGCAAAAAACAGCCTCCTGTACTGAACAGGAGGCTGTTTTTCAAATCGTCCGCAGGACCGCTTCACGGTCTGCGAGCTGGCCGATGGGGCGGATCGGCTCCGGCACGCCGTCAAACGAGCCGATGTGCTTTTCGAACCAGACCACATCGCGCCAGCGGCCGTTTTTGTAGCCGGTATTGTGATACGTCCCCAGCAGTCCGAAGCCCAGCTTCCGGTGCAGGGCAGCGCTTGCATCGTTCGGCATGGTCACAACGCCGTAGGCCGTGCGGACGCCCTGCTCCTTGAGCAGCGCCAGAAGCGCCCGGTAGAGCCTTGTGCCGAGGCCCCTTCCCGCCGCGTTTTTTGAAACGTAGACGGAAAGCTCCGCGTTCCAGTCATAGGCGGCACGCTCCTGCGCGCGGTGGGCGTAGGCGTAGGCGAGGATTTTTCCCTCCTCCTCCGCGATCAGCCACGGGTAGACCGCGCCGTAGCTGCGGATGCGTCCGGCAAACTCGTCTTCGGACGGCAGCGCCGTCTCAAACGTGATAGAAGTGTCGATATACTGTGCGTAAATGGAGAGACAGGCGGCTGCGTCGTGCTCGTCTGCAAAGCGAAGGTTCATACTGCCGCCTCCCTTACGGAACTACGATGTCGATCGCGCGGTGCTCGTTGTGGATCTCGACCTCGGTGACGCTGCCGCCGAATTCGCCGTCGACCGTCCAGGAAACCGGCTCGTCGAACTCAAAGCGCAGCGCGCCGGTCTGCGTGGAAATAAACGAATCGTTGTCAAAATCCAGCCGCAGCGCACGCGTCGCGGCCAGATTGAACTCTGCGAGATTTTTTGTCGCGCGCACAAGGATCATCTCATACAGCCCGTCGTTGAGCGAGATGCCGAGATCCTTCGTGGCCTTGAAGCCGCCGACGGAGGTCGTGCTGGTCACGAGGCCGACGAGCACGTCGGCCTCCTCCTTCCGACCCTCGTAATAGACGCGCACGTGCGTGGGCTTCAGCCGTCCGAGCGCGCCCGCGCCGTTCATGATATACGCAAGCCGGCCCCAGATGCGCTTGTCCTCCTGCGGCGTCTCATACGGCACGTCCGTAAAGATGCCGAAGGCGGCGACATAGGTAAAGTACCGGTCGGGGCCGAACGAGCCGATGTCCAGCGGGTATAATCTGCCCCCCACGATCTCCTGCGCGGCGCGGATGGGGTCCTTGGAAAGGCCCAGCGTGGAGGCCACGTCGTTGACTGTGCCGCCGGGGATGTAGCCCAGCGGGGGCCGCTTTTCATACGGCAGCGCCATGAGGCCGGAGACGGCCTCGTTGAGCGTCCCGTCGCCTCCGGTGCAGACGATCAGGTCATACTGCGTCCCGCGTTCGGCGATCTGCCGCGTGATATCGCGCGGCCCGGTCGTCATGTGTACGGTCGGCTCATAGCCGCCCTTGCAGAAGATCGTCAGCACCTCCATAAGCGAGCTGCGGATCTCGGCGTGGCCCGCGTTCGGGTTGATGAAAAACAGTAAGCGTTTCATGTGCGGACTCCCTCCCGGCAGCTTGTCAGTTCTGCTGCATGATGTCGACGATGGCCGCGTTCTGCTCGGATTCCGTGGCCTCGAACTTTGCCGCGACCTCCTGCAGAACGCTCACGGACAGCTCGTTCAGATAGTCCTCCTCTGCGCGGACGTACCAGTACGCGTGTTCGCCCGTGGAGGAGAAGTACATGATGTGATAGCCGTAGCTGGTCTTGACGATGCCGGTGTCGCCGGGCTGACGGGCGGGATCGAAGCACCAGGCGTCAAACTCGTCGACCATCTTGCCGGGATAGATATCCTCGTACAAGCCGCCGTTTTCCACGCTGCCGGGATCCTGCGAGTTTTCCGCGGCCATGAACGCGAAGGAATCCTCGGTGTGCTCGCCGTTCTGCCACTCGGTCAGCAGGTCGTTGGCCTTCTTCTCGGCCTCTGCCCATGCTTCGTCGGTGTAGGTGCCGTCGTCATTCTTGCCTTCGGGCTGGATGAGGATGTGGCGCACGTTCACCATCTTCACATCGGATTTTTCAATGCCGTTTCCGGCGTAGGAATCGGCGTTGTCGTCATAGTATTTGCTGATATCGTCCTCGGTGTAGGGCTTCTCGTCGACGAGCACCTGCAGATAGGCCGAGGCCGTGATCTGCCGCTCGACAAAGGCGTGGTACGACGTCAGCGTGGCTGCCGGGCCATAGGCCATCTGGAGATATTCGTCCGCACTGCCGTAGCTGTAGCTTGCGGCGGCTACGGTGATCTGGCCGTCAAGCTCGTCGAGGTAGTCCTGATCCTCCTGGCTCAGCTGGAAGCCTGCAAGCCGGGCCTCCTGCCAGATGGCGGTGACGTTTTCATAGTTCGTGATGGCCGCCTGCAGGAAATACTGCTGCCAGGTGCGCGTGTCGTCAAACATACACATCTGCTGGTCAAACGGCGTGCTGGTGTCGATAAAATATGAAGCGTAGCTGCCGTAGTTGCTCATGAGCGTATAATACTGCTGCCAATAGTAATACGGAAGCTCCCGGTTCGTCAGATGGTCGTCGCCGCAGACGGCGATCTCGCGGTTCAGGACATCCTCGGTCAGCTCCTCGGCGCTCACAGTGTAGCTCACGCCGTTGCCCGCAGGCTCGGTTTCTTCGCCGTCCGTCTGTTCGCCGGTCTGGCCGTCCTCCGCAGGGGTCTGATCGTCTGGCTGGGTAGTGTCGGGGGTATCAGCAGGCTCGGAGATCGTCGTGTCGCCGGGCTGCTCTGCATCCGGGCTGACCGTTTTCGGCTTCAGCGTGAGGATCAGCGTGATCGCCGCGGCGATCACAACGGCTGCGCCGCCGATGATCCACGGCAGCGGAGATTTTTTCTTTGCGGGCTGCGCGGCGCTGTCCTGCGCGCCCTGCGTGCGCTCGTCTTCGAGCGGAATGGTACGTGACTCCTGCGCGGCAGCGTCTTCGAGCGGAATGGTATGCGCCTCCTGCGCGGCAGCATCCTCGGTCGGAAGCGTATAAGAGGAATACTCCTCATTGTCCGGCATTCCGGATTGCTCCGGCGCCTGATTGGTCTTATCGTCCATGTGTGTCATTGCCTCCCATATTGTTGGTGTCCCCTAAGCATACCACATGAGCACGCGGTTTGCAATCGCGGCAGAGGCGTTCAGTTTTAAACATTTTTTGAATTTCTGCCGGGGTTTTTCTTGACAAGGGGACAATAAATGGGTACACTGTAGCTGATATATGCAATGAAAAGGACAAGTACGGGGTTTCGACGCGCAAAGAGAGCTGCCGGTCGGTGTAAGGCAGCGGCAGAAGCCTCCGAAGATCCCCTTGGAGCAGCCGGGCTGAACCGCAAGTAAGCCCGGACGGGACTTCCCGTTACAGAAGGCGAGTGCCCGCGTTTTGATGCGCGGGAATTCAGGTGGTACCGCGGTCATTTATCGCCCTGAGCCAAGGCTCGGGGCGTTTTGTTTTTGCAGGAGGAATTATGGAATACAAACAGACGCTCAACATGAACAAGTCGGGCTTTCCGATGCGCGGCGGGCTTCCGATGCGCGAGCCGGATATGCTGAAGCACTGGCAGGAACTCGACCTTTACAACGAACTGCTCAAAAAGAACGAGGGCAAGCCCCGCTTTGCCCTGCACGACGGCCCTCCGTTCTCCAACGGCGCGCTGCACATGGGCCACGCGCTCAACAAGTGCATCAAGGACTTTATGATCCGCTCGGCGGCCATGCGCGGGTACTACACCCCGTACATCCCCGGCTGGGACAACCACGGTATGCCCATCGAGTCCGCCATCATCAAGCAGAACAAGCTCAACCACAAGGCCATGCCCATCCCGGAGTTCCGCTCCGCCTGCCATGACTTCGCGCAGCATTATATTGACGTGCAGATGGAGGGCTTCAAGCGCCTCGGCGTCGTGGCCGACTGGGAGCACCCGTATAAGACCATGGCCCCCAGCTTTGAGGCCGAGGAGGTCAAGGTCTTCGGCGCGATGTACAAAAAGGGCTACATCTATAAGGGCCTGAAGCCTGTCTACTGGTGCTACCACGATGAGACGGCGCTGGCTGAGGCCGAGATCGAATATCAGGACGATCCCTGCACCACGGTCTATGTCAAGTTCCCCCTGCACGACGATCAGGGCAAGCTCACGGACGAGGAGAAGAAGAACCTCTCGTTCGTCATCTGGACGACCACGATCTGGACGCTGCCCGGCAACCTCGCCATCGCGCTGAACCCGGTCGAAAGCTATGTCATCGTCCGCAATCACCAGAACGGCGAGCAGTATCTCGTCGCCGAGGCGCTCATGGAGAAGGTCATGAAGGTCGGCGGCGTGGAGGACTATACCGTCGTCTCCCGCCACGAGGGCGCGTTCTTTGAAAATATGCTGGCAGACCATCCGTTCCTGCCGAAGACCTCCCGCCTTGTCCTGGCCGATTACGTCACCATGGACTCCGGCACGGGCTGCGTCCATACCGCCCCGGGCTTCGGCGCGGACGACTATCAGACCTGCCGCCGCTACGGCATGGACATGGTCGTTCCCGTGAACGATCAGGGCCGCCACACCGACTACGCGGGCAAATACGCCGGGATGCTGGTCGAGGAATCGAACCCCGTGATCCTGAAGGATATGCAGGAGAGCGGCGCGCTGTTCGCCTCCGAGCAGATCGTCCACTCCTATCCGCACTGCTGGCGCTGCAAGAAGCCCATCATCTTCCGCGCCACCCCGCAGTGGTTCTGCTCCGTCGAATCGTTCAAGGACGCGGCCTGCGCCGCGTGCGACGACGTGCGGTGGCTGCCCGCGTGGGGCATTGACCGCATGAAGGCCATGATCCGCGAACGCGCCGACTGGTGCATCTCCCGTCAGCGCCGCTGGGGCCTGCCGATCCCGGTGTTCTACTGCAAGGACTGCGGCAAGCCCGTCTGCACGGATGAAACCATCGCCAAGATCTCGAAGCTGTTCGGCGAATTCGGCTCAAACGTCTGGTTCGAGAAGGACGCGGACGAACTCGTCCCCGAAGGCTTCACCTGCCCGCACTGCGGCGGCAGGCACTTTGAGAAGGAAACAGATACGCTTGACGGCTGGTTCGACTCCGGCTCGACGCACTTTGCTTCCATGCAGAAGGATCAGGGCTTCTGGCCCGCGACCGTCTATCTGGAGGGCCTTGATCAGTACCGCGGCTGGTTCCAGTCGAGTCTGCTGACCGCTGTCGGCGCGCTTGGGAAGGGCGCTCCCTTTAAAGAGTGCGTCACCCACGGCTGGACGGTCGATGGCGAGGGCAAGGCCATGCACAAGTCCCTCGGCAACGGCGTCGATCCTGCGGACGTGTTCAAGAAATACGGCGCGGACATCTGCCGCCTGTGGGCAGGCTCGGCGGATTATCACGTCGATGTGCGCTGCTCCGATGAGATCTTCAAGCAGCTGAGCCAGAACTACCTCAAGTTCCGCAATACGGCGAAGTTCTGCCTTGACAATCTGACCGATTTTGATCCCAACCAGCTGACCGCGCCCGCCGATATGGAAGCGCTCGACCGCTGGGCCATCACGAAGCTGAACGAACTGCTGGTCAAGTGCGAGGCGGCGTATCAGAACTATGAATTCCTGACCGTCTCCCACGCCGTCAACGATTTCTGCGTCGTGACGCTTTCGAGCCTCTATCTCGATATCAT